>Ga0101943_1000178_pt1 | contig 150176 bp, 130 predicted proteins | sample DewCreD2012metaG_5_FD_75244 | JGI IMG/M metagenome (GOLD analysis project Ga0101943, IMG submission 75244) | Hot spring sediment bacterial and archeal communities from British Columbia, Canada, to study Microbial Dark Matter (Phase II) - Dewar... ... | reverse complement strand
AAAAGCAAGCGTCAAAACAGAAAGCAAAGTGCTGGCTGTTGCCGCAGGAATCGCCTCAAAAGTATTGACACTATTTACCCCCCCCCCCCGAAATGCAGTTCGCCACGAAACGCCCGCAAAGGAGGGCATCACCATCGCCACCAGCAACACCGTCGCGACTGTCTTACCCACTGTGCCTTGCGCCCAGGTTCGGCGCACCCACCGCAAGAGGTTTGTCCGTTTCATCGCAGTGCCTCCTCAAACGCTTTGTGTGGAACACGCGCGAAAATACTATAGCATGCGGGGCGGAGCTTCGTCAAGGGGTGGAGGGAGAAAGCCGTTTCTGAGTTCGGAAAGAGTGTTCAGGTGTGAGAGCACGACAAAACCCCTCTGCGAGCTTTGACATTTTTTCTGCGCTCGCTTTTATGCAACGAAAAGCCACTACCTTCAGAAGCATAGCGAGGCGCCCGACGACAAGCGAAAACCTAATGCGCCATCCGCGCTCAAAATGAGTGGGCACACGACGCTACGCCCCGAAGGCTTCCCAACTCGCTTGCTTGTGGAGTGAGGCTCTCACCTCCCTGCAAGGCAGATTCGCCTTGTGGGGAAAGACTCCTGCTGGACGCTTTTTCGCTTTTGATACCAATTGGGCTATAATAGAGTCGGTGAGCGTGCATGGTCTACGGCTCCGAGAGCGCCGAGGTAGTGGGCTTAGTCGCGCAGGCGCAGCAGGGCGATGAGCAGGCGGCGGAACGGCTGCTTCAGCTCTACCGTCCGCTGGTACAGCATGTCGCGCGGCGCTTCTACCTGCCCGATGGCGAACCCGAAGATGTCTATCAAATCGGCATGATTGGCTTATGGCAAGCCATTCAGCGCTACAACCCCCAGCGCCAGGCATCATTCGCGACCTTCGCACGCCTGTGCATTCGCAGGCAGATTCTGAGCGCGCTGAAACAAGCCAGCCGAATTGTATGGGTTACCTTCCCCCCGTGCCCCGACTCGGAGGAAGAGCCACACTGGGAAAACATCGCCGACCCCACCCCTTCGGCTCTGGAGCGCCTGATAGAGCGGGAGCAGGCGCAGGAGTGCAACGCCCTGCTTTCCAGCCGACTGAGCGCGATGGAGTCGCAAGTGCTGACCCTGTGGCTCCAGCGGCTCTCGTATCAGGAGATAGCGAGTCGGCTGGGTTGCTCGCGCAAGGCGGTGGATAACGCGCTCGCCCGCATCAAGCGCAAAGCACGGCGCGCCCTGTAGCGTCGGGTACAATACCCGCATGCCACCGCTGGAGTTAGACCCCGAAACGATGCGCCGTATCGGCTATCGGGTCATCGATACGCTCGTGGACTACTGGCAGAGCCTGCCTGAGCGCCCGATTGGCACGCGCCCCACGCGCGACGCGATGGAAGCCTTGCTGAACGAACCCCTGCCCACCACATCCCAGCCGTTTGAGGCGGTGCTGGACGAGTTTCTTATGAAGGTGTTGCCCCATGTGGTGAAGGTGGACCATCCGCGCTACTTTGCGTTTGTGCCTGCGCCCAACAACTATGTCGGCGTGCTGGCGGATACGCTCGCGGCGGGGATGAACATCTTCGTCGGCACATGGATGGTGGGCGCGGGGGCGACGCAGGTGGAGCGCGTGGTGATAGACTGGCTGCGTCAGATGGTGGGACTGCCCGAATCGGCGGGCGGTCTGTTTGTGAGCGGCGGCTCGGTGGCGAATCTGGTGGGGTTGGCGGCGGCGCGTCAGCAGTACCCGGAGGCGCTCCAGCGCGGGCGGGTCTACTACTCCGACCAGACTCACTCCTGCGTGGCGCGGGCGTTGCGCATTCTCGGCTTCCGCGAAGAGCAGATGTGCGTGCTGGAATCCGATTCGCAGTTCCGCCTGCCTGTGGAGCGCCTTACAGAGCAGATTCGGCGCGACCGCGAAGCGGGCTGGATGCCGTTCTGCGTGGTGGCGAACGCGGGCACGACGAACACGGGCGCGGTGGACGACCTGAACGCGCTCGCCGATTTGTGTGCGGCGGAAAACCTCTGGCTGCACGCCGACGGTGCTTACGGCGCGCCCGCCGTGCTGACCGAAGAGGGCGCACGCCTGATGAAAGGCATCCATCGGCTGCACTCGCTGGCGTTAGACCCCCACAAGTGGCTCTACCAGCCGATGATGGCGGGCTGTATTCTGGTGCGCGAGTTTGACCACCTGCGTCAGGCGTTCCACATCCTGCCGCCCTACCTTCAGGATAAAGAGTCGGGCGTGCGCGGTGTAGACCTCTGCGACTACGGGGTGGAGCTTTCGCGGGGTTTTCGGGCGCTGAAAGTGTGGATGGCGCTCAAGGTGTTCGGGCTGGAGGCGTTCCGTCAGGCGATGGAGCATAACCTTCGTCTGGCGCGGGTGGCGGAGCAAACCCTGCGCACGATGCCCCACTGGGAGGTCGTTTCGCCCGCGCAACTGGGGATTGTGGCGTTTCGCTACGCGCCGCCCCACATGGAGCCAGAGGCGTGCGATTCGCTCCAGCGCGCGCTGGTGAATACGATGCTGGAAGAGGGCTTCGCGCTGGTGAGCTCCACCGTGTTGAAGGGCAGGACGGTGTTGCGCATGTGTACGCTCAGCCCCCGCGCGACGGAGGCGGATGTGGTGGAAACACTTCAGCGGTTGGATCGCCATGCCCGGCGCCTCGCCCATCAGGAGGGAGCCGAATGAAACTCACCACGCGCCTGATTGCCCTGCTCTGGCTGGGGATTGGAAGCCTTACGCTGTTTCAGGCGTTTCAGGGTGTGCAGATGCCGCTCAGCCTCAAGTTTTTTGCGACGCTTCAGGTGCTGGGCGCGCTGGCGCTGCTTGGGGGGCTGGCGTTTGGCTATGCGATTCTGATTACGATGTCGGCGTTCACGATGATAACAGGCATTTTCGCGCTGATTGCGGTGCCCTTTATGCCTGCGGAAGTGCTGGAAAGGGCGCCGTCGGTGTTGGGGTTGCCGCCGCGCGGGGTGATGGCAGGGATGGCGCTCGGCGCGATTGTGCTGGGGCGTCTGTGCTGGCTCGGCTTGCGCCGCGACCCGCCTGAGGGGTGGGGCAGGGCGACGGAATAACTACCCAATCCACCGCTCCAGAAACTTCAGCGTCAATCGCCACGCCTCTTCGGCGGCACGGGCATTATAGCCGCGGCGGTTGTTCGGGTTGGCGAACGCATGCCCTGCGCCCTGAAAGAGGTGAATCTCCACCTGCTTGCCCAGTTTTTTGAGCGTCGCCTCAAACTGGCGCACCGACTCCACAGGGATGCCCCGATCCTGGTCCCCGAAAATCCCCAGCACGGGACAGCGCAGGTTGCGCAGGTTCGCCTCATCGGTCAGCAGGCGCCCATAGTAAATCACACAGGCTGAGAGGCGCGGCTCCTGCAACGCGAGGCTCAGCGCCAGCCCGCCGCCCATACACCAGCCAATCGCGCCCACCTTCTTGCCACGCAGTTCGGGGCGCTTCGTAAGCCAATCCACACCCGCCTTGAGGTCGCGCATCGCGCGGTCTTCGGGCAGCGCCCGTGAGAGTTCGTGCGCCACTTCGGGGTCCGTGGCGACCTTACCCCGATAGAGGTCTACCGCCAACGCCAGATAGTTCTCCTGCGCAAAGCGGCGCGCCTGCTCTTTAATCCAGTCGTTCAGCCCCCACCATTCGTGAATCAGCAGCATCCCGCCGCGCGGTTTCGCAGGAAGCGCCGCATATGCCCGCACCCGCTCGGAACCTACCTGAAGCACGACCTCTTGCTCTTTTATATCGCGCATGGCTTGTCCCTCCGCTTTCAGTGTACCCCATCGTGTTAAGTGCCCTCGCGATACCATTTCGACACAGGGGGTCTATGGACTGCGGAAGCGCCGCTTCCGCGCTGTCTTCCCCACGCTGAAGCTGCGCTTCAGCACTCCATACTCGCGGTGCTGAAAATAAAATGCAAAGACACTTAGAAGCAGGAGTCTCGGATTTTTACGGCGTAATCTAATTGTATGGCAACACTAACGCAAAGCAGGCGTGCAACACAGGTTGGTGTTGCGCTGGGGTATGCGGTGCTGAGTGGGCTTCTGATGGGGGTTGCGCTCCCGCCGTATGACCTGCCACTGGGGTTTGTGGCGCTGGCGCCCTTTTTTGCGGCGATATGGACCCTGCCTCGACTACTTGTGCCCCTTCTGGGACTGCTTCACGGCTGGCTCGTGGGGATGACCGCGATGGGGTTCGGCGTCGCGCTTTCGGAGGTGGGGGCACTGCTTCCGTTTCTGATTTACGGGGTTGCGGTGGGGGTTGTAGGGCTGGTCGCGCGCGATGTGGGCGACTTGTCGCGCCTGAGAGCTGTGCTGTGGGTCGGCGCGGCGGGCGTGTTGCTGGAGTATCTGGAGAGTTTCCTGTTTATCCCGTTTCATGCGGCGATGGCGGTCTGGCGCAATACGCCATTTCTGCAGCTGGCGACGGTGACGGGCGTGTGGGGGCTGTCGCTTTTCTTGTGGAGCGGCTGGGCGGCGCTGGGCTATGCGCTCGCGATGCGCCGATGGACGCCCGCACTGACCGCTCTGGTGGGGATTGGCGTGGCAATTCACGCCTTCGGTTTGCTCGCCATCTGGTGGAGCGAGCCGCGCGGTATGCCCCTCCGTGTCGCCGCTGTTCAGGGTGATCCCACAGACGCTGAGCTTATCCAGCAGGTGCGCCAGTCGGAGGCACAATTCGCGGTGATACCTGAAGCTTCGATCATGCAGGAGCAGGCTATCCCGCTTGCCAAAGAGATGGGCGTGCCTGTGATGGTGGGCTTCTGGGACAACGGCTATAACTGCGCCGCGATTGCCTTCCCTAACGGGAGAATGACCGCGCCCTATCACAAAATGCACCCTTATATTGTGGAGCGTTCCACCATCCCTGGCACCCACGCCGAGCCGTTTCCCACCGAGTTCGGCTTGATTGGGGCGGCAATTTGCTACGACACGATGTTCACCGACACGCTCCGCCAGCTCTGTCGCCAGCGCGCTGTGCTGGTGGGTGTGCCGACGAATGACCCTGTGGCAAGCAATCTCGCGTACCATCACCTGCACGGCGCAATTCACACGATTCGCGCAGCTGAACACAGGATACCAATCGTGCGTGCCGAAAGCTGGGCAACTTCCATGATAGTGAACCGCGTGGGGCGTCTGGTGGCGAGCGCAGGAGAGGGTCCTGCAGTGCTGACAACCACCGTTCAGGTTGCCTCCAGCGGCACGCTTTATACCCTGCTGGGCGATTATTTGCCTCTCATTTGCCTTGTGGCGCTTGCGTGGGGCGTGCTGAGACGCAGGGGCGGGTGTCATAAATCAAGTGGGGTATAATAGGGTGGGAGGAAATCGCAACCCGTTGACTCCTTTCCGGGCGTATTTCCTCACCACCCCACCACGAAGGGAGGCGCGGATTCCCCGCCCGCGCCTCCCGTGAGCGTTTGACGGTTGAGCCGTCCTGTGCGCAATTAGACGCCCCGAATCAGGGACAGGTTCCGTAAAATGAGTGCCGATTGCGTGGAATGGCTGAGCTACCTGCGCACGAAATCGCCGCGCTATGCGATTGGCTTGATGGCGGGCACTTCGCTGGACGGGGTGGACGGGGCGCTCGTGGCAATTGAGGGGCAAAAGGGGCATCGCGCCGTTCGGACGCTCGCCACGCACCACATACCCTACTCCCACGAGGAACGCGAGGGGCTTCTGCGCCTGATTGAGTCGGGTACACTGGCAGATTTATGCGCCTGGGACGCCTACCTTGGTGAAAAGTTCGCGGAGGTCGCGCTGGAACTGAGGCAGAAAGCCGGGGCACCCGTTGACTTCATCGGTTCACACGGGCAAACGGTGTGGCACGCGCCCAGCGCCCAACTGTTCGGGCGTCCCACGCCCAACACCCTTCAGATTGCCCAGCCTGAAGTGATTATGGCGCGCACGGGGGTTCCTGTGGTGGCGGATTTCCGCACGCGCGATGTGGCGCTGGGCGGTCAGGGCGCGCCGCTGGTGCCGTTCGTGGACTGGCTGCTGTTGCGCTCCGACGCCGAACCGCGTGCCGCGCTCAATATCGGCGGAATGGCAAACCTCACTTACCTGCCCCCGCAGGCGACGCCCGAATCGATTCTCGCGTTTGATACGGGTCCTGGGAACGCGCTGATAGATCTCGCCGTGCGCTGGCACACCGGGGGCAATCTCGCCTATGACCCCGACGGCTCCCTCGCGGCGCAGGCATCGCCCGATGAGGCTCTCCTTCATGAGATGCTGGCGCACCCCTTCTTTCAGCAGCCGCCACCGAAATCCACAGGGCGCGAAGTGTTCGGTGTGGAGTATCTCCAGAAATGGTGGGGGCGTGTGGAGCCGTTGACCCTGATTGCCACGCTCACCGAGTTGACCGCACGCACGATTGCGCAGGCGGTTCGGCAGTGGTGCATGCCTGTCGCCCGACTGATTGTTTCAGGGGGCGGGATGCATAACCAGACGCTGATGGCACGACTGCAGGCGCTCCTGCCTGAAGTGGCAATTCAATCCAGCGCAACCTTCGGCATAGACCCCGATTTTAAGGAGGCGATTGCCTTCGCTGTGCTGGCAGATTGCTACCTGATGGGCGAGCCTGTGGCGTTCCCAAACACCACGGGCGTCTCGCGCCCCGTGCGATTGGGGCGATTGTGTTGGGGGTGAATGTCCTTCTTCGAACAACGAGTCAAAAATTGGGGTATACTACCTCGTAGCACAGACCGATGGAGGTGACGCATGAAAAACATCTCGTTGCGTGGAGGAGAATTTTTATTGCGTGAAGTGGAGCCGTCGCAGGTGTTCACGCCCGAAGACTTCACCTCGGAAGACCAGGCGATTGCGCAGGCGGCGGAAGATTTCGTGCGCGGTGAGGTGCAGACTCGCAACGCCGAAATTGAGAAGCAAGCAGAAGGCGTTACGGTGGGGCTGCTCAAAAAAGCGGGCGAACTGGGCTTGCTCAGCGGCGATCTGCCCGAAGCCTATGGTGGGCTGAATCTGTCCAAGACCACCAGTACCCTGCTCGCCGAAAAGATGAGCCTGCAAGCCTCGTTCGCGGTCTCGTGGGGCGCGCATGTGGGCATCGGCACGCTCCCCATTCTCTTTTTCGGCACGCCCGAACAGAAGCAAAAATACCTGCCCAAGCTGGCGACAGGCGAGATGATTGCCGCCTTCTCGCTCAGCGAGGCGAACTGCGGCTCCGACCCCCTCTCGGCGCGAACGAAAGCCACCCTCTCGCCCGACGGCAAGTATTACCTGCTCAACGGCGAGAAGATGTGGACGACCAACGCGGGCTGGGCAGACCTGTTTATCGTGTTCGCCAAAGTAGATGGCGAGAAGTTCACCGCCTTTATTGTGGAGCGCAACTTCCCCGGCGTCTCGGTGGGGCGCGAGGAGCATAAGCTGGGCATCAAAGGCTCCAGCACGCGCCGCGTCATTCTGGAAAACGCGCAGGTGCCCGTGGAAAATGTGCTTCACGAAATTGGCAAGGGACACCATGTGGCGTTCGGTGTGCTGAACATCGGGCGCTTCAAGCTGGCGGCTGCCACGCTCGGCGGTGCGAAAGAAGCGCTCACCATCGCCACACGCTACGCCAAAGACCGCCAGCAGTTCGGTCAGCCGATTGCCAACTTCGGCTTGATCCGCCAGAAGCTCGCCGAGATGGCTATCCAGATTTATGCGCTGGAAAGCACGGTCTATCGCACAGCGGGCATGCTGGACGAGGTATTTCACGGCATCGACGCCACCGCTCCCGACGCGAACGCGCAATACCGCGAGGCGGACGAAGAGTACCCCGTGGAGTGCGCCATCCTGAAAGTGTTCGGCTCCGAAGTGCTGGACTTCGTGGCGGACGAAACGATGCAGATTCACGGTGGTTTCGGCTACACTGAAGAGTTCCCCGCTGCGCAAATCTATCGCGACAGCCGAATCAACCGCATCTTCGAGGGCACGAACGAGATTAACCGCCTGCTGATGCTGGATCAGCTGATGCGCCGCGCCTTGAAAGGCAAGCTGCCGGGCTTGATGGAGAAGATTCAGGCGCTGCGTGCCGAGCTGAACCAGCCGCAGATGCCCACGCCCGACCCCGCCGACCCGCTGGAAGCCATCGGGCGCTATGTGGTGAACGCCAAGAAGGCGGTGCTGATTACCGCAGGGATGGCAGCCGAGCAGGTCGGCACGGAGCTGGAGGAAAAGCAGGAGATTGTGGGGCATCTGGCGGACTGCCTGATTCAGCTCTACGCGATGGAGAGCGTGTGGCTACGCACGCGCAAACTCCAGCAGAAGGGGCTGGACATCACGATTCCGCTGGCGATGGCGCGCGTATTCGCCTACGATGCGTTCGACAAAATCGAGGCGAGCGCCCGGCGTGCCATTCACTCCTTCGCGGAGGGCGACATGCTCCAGATTCTGCTCACGGCGCTCAAGCGCTACACCCGCCGCACCGCGGAGGTCAACACGATGGCGCTCCGCCGCCAGATTGCTGAGTATGTAACTCAGCACGAACGCGCCTGGTCGGCGGCGGGGAAGTGAATATTCAGGAGGGAATGGGACAGGTCAATTGCCTGTCCCATTACCCTCGCCACACCGCCTCGTAAAGCGGGGCGATGGACTTCGGTGTGGGGATGAAGCGCGGCGCGCCCACAAGCGGTTCTAAGTCCGCCCACCAGCCGCTTAGCTGGCGACGCACCCACTCGGCAAAAAGTTGCACCGCGTGCTGATGCGGCGCCTGCCCCGTCTTTTGTGCCCGATAGTGTGCCGAATCGAGCAGGTAGAGCGCAATCAGGGCGTCCGCGAGTGGCTCGACAAAAACCTGCGGCGGCTCAGCAAACGACTCCAGCGACTGGAAGGCGCGCCCTGCCAGCCAGCGCAGAGTTGTCAGCACGCCCTCTACGCTCTCGGCGTCCTGCGGCTCGGTGGAGTTTGGCGACCACAGCCCCTTGCGCCGCATGTAGAGCAGCCGCTCCACAAGGTTCAGGCGGTTGATTTCGTTCGTGCCCTCGTAGATACGGTTCACGCGCGTGTCCCTGTAAAGCCGCGCAATCGGATACTCTTCCGAGAAGCCGTAGCCGCCGTGAATCTGGAGTGCGTCGTCCACAATCTGGTGGAGCATTTCGGTGGCGGCGACTTTGATCAGGGCGCATTCCGCGGCGAACAGCGCGGAGGCGGCGCGCCACGCCCCCTGTCGGGCGTCGTAGGGTAGCCCATAACCCTGTGCAAAGGCGCGCTCCAGGTCGCCCGCCAGTCGGTAGAGCGCGCTCTCTACCACGAACAGCATCACCTGCCCGCGCGCCAGCTTGCGCCAGACCAGATCAAACTCCACAATCGGGCGCCCGAACTGCTTGCGAACCTGCGCGTACTCAGAGCCGATTCGCCATGCCTCTTTCGCAATCCCCAGCGCCGCCGCGCCAATCTTGAAACGCCCGATATTCAGGGTATACAACGCCACATAGGCTCCCTGCCCCTCTTCGCCAAGGCGGTTCTCCACAGGCACCGGCACCTGCTCCAGCACAATTCGGCAGGTAGAGGAGCCATGCAAACCCAGCTTATGCTCCTCGCGTTCCACAATAAAGCCGGGCGCACTGCGCGGCACAAGAAACGCCGTGAATCGTTCGCCGTCCACTTTAGCGAACACAATGAACAGGTCCGCGAAGCCCGCGTTCGTAATCCAGATTTTGTTGCCGTTGAGCAGGTAGTGCTGATCATGGCGTTCGGCGCGGGTGCGTGCGGAAAGCGCGTCGGAGCCTGCTTCAGGCTCGGTCAGGGCATAAGCGCCGATAAGCTCCCCCCGTGTGAGGAGTGGCAAATACTGCTGGGCTTGCGATTCCGTGCCGAACAGTAGTATCGGCAGGCTGCCCACGCTGGTATGCACCGCGTGCGAGACGGCAAACGACGGCTCCAGCGCGGTTTTCTCGGTAATCAGCGCGGAGGTGGTTTTCGGCAACCCCAGCCCACCATACTCTTCGGGCACATCAATCCCCAGCAATCCCAGCAGCGCGGAGTCTCCAAGCAAATCGCGCATCGCGTGGGGGGCGTTATGCTCTATGAGGCGCACCTGCGGGGCGACCTGTTCGCGCATAAATCGCTCCGTCGCTTCGCCCATCTGGCGGTCTTCCGAGGTGAGGTGTTCAGGGGTAAAACACGCTTCGGGGGGCGCTTCTAAAAAGGCACCACTGCGCACAGGTTGCGTCGTTGCATCCATAGCATGATTGTACCTACTCTTCGTCCTGCTGGAGTTCGCGCAGGAGGTCTTCAATCTCCTGACGGAGTTGGGCGCGGGTTTCGGGGTCGGGTTCAAAGTGAACGACGAGGCTCTCGCCTTCGCGTGTGCCTTCGGGGAGCCAGCTCAGAGGGGCATGCCATTCCAGATAGTCGCCCTCGCCCAGCCGCACCAGCAGCACGGCAAGCGGCTCGCCGTCGGCACGGGTCTCGATACGATCCACGAAGACGCGCCTCATCCGCGCACCTCCTTGAGCCACGCGCGCAGTTCGGGCAGGGGGCGTGTGTTCAGCACGCGCTCGGCGGTGAGCCAGCCGCGCTGTGCCAGCCCCACCGCGAGCGTCATCATGCGCAGGTCGCTGGCGCGATGCGCGTCCGTGCCCAGCGCCACCCATGCACCGCTCTGTTCCAGAATCCGCACAATCGGCGTGGGCGGGTCCATGCGGGTGGTGTAGCCGTTGACCTCCACCGCCTTGCCCAGTTCGTAGGCGCGGCGGAACACGCGCTCCCAGTCGGCGTCGTTCGGCTCGCGCTTGCCGAACCGCCTGCCCGTGGGGTGCGCCAGAATATGCACGCTCGGGTGTTCCAGCGCCCGGATCAGGCGCCGGGTCATCGCTTCGGGTTCCTGCCCGTGTCCATAGTGAATCCCAGCCACCACGATTTCGGCTTCTTTCAGCAGCTCTTCGGGCGCATCGAGCGTGCCGTCGATATCGATGTTCACCTCCAGCCCGTTCAGCACCACCAGCCGCCCTGCCATTTGTTCGTTAAGGCGTTCTATCTCCCGCTGCCGCTGGCGAAAGAGGTGAAACACATCGCCCTGCCACGCGAACATCTCCACATGGTCGGTGAGGGCGAGGTAGGTGTAGCCCTGACTCAACGCTTCCTGTGCCATCGCTTCACTCGTGTCTTGCCCATCAGACCATCGGGAGTGGGTCTGAAGGTCGCCCTGAATCTGTTCGCGCGTTACCAGCGCGGGCAGGCTGCCCTGCAATGCGCGCTCTATCTCGCCACTGTTTTCTCGGAGGGGTGGGGGAATGTAAGGCAATCCCAGCGCCTCGTAGACCTCTGCTTCGGTTTCGCGTGCGACGCACTCCGTGCCGCGCCACACCCCATATTCGTTCAGTTTCAGTCCGCGCTCGATGGCAATCTCGCGCAGGCGAATGGAGTGAGCTTTGGAACCCGTGATGTAGAGCATTCCCGCGCCCCAACTGACGGGCGGCACGGTTTTGAGGTCTACCTGAAGCCCGCCTTCCAGAAAAATCTGGGCGCGGTTGTCGCCCTGCGCGAAGACTTCCGTCGTGCCGGGCATCTGCACAAATGCTGCAATCACTTTTTCAGGGTGTTCGGTGGCGACCAGGAAGTCTATGTCGCCGATGGTTTCCTGCATGCGTCGTATGGAGCCACCCACCAGCGCGTTTTGCACATGCGGCAGCTGCTGAAGCCAGTGCAGTTTCTCCTGTGCCAACCAGTAGACGGTGCCGAGCGGTCGGCGCTGGCGTGCCTTCTTAATCAGCTCAGTCAGGCGCAGCAGACGCTGGCGTTTCGCCTCGCCAAAGTGCGGAATCTGAAGCACCGCGCCACTCGCCAGCGCGTTCTGAAGGCTCTCCAGGTCATGAACCCCCAGATGCTCGTAAAGCAGGCGGGCGGTTTTCGGACCGATTCCCGGCACCTGCATGACTTCCAGGATCCCCTCAGGCACAAGTTGCAGGAGCTGCTGGTGTTTGGGGATGACCCCTGTGTTGAGGTAGGCAATAATTTTCTCGGCGATGGCTTTGCCGATGCCCGGCACCGCTTCCAGAGCCTCCTGACCCTGCTCGGCGAGCGACTCGATGGGGGTCTGCATGGTTTCCAGCAGTCGTGCGGCGTTGCGATAGGCACGCGATTTGAACTGGCTCTCGCCTACATAGTCCGAGAGGTCTGCCAGTTCGTTCAGCAATCGCGCGAGTTCCAGATTGCGCACGGCAGAAAGTGTACCCGATTAAACGCGAAAGCCCCCTTCGCACAGAGCGTTGGGGGCAAGCAGGTTGTTGGGGCAGGCACGACGCCTGCCCCACCGAAACGCGGGTTAGAACTTGATGGTGAGCGTGGTCGCGGCGACGCCTGCCTGGTTCTTGTTGGGGTTGGGACCGCCGCTGAACGCCGCGTTGCCCTTGCCATCGTTGTCGATGATCTGGTAGAGCAAGTTCCAGGAGGCGTTCTCGCCGAGGTTGTAGCCCAGACCGACGGTGACATAGTTCCACACGGGCTTCACACCGCCGACCTTCCAGAAGGCGCCCTCGTAGTTGAGCGACACATTCCAGCGATCGGACAGGCGGTAGTCGATGCCCGCCACCGCGTGAACTACCTCGTCGTTCTTGGTGTACCCACCAGCGACACGCCCGGTTCCCTCGAGGAAGGCGCCGCCAACGCGGACATTCAGGTCCTCAGAGGGCTTCCAGGAGACATTCGCGTAGGCACCGCGCAGGTCAGACGGGTTGTAGAGGTACGCGATGCGACCCCAGTAGCCCGGCGACGCGAAGTACGGGCGCACTTCACGATACCCGGCGGTCACGCCGAGGTTCTCGCTGAAGTTGTAGCTCAGGTTCACATCGAGCGCCCAGTTGTCCTCATCCAGCACATTGCTGGTGCCGCGCATGAAGTTGCTCTGCGCGTACTCGGCGCCGATGTTGAAGCCTGCGAACTTCGCCTTGATGTCCGCGCCGAACACATCCACGCGGTCGTTGTTGACAGCCTCGGCAGGACCGCCAGCGAAGTTGAAGTTCTGCCCGACACCGATCCCGGCAGCGAAGTAGGTCGCGCCGACGGTCAGGCTGGTCTCCTCACCGCGCACGGCGTCGAACTCCAGGCGCGCGCCTGCGAACTGATCCGCAGCGCGGCTGGTCGCCGAGTTGTGGTTGTAGAACGGCAGGGTGGAGAACTGACCCGCGGTGGAGTTGATAGCAGCGGTCTGTGCCGCCCACAGGTTCAGGCGGAAGGTGTCGAAGTTGAAGGCGAATGCCGCGCCGTCCACGCGATACGCCCCGTCATCGTAGCGCGGGAAGTTCAGGTAGTAGTCGGGCTTCACGCGCTTGAGGGTGAACGGAGTCAGCTGCGCGGGGAAGCGACCGATGGTGACATCCACCTTCGTGCCGAACAGGTCAATCGGGGTCTTCACATAGGCTTCCCAGATGGCGATGTCAGTGTTGCCAGCGGGACCACGACCGACTCGGGAAATTGTGTTGGGAAATGCGCTGAGGTAGTTACCCAGCACGAAGGTTGCCGTACCCGACACATTCTCGTTCACCTGGCCGCTGAAGGTGAGACCCAGCTCATGGTAAATATTCAGGGTCTCCAGCAGGTCATCGGTGGCAGCCACATTGTTCCCGTTGAGGGTCGTGGCGCCCTTGCGATCGATGTTGTTGACGCCCGTGACGCCGAAGCTCACATCGCCCGAGATGGAGAAGCCTTCCTTCTTGGCTTCCAGGGCGGCGACCCGGTCACGCAGGGACGCGACATCCTTCTTCAGGGAGTCGACATCCACGCCGAGGTTCGCCAGCTCCTGCTGGAAGGTCTGGGCGAGTCGCTGCAGAGTCTGCAGGGCGTCGTTGAGCTTCTTGAGCTCGTTGATCTCGTTGCGCAGCGCCTGAATGTCGCGGCGCGCCTGCTCATCAGCAGTCGGAGCCTGCTGACCGCCACCTCGAGGCGCGTTCGCAATCTCGTCGATGCGGCGGCTCAGCGCCTGCAAGCGCTCGTTGATGTTATTGTAGGCGCGCGCAATCGCCTGCGCAAACTCAGCGCGGGTCATGGTGCGGTTCGGGCGGAAAGTCCCATCGGGGTAGCCCTCGATGATGCCATCGCGCACCAGCTGCTCGATCGCCTGATAAGCCCAGTGACCAGGCGGTACATCACGCATTTGGGCAAAGGTGAAGCCTGCAATCAGGCTCAGCCCAGCTGCAACTGTAAGTAAACGCTTCATTGAAGCATCCCTCCTCCATGAGTTTTTTGTGAAGGATATGCCAGGCGGAGCCAAAGAGGCGCAGACAGCCTTCCGAAGGTTTCCTGTTGTGCGCGCTCCTTGCGCTCGCTCGGCGATCCTTCGCTGTATACTATACCCCATCGCTGACAAAAAAATCAAGTCCCCCTGAGGGTGTTCGAAAAATCGCTGCCGAATAAGACGGGTGAACCCGTTCCTATCAGACAAAGCCAGCCTCCGCTGGCTTAATCAGCCGACGCAGGTCGGCTTCGTTTTATAGGAACGGAACCTCAGCCGTCAGGTACAAAAGCGGATTCTTCGAACACCCTCAGTCCCCCTCTAAATGCGCTTGTAAGCTACCCACTCCCGATCACGCTAACCGCAAGCAACCATGCCTCCAGCGTGGGCGGTGCGGGTTCCAGCAGGCGCAGGCGCGGATGACGAGGCATCGCGTTCAGCACAATCTGAATCGCGCTGCTGTAGTCGCCGTAGGCATAGGCGCGGAGGGCGTCCGAAAGTTCGGGCTTTTCACGCAGGCGCGGGGCAAGCGCGCGCTCAATCAGGCGGTCGCGCTGGGTCTCTTCCGCGGTGAGCAGGGCGTAGAGCATCTCGTAGCTGCCCAGCAATCGAGCGCATCCCAGCACAATCTGCTGGCGTCCCAGCGTTGAGGGAACTTGTGCCATCGTCTTCAGCAGGAGCGCCACATCACCCTGCTCGCCATGCTGTGCCAGCGCGCGTGCAAGGCTGGCAAGCACGGCGGGGTCGCGCTCTGTCTGCAGCCGCTCACGCAACAGCGACGCCAGTACGGGCTGGGGCGGCAGGGCAGCCAGCACCTCCGCCGCGCCCATGCGCACATCGGGGCTATCCGAATCCAGCCAGCGCGGGATTTCTGCCTGAAGCCCCTCGTGCGGGAGCGATTCGGCGCTCGCGTGGCGTATGAGGTTAGCAATCGCTTCCAGCAGGCGCGACTGTTCCAGCGGACCGGGCGCGACGCGCAGGCGCTCCAGAAGGGCGGGCAACGCGCGCAGATCGCCCATCTGACGCAACGCCTCAATCACCGCCATCCGCACCTCGATGCGCTCCGAATGCAAAAGCGCCATCAGGTCGGGCAGCGCCTCAGGCGATTCGATTCGTCCCAGCGCTTCACACGCTTCCACAATCAGGTCGCTGGCGGGGTCTTTGAGAATCTGGAGCAGGGCGGGCACGGCGCGGGGGTCGCCAATCTCGCCCAGCGCGTGCGCCGCCGCGCGGCGGACCTCGGGCACAGGGTCATGCAGGGCATTCACCAGTTCTTCCACCGCCAGCGGCGGCTTTTGCTCGGCGAGCGTTCGAATCGCCTGCAGGCGCGCCTGCACATCGGTCTGGCGTCGCAGCTGACGCAACGCCAGCCAGCCACGCGGTCGCGCAGAGGCGCGCAGCTGCGATAGCACATAGCCCATCGGGCGCTCCTGCGGTTCTCGGATCGCCGCCAGCCACGGCAACGCCAGCAGCCGAAACAGCGCCGCGCTCCCGAACAGAATGAAAAAGCGTGTTGGGTCGGGCACAACGCCCCGCATCGCCTCCATCAGCGCCCCGCTCAACAGCGCCGCCAAGCCCCCCACCAGCGCCACAATCGCCGAGAGCGCCCCCATATACACCGCACGCTGCTCCGAGGGCGCCACCGCCACATTTAAATTGAACTGCGTCAGCCCCACACCCGCCCACAGAAAGCCTGCGAACACCTGAATCCCGAAAATCACGCTCACGCTCCACACATAGCGCTCAGGGTCTGTCAAGAACCACAGGAACGGCAAAAACACCACGCCACCCAGCGAGAGCATCAGCAACGGCTTGTTGCCGAACTTATCCGCCAGATACCCCCACAGCGGCATCGCCAGACTGCTAAAAAGCGCCGCAATCAGCCCCGCTACCTGCACCATCAGGTAGGGCATTTTAATCTGCTCCAGCTGATAGACCGTGAAAAACTGCCCCGCGAACATCTGTCCGAACACCAGAAAAGTGTTGAACCCCAGCAGAAGACGAAAGTTTCGGGTGCGGAACGGCTGGCGGTAGAACTCCAGCAGCCCTTTCAGCCCCCGATGGGGCGCGGGCGTGCGCGGCGGCTCTGGCATCCGTTTCAGCGCGTACCACGAGGCAAACAGACAGAGTGCGCCCAGCCCAAACAGCACGCTGAACGCAATCGCAGGCGAAAAACGCTGATATTTCACCGCCTGATCCAGAAAGAGCGCAGGAGGCAACGCCGACGCCGCCGACACCAGCCCCAGAATCATGTTGCGCTTGCCAAAATAGCGACCCCGATAGTCTGCAGGCACCAGATCGCTCAACCACGCCAGAAAGGCAGGTCCCGCGAACGAACCCAGCACCGCCGACAGAATCAGCAGCCCCGCGAACAGGGGCAGGCGCGGCAGGGAGTCGCTCAGCAGGGGCAGGGCGGCAATCACCACGAACGGCAACCGCGAAAGCAGGGCGTAGCGCAACACCAGCGCCTTGCGACTGAGGCTGATGTCCGCCAGATAGGCGGTTAGAATCTGCAGTGCGCCCGCCAGCGACGGCACGGAAGTGATAATCCCCAGCCAGAGGTCGTTTGCGCCCAGATAGCGCGCCAAGCCAATCTGGAACGCGCCCGTCGTGAACGCTACATAGAGCGTGAAGAAGACCGCATCCCATGTTGCCCAGCGTAGCCCCCGCGCCACCTCCAGACGGCTCAGCGGCTGGGGCTGCTGGCTCACGGCGTCCGCACCTCCACGCGCCAGTCCACAATATCCAGATCGGGGTCCGCTACATCGTCGGCAGGCTCCAGCAGCGAGTCGCTGTTGCGCACCACCCGATTCTGGTCAATCCGCAGGTTCAGATAGCGAAATTCCCCAATTCGTGCGTCGCCCAGCGAGTCGCCGTTCTTGCGCACGGGTGTGTTCGGGTCGGTTGGGATGATGTCGGTCGTGATGAAGTTGAGCTGAATGAAGCGCATCGCTCGCGCGTCTCGCTCATCGGGAATGAACTGCGTGATGTCAATCTCAAAGCGCAGGCGGTTGCTGTTGGCGCTCACGGTCTCCACACTGATCGGCACGCCCAGGTAGACATGGGGCGGCGGCTGGTTTTCTGTGCCCTGCTCAACGCGATAGAGCGCGTAGCCGCCTTGAGGTAAAAAGGAAGCATAGCGCATATAGTGTGTGAACGCGCCACTCGCGAACCCACTCCCCCATGGGGGCGACACGACAGGCAGAGGCCCTGCGCTCCCTGTCGAGTCGTTGCTCAGGTTGAACACGACGAAGTAGTGATACTCAGGGCGAATGCGCCCTGCCACCTGCATCTCAATCATCAAGCGTCGCACCCCGCGCTCTGCGGGCACTTCGGGGAACCGTGCGCATCCTGCGAACGCCAGCACCATGCACAGCCAGAACCCTATCCGCCTCCTGCTCATACCGTTGCCCCGATTAGTATACCGATTGGCGTTCAGCAGTGTCCCCAAACCCCAAACGGTTTTATCGCCTCGGCGTGCAGACCGTTTTCTGAAGCTCAGGGCGCGTGGCGGAGCGCCTCGCGGCAGGGAGGCTGTTCAAGCACTGGTAAAGAGGGCTGGTTTTGCACATCGCTCGTTCACTCTCTGAGGCGGCTTTTCACGCCCCCGCCCGGAAGAAGTGGTACATCACATAAATCAGGTATAACCCGCTCGCGGTCGCCAACCCGAAAATCAGGAAAATCCAGATTCCCGTATCGCCCGCAATCATGGAGAACATCGCGATAAAATAAAGCACAGCGGTCAGCAACGCGACCCACGCAAACCGCTTCGCATACGGATTGGGCGGACGCACAATATTGTGGCATGTGGGGCACTCCACCGAGGGTGTTTCGTCCGATTCGGGCGGCGGCAGTTCCGCGCCGCAATAGGGACATCGGCGCTCCATACCCCAATTCTACCCGCACGGGTATAATTCCAACAGCGATGAAGATTGTATTGCCCGCTGGCGAAATCGAAGCGCCGCCTGAGTTCCGGCACTTTTATCTGATGGACGAGGACGGGATTGTGAAATACCCCGCCCCTGTGTTGCGCAGGAAAGCGTCGCCTGTTTCCCGCATCACGCCCGATATTGAGGCGCTTATTCAGCGCATGATGGCGTCGCTGAAGTGGTGGAACGGGCTGGGGATTGCCGCGCCGCAGGTCGGCGTGCCCCTGCGTTTGTTTATTATGGCGCCGCCTGATCAACCGATGCGCGTCATTTTGAACCCGCGCATTATTGAACGCTCGCAGGAGCAGGTGGCGGATCTGGAGGGCTGTTTGAGCATTCCTGCGCTCTATGGCAAGGTGGCGCGCGCCCGCGCCATTGTGCTGAAGGGGCTGAACCGGCACGGCAAGCCGATACAACTCACGCTGGAAGGCGTCGCCGCCCGTATCGCCCAGCACGAGATAGACCATCTGGACGGCATCCTGTTCATCGACAGGGCAGACCCTGCAACTCTGTTCTGGAGCGACCCCACGCCCAAAGAGGAGGAGATGGTCTGAGCCGCCCCCGCATTCTCTACTTCGGGTCAGGCGCGTTCGCGGTGCCGCCGCTGGAGGCGTTGCATGAGGCGGGTTATCCCATTCTGGCAGTGGTGAGCCAGCCCCCCAAGCCCGCAGGGCGCGGGATGCACCTGACCCCAACGCCCGTGCATGCGCGTGCGGAGGCGCTTGGTCTGCCCGTGTTGACCCCCCAGCGCGCACGCGACCCGCAGTTTATCGAGCAGGTGCGCGCGCTTCAGCCCGACCTGATTGTGCTGGCGTCTTACGGCAAAATTCTGCCCGCCGACTTGCTGAAGATTGCACCGCTGGGCAACTGGAACCTGCACGCCTCGTTGTTGCCGAAGTATCGGGGCGCCTCGCCCATCCAGTACGCCCTGCTGGACGGGGAAACCGAAACGGGCGTTACCCTGATAGAGATGAGCGAGGAGATGGACGCGGGCGACATCTATCTGCAGGTGAAAGAGCCGATTTTCCCGGAGGACGATGCAGGCACACTGGAGGCGCGGCTGGCGCAACGCGCTCGCGAACTGCTGCTGGAAGGGCTAAAGCGTCTTGAGTCGGGCACGCTCACGCGCACGCCCCAGAATCACGCCGAAGCCACCTACACGCGCCCAATTCAGAAAGAGGACGCCCAGATGCGCTGGGACGAACCCGCCGTGCGATGCGCCAATCGCATTCGGGCGTTCTCGCCGCGCCCGGGCGCATACACCCTGTTTCGGGGCAAGCGCCTCAAGCTGTGGAAAGCCATGCCCCTGAGTCAGGTTCACAACGCGGAGCCGGGCGTTCTGCTTACTGTGGAGCCGACGGGGTTGGTGGTCGCCTGTGGCGAGGGGGCGCTTCAGCTGCTGGAGGTGCAGCCCGAAAGTCGCCCGCGCATGCCCGCCGCCGCTTTCATCAACGGCTATCACCCACAGGTTGGTGAACGGCTGGGCTGAAGGAGGTATGCTTATCCCATGTGCGGACGCTTTGCTTTATTTGCGACAGCCGAAGAGCTGGCGTGCCACTTTCAGGTGCCGCTCCCCTTCCCAATTGCCCCACGCTACAATATTGCGCCCACGCAACCGCTGCTCGCCTTAGCCACGGCGCACGACACGCCCCAACCTTACTGGACTCACTTCCAGTGGGGGCTGGTGCCCCGCTGGGCGCAAGACCCCAGCATCGGTAACAAGATGATCAACGCCCGCGCCGAGAGCCTTGCCGAGAAGCCTGCGTTTCGGGCGGCGTTCCGCTATCGGCGGTGCATCGTGCCTATCAGCGGGTTTTATGAATGGGCAAAGACGGGGCGCACGCGCCAGCCCTATTTTGTGCGCTCGGCGACGGGCGAGCCGCTGGGCGTTGCGGGGCTATGGGAGAGCTGGCAGTCGCCCGACGGAAGCGAGCTGACCACCTGCACGCTGATTACCACCGACGCGAACACCACGATGCAACCCATCCACCATCGTATGCCCGCGATTCTGCTGCCTGAGGAATACGGCACATGGCTCGCACCTGAAACGCCGCTGAAGACCCTTTCCGCGCTCTTGCGCCCCGCCCCTGATTCGCTGCTGGAGGCGTACCCTGTCAGCACGCGCGTCAACAGCCCCGCTCACGACGACCCCTCGCTGATAGAGCCTGTCGCGCCCCTACGAGGGCTGTTTGAGGAGTGAGCTTGCTGTAACGGGCGTGAGAGAGTTTCCAGCGCTTTCTCCAGAAACTCGCTCCGCCCGATGGTGGGCGACCAGCTTATATTATCACCCCGTGATGGTATTCTCACTCAAGACCATGACTCCTACCATCCTTTCCCAAGCACGACAGCTCGCAATTCAGGTCAGCCAGCGCTGGTGAGTGCGCATCCCTCTACCCTATATCCAGCGCAATCACATGTCCCTGTGGGAAGTCAGCAGGCGCGCGGCAGGTGAAGTAAAGCACCTGCGTTTCAGTGGCGAGTCGTCCCAGCAGGGCGAACGCCTCGGCGAGGCGCCACTCGTCGGCGTACACCAGCGGATCGTCCAGCAGCAGGGGCAGGCGCGCCCCACCCGACAGCGCTTCGCACAGCCCCAGGCGGCAGGCGAAGAAAAGCTGATCCAGCGTGCCGGCGCTCCATGCGGGCAGTTTCTCGTCCAGCGGGAGTGGCTCGCCGCGCTCTGTGTGATACACGCTCATCTCAAGGTCGTTCCCCAGCTGCACCTGCGTGTAGCGGTTTTGTGTAAGCGCAGGGAGGTAAGCTTCAATCCGTGGCTTGAGGTGGGGGCTGAGGTCGCGCAGGTAGTTTTCGTTGGCGCCTTTGAGCAGCGATTCGGTGAGTTCCAGCACCTCCAGTTGCTGGGCGAGCGTGCGCTGGCGGGCGGTATCGCGCTCTATCAGCAGGGCGAGCTCATCGGGGTCGGTCTGGAGCGTTAGCGCGTCCAGTCGCCCCTCCAGTCGGTGGCATTCGGCTTGCAGGCGTTCCCGTTCCGCCTGAAGTTCCTGCAGGCGCGCCTCGCGTTGTGCCATCTGTTCCGCGGGAATCTGGCTCAACTCGTGGGCAATCGGGTCGTTGCGCAGAGCCGCTTCGAGGCTGGCTATCTCCACGCTCTGGGCGCGATATTGCTCTTTGACGGAATCGTAGGTGCCCATCGTGGCGAGGGCGTCCAGTTTGTTCTGCACCGTGCGCAGGTCATTCAACAGGGTTTCGCGCTGCTGGAGCAGGGTCTCCAGCTGGGCGTATGCGCGGGCAATCTCGTCGGCGTAGTCAGGTTCGGCGCCGTTGCGCAGGGGCGCGGGGGGCGCCATCACGCCTGCCTGTTGCAGGAGGCTCATCAGTTCGGTTTCTGTGGCGCGTCGTTGGGCGCGTTGGGCTTCCAGCTGGGCTTGCAACACCTGCGCGTTCGCCTGCGCCGCGGCGAGCGTTCGGGAGCGCCAGAGCAGACTGACCAGCAACGCCAGCGCGCCCAGCCCCAGTCCCAGAAAGCCTGCCCAGCGTTCGCCTTGCTGGAGCAGCAGAGCGCCCGCGCCCATCAGCGCCAGCCCCATCGCGAGCAAGCCTCTGCGAGCGCGCACCTGACCCGTCGCCTGCTGAAGCGCCTGCTGTGCTTCCTTGAGGCGTTCTGCTTGCTGGGATTCCTGCTCGCGTGCGTGGCGGTAGGCGGCGTGGAGTGTGCGAATCCGCTCCTGCGCTCCGTCGGGCAGCTGGGCGAGCGCGCTCAACGGTGGCGCGGCGAGCTGGCTCTCGAGGCGTTGTTTCTCCGCCTGAAGCGTTTCGTGATTGTGGAGCCAATCAAACGCGCGTTTGACCTGCTCCTGCAGGTGGCTCAGGCGCTGGCGTTGGGTGTAGAGCGCTTTCCAGCGTTCCAGTATCCCACTCTCCTGCTGGAGGGTGGCGTCAATCTCACGGAGGCGTTCGCGGTTGTGGGCGAGCTGGGCGCGGATGCGCTGGTACTCTTCGGTGGATTGCTTCGCCTGCAGGTACGCCTGCTGGTGGGCGTTCAGGCGCTCGGCGAGCGTCTTCTGCTCTGTGGCGAGCTGTTTTTTGCGCTCGCGAATCGCTTTCAGGATAGGCTCCAGATCCACGGCGAGCGCGCTCTGGCGCAGCTGTTGCTGAAGCGAGGCGAGCGTGCGGTCGCGAGCGAGCAGGGCGAGTTCGCGCTGACGCACGCAGGCGGTGGCGCAGTAGACCTCGCGCGGCAGGCTCCAGAGCTGCTCCCAGCGGCTGAGGGCGTCGCTCCCCGCAAGCGTCTCCTGACCCACCTGAAGGTGGAACTCCGCGTAGCGTCGGGGCGAGTCTTTAGGGTGGAATTTGGCGATTCGCACGGGCGTGTCGCCGAGTTGCAGGCTCAGTTCCAGTCGCCAGCCAGTGGGGTGGCGCCAGTGGATGCGCTCGCGCGCCTCGCGGGCTTCGGTGGCGGGGTTCGTGTAAAGGGCGTCCAGCAGGGCGCTCAGCAGCGTGCTTTTGCCCGACTCATTCGCGCCCGTGATGAGGTTGAACCCCGGTGTGAAGCGGAACTCCCTGCGCTCTCCAAAGCGCCCGTAGCCCTCCAGCACAAGGCGTTCGAACCAGATTCTCATAGCCTGCCTCCCCGAAGCAGGTAAAGCGCGAGTTGATACGCCTCGTCTAAGGTGCTGGGCGCTCCCTGCGCCTTGCGGGCTTCGTAAACCTGCGTCAGGGCGCGTTCAAACGGGGTTTGCGGGGCAAGTGGCGCGCTCTGGAAGGCGGGTTCTATCTCCAGCCAGAGACATCGCGACTGGAGGCTTTCTTGCAGGGCGTCGGGGTCCAGCGGCGTATCGGCGTGCCAGCGCCCCACGAGGCGGATTCGGGCGACGGTGGTCTCCTGCAGATGCGCGGCGAGCGCCTCCAGCAGGCTCTGGGGCGAATCGAACGCTTCCAGCGCAATCTCCAGCGTGCCGTCCTCGCGCGACCCGGTGGGGTAGCGTGCGCTTCCTGTGTGCAGGGGCGTAATCTGCGGGGGTTGTGAATCGTGAAGTTCCACCAGCAGGGCGACGGCGGGCAGGCGCTGGTCGGGCATAATCATCTCGGGGGCGCCGCTGTACCAGCACGGCACGCCCAGCTTGTGCGAGAGGTCCTGCGGTGAGTGCCAGTCGCCCAGCGCTACATAGTCCAGCCCACACTGGCGCACAGTGCTGACGGGAATCGTGCCCTCGCCAGCGGAGGGCATGGAGCCGTGTATCAGCGCAATCTGATAGGGCGCGCCGTCGGGGTCGCGACGCAACACCGCCTGCCAGCGCGATTCGTCGCCGGCGGGGCATGCGATGACCTCCATCTCCAGCGCAGGGAGTCGCTTGCGTTCTGTCGAGGCAAAAAAGTGGAGCTTCTGTGGCAGCGAGGTCCGCTCCCGAAACGGATGGCGTTCGGCGGGGTCATGGTTGCCTGCAATCACCAGCGTCGGGCAGGGCGCAGAGGTAATCAGGTTCAGCGCAAGGTCCACCCACTCGCGCCCCACGCGGGGATGGTCAAACAAATCGCCCGCAATCAGCACGGCGTTGCACTGTTGTTCCTGCGCTATCTGATAGACCCGTTCCAGTGCCTGCTTGAGGCGTTGCTGGTGGGTGGGGGCGCGCTCGCCCAGATAGCGGAACGAGCGCCCCAGATGCACATCGGAGGTGTGCAAGAAACGAAGCGCCATTAACTCAGGGTTTCTTCCCTGATGGGGTGAGTCCTGCTAAGCGCAGTTCACGCCAGCGCGTTTCGCACGGCGTCCACCAGCGGCTGGAGCGCCTCGTCCACCAGCGCGGGCGTCTCTGCCTCCACCATAATGCGAATTGCGTTCTCAGTGCCCGACGCGCGGATGTTCAGCCGCCCCCGACCCGCCAGCAACGCCTGCACCCGCGCAATTTGCGCCTGAATCTCGGGGTGAGTCTGCCACGCATGCTTATCCTGCACAGGGATGGTCACCAGTTTCTGGGGGTAGGGTTCAAACGGGTGGGCGATTTCGGAAAAGGGGCGTTGCAGGCGCAGGGCGAGGTTCAGCGTTTCGAGCATAGTGATCAGCCCATCGCCTGTGGTGGCGCGTTCGGCGAAGATGAGATGCCCCGACTGCTCGCCGCCGATCAGGGCGTGATGCGCGCGCATGGCTTCCGCCACATAGCGGTCGCCGACTTTCGTGCGCAGCAGCGTGATGCCTTCGGCTTGCAGGCGCTTCTCCATGCCGAGGTTGCTCATCTCGGTCGCCACCACGAGCGGCGGCTGGAGGCTCCCCTGTTGTTGACGGGTGAGCGCCCAGAGGGTCATAATCGCGTCGCCGTCCACGGGTTCGGCGTTTTCGTCGCAGAAGAGGGCGCGGTCGGCGTCGCCGTCGAACGCCACGCCGAGATGGGCGCCCGTTTCCCGTACCGTGCGCTGCAGGTGGTCTATGTGCGTGGAGCCGCAGCCCTCGTTAATGTTATCCCCGTTGGGTTCGCAGGCGACGGCGCTGACCTTCGCGCCGAGCTCACTCAGCAGCACGGGGGCGAACGCGCTCGCGGCGCCGTTTGCGCAGTCCACCGCGATATGCATGCCCCGCAGCGGCTCGCGCTCGCCCGTCATCTCGCGCATCAGATGAAGCAGGTAAAGCAGGTACTGTTCCGCCTCACGGGCGCTCAACTCCCACAGCCCAATCTGGTCGGGCGCGGGATAGGGAAAGGGTTCAGGGGCTTCGTTCAGCAGGCGCTCGATTTCCGCCTCGTACTCGTCGGGGAACTTGTAGCCGTCGCCGCCAATCAGTTTGATGCCGTTATCGGGTGCGGGGTTATGCGAGGCGGAAAGCACGATACCCAGGTCGTAGCGCCCTTCGCGCACGAGGTAGGCGATTGCGGGCGTGGGTACGACTCCCGCCGAGGTGGCATGCACCCCCACAGCGGTCAGCCCACTAATCAGGGCGGTTTCCAGCATTGCGCCACTGCGGCGCGTATCGCGCCCGATCAGCACGCGCGGGGGCATATGACTCGTCGTGCGCAAAAGCTGCTGCCCCACCGCGCGCCCTAAACGCATCACAAAATCGGGGGTCAGCAAGGCGTTCGCCTGACCCCGAACACCGTCTGTGCCGAAAAGGTTTCTCATGCCTCTATATCCAGGGGGGTGTATTCGGTGGGTGGTTCAGGGCGTCTGGCGACAATCACCTTGCTGGGGCGTATCACGCGCTCGCCCATCCGATAACCGCGCTCCACCTCGTCGATGATAGTACCGTCTTCGTACTCCTCGCTTTCGACGCGCTGGATGGCTTCGTGCAGGTTCGGGTCAAACGGCTTGCCCACCGCCTCGATGGGATGGATATCGAACCGCGCGAGGAGCGCTTTAATCTGGCGGTCGGTCATCTTGACCCCTTCCAGCAGGGGTTCCAGTTCGCGCGTGGCTTCCGCCGCCTGCAGGGCGCGCTCGAAGTTGTCCAGAATGGGCAGCAGGTCTTCCAGCAGGGTTTCCAGCACGCGGATGCGCTGGCGTTCCATCTCTTCGTTCTGGCGTCGGCGATAGTTCTGGAAGTCCGCCAGCGTGCGCAGGTAGAGGTTCTTCTGCTCTTCCAGTGCCTGCTCCATCTCCTGCAAGCGTGCGAGCGCGGTGTTGAGGTCTATGCTCACCGCGTCATCCTGTTCAGGTTCCATCGGTTGGGTTTCGGGTTCGTTCATCGGCGTCTCCATCGTTTTCTCTTCCTGCATAACGCCTCACCTCCTGTGAGTGGGCTTTTAATAATAGGATACCCGCTGCCCTGTGCTGTCCCTCGAAAGAAATCACCGTCGGGCGTGGCAGGTGAACCTGTTCCCTCGCAGAGATAGCGAATTCATAGGTCGGGCGCGGGAACCGCATCCCTACTCGTATGCGTAGGGGCGCGGTCGCCGCGCCCCACGCGGCACAACTCGCTGGGTCAGCAAGCGGAACAAGCAGCCTTGCAACAGAGCAGCTAAAGCCGTTCCTAATAAATAAAGCCAGCCTCCGCTGGCTCCCGTAGCAGGGGCATCCTGCCCCTGCCCACGCGCAGGATGCGCGTGCTACTTCAGCCGACGAAGGTCGGCTTCGTCTCATAGGAACGGAACCTCAGCCGTCAGAACCTCACCACCCACAAACAAAAAACGCCCCTCCCTCGCGCGAGGAAGGGGCGTCTTCCGTTTCAATCCCTCACAGGTAGGCTACAAACCATACCAATACCCCAACGCAACGTGCCCTGAATGTAGTTTCAATCCCTCACAGGTAGGCTACAAACCCTCTCCTGCGAATGTCCCGCTTTTGAGCGAACCCGTTTCAATCCCTCACAGGTAGGCTACAAACTCCATCGTGCGCTTGTCGAAATCCCGACTGCCGATATCGGTTTCAATCCTTCACAGGTAGGCTACAAACGCTGGGGCGCAATTTTGAGCGCTTCCTGCGCTATCTGTTTCAATCCCTCACAGGTAGGCTACAAACAAGAGCGCCAGGCCCTCGTGATTACTGAGGGGTCTGGTTTCAATCCCTCACAGGTAGGCTACAAACATCACAAACTGGAACACCTCTCGGAGGACGAAATCCGTTTCAATCCCTCACAGGTAGGCTACAAACGCGCTCATGCTTGTCAACGAGGGAGGTGAACCTCAGAAGTTTCAATCCCTCACAGGTAGGCTACAAACTCATCAGCCCCAGCATCTTATACGATCTGGGGTATGTTTCAATCCCTCACAGGTAGGCTACAAACGCGCAACTCCGCATCAAAGAAGAAGAAAAAGCCACGTTTCAATCCCTCACAGGTAGGCTACAAACTCGTAAGAAAAAATGGAACCCCCCGCCGTGAGAGGTTTCAATCCCTCACAGGTAGGCTACAAACTATCCAACGACCTCCTTCGGCTCGTAAAGCGAGCGTGTTTCAATCCCTCACAGGTAGGCTACAAACGGTTTTAGCCTGTTTGTTGGTGGCAGTATATTTGAGTTTCAATCCCTCACAGGTAGGCTACAAACGCGACGCTGGGAACTCCTCAACTTCGTCATCCGCAAGTTTCAATCCCTCACAGGTAGGCTACAAACTGTTGCAGGCGTTGCGGGGCGCACATAGTCATCGTGTTTCAATCCCTCACAGGTAGGCTACAAACCGAGGCGGCTGCCCGCCTCGGCGTTACAAGGCAATAGTTTCAATCCCTCACAGGTAGGCTACAAACGCGCTCGCCAGCATTTAGTTCCCACAGATGGGAACGTTTCAATCCCTCACAGGTAGGCTACAAACCGCCGAGGACTACTGGGCGATCAAGCACAGCCCAAGTTTCAATCCCTCACAGGTAGGCTACAAACCTGCCGTGCAAGATTGTAAAACATCCGCGAACCATAGTTTCAATCCCTCACAGGTAGGCTACAAACCCAGCTGCAATCACCGCCGTTTTTCAAGCTGGTGAGTGAGTTTCAATCCCTCACAGGTAGGCTACAAACAGTTCCGAAACGACGCGGTATGAAATCACCCTGCGTGTTTCAATCCCTCACAGGTAGGCTACAAACCAGCGTGCGCCACGGACGCCGCTGGGGCGGACGATACGGTTTCAATCCCTCACAGGTAGGCTACAAACACACACCTGCGAAGCATGCCTGTACCCCGAAATCGAGTTTCAATCCCTCACAGGTAGGCTACAAACCAGCAGAGGAGTTTGCAGTTTGAGCGTCGCTACATTCGTTTCAATCCCTCACAGGTAGGCTACAAACCGAAAATCCCCGAAAACCCTTGACTTTTTTTGTCAGGGTTTCAATCCCTCACAGGTAGGCTACAAACGGTGCAGAGTTTGCAGCCTTTGCGGACGACGAAGTTGGTTTCAATCCCTCACAGGTAGGCTACAAACGTTCTGCGCTCACGAGATCTTTGAGGGCTTCGAGGGGTTTCAATCCCTCACAGGTAGGCTACAAACGGCGGCGTTTCGTTTCCTGCAGGATTCGCGTTTTCGTTTCAATCCCTCACAGGTAGGCTACAAACGTACCCGACGCTGACCGATACGCAGAGCCTGCGCAATAGTTTCAATCCCTCACAGGTAGGCTACAAACACCTTGCTCACACTGTTCAGTAGCCACGCGCTTTCGGTTTCAATCCCTCACAGGTAGGCTACAAACGACTAACTGGCAGAAATACCCGCGTCAGATGCTCCGCGTTTCAATCCCTCACAGGTAGGCTACAAACGATCGGGGCGTGATACAGGTATACCCACTGCCTACTTGTTTCAATCCCTCACAGGTAGGCTACAAACCTGGAACGATTGCCTGATATAAGCGATCCCAATCCAGTTTCAATCCCTCACAGGTAGGCTACAAACGTTCTGTAATCGAACTGGGTAGTTCGATTGCAGAACGTTTCAATCCCTCACAGGTAGGCTACAAACTCTATCGCTACATCGAGCGACATCCCGCTTTGCAGCGTTTCAATCCCTCACAGGTAGGCTACAAACGCCTTGCCTTTCGCCTTATGCTCCACGCAGGCTTGGTTTCAATCCCTCACAGGTAGGCTACAAACTGGCGAGGCGTGGGACGCCTCGCCCCAGTGAGAGAGTGTTTCAATCCCTCACAGGTAGGCTACAAACCGATTACCTCACCACGCGTACGCCCGACAGCCTGCGTTTCAATCCCTCACAGGTAGGCTACAAACTGTTTTCGTGGTGATAGTCGTTTAGATAGTGTTATAAACGTTTCAATCCCTCACAGGTAGGCTACAAACTTGTCCTGACCCTGAGCCATTTCATCTCACCTTCTCTGTTTCAATCCCTCACAGGTAGGCTACAAACTACATCGCTGGGATATCCCGACAGACGATTCCGCGTTTCAATCCCTCACAGGTAGGCTACAAACGACTGCGGCGGCAGCGGACTCTGCGACGACTGCAAGTTTCAATCCCTCACAGGTAGGCTACAAACGTATCGCGAGGCGTGCGAACGAGCCTTTGCAAACCGTTTCAATCCCTCACAGGTAGGCTACAAACCCTTCCCAGTACTTAGTTAACAGAACCCTACCAGAAGTTTCAATCCCTCACAGGTAGGCTACAAACTCGCTCGCGTAGCGTACAAGACGCGCCGCGTTCGCGTTTCAATCCCTCACAGGTAGGCTACAAACGTAGACGGGCGGCAGCACCAACCGCGCCTGCGCTTGTTTCAATCCCTCACAGGTAGGCTACAAACTACTTGCCCTGAGTAAGTGCCTATATTATACCATAGTTTCAATCCCTCACAGGTAGGCTACAAACGAACACTAGCTGCCCACTCATGGGCATCGATATAAGTTTCAATCCCTCACAGGTAGGCTACAAACATCTACCTGCCGCCGCGCCACAGACGCGAAACGGAAGTTTCAATCCCTCACAGGTAGGCTACAAACTGAGCTACCGTTATTATCATCTCGATCAGCCCCTAGTTTCAATCCCTCACAGGTAGGCTACAAACCGCCCTTGTCCCGCAAGCCCAGCCCCCGCGTCGTGAGTTTCAATCCCTCACAGGTAGGCTACAAACGGAACCCTGATTGCCGAACACTAGCTGCCCACTCGGTTTCAATCCCTCACAGGTAGGCTACAAACTACTATCAAGTGCGCCGCTTGCTTACCGATGAGGAAGTTTCAATCCCTCACAGGTAGGCTACAAACCACCTGCTGTGCAAAGCTCCACTTGCCTTTCGCGGGTTTCAATCCCTCACAGGTAGGCTACAAACTAGAGGCAAATAGAGATAATGTGAAGACGATTATTGGTTTCAATCCCTCACAGGTAGGCTACAAACGGATTTTGGCAGAGGGCGTAGGGGGGATTTTGGCAGGTTTCAATCCCTCACAGGTAGGCTACAAACCAACCCGCCTTTTGCGGGTCGGTCCCGAAAATGAGTTCAAAACGGTTCCGATTGTCAAGGTTCGGGCGTTGCCCGTTGGCGGGTTTATTATACCCCATCGGTGTGGGTGAAGTCAAGCTTTGGCGTCGATCGGACTCGGATTTGAACTCAAGTGCCCAAAAGCTGGCGATCGACGCCAAACGGGTTTTTGGGGTACAGGATGTGGTGTGTGATAGTGCAGACAACACGCTACCTGTGGTGTATCGCTTCTCGGTTTGTCGTCGAACGAAGGGTTAGTCAAAAAAATCGGGCAAAATGAGTTCAAAACGGGGTAAAAAGTCGCTTCTGGAGAATCAGAGCCGTGCGAACCCCTCGCGCACCGCTTTCATCACCGCCGCGCCCGCATCGGGACCGTTGAACGAGACCGTCGCCTCGTAGCCGCCCTTTTCGTACTCTTCGCGAGTGAGGATGTAACCAATCCAGTCGTTGACCAGCGCGACGGGAGCGACATGCCGAAAGCCGTGCTGTTGCCCCATCTGGCGCGCTTCCAAGCCCAGCGCGGTAATCGGCTCGCCCGGAAACCCCACCAGCGCCAGCGAATCCAGCCCCATGAGGCTCACAGGCGTGGTGGGCGGAATCAGTTGCTTCACGAGGTCGTTCAGCAGCGCTTCGGGCACTTTGTATTCGCGCCCTGCCGATTCGTAAAACTGCGGATGGGGGCGCGCTTCGGGCAAGGAAACGCGGATTTGCGCCGTGCGCAGTTTCGGCGCTAACGGCTTCGTGTTGCGGAGCAAGCGCAAGGCGTGGGTTGCCAGCTTCTCGCCGTAGAGGCGCACGCGCTCGTGGTCGTCTTTGCCCTCATCAGCCACGGGCGACACATCCCCCTGTGCGCCGTTCATGTAGAGCGCGACGACGCCTTCGCCCAGCGCCGCTTCCAGACGGCTCTGAAGCACGCCCGGAAACTCGGCGGAGACCTGCATCATCGTGTGGGGGTAGATGGTGGGGTGCGCGGCGTAGATCACCAGCGCGGCGAGGGTGCGTCGGCGGGCGCTTTCGTCCACGCGCAACACGGTCATCGTGGGGTCGGTGATTTTCGCGCCCCGTCGGTTGCGATTCAGATTCGGCAACGCTTCGGCTGACACGCTGAGACGCGCGGGGCGCAGGCGGGCGCGCGCCTGACGAATCGCCTCCACGATCCGCTCGGTGGTGAACTGCAGAAACTCTGGCAAGAAGCTGCCCACCCCTGGCAGGGCGAATCGGGCGCGGGCGTTCAGCCCCATCGAGTCGGGCGCGCAGTGGGTGTGGCTCGCCGCCATAAAAAGCTGTTCGGGGCGCAGATTCGCCTCGCGCAAAACCGCCTCGGTCAGACTGGCAGGAACCAGCAGGTGATCCAGCGCGACCAGCACCACCAGTTGATCGCCCGCCTGAAGCGCTAACGCCCGCGCATAGATCGGGTCATGCACGCCTGTGGGGGGCATGTTGAGCCGCGCCCCGTAGCCCCCCAGCTGGATGCGAATCTTCTGAATATCGGGCGTGATGTCCACCCGACTCGCGCCTGCCAGCCACTGCCTTTGCATACGCATAGGATACCACACTTCTCACCACTTCAGCAGCACCGGCTCCAGCGGCTGGAGGGTGAGGGAGCCGTCCACCGTGCTGCCGTTTAGCAGGTTGGTCGCTTTGATAGGGTTGCCCTGCGGGTCTACAAGGCGCACGGTGAGGGGCTGGTGGGTGTAGTTGCACAGGTTCGCGAGGTAGCCGTTTTCGTAGGGCGCGGTGCGATAGGCGACACCCCACGCGGGTTGATCCACATCGGGTTTGAGCAGGCGCAGGGGGCGCGCCACGCCCCATGTTTGCAGCTGTGGCTCCAGCTTACGCGCCAGCAGAACTGGGTCCTGCTCAATATTGCGCTCCAGCGTCTGGATGGGCGGGCGCGTGGAGCGACGCCTGCCGTAAAGGTCAAAGGTGAGCAGCGGCTCGCCCACCCCAATCAGAATCATGCCCCGACGCTGGCGCAGCTGATCCAGCGCGAAAACCGCCTCGTCCGAAAGGTACTGCACATTCGGGATAAGGATGCGCTTCACCGTTTCGGGCACGCGCCCCGTTATCAACTGGCGCTCCGTAACGAACCCCACCCTGACGCCCAGCATCGTGAGCGCGATATACAGACTGTCGCGCGGGATAATCTGCTCTGGTCCCTGCATAGCGAGGTCGGTTCGGGCGTGCAGGATATGAACTTCAAACGGCTGGTTCTGCAGGGCGGCGACATAGGGCGCGAGGCGGTTCAGGTCTAACGCCGTATGCGATAGCGCTTCCACAATCGCGGGGCGATGGAGCAGGCTCCCGGCGAAGTCGCTCTGCGGGTCGTCCGTGCGCTCCCACACCCAGAAGGTGGTCGCCGACATGCCACGAATTGCGCCTTCCCACAGCACGGCGCGCGCGTGCGCGGGCGGCACACGGCGGCGCTCCCGGTCGGGAATGATGTGATTCTCCGAGTTGATAATCGGCGCGTCTTTCAGGGAGCGCTGAAAGTCATACGCCATCCAGTTGCGAATCCACTCGAACGCCCACGGCGCGTTCTGGTCGTGGATGTAGCTGTTGAAGGCGTCGTTGCCGTTCAGTTCGCAAAACGCGGCGAATCGCTCCGGGTCCACGCCCTGATAAAGCTCGCGGTCGTTCAGAAAAGTCCAGCTCATCAGCTTGGCGTGTTTGGGGATGTGGGGCAGGAACTCGGCGACGATTCCTGCGAGTTGCCGATGCCAGTCTGCCAGCGCGTCGGCATTGAATTCCAGCCACTCCGTGTAGGGGATGCCTTCGGTGGGGATGGGGATTTCATCCCAGCTTTGATACTGCGTTTGCCAGCGACTGTTGAGCGTGATCAGCGTTTTGTGGCGGTTCTGGAGCCATCGCCGCCACGCCTGCTGATGCAAAGGCGATTCGGGCGACTCGCGGTTCACCGGCTCGTTGGAGAGGCAGAGGCTCAACAGCGCAGGCTGACGGCGCAACGCGGGCAACAGCACCGAGAGGTACTCGCGCAACACTGTCAGGCTTTCGGGCGCGAAGAGGCTGTATTTGATAAAGCCCTCGCGTGGCTGCTTCAGGTGGGGGTAGACCTGATAGACCCACTCCGGCATATAGTGGGGGCTGATGAGGAAGTCTATCTTCACATTCGCGCGGGCGGCGCGCTCAAAAGTGGGCAGGATGTCCTCCTCCAGCGCCTGACGGCTGATTTTGTTCGGCTCTGGCAGGAAGTCCCACACGCCGCGCTCGATTTGAATCAGATTGAAGCCCATCAGGGGGAACTTCTCGAGGTCGCGGCGCACCTGTCCGAAGTGTCCGAAGCCGACGAAGAAGACGGGGCGCCGCTGGCGCTGGCGCGCAAGAGGGTCTTCGGTGTCGGCAATCAGCGAGGCGTTTTGTATTGCCACGCGCGAGGTGATATAGCGCGGCACGGTCGGGAGCGTGCGGGCGCCCTGCAGGCATTCGCGCAGGGTGTTCTCAAGGCGCGCCGCCATCGCGTCCATCTCGTCCAGCTGGGCGAAGGCGCGCTCGATCTGACCCTTGCGCAGGTCGTCCGCCACATAGCCCACGAATTCCTGCAAAATCGTGAGGCTGGCTTGCGGGTAGGCGACATCCTGACCCTTGCGTCGAATCTGTTCCAGCTGCTGTTGCCAGCGCGGGAGCCGACCCTGAAGATTTTTGAGGCGCGATTCGGCTTGCCGGCGGGTGAACACGGTAAGCGGATGCTCTATCGCGAGGGGCTGGTCGCCTGCGTGGAGGCTAACCCTCAGAGTCGTCTGGCTTTCGCGCGGTTCGGGGAGCCGAATCACGGCTTTTGAGGCGCCTGCGGGCAGGTTCACCCGCTGGCGGATGCGCTGGCGCCCCAGCTGGGCGCTCAGCTCGGCGTTTGGCAGGGGCTGGGGCGCGAAAATCTCCACTTCGGCTTGCCAGCTCCGCTCGGCGAGGTACAGGCGGCTGGGCAAAGGCGCAAACGCCATCAGCGGCTGGCTGATGGCTTCAGCGGGCACATAGGGCGTGGCATCAGGGTTTTCCTCTAACTTCACCGCGTCAATCCAGAGCGCGTCGGTGGGCGCTTCAATCACAATCACGAGGTCAAACTGGGTTTCGTTCTCGCGTGTGGCAAAGGTGAGCGCGGCGGTTTTCCACTGGTCGTTGGTGTTTTCCAGCAGCAGGCGCACGCGCCAGTTCTGACCGCCGCCGATAAACCCCACGAAACTGGAGCGCGTCTTGTAGCGGCAACTGAGCGTGTAGACCGTGTTGGGCTTCACAGGCACACCGCCCTCATAGCGAAGCAGGGCATACTGCTCTGGCGCGAAGGGGGTGGTGCTGGTGAACTTCAAACATCGCGCCCCGACCGCGCCCGGCTCGGAAACGATTGCAACGGTCGCCTGCGTGTTGCGCACATCCCAGCTCCAGCCAGCGGGGAGGTTGTTCTGAACCTCTTCAAAACTGCTATTGCGCACGAGGTTCGGTTTCGGCGCGGGGTCTACGGGGACAACTTGCACGGGGGGTTGAGCAAAGCACACTCCGATGGCGAGCATCCCGACAAGCGCGAAGACGGTTTTCATAGGGCTCCCTCGCTTTTAAAAGGGAATGGCGCCCTCGGAGGGATTCGAACCCCCGACGCCCTCCTTAGGACGGAGGCGCTCTATCCACTGAGCTACGAGGGCGCAACTTCGGAGGTTTGCTGGCGCGCCCGGAGGGATTCGAACCCCCGACCTCAAGGTCCGCAACCTTGCGCTCTATCCCCTGAGCTACGGGCGCACGAACACAGAGATTATACCCCATTCCTGACGGCAATTGCAAGGGGTTGTGAGGGCGTTCAAAAAAAAAATCGTCTCCTGTGCCCCTTGTCGGTTCGCGGCGGCGCTCAGCTCACCACAGGCAGCAACCGCAACGAGTGGGGCGTATCGGGTTCCTCGTCGGGGCGATGGACAATTTGATAGAGGCTATCGCGCTCCACAGGTTCCCGCCCTGCCTCCCGAATCAGCCGAATCAGGGCTTTACGGGTCAGCACCTGCTGGCGCACGCCCGGCGCGTCGTCCTGATAGACAATCTCATACTCATGCACTGTGCCGTCCACATCGTCGGCGCCGTACCAGAGTGCAATCTGCGTCACGGCGGGCGTGTTCATAATCCAGAACGATTTGATGTGGGGGAAGTTGTCCAGCATCAGGCGCGCGACGGCGATATTGCGCAGGTCGTCGTCGCCAGAGGTGTGGGGCAGGTGTTCCAGCTCCGTGCCCTCGGGGTGAAACGCCAGTGGGGTCATCGCGAGGAAATGCCCCGTCTCATCCTGCAGTTCACGCAGGCGAACGAAGTGTTCCACGCGCTCTTCAATCGTTTCGCCCATGCCGTAGAGCAGGGTGGCGTACTGTTTCAGCCCGGCGCGGGCGATTTCGCGGGCAATCTCCATCCAGCGGGCGCCGTTAATCTTTTTGGGGAACAGCTCCGCGTGAATGCGGTCGCTCAACACCTCAATCCCCCCACCGGGCACGCTCCCCAGTCCCAACGCCTTCATCTCTGCCAGCACTTCCGCAAGCGGCTTGCGGGCGACCCGTGCAATCTCCTCCCACTCCACCGCAGTGAACGCCTTGATATGCACTTCAGGGCGCTCTTCTTTGACGGTGCGGATGAGGTCTAAATAATAACTGTACGGCAGGCGCGGGTTCACACCCCCCACGATATGCACTTCAGTGATGGGCACATGCTTATAGGCGCGCAGGCGCTCACGCACCTCGTCCATCGTGAGGGTATAGGGTTTGGGTCCGCCCTTTTTCGCGTAGAAAGAGCAAAACTTACAGCCCTTGTTGCAGATGTTGGTGTAGTTGATATGCTGATTGCGGATGTAGTAGGCGCGGTTGCCGTGCAGGCGCTCGCGCACGATATTCGCGAGATACCCCACGCCCGTCAGGTTCGGCGTGCGATAGAGCAACAAGCCATCTTCATAACTCAGGCGTTCGCCATTAACGACTTTTTCATACAGGGGCATCAGCTCGCGCCCCAGAATAAACTCGACATTCATACGCGCCTCCGTAAGGATTATACCTGATGGGGTAGGAGTCGCGTCCATCAGAGGGAATTAAACAGGGCGTGTTTGTGAGGCGGGGTGTGCAGGTGAGCGCAACGGAGGCACCCCCGAAGGAGGGGTTTTCGCTGCGGGCGCGGACGCTCGCGCTCTGCCTGCTGCTGATGGTCGCCAACATCTTCTGGATTACTGTGATTGAGGTGCGCTGGTATTCGCTGGATGTTACGAGCCTGCCGATTTTTATCACGCCAATTTTTTGCCTGATGGTGGCAGTGGGGGTAAACCGATGGCTGTGGCGTGTGCGTCCCGCGTGGGCGCTTCGCCCTGCTGAACTGGTGTTGCTTTATATCGCGATGGTCACGGGCGCAGTGTTCGCGGGGCACGATATGCTCCAGAACCTCTTTGGGGCGCTTGGGCATGCCCAGTGGCGCTCACAGGTAGAAACGGGCTGGCGCGAACGGTTTTTTGAGTATATCCCCAAACCGCTGTTTGTGTGGGATATGGACGCCCTGCGCCCGTACTACTATGGGGGAAGCCTGCCGTACCGATGGGAGTGGCTCCGGGTGTGGGTGTTGCCCCTGACGCTGTGGGCGGGGTTCATCCTTACGCTGGTGGGGATGTTTCTGTGCCTGAACTATCTGGTGCTGGATCGGTGGACGCGCGAGGAGCGGCTCGCGTTTCCGCTGGTGCAGTTGCCGCTGGCGATGGTGGAGCCGTCGGGCGCGTTCTGGCAGAGCAAGGCGATGTGGGCGGGGTTCACGACCGCGCTCGCCGTCAGCGGGCTGAACGGGCTGCATGTGCTGGTGCCCTCCCTGCCCAGCCTGCCGTGGATCAAGCAGTACGACATCAGTTTTCTATTCCCCGACCGCCCCTGGAGCGCGATGAACCCAATTCGGATTGCGACCTACCCGTTCGCGATTGGGTTGGTGTATCTGATGCCGCCTGATCTGGGCTTTTCGGCGTGGTTCTTTTTTGTGATGCGCAAACTGTTTCAGGTGTTCGGCGCGACGATGGGCTGGGACAGCGCGGAGAATCGGGGGTTCCCGTTTCTGAACGAGCAGGCGGCGGGGGCATGGCTGGCGCTGGGGCTGATTCTGCTGGCGCGGGCGCGCCACGCGTTCTCGGATGCATGGCGAATTGCGTGGTCGCGCGAGGGACACCCGAACAAGGCGCTTTTTCGCGCATGCTGGCTGGGACTGGCAGGCGGAATTGGGGTGCTGACGCTCTATAATGCGTTCGTGCTACACCTCAGCGGCTGGGTGGCGGCGCTCTTTTTCGGGATATACTTTTTGCTGGCGCTCACGATTACGCGTGTGCGCGCCGAGCTGGGCGCCCCACACGAGATTTACTTCGTCAACCCCCAGCGTATCCTGTTTGATGTGTTCACCCTGCGCGGGCTGGGCACGGAGAATCTCACCGTGTTGCAGTCGCTCTACTGGTTCAATCGGGGCTACCGGTGTCATCCAATGCCGAACCAGCTGGAGTCGTTGCGCATGGCGCAGGAGCATCACCTTTCGCCTGTGAAGATGGGCATCTTTTTACTGGGCTGTTCGGTGGTGGCGTTTGGGGTGGTGTGCTGGGCGAACCTGCATGTAACCTATCTCTATGGGGCGGAGGGCGAGTGTCTGGGTTTCAAAAACTGGGTGGGGCAGGAGTCGTTCGGGCGGCTGGATAGCTGGCTGCAGAACGAGCCGTTTCGGCATCCGAACCGCTGGTACTATCTGGCGGGGGGCGCGCTGGTGGTGGCGGGCTTATCGGCAATTCGGAGCGTGGTGCCGGGCTTCCCGCTCCATCCGACAGGCTACGCGCTGGGGGTGAGCTTCGCAGTGGACTATTTCTGGTTCGCCTTTATGCTGGGCTGGGTGCTGAAGATGGCGCTGATTCGCTTTGGGGGCTGGTATGCGCACCGGCTGGGCTACCCCTTCGCGCTGGGGCTGATTCTGGGCGACTTCACGATGGGGTCGCTCTGGTCGCTGATTACGCTTGCGTTTCAGGTGCCAACTTATCGGATTTATATTTGAGAGGCGATTCAGGCGTGGTTCCAGAACTTTGTGGGAGACGGGGAGCGCTATCAGGGAGAGAGGTCTGGAGTGCTGGGGTCAGAGCGCGATCCCCCTCTGTGCCCAGAGCAGGGGAGTCGCGCTCTGAGTTTTGAGTGAGCCTCTACTGGGGCGCGGCGGGCACGACCTGAACCTTCATCTCCTGCCCGTTGCGCACAATCGTGAACTCGACAGGTTTGCCCGGCTCCATCTGGTCATAGAGCTGGGTCAGCTCCTCGATGCTCTTGACCTGCTTGCCCATCACAGCGACGATACGGTCGCCTGCCCTAAGCCCTGCTTTTTCGGCGGGTGAGCCGGGCACCACACCGCCAAGCAGCACGCCGTTCGCCTCGCCCGAATATTCGGGGATTAGCCCAATCCGCACGCGGAACCCCGCGCGGGCGCCCGTCGCAGGCGCAGGCTGGCTGGGACGGCTGAAGGCGATGCGCTCCTCACGCTGTGCCAGCTGACGCGCCACCCGCTCCACCATCGCCACCACCTTCGCCTGACCTTCGTAGTTAATCGTGTCCCATGTGTCGGTGGGGCGGTGGTATTCAGGGTGCATGCCTGTGAAGAAGAACAGCACGGGAATGTTCGCCATAAAGAAGGAGGTGTGATCGCTTCCGCCCGTGCTTGCCTGGCTCAGGTTGAGGGTCAAGCCGTCGGTGTTGGCAGCCTTGACAATCTCTTCCCACTGGGGCGAGCTGCCCAAGCCGCTGATGGAGAGGCGGTCTTCGCGCAGGCGCCCGATCATGTCCAGATTAATCATCGCCACGATTTTGTCTGTGGGCACAGTGGGGTTGCGCACGAAGTAGGCGGAGCCGACCAGCCCCTCCTCCTCGCCCGAAAAGGCGATAAACAGAATGCTTCTGGGCAGCTTCTCGCGCTGAAGCGACAGGATTCGGGCGAGTTCCAGCAGCCCTGCCGTGCCAGAAGCGTTGTCATCTGCGCCGTAATGAATCTCGCCCGGCTCGAACGCCAGCGAGCCGACTTCGCCGTAGCCGAGGTGGTCATAGTGCGCCCCAATCACGATAATCTCCTCGCGCTTGTTGGGGTCAGCGCCCGGCAGGAACCCAATCACATTGCGTGCGATGCCCTTGCGCGGCTCCAGCTGAACCGTCATCGCGACTTTCACGGGCAGGGCGACGCTGACGGGCTGTTTCGTCTCGTTGATGCGCTTGACCGCCTCTTCCACGGTGAGGTTGGCGGTTCGGAGCAGGCGGTTGGCGACTTCGGTGTTAACATTCACCACCGCGCCCGAAACGACGCTCGCCCGCCCGCGCATGCCCAGCGGTAGCAGGGGCTGATTGGGCAGGTTCAGCAGAATCACACCGGTTGCGCCTTTTTCAAATGCCGTGCGCAGTTTGGTGGGGATTCGAGCGACTCGCTGCGCCGTGCCTGCGTCCAGCCATTCGGGCGCACCGCGCAAAATCGCGACGACTTTCCCTTTAACATCCACGCCCGCGTAATCGTCATAGGCTGGCTCCTGCAGGCTCAAGCCGTACCCGACGAACACCACTTCGCCCTCGGTGGTGGTGTTATCGCTCAGGTTGCTGGGGCGAAAAGCGTCGGCAGGCACCTCCCAGCGGTTGCCGTTAGCGAACTCCACACGGAGCGCGGTGTCTTTGCCGGTCGTATAGCCGATGGTCATCTCAAAGTCCTGAAAGTAGCCCTGAGTGCCCTTCGGCTCCAGTCCGTACTCGGCGAACATGCGCGCGATATACTCGCCTGCCTTGTGCCCGCCGGGGGCAATTGCCAGACGCCCCTCCATCTCAGGCGACGCCAGCGTCTTCACATGCGATTGCAGGTTGCTCACCGAGACGCTGGGCACATCGGCGAGGGCAAACGCAATAAGTGCCAGCAAACCGAGCCACAAACCAACTTTTCTCATAGCGACCTCCACTGGGTACAGATGGCGAAACGGCGCGTTTGTTTCGCAAAACACACGCGCACGCCTGCCGAGAGTATACCCCCTCTTTTGAGGGAACCCTAATATTGCTCACTATCTGCCTTCAACAGCGAGCGTAAGACAGGCGAGTGTGCGCTGATCCTGCAGAAAAGTGGCGTAATCCATTCCCTGCACATACTCTGCGATGCGCTCCATCGCTTCCAAAATATGCTGCTCTGTTGCAAAGATCAGGAGATTCAAGGAACAGGACGCGGGAACCGCGTCCCGTATGCGTAGGGGTGCGGTCGCCGCGCCCCATGCGGCACAACTCGCTGGGTCAGCAAGCGGAACAAGCATCCTTGCAACAGAGCAAAATATGCTGTAAGTATCGCAGGTCACGGTCTGCCCTAGACATACACCTTTGTCCTCTCAATTTGCTCGGCAACGGCGCAATAACGCGGATGTGAGAGGTTTCGGCGGACGGTTTCTGCGGTTATGACGCTCACTTTCCTTCCAAGAGCGCGTTCCAGATAATCCACAAGGTTGACAAACTCAAATCCGAGTGGTCGGCTGAGTTCCACAACTAGATCGACATCGCTCTCGGAGCGTGGCGTGCCGTGCGCGAAGGAGCCGTAGATAGCGAGGCGTGCCACTCCAAAACGCTCCGAAAGGTACGGGAGTTCACGGCGCAATCGTTCTATCAGCTCTTCACGCGTCATGACTTTTTTCATTTGAGACTCTCGGCGCACCTTAGAAATGCCAGTCAATATCTGTAACTTCTTTCGCGTGTTCCTCGATGAACTGGCGGCGGGGTTCCACCTTATCGCCCATCAGCGTGGTGAAGATGCGCTCGGCTTCCATTGCGTCTTCCAGCTGCACCTGCACAATCACGCGCTTTTCGGGGTCCATCGTGGTGTCGGCAAGGTCTTCGGCGTTCATCTCGCCCAGCCCTTTGAAGCGCGTGACCTGCACATTTTTCTTCTTGACCTTCTTGAGAATCTCTTCCAGCTCCTCTTCGTTCTGAGCGTAGTAGATTTCGTCTTTGCCGACGCGCACGCGGAACAGAGGCGGCTGGGCGATGTAGATGTGTCCCGCCTCTATCAACGGGCGCATATAGCGGAAGAAGAAGGTTAAGAGCAGGGTGCGGATATGCTCGCCGTCCACATCGGCATCGGTCATCAGCACGATGCGGTGATAGCGCAGTTTGGAGATGTCGAATCGGCTATCCGACTCGCCGCTGGAGTTGCCGTTGTTGTCGACGCTGATGCCCGTGCCGAGCGCGGTAATCAGGGCGCGGATCTCTTCGTTTTCGAGCGCCTTGTCCAGCCGCGCCTTCTCCACATTCAGGATTTTGCCGCGCAGGGGTAGCACTGCCTGGAATCGGCGGTCGCGTCCCATTTTGGCGGAGCCGCCTGCCGAATCGCCCTCCACGAGGAACAGCTCGCACTTGCTGGGGTCGCGCTCCGTGCAGTCGGCGAGTTTGCCGGGCAGCGAGCCGCTATCCAGGGCACTCTGGCGCTTGACCAGCTCGGCAGCCTTGCGAGCCGCCTCGCGGGCGCGCTGGGCGGTCAGCGCCTTCTCCACAATCTTACGCGCAATAGACGGATTGCGCTCCAGATACTCGCTGAACGCCTCGCCCACGATGGAGTTGACCAGCCCCTGAATCTCCATGTTGCCGAGCTTGGTCTTGGTCTGACCCTCAAACTGCGGATGGAGCAGCTTGACGGCAATCACGGCGGTCAAGCCTTCCAGCACATCGTCGCCCGCGAAGTTGGGGTCTTTCTCCTTGAGAATGCCTGCTTTGCGGGCGTACTGGTTAATCACGCGGGTCAGCGCGGTCTTGAAACCTGTGAGGTGCGTGCCCCCTTCCACTGTGTGGATGTTGTTCGCGTAGGAGAGCAGGGTTTCCTGATAGCCTGTGTGATACTGCAGGGCGACCTCCACTTCGGTGTCCTCGCGGGCGTTGCGGAAGTAGACCACCTTGTGGATGGGGTCTTTGTTCTCGTTGAGTGCTTCCACCAGCGCGGCGATGCCTTTGGTGTAGCGGAACACCTGCTTCGGCTTGCCGTTCAGCTCATCGGTGAAGGTAAAAGTTACATTCGGATTGAGGTACGCCAGCTCGCGCAGGCGCTTGATGAAGATGTTCGGGTCGTAGCGGTAGTCGCCGAAGATTTCGCGGTCGGCAAGGAAGCGCACTTTGGTGCCGCGCTTTTGGGTGGGTTTGACCTTTTTGAGGGGCGTTACGGGCGCGCCGCGCTCAAACTTCTGATAGTAGAGATAGCCGTCGCGCGCGACTTCCACCTCCAGCCACTCGGAAAGCGCGTTCACCACCGACACACCCACGCCATGCAGTCCCCCCGAAACGCGATAGCCGCCGCCCCCAAACTTGCCGCCTGCGTGGAGCATCGTCATGACCACTTCCACGCCCGGCAGCCCGACTTCCGGGTGAATATCCACCGGAATGCCGCGCCCGTTGTCAATCACCGAGACGCTCTGATCCGCGTGCAGGATCACATCGATATGGTCGCAGTGCCCGGCGAGCGCTTCGTCGACGGAGTTGTCCAGCACCTCCACGAAGAGGTGATGGAGTCCGCGCGGACCGGTGTCGCCGATATACATCGCGGGGCGTTTGCGCACCGCCTCCAGCCCCTTCAGCACCGTGAGTTGCTGGGCGGTGTATTCGCTTTGCACCGCGCTCTGGAGACCGTTCGTGGCGTCGCCGATGACCTCCACGCCCGTCGTCTCCACAGGAGATTGTGGCTCTGGGATTTCCGTTTTCGTTGTTTTTCGCTTGACCGCCATCTGCTTCCCTGCCTCCAGATACTACCGATTGGGTTTCGGCATGATTATACCCGCTGGCGTGAGTTTTTTAGATGGGATATATAGCAGCGGGGGGCGCGCCTTCGGGGGCGCCCCCCGCTGGTGATTCGCCGATGAGGTGCTTTAGCGGTTCAACAGCGTGCCCACATAGCGGAGCGCCTCGTTGGCGCAGATGGGGCAATAGCCGCCCTGCTCCACCATGCGGTTGACCACCTCGTTGATTTTGCGCAGCTGTTCGGGGTCGGGTGTGCGGGCGGAGGTGGTAATCTTGACCACATCTTTGAGGTCGGCGAACAGTTTGCGCTCGATGGCTTCGCGCAGACGCTCGTCGCTGCCAATCTCGAAGCGGATGCCGCGCCGCGCCAGCGACGCCACAGAGCGCATAATCCCCTCGCGGAACTCGCGCTTGGCGTTCTCGGAGACGCCAATCTGCTCCTCGATGCTGCGCATGAGCTTCTCGTCGGGGTCTACCTCCTCGCCCGTGATGGGGTCGCGCACTTTGGTCTTGTTGCAGTAGGCGTCCACATTATCGAGGTAGTTCTCCAGCAGGGTGTGCGCGGCTTCCTCATAGCTGTAGACGAAGAAGCGCTGCACCTCTTTCTTGATGAGCTCGTCGTATTCCTTGCGCACATCGTCCAGGAAGGTGAGCAGTTTCTTGCGCTCTTCCTCGTTACTGGTGTATTCGGTCAGCCCATCGCGGATGGAGCGCAGGATGTCAATCGGCGTGATGCACTGGCGTCCCTTGACCATCGCCGCCGAGAGGCGGTTGAGGATAAATCGTGGCGAGACGCCGTTCATGCCCTCGTCGGGATACTCTTCACGCAGCTCTTTCACATGGCGCTGGTCCCAGTCGCCGACCTGACGCTCGCCGTCGTAGAGCTTCATCTTGGTCATCAGCGACATCCCGCTCTTCTTGGGCGGCTTCAGGCGGCTCAGCACGGCGAACATCGCCGCCACACGCAACGCATGCGGCGCGATATGCACCTTGGAAAGATCCTGGCTCTCGTCGCTGAACTGCGATTGCTTGATGAGCTTATCATAAATCCGAATCTCTTCCGAGACGCGCAGGTTGTAGGGCACTTTGACCACGAACATGCGGTCAATCATCGCCTCGTTCTCCTTGTTGGAGAAGTAGGCGTTGTATTCGTACTCGTTGGTGTGGGCAATCACCACGACATCGGTATAAATCAGCGCGAACCGCCCGATTTTAATCATCTGCTCGCCCGCGACGGTGTTCAGCTCATAAAGGAAGCGCTTGTCCGCCTTGAGCATCTCGATGAACTCCATGATGCCGCGGTTCGCCTTGTTCAGCTCGCCGTCGAAGTTATAGACGCGCGGGTCCGATTCGACACCAATCTGGGTCAGCAGGTTCAGGTTCACGCTCCCCGTCAGTTCGGAGACATCCTGCGACTTGGGGTCTGAGGGCTTGAAGGTGCCGATTCCGACGCGCTCGCGCTCGGAGAACTTGATGCGCACGACGGGCACATTCTCGATGTTCTCGCCCCACTCGTGCTTGAGTTTCCACTGGCACACGGGGCAGAGATCGCCCTCGATATGCACGCCGAACTGGCGCTTGAAGTCGGCACGAAGCTCTTCGGGCACGAGATGGAGCGGCTCTTCGTGCATGGGGCAGTCTTTGATGGCGTACACGGCGCCTTCCTCGGTGCGCGAGTAGCGCTCCAAACCGCGCTTGAGCATTGTCACCAGAGTCGACTTCCCTCCGCCGACGGGACCGACCAGCAACAGGATGCGCTTGCGCACATCGAGTCGGCGTGCGGCGGGCGCGAAGTATTCTTCCACCAGCTGCTGGAGCGTGCGCTCCATGCCAAACAGCTCAGAAGTGAAGAATTTATACTCGCGCGGTTGCCCCTCGCCACGCTCCTCTACGCCTGCGCTGAGAATCATGTCGTAGACGCGCGCGTGCGCCAGGTTCGCCACTTTCGGGTTCTTCTGGACAATCTCCAGATAGTCCCGAAAGGTGCCTTCCCAGGCAATCTGTTTTTCCAGACGACGCTGCTCTTCAATCTGGCGCAAGAAATCCGATGCGCTCATCGTTTTACCCCCTTATTGGGTCGGGTGCATCACGCTTTGCCCCCCTGCCGGATGGCTCTGTCGCCACTCACACCATGATTATCGGTTAGACTCTGCGACGCCTGCAGGGAGTTCCGTGCTTTCCGGGGAAATTGTTCCATAAATCCCAGGCAAGTTGAAAGCCACCTTATGGGGAGCAACGCTGCGATACACCCAATTGTCAAGGACACTTCCCTGCGATGCAGGGCTTCTCCATACAATTATACTACGAATTCGCAGGGAAGCGAGTTTCGCTTTCGCCGACAGGAGCGATTGCAGGTATAATCCTTCTGGTGATTCGGGGATGTCCAGAGCCGTTGCACACAAACCCAGACGCGCCCGCCGCCTTACGGAGGCGCAGTTTCTGCGCCTGCCCGACGATGGGCGCAAGTATGAACTGGTAGACGGGGAGGCAAAGGAAGTGCCCGCAGGACATGAGCATGATGTGATTGGAGCTGAGTTGATCGCCCGCATGGTGCCTGCTGCAAAGGGGCGCGGCTATGTGGCGGGTTCGCAGGCGGGCTTCCGCATGGCGAACGGCAACATTCGCAGCCCCGATGTCGCTTTCACTCTCAAAGAGCGCCTGCCCGATGGCAAACCTGCTAAAGGCTTCGAAAACGGCGCCCCCGATTTAGCCGTAGAAATTGTCTCCCCCAACGAGGATGTGGCTGATTTGCTCCGCAAGATTGGGGAATATTTCGAGTCGGGCGCAAAACAGGTATGGCTGCTGTTCCCTGAAACGCGCACGGTGAATGTGTACACCGCGCCGTTTGAGGTGCGCACCCTCTCGGCAGAAGAGGAGCTCACAGGCGGCGACCTGCTACCCGACTTTCGGTGTAAGGTGAAGGAATTGTTCGAACTCTAAAGAACTCTCAAATCCGAAAATCGTCCACCTTCAGGTTCGGGAACGAGTAATCGGTATACTCGCGCACCGAATAAAGACCCTTCGCGTCGTGATACTCAATCCGAATGGGCATCGAATCGTTCACCTCCAGCCACAGCACCACGCGCGTGTAGGTGGCGTCTTTCGGGGCGAAGGCAACACGGAAACAGTCGCGATTGTTGTATTTCACGCGCTGGACAGGTTCGGCTTTCGCACCCTTGAAGAGCCGCTGGAGGTCGTTCGCAATCCATTCCAGATCGGTGCGGAAAAAGTCGGCGACTTCGGGGTCGTCAGGGGCATAGGTGCGGTGGATAATCCCCTTGCGGGCATGTACCTTGCTGTCCTGATCGGGATTATAGGTGAGAACCGCGCCGTTACTGAACAGGTCGCGCTGGATGATGGTGAGTTTGCGGTAGTGGGGCTTGAGGAACTCCAGCTTATAAACCTGTTTGGCGCCCAGTTTGCCTGTGCTGGGGTCGCGCTTATAGTAATCCCACTGATAGGCGTAGGCGCGGGTGGTTTTCGCTTTTTGACTCAGCCGATTCAGCACTGCCTGAGGCGTGGGCAGGCTCTGCGCCCAGCCCAGCCCCAGCAAAAGTGTAATTGCCAGCATGGTTCGCATGGCTCAGCTCCCCTCCGCGATGAACTGCTCCAAATAGCGCTTGCCAATAAGAAACCCCTCTTCACGCCCGACGGCGCTATCTTCATGCTCAATAGACAGCACGCCGTTATAGCCCACACGCCGGAGCGCGCCGATATACTCGCCCCAGCGTACCTGTCCCAGCCCCGGAATCACATAGCGCCACCAGCCTGTGCCCTGATTGCCCACATATTCCAGCCGTTGGCGCATCACCTCCGTGTCTTTCGCATGCGTGTGGAAAATCCGCGAGCCGAACAGAAACACGGCATTAATGTAGTCAATCTGCTGCCACAGCAGGTGCGAGGGGTCAAAGTTTAGCCCGAAGTTAGGGTGGGGCACGACCTCAAACAGTCGCTGCCAGTGGTCTAACGCCTGAATGTTGGTGGCGAACCAGTTTTCGAGGGCGATATTGACGCCGCGCTCACCTGCGTACTCGGCGAGAGGGTGAAACACCTGAGCGCACTCTTCCTCAATAGTCTGCATTTTGCTTTTGCCTGGCACGGGATGCCCTGCAAGTGTGCAGACTACCGAGACGCCAAGCGCGCGGGCAATCTCAATCGCTTTGCGCACGCCGTCGTTATTGCGCTGGCGCTCGGCAGGGTCGGGATGCGTGTTGTTGGTGTAGAACGCTATCGCCGAGAGTCCCACGCCCGTTTTGTCCATCAGGCGTTTGAGCGTGTCCACATCGGGCGATTCCAGATTCAGATGCGGATGTCCATAGCCGCAGGCGAGCTCCAGCGTTTTGAACCCGTGCTGGCGTGCGAACTCAAAAACCTTCTCCACAGGCTCATTCCCGAATGGCGCGGTGAGTATGCCGACATGCATCGCTTTCTCTCCTCATGGGGGAGGGTTCGGCAGCGGGGCAGGTTTTCCTGCTATCCGCCACTGCCGAAGTTGAACAATACCGTGAGGAGGTCGGCGTCATCCACCACGCCGTCGTTGTTCAGGTCAGCGGGAGAGCCGCTCTGTCCGAACTCAAACAATACGGCGAGCAGGTCGGCATCATCAATCACATCGTCGCCATTCACATCGCCATTAACGGTGAATTGCAGGGGGAGGTAAGCGAACCCCTGCGCCGGGACCGACACATTCGGGACGCTGATAGAGAGGTAAGTGCCCGCCTTCGCTCGAACGGTGTAGACGCCCGGCGCGTTCACGCGCTCCGAGAAGCGCCCGTAGGCGTCCAGCGTGGTGTGGATCGTTTGCACAGGGTTGCCGTTCTGCAGGAGTGTGAGCTGCAGCGGCACGCCCAGAGGCAACCCGCTACGCCCCTCCAGACGCGCATGCCCGTTCACCACTTCGGGCGGGTTCACGGGGCGAATCCGATAGATTCGGTTGGCGAACAACGAGACCACATACAGGTAGCCATCGGGACCGATTTTGAGGTCGGTCACGATGCCCCAGCCTGTGCCCCACGCGAGACTGTTGCGTTCTGCGGTGGAGTCAGCAACGCGGTCTGCCAGCGCGCCCGAAAGCACAAAATCATCGCGCGGAGCGTTCAGCCTGAAAAAGTAGAGCTGCCCGTTGTTCGATTCGCCCACCACGGCATGGTCGCGAACGCCTACATCGAATCGCGCGGAGCGCAGAAACTGGATGCTCGTCACGCCAATCGGCGTCAGCCACGAGAAAACAGGATCGGCATAATAGGCGTTGGGCAGGTAAACCAGATCGCTTGCGTCGTAGGCGGTGTTGCCGTTTTCGCTGTAGGCGGCGTCCCGCGAATCGGGTCCCATAATCTTGAGCCAGCCGCTGTTGAAGCCGCGCTCCACGAGGTTGATTTCGTCGTAGACATTTGGACCGTTCTCGGTCATCCAGAGCCTGGCGGTGAGCGTGTCAAACGCCATGCCGAAGCTGTTGCGAATTCCGTATGCCCAGAGGCGCTGAATGCGCGGGTCTGGATGCGCCACGAACGGGTTATCGGACGGGATGGAGCCGTCGGGGTTCAGGCGAAAGATTCCGCCCACCCCCGCCACCGCCGTGGTGCTGGTGTTCTGCTCGATGCGCCCGTTGGTAAGCCGCCCCCGATTCAGGTCGCCCGTAACCCCATAGAGTAGCCCCTCAGGACCGAACAGAATCACGCCTCCATCGTGATTGGGTCCGTTGCTCTGGCTGGGGTCGCGCGGGAAGGCAACAATGAGCGTGGGGTTCACCAGGCTTGTCCCGTTCCATGTGTAGCGCTCCACGCGGTTATCCACCCATGCGGACTGGGTTCCTGTGTCGGCGCCTGTGCTGGAAAGGGTGTAGTAAAGGTACACATAGCCGTTCTGGGCGAAGTTGGGGTGAAGCGCAATTCCCAGCAGCCCGCGCTCACTGGCGTTGTTGACGGGCAAATCCAGCACGGTCGCCGTTACGGCGCCGTTCTCCACCAGTTTCACGCGCCCGGTATTTTTCTCAATCACAAAAAAGCGGTTCGGGTTAGAAGGCTCCAGAAACTCGATGGCAATCGGCAGACTCAACCCGGAGGCAACCACTGTGTCGTAGGTCAGGTTCGGGTCCACAAGGGTCTGACCATACAGATTCGCTATGAGACTCCATAAACCTGCCCAGAACAACCTTCGCATGTGCATGGTTCTATTATAGCCCAATTCCTCAGGGCAGGAGAGAGCGCCTTGCCCACGAAACAGTTTATGGAGGTGCATGATGATTATTACGAATCTGGCAGAAGTGCCCGGTTATCGGATTACAAAAGTGCTGGGCATTGTTAAAGGGAATACGGTGCGCGCGACTCATTTCGGGCGCGACATTCTGGCTTCGTTGCGCCAGATTGTGGGCGGCGAACTGAAGGAGTATACCGAGATGCTGGCGCACGCCCGCGCCGAAGCCGAACAGCGCATGATCGAAGAGGCGGTCAAGCTCGGCGCAAACGCCATCGTAAATGTGCGCTATGTATCGGGTAATGTCACCCACAACTCCGCCGAGATTTTAGTCTACGGCACAGCGGTGCAAATTGAGCCAGCAGGGGGTTAGGCGTGCGACTGGCAGGGCGCGTGGCGTGGGTGACGGGCAGTGCGCAGGGCTTGGGCGAGGCGATTGCAAAACGCCTCGCAGCAGAAGGATGTCGGGGACTCACGCTCAGCGACATCCAGCCCGAAAAACTGGAGCGCGTGGCGCAGGGTATTCAGCAAGCCTACCCTGAGTGTAAGGTGTTGCCCCTGTTTTGCGATGTGCGCTCCGAAGCGCAGGTCGCTGAGACGGTCCAGCGCACGGTGGAGACTTTCGGACGGCTCGATATTCTCGTGGCGAACGCGGGCGTGATTCATGCCGCCGAGCTGACCGAGATGACGCTGGAGCAGTGGCAGTGGCAGATCGATGTGAACCTGACAGGCTATTTCCTGTGCGCCCGTGAGGCGGCGAAGGTCATGAAAACGCAGGGGAGTGGCGTGATTATTCAGATTAACTCCAAGTCGGGGCTGAAGGGGAGCTACAAAAACGGCGCCTACGCCGCCAGCAAGTTCGGCGGGATCGGGCTGACCCAGAGTATCGCGATGGACCTTGCGCCCTACGGCATTCGGGTGAACGCCATCTGCCCGGGGAATCTCTTCGAGTCGCCGATGTGGCAGGAGAGCCTGTTTGAACAGTACGCCCGCAAGTGGGGCATTCCGCAAGAGGCGGTCCAGCGCTACTACGAGGCGCAGGTTCCCCTTGGGCGCGGCTGCACCTATGAGGATGTATGCAACCTGCTGGTGTTTCTGGCGTCGGATGAAGCCTCGTATATCACGGGCGAGGCGTATCGGGTAGCAGGGGGTCAGTTGTGAACCTTACGCCAAGCCGCGCTTGCGAGCGGACTTCCAGCGGTCATGCAGCCAGAGCCACTGGTCGGGATAGCGCCGCACATAGGTCTCCAGAATGTCGTGCAACGCCTGCATGATGCGCTGACTATCGGCTGCTGTATCGCCCGTCGGCTCAAAACGCAACGGGGGCAGAATCTCCACCCGATGATAATCGCCCGGCAGGCGTACATTAAACAGGGGCACCAGCGGCGCGCCCGTGCGCAGATGGAACACCGCAGGACCCGCCACACTGCCTGCTTTTTGCCCGAAAAACTCTACAAACACATCGCCTGCGTTCTGGTCGGGCAGGATTCCCACCGCCTCGTTGTTGCGAAGGGCTTTCAGCACGGGGCGCGCCGCCTGACCGCGCGGAATCACTTTATAACCGCTCCGCTCCCGAATCAGGGTTACCAGCTCGGTCGTGGCGGGGTCGTCTGTGTCGCGGGCGATCACCCAGATGGGGTAGCCCAGCATACAGAGGTAGCGCGCCATCAGCTCCCAGTTGCCGAAGTGCCCCGTAATGAGCAGCACACCTTTGCCCTCCCGAAACGCCGCATCGAGATGCTCCAGCCCGACCACCTGCAGGCGTTGTTCAATCTCCTCTTTGCTCATAGAGGGCGCTTTGAGAAACTCCGCCAGCGCGACGCCGAAGTTCCGAAACACGCGCCGTGCGGTCGCACGCACCTGCGCCCGCGACCACTCTGGAAACGCCCGCTGCAGATTCGCCTCCGCCACCCGCCGATAGCGCCCCACCAGCCAGTAGCCCAGCAACCCCACCCCCGCGCCGAGCCGTATCGCCCAACCCATCGGCAACCAGCGAAACAGCCCCCATGCCAGATATAAGCCCCACCTGCCCAGCACGCGCTGAATCCGCTTCGGAACCGAAAACCCCTGCACCATGTCTAAAATAGCATACCCCATCCCTGCTCCCGAATAACCTCACGAAACTGGGGTATAATGCTTATGGAGGAGACGGAAATGAAACAGCGCGGTTTTACCCTGATAGAGTTGCTCGTGGTGATAGCGATTATCGCCATCTTAGCCGCAATTTTATTCCCCGTATTCGCACAGGCGCGTGCCAAAGCCCGCCAGACGATGTGCTTGAGCAACAATAAGCAAATCGGGCTGGCGGCGATGATGTATTTGCAGGACTATGACGAGATCTACCCCTTCGCGGAGATTGCGACCATCCCGCCCCCTGGGTTCTGCGGCGGCGGCTATACGAGTTGTACCTCCATCGGCTACCTCTATTGGCTCCAGCCTTATTCCAAAAACAATCTCTACTCGAAATGCCCCGATGCGAAAACACCCGACGAATCGCAGGCGACGGGGCGCCGACTGGTCTGCGAAGGGCGGATTGGCTACGGCGCGGCATACCCCTCACCGATGGGCTACATGTGGGCGTGCGGCAGCCCGTGGACGGTTCCCAGCAAGCACATGGCAGCCCTCAACAGCCCTGCCAACCATGTGCTGGTGATGGACGCCATCCCCAGTGGGGTCAGCAGCTATCCTCTGTGGCGCCAGTACGGCTACTACATGAATGTGGTCTACTCGCCGTTTCCTGCTGCACAGGGGCTGAATCCCGGCGCGGCGTTCCATCAGCGTCCGCACGGGCGCCACATGGGGCTGGTGGTCGTGACCTTCGCGGATGGGCACACCAAAGTAACGCCCTTCGAGCAACTTTATGGCTTGCCTGAGCGCGAATGCGAGCGTAACGATTTCACCTACTGCTCGCAGATCAATCTGGACCCGAACCAGTACCCCCAGCTCTGGGAGCGGTGGCAGTGATGAGCCAACTCGAAGTACGCTGGCTGGACCCGTCGCGCGTGGTGGTGGAGCGCGTGCCCGAAAGCCGCCACATCCGCATTCGGCTGGAGGATGGGGAAGTGCATGAAGATGTGCAGTTCGCGCGTGCCTTCCCCTTCTCCAACCCCGACCAGTATATCAGCGTGCTGACCTTTGAGGGGAAAGAAATTGGCATGTTCCGCACGCTGGAGGGCATGGCGCCTGCCTCCCGTGCGATTGTGGAAGCGGAGCTGGAACAGCGCTATTTCATCCCCCTCATTCAGAAAATCTACTCGCTCACTGAAGAGTACGGGCAGCTGCGCTGGGAGGTGGAGACCGACCGGGGCGAGCGCGTCTTCTATGTGCGCAACTGGCGCGATAATGTGCATGAACTTTCGCCCGTGCGCTACCTGATTGTGGCGGTGGACGGTAGCCGCTACGAGATTCGGGACTACACCGCGCTGGATGCCCGGAGCCGCGCGTGGCTGGAGCGGCTGGTGTAGCAGGAATCGGCACCGATAGCGCGAAACACCCTGCTCGTGGAGGACGAGAGCGTGTTGTTGCGCGTGGAAGTGCGGGCGACGGAGGCAAGCTATCAGGGTTGCCCTGTCTGGATGCCGTTGTCGCGTCGTCTGCCTGAAATCCCGCTGGCGCTGATGGAAGGCGCCACGCCTGTCGCCGCGCAGGTAGTGGAACGCGAGGGCAAGCGATGGCTGGTCTGGATAGAACCCAACCTGCCCAAAGGCGGACGCAAGCTCTACACCCTGCGCCCCCATCCCCAGCGCCCCAGGGGATTCGAACACACCCGCACCGAGCAGAGTGTACAGATTACCTATCAGGGGAAGCCGTTCACAGCGTATGTGCTTCAGGGCGCGCCGAAGCCGTACCTGTACCCCCTCTACGGCGCGAACGGCAAACCCATCACCCGCCATTTCCCAATGCGAGTCGTGCAAGGCGAATCGATGGACCACCCACACCATCGCTCTGTATGGTTCACGCACGGCGCGGTGAACGGGGTGGACTTCTGGGGCGAGGGCGCAGGCAAGGGGAAGATTGTCCCGCGCGAGCTGGTGCGTGTGGAATCAGGGCTGGTGCTGAGCCGAATCGTGGCGCGTAACGACTGGGTCGCGCCCGATGGCAAAACCCTGCTGGAAGAGACCACCGAGATTATCGCCTACGCGGCGCCCGAGGCGCGCTGGCTGGACTACACGGTGAGCCTGAAAGCAAAGGAGGAACCCGTGCGCTTCGGCGACACCAAAGAGGGCACTTTCGGCGTGCGTGTGGCATCCAGTATGGAAGTAACGCGGGGTGAAGGTGGTCAGATTGTCAACGCGCGGGGTCAGCGCAATAAAGACGCCTGGGGCAAACGCGCCGAATGGTGCGATTACACAGGTCCCGTTGAAGGCGAGATTGTGGGAATCGCGATTTTTGACCACCCTGCGAACTTCCGCCATCCGACCTACTGGCATGTGCGCGACTATGGGCTGTTCGCGGTCAACCCCTTCGGGATTCACGACTTTGAACCCGATAAACCTGCCGGCACGGGCGATTACCTGCTTGCTTCGGGGCAAACCCTGACTTTGCGCTATCGGCTCTACCTGCACAAGGGGCGCACCGACGAGGCGCGCGTCGCCGAGCAGTTTGAGGCGTACCGCCACGCGCCGCAGTTCGTACCCCGCTAAATTACGGGTTTTGTCATAAAAAGCGCGAGACACCCCCCTTGACATTCCGTCTCATGGGGTATAATAAGGGAACCCATGACGGCGGGTTCCCCTGAGTGGGAACCTCGCCGTTTTTATATGGGCGACCAACAGACCTATTAGGAGGTACGATGAACGGTATGAATCGCAAGGGCTTTACACTGATCGAGCTGCTGGTAGTGATTGCGATTATCGCAATCCTGGCGGCAATCCTGTTCCCCGTGTTTGCGCAGGCACGCGAGAAAGCGCGCCAGACCAGCTGCACCAATAACCAGAAGCAGATTGCTCTGGCAACCCTGCAGTATGTAACGGACTATGACGAGACGATGCCGATGAGCGCCTACCTGGGGCGCAACCAGCAGAACCAGCCGGCACTGATTACGGTATACGATGTGCTGGCACCCTACATCAAGAACGCCGATATTTTTGCATGCCCCAGCTATCGTCCTGGGATTGACTGGCAGGCGCGACTGCAGGCTATCGGGCTGAACTATGGCGGCACTTTCCGCTACACGGGCTATGCGCCCAACCTCGGACTGTTCGGCGAGAACTTCTGCGGCACCGCTCTCAACCGCTACACACCCGTCACCAAGATGGCAGCGATGGAAGCGCCCGTCGAGACAATTATGTTCTTCGACGGCTATGTGAAGACGCTGACCTCCACCCTGCCGTTCAGCCTGTTCCTCGGCTTTGCGCGGCACGGTGAGGGTGTGGTGATTAACTTCGCCGACGGGCACGCCAAGTGGACGCGCTATGCGGCGGTCAACACGATTGCCCAGCAGTTCACCACGCCGTCGGGTTCGCGCGCGCCGCGCTACTACAGCTGGCGCACCGACATCCCGCTGGTCGCCACCGATTCGGGGCTGGAAGCAGTGCAATCCACCCCGCAGCTGCCCTACAACGACCTGCACGGCGTGCCGGGCACCAATATCACCGACTCGGAAGACTTCAGCTGCCAGTAAGCATTCGCCCTCATTGGCGGCAAACAAGCCCCATGCGGATTGCGCATGGGGCTTTGCTGTTATTCTGGCAGGAAAGAGCGCGGCAGGGGACGAAATCAGGTTGTTATGAACCCCCAGAACCCTGTTCGAGCGTACTGGCGTGCGAATCTGCGTCTGATTCGGACGCTGCTGCTGGTGTGGGCGCTGGTGTCGTATGGGCTGGGCATTCTGCTGGCGGAGCCGCTGAGCCAGTTTCGTATCGGAACGCTCCCGCTTGGCTTCTGGATTGCTCAGCAGGGCAGTATCTATGTGTTCGTGTTGCTCATCTGGCTATATGCCTGGCGCATGGATCGGCTGGACCGCGAATACGATGTGCATGAGTGAGGCTCAGGGATGAGTACGGAACTCTGGACTTATCTGCTGGTTGGGCTGAGCTTCGCGCTCTATCTGTATATTGGCTACGCGAGTCGCGTGCGCGACACAAAGGGGTTTTATGTGGCGGGACGGGGCGTGCCCCCTGTTGCCAACGGCGCAGCGACCGCTGCCGACTGGATGAGCGCCGCGAGCTTCATCTCGATGGCAGGGCTGATTTCTGCGATGGGCTACGACGGCGCCATCTATCTGATGGGCTGGACAGGCGGCTATGTGCTGCTCGCGTTGCTGCTGGCGCCCTACCTGCGCAAGTACCGCCGATTCACAGTGCCCGATTTTATCGGCGACCGCTACGCTTCGAATACCGCGCGGGCGCTGGCGGCGCTGGCGACGCTGTTCATCTCGCTCGTCTATGTGGCGGGGCAGATGCGCGGCGTGGGGATCGTGTTCAGCCGATTCCTGCAGGTGGATATCGCGCTCGGGGTGCTGGTGGGCGTGCTGGTGGTCGCCTTCTTCGCCGTGCTGGGCGGAATGAAGGGCGTTACATGGACTCAGGCGGTGCAGTACGCCCTGCTGATTATCGCCTACCTCATTCCAGCGTTTGCGATTGCCTTTATGCTGACAGGCGTGCCAATCCCCCAGCTGGCGCTGGTGGCGAGCGATTTGCCTGAGCGGCTCAACCAGATTCAAACCCAGCTGGGCTTCGCGGAATATACCCAGCCGTTCCAGAACAAGCCGATGCTGGATGTGCTGGCAATCACGGCGGCGCTGATGGTGGGCACAGCGGGGTTGCCCCATGTGATTATCCGCTTCTACACCACACCCGATGTGCGCTCGGCGCGCTACTCGGCGTTCTGGGCGCTGCTATTTATTGCTCTGCTCTACACCACGGCGCCCGCCGTCGCCATGTTCGCACGCTACAATCTGATTAACACCCTGCACGGCAAGCCGCTGGACGAGGTGCGCCAGATTGAGTGGGTCGCCAAGTGGGAGAAGACCCGCCTGCTGGCGTTTGTGGACAAAAACGGCGATGGACGCCTCACCGTCGCGAAGGGCAACGCCTTCACAATGGAAGGGGGCAAGCCGAATTTTGACAAGCCCGATATGAGCAACCCGAACGAGGTGTTCGTGGACAACGACATTATCGTGCTATCCACGCCGGAGGTGGCGCGTCTGGCAGGGTTTGTGATTGCGCTGGTGGCGGTGGGCGGTCTGGCGGCGGCGCTTTCCACCGCTTCGGGATTGCTGATTGCGATGGCGAGTGCGGTGGCGCACGACCTGTATTATCGCATCTGGAACCCGCGCGCCCCTGAGCGGCTCCGCCTGCTGGTGGGGCGCCTCGCGATGCTCCCTGCGCTGGGCGTGGCAGCCTATCTGGGGATTAACCCGCCTGGCTTTGTGGCGCAGGTGGTCGCGTTCGCCTTCGGGCTGGCAGCGGCAGGATTGTTCCCGTCTATTCTGCTGGGGATTTTTGACCGACGGATGAACCAGCAGGGCGCCGTTGCAGGCATGGTGGTGGGGCTGACTTTCACGGCATGCATGATTGCGCTGATGCGCTCGCCCCAGCTGTTTGGCACGCCCCAGCCGCTTCTGAAAGACTTTTTCGGAATCAGCGCAGAGGGCATCGGGGTTGTGGGCATGGTGCTGAATATGGCGACTGCGCTGATTGTTTCGCGCCTCACGCCGCCCCCACCCGAAAACATCCAGCAACTGGTCGATGAGATTCGCATCCCGCGCGGCGCAGGCGAGGCGCTGGACGAGTGAGGTGGCTGGCTCAAACTCTTGACAAGTCAGGGGACGATGTGGTATAATTCTTGCGCACGCTCCCGGGTAGCTCAATCGGCAGAGCGGGTGGCTGTTAACCACTAGGTTGCAGGTTCGAGTCCTGCCCCGGGAGCCATCCGCACGGTTTGCCCTCCTTCCAGCGGAAGGGGGGCTTTTGCGTTATCGGGCGCGTGCGAGAATCTGCGCCAGCTGCTCTAAGGCGTCCACCAGCCGGGGCGATTCGCGCAAAAAGATATCGGGGTTTACCTCATACACCTGCTGTTTCTGCACGGCGGGCGTGCGTCGCCAGCGGGAGTCTTTCAGCAGGCTGGCTTTACCTTCGCCTGTGAGAATCACCACTTCGGGCTGGCTGGCAAGCGCCGTTTCCAGACTCACCGCGCGAAACCCCGCAAACGCCCTGCCCAGCGCATTCTCGCCGCCTGCCAGCCGAATCAGCGTGTCGGCAAAGGTCTCGCGCCCCGATGCCCACAGCGGCTCCAGAGAAATGGCAAACAGCACGCGGGGGCGCCGTCGCCGCTGACGGGTGTTCGCCGCCACCCGATTCACACGCTCCTGCAGCCGGCTCACCACCCGGCGCGCCTGCGATTCCACGCCACAGGTGCGCCCCAGCGCGAGCATAAAATCAAACAGTTTCTCAAAGGTGTTCGGGTTTGCGCTCATCACGCGCAGCCCGAGCCGCTGGAGAGTCGGAATCACGCGCGCGTTCAGCACCGCATGCGCCACCACCAGATCGGGCTTGAGGGCGACCACCTTTTCGGGGCTGATGTTCGCATCGCCCACTTTGGGCTTCTGACGCGCCTCTGGGGGGTAGTTACAGAGCGCCGTAACGCCCACCACACGCCTGCCCAGACCGAGCGCATAGAGAATCTCGGTCATGGAAGGCGCCAGCGAGACGATGCGTTCAATCGGTTTCATCGCAGAAGCGGCGCTAACGCCTGTTCCTGAACTTTAAAAATCTCGTTCAAGCCCACCTGTGCCAGGTCCAGCAGGCGCAGCAGGCGCTCGCGCGAGAAGGGCGTGCCCTCCGCCGTGCCCTGCACCTCCACATAGCGCCCCTGATGGGTCATCACCACATTCATATCCACCGACGCCTGCACATCTTCCTCGTAGCACAGGTCCAGCAGTTCCATGTTGCGCACGACGCCGACGCTCACTGCCGCCACGCGCTCCTGAAACGGCATACGGCTCATATAGCCCTGCTCAATCATCCAGCGGCAGGCATCCACAAACGCCACGAAACCGCCCGTCACGCAGGCGGTGCGCGTGCCGCCATCCGCCTGAATCACATCGCAGTCCAGCGTGATGGTGCGCTCGCCAAGCTGAGACAAATCCACCACCGCGCGGATGGCGCGTCCGATCAGGCGCTGGATTTCCATCGTGCGTCCTGTGGGGGCGCCGCGCGTGACTTCGCGCGCACTGCGCTGCTTGCCCGCGCGGGGAATCATGCTATACTCGGCTGTAATCCAGCCCTGACCCGTGCCTTTCAGAAACGGCGGCACCTTGTCTTCCACCGTCGCCGTAATCACCACATGGGTGTTGCCCATCTTGATCAGGCACGAGCCTTCCGCGTAAGGGTGGAACCCACACTCAATCTGAATCGGGCGAATTTCATTCGGCGCTCTGCCATCGACTCTTCGGTTCGTCATCGGCGTATAGGATACCCTATTCGGGCGTTTCGGGTATCCTCATGGGGGACGCAACAGCGATGAGTCAGATTCGTTTGAAAACCCCATTTGAGGTAGAGCGCATCCGCAAGGCGGGGCGAATTGCCGCGCGCGTGCTGCGGGCATGCAAGGAGGCGATTGAGCCGAACCGCACGACCGCAGGCGAACTGAACGCGCTGGCGGAACGGCTGGTGCTGGAGATGGGCGGCTTCCCCGCGTTCAAGGGCTACCGCCTGTATCCCGGGGTGTTGTGCGTTTCTATCAACGAGCAGATTGTGCATGGCTTGCCCGATGGGCGCGTCATCCGGGAGGGCGATATTGTGTCGCTCGATATCGGCGTGTTCTATGAGGGCTTCTGCTGCGACACGGCGATTACCGTGATTGCGGGGCACACCGATTACCAGCGCAAGCGCCTGGTACGCTACACCGAAGAGGCGCTCCGTGTGGGGATTGAACATGCACGCCCCGGCAACACCACCGGCGACATCAGCTACGCGATTGAATCGTATGTGAAGCAGGGGGGCTTCCAGCCCGCGCAGGGGCTGGCAGGGCACGGCGTGGGGCGATTCCTCCACGAGATGCCCGACATCCCCAACTGGGGCATGCAACCGGGCAAAGGCGTCAAACTGCAGCCCGGCATGGTGCTGGCGATTGAACCGATGATTGTGATGGGCAGCCCCGAAGTGGAAATTGCCGACGACCACTGGGCAATCATCACGCGCGACCGCAAACCTGCCGCCCACTTCGAACACACCGTGCTGGTCACCGAAAATGGTGCAGAAATCCTGACCATCGAGTAAAATATTAATTGGAGGTGATGCGATGGCGAAGACCGAAGGTAAAGAGATCGAAGTGGAAGGCACCGTCGTGGAGTGTCTGCCGAACACCACTTTCAAGGTGGAAATCGAAGGCGGACACACGGTTCTCGCGCATCTGTCGGGCAAGATGCGAATTAACTTCATTCGCATTCTGCCAGGCGACCGCGTGAAGGTGGCGCTTTCGCCCTACGATCTCACACGCGGGCGAATCGTGTACCGTTATCGCTCTTAAAGCACGGCACGGTCTGACGGCACCGGCGCTCGGCAGTGGAGAGGCGGCGTCTCCTGCCGGGGCGATTCGCAATTGATGTCGTGATAGGGTATAATATCCCCCCGCGAGCATCGCATGCGCTCGCGAACGAGGTGAAGACCATGAAAGTGCGAGCATCGGTGAAAAAAATGTGCGCCAAATGCAAGATTATCCGGCGCAAGGGGGTTGTTCGCGTCATCTGCGAGAACCCCAAGCATAAACAGCGCCAGGGTTAGGAGGAAAACGCATGGCTCGTATTGCAGGTGTGGATTTACCACGCGATCGGAAAATCGAGTACGCCCTGCCCGTGATTTTCGGGATTGGGCTGAGTTCGGCACGCAAAATTCTGGCAAAAACGGGGATTGACCCCAACAAGCGCGTCCGTGAGCTGACCGAAGAGGAAGTCGCCCGCCTGCGCGCGGAGATCGAAAACAACTACACCATCGAAGGCGACCTCCGCCGCGAAATCCAGATGAACATCCGGCGACTGATCGAAATCGGCTGCTATCGCGGCATGCGCCACCGCCGCGGACTGCCCGTGCGCGGGCAACGCACCCGCACCAACGCCCGCACCCGCAAGGGTCCCAAGAAGACGGTCAGCACCGGGCGACGCCGCAAAGCCAAGAAGTAAAGGGAGACGCCTATGGCACGCAAATCAACGGGCAAAACACAGGTCAAAAAAGAACGCAAAAATGTGGTGCATGGGGTTGCGCACATTCAGGCAACCTTCAACAACACGATTGTCACCATCACCGACCAGCAGGGCAATGTGCTGTCCTGGGCAAGTGGCGGCACAGTGGGGTTCAAAGGCACCAAGAAGGGTACGCCCTTCGCGGCACAGCTGGCAGCCGAACGCGCCGCACGCGCCGCGATGGAACACGGCATGCGCAAAGTCGATGTGGAAGTCAAAGGTCCCGGACCCGGACGCGAGACCGCCATCCGCTCGCTCCAGGCGGCGGGACTGGAGATCCTCAGCATCAAAGATGTCACCCCTGTGCCCCATAACGGATGCCGACCGCCCAAACGACGGCGTGTGTAACGAAGGAGGAACGCAAGTATGTCTGTTATCTGGGATTCGAAGTGCAGCATGTGCCGACGCGCGGGCGAGAAACTGTTTCTCAAAGGCGACCGCTGCTACACCAAAAAGTGCGCCTTAGAACGCCGCAACTATCCGCCCGGTCAGCACGGTCCCCGCACGCGCGACCGAAAAATGAGTGAGTACGGCGAGCAGCTCCGCGAGAAGCAGAAGCTGCGCCAGATGTATCAGATTCGAGAGGCGCAGTTCCGACGCTATGTCGAAAACGCCCAGCGCGCCCGCGGCGTCACGGGCGAAGTGCTGATGCGCCAGCTCGAAATGCGACTCGATAATGTGATCTATCGCCTGGGGTTCGCCGTCTCGCGCGGTCAAGCCCGACAGATGGTCTCGCACCGATTCTTCACGGTCAACGGGCGCCGTGTGAACATCCCCTCCTATCAGGTGCGCCCGGGCGATGTGATCGAGATGCACGAGTCGAAGCGTGGCACCACACTGGGCAAGGAAGCGCTGGCTCGCGCCGCGCAAGCCGACGGGCAGCGCCCCGCATGGCTCCAGTACGACCCGAACCGCCTGCAGGCGACCGTCGTCCGCGCTCCAGAGGCGGACGACATCCAGACCCCTGTCGACCTGCAGAAAATCATCGAGTTCTATAGCCGATAAGGAGGCACGCTGGAATGGTTCTTGATATGATTGAAACCCATGTACGGGTGGTGCGCGCCGATCAGCACTACGGCAAGTTCGAAATCGAACCGCTGGAGCGGGGCTACGGCACCACGCTGGGGAACGCCCTGCGCCGCGTGCTGCTCTCGTCCATCCCCGGCTATGCCGTCACCAGCATCCGCATCGAGGGGGTGCTGAGCGAGTTTGAGCCGATCCCGGGCGTTAAAGAAGACACTGTCCACTTTTTGTTGAACCTCAAAAACCTCGCCTTGCGCCCCACCACGGCGCAGCCGCGCGACCGCTATACCCTGCGCCTGAACCGACAGGGACCGGGTGTCGTTCACGCTGTGGATATTGAGTGTCCTGCCGACCTGGAGATTGTGAACCCTGAGCTGTATCTTGCCACGCTTAGCGACCCCAGCGCGCAGCTGAATGCGGAAATTGTTGTGGAGCGCGGGCGCGGCTATGTGCCCGCTGTCAAACCGGAACGCACGCGCGGCGTCATCGGCGAAATCCGTACCAGCGCCCTCTTCACGCCTGTCACCAAAGTCAACTTCCTCGTGGAGCCGACGCTGGTGGGCGACCGCACCGACTTCGATCGGCTCATTCTGGAAGTGTGGACGAACGGCGCCATCCATCCCCGCGAGGCAGTCGCTCAGGCAGCCGAAATCCTGCGCGACCACTTCAGCCGCATCATGGCGCTGGGCAGCGAGGAGGAACTGGGCGCGTTCGAATCGCCCGAACCGCCGCCCGGCGTGCCCCTCAATGTGCCCGACCGCCCGCTGGAAGAGATGGGCTTCTCCACGCGCGTGCTGAACGCCCTGCGAAGCGCACGCATCACCACCCTCTACCGATTGCTGAGCAAAACCGAGCAGGAACTCCGCAGTATTCGCAACTTCGGAGATAACGCTCTCAGAGAGGTGGAGGAAAAACTCGCCTCGATGGGGCTGAGCCTGCAAAAATCGTCAAGGAGGCGAAGTCAGTCATGAACCACGGAGCAGGATACCGCAAGTTAGGACGCCCCAGCGACCATCGGCTCTCGATGTTGCGCAATCTCGTGCGCTCTTTATTTATGCACGAGCGCATCGAGACCACCGTGACCCGCGCTAAAGAGGCGCGCCGACTCGCCGAGCAGATGATTACCTTAGCCAAGCAGAACACGCTACACGCGCGGCGTCAGGCACGGGCGTTCCTGAACGACGAAAGTCTGGTCAAACATCTGTTCGACAATATTGCGCCGCGCTATCGGGAGCGTCAGGGTGGCTACACCCGTATCGTGCGGGTGAGCCGACGCCGCGGCGACGGCGTGGAAACCGCCGTGCTGGAACTCGTTGAGTAGGGTATGCGCAATGTGCGACTGCTGGTGGAATACGACGGCACGCTGTTTCACGGGTTCGCCCGTCAGCACGGGATGCGCACCGTGCAAGGCGTGCTGGAATCGTGCCTGCAGTCGCTGCTTGACGAACCGATTCAGGTGGTGGGCGCCAGCCGTACCGACGCTGGCGTGCATGCACGGGGGCAGGTTGTGAACTTCCACACCACGCGCCCCGTGCCCCTGAGCGCCCTGCACCGCGCGCTCAACCGCCGATTGCCCGACGATCTCAAAGTGCGGAGCGCCCGTGCCGTCGCGCCCGACTTCCACGCACGCCATTCCGCCTATAGCCGCGAGTATCATTACCTGCTCTATCAGCAGGAACACCCCTCCGTGTGGCGCATCCGCTACGCATGGCATTATCCCTATCCCTTAGACCGCGAGCGCATGGCGGAAGCGCTCAAACAAATTGAGGGCGTCCACGACTTCCGCCCTTTCTCGGTCAAGACTCCCCCTGACGCCAACACCGTCCGTGCGCTTTACCGAACCGCCGTAGAACCCACACGCGACGGAACTCGAATCGTGCTGGAAGGGAGCGCGTTTTTACGCGGCATGGTGCGCCTGATTGTGGGCGCGCTGACTCTGGTAGGGCGAGGCGAGCGCCCTGTCTCATTTCTCCGGGAGATGATAGACAATCCCCCTGAACGCCCGTTCACGCAGATGGCGCCCCCACAGGGGCTGTATCTGATTCGGGTAAAATATAAACCCAGCCCGCAAGGCATAGAAAAACACGAACTGGAAAATGGAGGCGAAACCGACGATGCAACGCACCTACACAGCCAAGCCGAGTGATATTAAGCGCACATGGTGGGTGATTGACGCGGCAGGCAAACCCGCCGGGCGCGTCGCCGCCCAGGTGGCACGCCTGCTGCAGGGCAAGCACAAGCCCATCTATACCCCCCATATGGATGTGGGCGACCATGTGATTGTGCTGAACGCCGATAAAGTGGTGTTTACAGGGAAAAAGACACAGGAAGTTCTCTATCATCACACGATGCACCCTGGGGGGCTGCGCGCCTACACCCGCGAGAAGCTGATGACCGAGAAGCCCGAAAAGATGATGCGGCGCGTCATCAGCGGGATGTTGCCCAAAAATAAGCTCCGGGCGCGAATGCTGAAGCGTCTGCGCATCTTCGCGGGCAGCGAGCATGTGCATCAGGCGCAGAAGCCCCAGCCCTACGAGATTTAAGTGAGGTGACCTTATGGAAGAACCGATTCGCTATTATGCTACAGGGCGTCGGAAGACGGCAAGTGCGCGTGTGTGGCTGATGCCGGGCACGGGCAAAATCACCATCAACGGGCGCGAGGCGTCGGAATATCTGCGGCGGCTCGCGCTGGAGCGCCTCGTGCAGCAGCCCCTGCGCCTGCTCGGTCTGGAAGGGCAGTACGATGTGAAAGCCACCGTGCGCGGGGGTGGCATCTCAGGGCAGGCAGGCGCGATCCGACACGGGATCGCCCGCGCCCTGCTGCAGGTCAACCCTGAGTTCCGCTTGACGCTGAAGCAGGCTGGCTTGCTCACACGCGACGCCCGCGAAAAGGAGCGCAAGAAGTACGGACGCCACGGCGCACGCCGCGGCTTCCAGTATGTAAAACGCTGAAGCCCTATGCGAATTGCGCTGGTGGGCAGTGGCGGACGCGAGCATGCGCTGGCGTGGCGCATCGCGCAAAGTCCGCACTGCTCCCAGCTGTTCGCCCTGCCCGGCAACGGCGGTATCGCCCAGATTGCCGAATGTGTGCCCCTTGCCCCCAGAGCCATCCCTGAAATCGTGCAGTTTGCCAGAGACCAGCGCGTGGAGCTGGTCGTGGTGGGACCTGAGTCGCCGCTGATTGCGGGGCTGGCGGACGCTTTGGCGGAGGCAGGCATCCCGTGCTTTGGACCGCGCCGCGCCGCCGCGATGCTGGAAGGTAGCAAAGCGTTCGCCAAGCAACTGATGGCGCAGGCGGGCGTGCCCACGGCACCGTTTGCGGTGTTTGACCAGCCTGAAGAGGCAAGAGCCTACCTGCGTCAGCATTTCGCCGCCCAGCCTATGGTGGTCAAGGCAGACGGCGAGGCGCTGGGCAAAGGAGTCTTCGTGTGTGAAACGCTCGCCGATGCGCTGGACGCCGTGGAGTTCCTCATGGAACAGCGCGGGCTGGGCGAGGCAGGCGCGCGTGTGGTGATCGAGCAACGCCTTTACGGGCGCGAGCTTTCCTTGCTCTGCTTCACCGACAGCACGCACGCTGAGCCGATGCCCCCCGTGCGCGACTATAAACGCGCGTTTGACGGCAACCGCGGTCCCAACACGGGCGGGATGGGCTGCTACACACCGCCCCCCGACGCCACGCCCGACATCCTGCAAAAAGCCTACGAGCAAATCGTCCTCCCCACGCTGCGCACGATGGCGGAACGCGGCACTCCCTATCAGGGGGTGCTGTATGCAGGGCTGATGATCAGCGACGGTCAGCCTTACACGCTGGAGTTCAACTGCCGTTTCGGCGACCCCGAAACCCAGACGCTGATGCCCCTGCTGGAAAGCGACCTCGTGGAGGTGATGCTGGCGAGTATTGAGGGACGCCTGCGCGAAGCGCGCCCCCAGTTCGCCTCACGGTGCGCCGTGTGTGTGGTGCTGGCTTCGGGCGGCTATCCGGGGTCATATCGCACAGGCTTCCCGATAGAGGGGCTTGAAACCGTTGCCCAGATGCCCGATGTGGTGCTGTTCCACGCGGGCACGGCGTTCGAATCGGGGCGCTATCTCACGGCGGGCGGGCGCGTGCTGAATGTGGTCGGACTGGGCGAAACCATTGAACAAGCACGCCAGCGTGCCTACGAAGCGGTCGCCCAGATTCACTTTGAGGGCATGCACTACCGCACTGATATTGCGCTGAACGCCTAAAGCGCCGTCGCCTGACGCCAGAGCCGCTCGCGCAGGCGCGTGTAAGCCAGATTCGCCAGAGGCTTCAAGTTCACAATATCTTCCCGATTGTAGCGCAACAGCGTCTCCAGCGCGCTGTGATGCCCCAGCCGATAGGCTTTCCAGAGGCGAATCGCGTCCATGCCGTCCATACCCTCTAAATCGGGGTCGCGCACCAAGCCAAGTGTCTCCTCGATGCGCTTCAAGCCACCACGCAACCCCACGCGCCGTAAAGTCGGACACAAATCCAGATGCAGCTGGTCAAACGCCAGGGCAGGGAACTGGCGGTTAATCATCGGCAGGTCAAAGTGGAGACCGTTGAAAGTCACCAGCATAGAAAACTCGCGAATAAACTCAGGGAACTCGTCCAGATTGTCTCCCTGCACGAACTGGTAGACCTCTTCGCCGTCGTAGACGCCGATCACGGTGATGGTGTTTGCGCCGTCGGTTTCGATGTCTAAGAAGGCGGTTTCGTGGCGGTACTCTTCGTAGGCGCGCCAGTGTTCGCGCAGGGGCAGTCGGGTGGCGAAGTAGGGGTAATCCCCCTGTTCGAAGGCTTCTATGGAGCGCTCCACACCCGCAATCAGCGCACTGCGGTATGGCTCCGACACGCGCCAGCGGTCGGGCGTTTCCAGCAGCGTTTCCCAGTCGCTTGCGCCCTGACGCCAGAGCGACACCTCTATCTCCTGCGTAATGCCCGGAATGTGAATGTAGGTCTGCACCAGCACGGCGCTATAAGTGTACCTGAAGATTTGGCGCTATGGCGGGGTTTGATTCCCCTGCGGATCCGCCGGTAAGGGGACAGCGGGCGCGTTCAAAATGGAGAGCATTCCCCGCATTTTTACTCCGGGATGCCCCCTCCTCAAGGTCTTAAAGGGGTAGGTTTTTTTGAGAAGGACGCCGGCTTATGCGCTCCCGAAGCATGTGGGGGAACGCCTCCCCCTTGACGGCTGAAGCCGTTCCTATAAGACGAAGCCGACCTGCGTCGGCTGAAGTCGCACGCGCATCCTACGCGTAGACAGGGGCAGGATGCCCCTGCTACGGAGAGCCAGCTCGGCTGGTGGTTGACTGGTTCTGGATGGCGACGGCTTCCACAAGTCCGTCATGATAAACCAGAATCAGCTGGGGCTGACCGTTCAGCCGCGCGGGCAGCACGGCGACCACCCGCCCCCGATAAGACACCTGCGCTCCCTGCCAGCGATTGGCGCGGTACTGCATGAGCCAAACGCCTTCGTTGCTGAAGCCCGCGCCTAACACAATCTCGCCTGCGCCATCGCCATCGTAATCGCCCGCCCACAGAATCTCCCGGTCTTTCAACACCAGCATGTTCCACCGGGATGGGTCGGTTGAGGCTGGCTCCGAGAAACCTGCCAATACACTGTATACATTTCGCGCGGCTCTGCCTGCCAGTGTACGGAGGAGAGACTCTTTCTGTCCCGTCCGTGTGTATGCCACGCCGTTGGGGAACCCCACCACACTCGAAGAAAGATTGCTCAGCGCTTCAGGAAGCGCAATGGTGAACGAATTTTGCTGGAACTGTCCGTTCTCGAAGCGCACCACATGCCATGTTTGATTCGCTCTGGTCTGTCCTGTGAAGTCCGCTATGATAACCTCGGTTCTGCCGTCGCGGTCGATATCCTTGAGCCAGAGATGGGCTGTTAGTCCGACAGGCGCATTCCATGAGGCAAGGTGTCGAAAAGCGCCTTCTCTCACCTGATAGAGGGTCAACCGCAGCGGTGGCGTAGCAGAGGGAGGGAGGGGAGTATGCTCCACCACCAGCACCTCGCTGCCTGGCTGTCCGTCCATTTCCAGCAGGATTGGCTCGCCGTTCCCGATGGGGAGCCGCTGCTTCGTGCGTGAGGTTTCTAAACGACGCGGCATAGCAGGGACGATGCGTTCGGGTTTGCCATCGCCATCGAGGTCGGGGAACGAACTCGGTTCAATCGGGGTGCCGCTGCTTCGCAAGTAGGCGAACGCTCCCAGTCCCACCCCGGTAAGGAACGGAAGCGCGGCGTGGCTTGTGGGCGGCTTTGTGGTGATAGAGCGCAGTTGCCATCGCCCGCTGGCGTCCAGCTCCAGCCATGCATAGCGTCCCGATTGAGTCATCAGGAGGGCGTCGTCGATTCGCCCGTCCATGTCGAGGTCGCTCCAGGCGGCATCGCGTATCTGCTCCGTTTGGAGCGGTGGGATTGGACGTATTTGCCAGCGTTCGCCTGCGCGTGTCAGCAGGGCGATTTGCCCCGTTTTCACATTCCAGCCGATCAGCTCGCGTGGGAGGGGCAGATTGCCTTGCTGGAAGTGGGGGATGGGTTTCTTCAAATCTGTGTGAGAGACCGAGGGCGAGAGCACAAAGAGCGGCATTCGTTCTGGCTCTCCACGCAGGTTGTGCCAGAGGGCGCTGTGTGGCATGCCCCCTTTCCGCCAGTCCACATAGAGCGCGATCACTTCGGGTTCGCCGTTGCTGTCCAGATCGCTCAAACAGCTGGCTTGCACATCGAGCGCCTCTCTGGGCACAGTTGGGAATCTGCCCAGCGACTGGCGCTGGATGGTGAGCGGCTCGTATGGCGGCGGTGTGTAAAACTGCCAGAGCCAAAACACTACCCCCAGTAGAACCACAATCGCTGCGACAATCCAGAGTGCGCTTTTACGCATACTCCATCGCCCACCCTTCTCATTACGGCACGCTCCGTGATTTTCCTCTCGGGGAAACTTGCGCCCACTTGCCTCGAACCTCTGGGCAGCGGGCTGGTGTTCGTCGCATTCCGCAAGCATCGCAAAGCATAGATCTCTGGATGTAGGGGTGGGGCTGCCCTCAAAGGGGTAGGTTTTTTGAGAGGGACGCCGTCTTATGCGCTCCTGAAGTTGGGGAACGCCTCCGCCGTGACGGCGGAAGCCGTTCCTATGAAACGAAGCCGACCTGCGTCGGCTCAGCCCCCCAACCCCCATAAACAGGGGGCTATAGCCAGCGGAGGCTGGCTTTGTTTATGAGGAACGGCTTTAGCCGTCGGGTTTTCAGGCAGGGCACGAAAAACCTACCCCTTTGAGGTGGGGCTACCCCACCCCTTTCTCTAAAACCCGTATGGTTGCAGGACTCATCCCCCATGCTCTGGCACAGAAGTTGCCTTCAGCGATAATGTCAATCCAAAAAGGCTTGAAGACCTGTCCGGTTTCGGCGGGTTTTTGAGTCTTTATAAGACGAAAGTGCTCCTCAAGAAGGAGCGCGAAAATCTGGTTAGGAGGTAGTACCATGCAGACGCGATTGAATGTGCTGAACGGCTTGGCTCGCACGACTGTTCGTGCGTTTGCTGTCCGAACGCTTCCTCTGGCGAAGCGCGTTGTAGTTCCCGGCTCTCTCGCCTTGACCCTGATGATGTCCACTCCCACCCATGCAAACACGACCCTGTTTAACAACGACGCACTGACTCAGGTGGGTACAGTCACGCTGACCGTAACGAGTGTCTCGCCTGGTGCAACCGTGCAGGTCACATTCAGCTCCTCCCCCTTTCCCACCCTCGCTGGCTTGTTCAACTTCTCCAGTACACCTTCTTTGCCCGAGAACGAGGCATTTTGCGTGGAGTTAGACCGTTTCATCTCGCTCAATCAATCCTATACATACGAGGTCTGGTCAGCGAGCGGGCGCGTGGGCGCGCTTCTTGCTCTCAAAAGCAGCTTTCTTACCGGAGCAGACCTGAATAATAAAGCTGCCGCTTTCCAGATTGCCATGTGGGAGATTGCCTACGACCACGCACTGGGCAATCCAGATGACCTGAATGCTGGAGTGTTCCAATACAACGCGGATCCTATCATCGTCGGCTATGCGAATTCCCTGCTGACAGCAACAGCGAACCAGACCGCTGCCTACTTCTTCCTGCGCGGTCAGGGGCAAACTGAACCGCAGAACCTCGCGACGATTGTTCCCGAGCCCGCTTCGTTGCTGGCGCTGGGTGCAGGGCTGGTGTTCGTCGCATTCCGCAAGCATCGCAAAGCATAGACCTCTGAACACAGGGGCGGGGGCTGCCCTGCCCCTTTCTCCAAAACCCGTATGATTGCCGAACCGCACTGCCGACCTCTGGCACAGAAGTTGCTTTCAGAGGCAATATCAGCCAGAAAATGCCCAAAAAGGCTCGGAGACCTGTCCGCTTTTGAGGGGTTTTTGAGTCTATATAGGGTGAAAACCAATCTCCAAACGATGGAGGTAACCAAATGATGATGCGATACAAGGGCTTGGTGATTGCATGCATAGCGTTGCTGGTAGCGAATGCCAGCGCACAGACAGTGTACTCGCAAAATCCTGCTCCGGGCGACCTGTTCACCAATCCGGGTTCCACCAATCAGGGTCAGAGCTTCGGGCACCCCAACTGGGTCTACAACAACACGCGGGGTGGTGGCAGCGTCGGCATCCGCACTAACTACCCGCGCAACGGCAACGGCTCGGTCTACTTCAACAGCCCCAGCAACACGGGCAAGGCGGATATCGAGTATTTCGCGGATCCCGTGAACGCAGGTGGGAACTATGTGCCCAACCCCTTTAATCCAGCCTCTAATCTTGGCAATCTCGCGGATCTCACTTCGCTCAGCTACGAGTGGTATCGAGATGGCGGCTCCACCGTGCCCGGGCATCTCCATCCTGTGCTGCGGCTGGGGATTTTGCGGCTCAATTCGGATAACACCTTCGCGCTGGGTTACCTGACCTTTGAGCGCGTCTACAATGGATTTGGCGCTGCGCCGACGAACTCGTGGCAGTTCGACGACATCATCGCGAACAACTACAAACTCTGGGCAACCGCCTCGCTGGGCTTCGGCGACCCGAATGTCAACATCAACAATGTGCTGAAGACCATTCCCGACTGGATTGCGGCGGCAAGCGCTGTGGGCGCCCAGCTGTTTGTGGTTTCGGTCAACGCGGGCATCGGCTCTGGCTGGAATGGGCAGTTCACAGGCGCTGTCGACAACATCACCTTCGGCTTCAGTGGCAGCTCCAACACTTACAACTTCGAGGTTGTGCCTGAACCCGCCAGCCTGACGGCGATTGGCTTCGGCTTGGCAAGCCTGCTGACGCTGCGCCGGCGCAAGCGCTAACGCTTCGGAACGCTCTCGCTTGCCCTCCCGTCTCGTTGCCCCCTTTCCAGAGCAGGAAAGGGGGGCAACTGCTTTCGCCTGTGAGACTCGCTGGCGCAAGAGAGGGCGGAGTGCTACCTTTCCTCTTCAGGGATAGCAATCAGCCCTTCAATAAAAGCGTCGGGATCAAACGGTTCCAGGCAGTCGGCTTTCTCGCCTGTGCCGATGAGTTTGACGGGGATGCCCAGCTGCTGGCGAATGGTCAGTATTGCGCCGCCGCGGCTGGTGCTGTCCAGTTTGGTGAGAATAATCCCTGTGATGGGCAAAGCGCGCGCGAACTCTTCCGCCTGACGGATGGCGTTCTGCCCCGCCACGGCGTCCAGCACCAGCAGTACTTCGTCCGCAGGGCGTCCCAGTGCCTTCTCGGTAACGCGATAAATCTTTTTAAGCTCCTCCATCAGGCGTGCGGCGGTGTGCTGGCGTCCTGCGGTGTCGGCAAGCACATAGTTGTAGCCGCGCGCTCGCGCCGCCTGAATCGCATCAAACACCACGGCGGAAGGATCGGCGCCCTCTTTGTGTTTAATCACTTCTGTGCCGAGGCGGTCTGCCCAGATTTGCAGCTGGTCAATCGCGGCGGCGCGAAAGGTATCGCCTGCCGCCAGCAGCACGCGCTTGCCCCGCTGCTGGAGCCAGTAGCCCACTTTGGCGATGCTGGTGGTCTTGCCCACGCCGTTAACCCCCACGAACAGATAGACCGTGGGTGGGGTGGGGTTTTCGTTCAGGGGCGCAGGCTCGCCCAGCCACTCTTTGAGGATGCTTCGCAGGCACGCTTTGACATCCTCCACTTCTCGCAGGCGTTGCGCACGCGCCTCCTCTCGCAGTCGCTCCAGCAGGGTCTCCACCGCGTGCACATTCACATCGGCGGCAATCAGCGTCTCTTCCAGCTCTTCCAGAAGCGCCTCGTCCACACCGCGTCGGGTGAACGCCTGCCCCACGCGCTTGAGCCAGTCCTTGAAAATCCCCAGTCGCATAGCATGAGTCTACCTGTTCAGCGTGCGCCCGTGCCGTAGAGCCGGTCGCCGAAGTCGCCCAGACCGGGCAAGATAAATTTGCGTTCGTTCAGCCCCCGATCCAGCGAGGCGGCGACAATTCGTACCTGCGGGAATTTTTCGTTGAGCAGGCGCACGCCCTCTGGAGCCGCCACCACGCAGATATGCACAATCTCTTCCGCGCCTGCGTTCACCAGCACCTCCACCGCCTGCGCCGCCGAGCCGCCCGTCGCCAGCATCGGGTCCAGCAGCAGCACACGGCTGTTATCCAGCGGCGGGAGTTTGCAGTAGTAGGCGCGGGCAATCGCGGTCTGCTCGTCGCGTTCCAGCCCGATATAGCCGACGCGCAGGTCGGGGAAGAGCTCGGTCAGCGCCTCCAGCATGCCCAGCCCGGCACGCAGAATCGGCACGGCAACAATCGCCTTCGCCAGCGAGTAGCCTTCCGTGGTCTCCAGCGGGGTCTTGACAGGGTGGGTACGCACAGGCAAATCGCGCGTGGCTTCTATTGCCAGCAAAAAAGTGAGCTGACGCGCCAGCGCACGGAATCGGGCAGGCTCGGTACGCTCATCGCGCAACTGGGTCAGGATGTGTTTTACCAGCGGGTGCGACACAATCTCTATCTGCATCGGCGTTCCCTCCTTGTGATGGGGCAAGGCGTTGCCAGCAGATTATACCTTGCAGTGGGGTACAATTCGGGCGTGCGCGCCCTTGCCAAGTTCCTCGCGCTGTTGCGAATCTACATCGAGGACAGCCTTGCCTACCGCGCCAGCGCCTTCATCTGGATGCTGACCGATATCATTCACTGCCTGGTGATGCCGCTGGTGTGGCTCTCCGCATACAACGGCAAAGCCTCGATTGGGGGCTACAACCCAGGTGAGATGGTCACCTATTATGTGCTGATGGCGTTTGTTACTAACTTCATCGTGAGCCACCTGATGTGGGACCTTTCGTGGGAGATTAAGGAGGGTGTGCTGTCGCAGTGGCTGTTGCGCCCTGTGCCGGTGGGCTGGATGCTGTTTGCGCGTAATCTCTCGTGGCGGGCGATGCGGATGGTGATGTTTTTGCCGATGGCGGCGCTGGCGCTCTGGTACTACAGTCGGTTCACGACACTCAGCCCGCTTTATCTGGGCTGGGAGTTCTGGCTGAGCGTGTTGCTGGGGCACCTGGTGTCGTTCTGGGTGGCGTATGCGCTGGCGTGTCTGGCGTTCTGGCTGCAGGAGGTGCAGAGCGTCTTTTCGCTCTACTATGTGCCGATGTTGCTGCTGTCGGGCTGGGTCGCGCCAATTGCCCTGATGCCGGAGTGGCTCCAGACGCTTGCCAGCCTCATGCCGTTCCGCTACACGACCGCCGTGCCCACCGAGATTGCGCTGGGCAAACTCACGGGTGATTTGATGTGGTCTCAAATCGGGATTCAGGGGCTGTGGGTGCTGATCGGTATGGGGTTGACTGCGATTCTCTGGCGTGCGGGGTTGCGCCAGTATACGGGGGTGGGCATGTGAGACGGCTGCGCTTTTACTGGAACCTCTACCGCGCGTTTTTGCGCACGAGCCTCGTGCGCGAGATGGAGTTCCGCGCCAACTTCTGGGCAAAGATGTTTTACAACGCCATCTGGCTGGGCTTCTTTCTGGTGACGCTGAAGATTATCTACCGCCACACGGAGTCTATTGCAGGCTGGACGGAAGCGGAGGCGCTGATGCTCGCCGCGACGCTCTACTTTATCGACGCGCTGATTGCTACCTTCTTCTACTTCGGGCTGTCGGAGCTGCCCACGATGGTGCGTCAGGGCACGCTGGACTTCGTGCTGTTCAAACCCGTCGATTCGCAGTTCTGGATTTCCCTGCGACGGATTAATCTGGACCAGCTCGGCTCGCTGGTGGTGGCGGTTCTGCTGGGGATATATGCGCTGTTTCGGCTGGAGTATATGCCCTCGCTGCTGAATGTGGCAGTCTATCTGGGCATGGTGTTCACGGGCGTGCTGATTTTCTATTCGTTCCACTTCATGATGATGACTCTGAGCATCTGGCTGGTGCGGGTGGAGAATCTGTGGGTGTTGTCGGAGGTGTTTGCGCAGATAGGGCGCTTTCCGACGGATGTGTTCGACGCGGTGTTGCGTCGTGTGTTCACCTATGTGTTGCCTGTGGCGTTTCTGGCGACGATTCCGACGAAGGCGTTGCTGGGCAAGGCGTCGCCTGCGTTTCTGGTGTTTGCCGTGGTGTGGGGTGTGAGCTTTTTTATCGCGGGGCGGGCGTTCTGGCGGTTCGCCCTGCGCAGCTACACCAGCGCAAGCTCTTAAACGCCGCGTTTCGTTTCGGCGATCAGCCAGTCCACCACCGCTTTCAGGTCGCCGCCTGACTCTTCGTAGACCTGCAGTTGCTTGTCGGCGCTGGTGCCCTCTTTGACGATGCGTCGGGCGCGTTTTGCCTCTTCCCAGCAGCCCAGATGCTCCGCATAGGGGCGTATCAGCGCCAGCAACTCCTCAACGAGCTCTTCAAAGGGTACTTTTTTGCCCAGCCCGAAGTCTATCAGCTCCCCGTGGATGCCGTGTCGCACAGCAAGCCACTTGTTTTCGCGAATCAGGTCGCGATGATAAATCCGCCATGAGCGATTGCCCAGCCGCAAGTCCACCAGAAACGCCACCAGCGACTGAATCAGCGCCACCAGACACACGGCGTCCTCTATGGAGGTACAAATATCGCACACGCGAAACTCGAGCGTTTTGTATTTGGGGTGTGGGCGCACATCCCACCACACTTTGGTGCGGTCATCTATCACCCCCACGCGCTCTAAGGTACACATGAAGAGGTCGTAATCGGCGTAGGAGGCGAACGAGTCGGGAATTCCTGTGCGGGGCAGGTTCTCGAAGACCACGCTTCGGTAGGACTTCAGCCCTGTGCGGCGTCCATCCCAGAAGGGCGAGCTGGTGGAGAGCGCCAGCAGGTGGGGCAAGAAGTAGCGTGCCTGATTGAAGATGTCTATGGTGAGCTCCAGGTCGCCGATACCCACATGCACATGCATGCCGAAAATCAGCAGGCGGCGGGCAATATCTTGCATATTCTCTTCGAGCGCCTTGTAGCGCAGGCGTGGGGTGATGCTCTGGTCTACCCAGCGTGAAAACGGGTGCGTGCTGGCAGCCACGATATGCTTGCCCTGCGACTCGGCGATTTCGATCAGGGCGCCGCGAAGTCGTTGCAGCTCGCTCCGTACTTCCTGCACCGTCTGGCAGATATGGCTGCCCACCTCAATCTGCGACTCCATGAACTCCTCTTTCACCTGATCCTGCAGGCGCACGCGCCCGTCGGGCAGAATCTTGGACACATACGAGTCGAGCGCACGGGTTTCGGCGTCCACAATCTGATACTCTTCTTCCACGCCCAGAGTGAGCGGAATCCCTTTGAACATGAGAAATCCCTCGTGCTGTTAATTTATGCGGATTGTTGGCGAATCCTGCCCTACAGCACGCCCGTTTCAGGATTCAGCGCGTTTTCGGCGAAGCGGGTGGGGCGCAGGGGCGTGATGTCCACAGGAAGGGGTAAGCCCAGAATGAGCCGCGCGACAATCTCGCCCAGCGCGGGCGCGTGCATCACCCCGTGCCCCGAGGAGCCGTTCACCAGATACAGCCCTCTGCATTCGGGCGCCTCACCCACAATTGCGTGGCGGTCAGGCGACATCTCATAGAGTCCCGCCCAGCTGGTGTGGGGGTCTATGCGCGCTTCGGCAAGGCATGGCACCCGCTGGCAGGCGCGCTGATGGACAATCTCCAGCCACTCGGTCTCCAGAGTAGGCTCAAGGGTATGCTCCTCCTTCAGCCCGTGCGGATAGAGCAGCAGCACGCGCCCATCGCGCACGCGCAGGTGAAACCCGTCGCTGACATCGATGCTCATGGGCATCGTTTCAGGGAGTTTGTCGAACGGGTAGGTCTGGGCGACCTGACGCTTGACGGGCGTTACGGGCAGACGAAGGTTTGCCGTGCGCGCCAGTTCGGCTGCCCATGCGCCACAGGCGTTCACCACGGCGCCCGCCTCGATGCGCTCGGAGCCAACTTCCACGCCTCGAATGCGCTCCCCTTCGCGCCAGAGGCGCACCGACGGCACGCCAAACCGATACTCCACTCCCAGCCGCTGTGAGGCGCGCCAGTAGCCCTCCAGAATCTGCATCGGGCGAGTGAACCCGTCCCAGTCGCAAAAAGTGCCGCCCACCAGATCGTCTGTACGGAGGGCGGGGTTAATCTGGCGAATCTCGTCTACCGCCACCTCGCGTGCGGCGTGGACGCCTGCGGCATGTTGTACCGCCAGCGCCTGCCGCAACAACCCCATTTGCGCTTCCGTCGTGGCGCAGAAGAGATAGCCATACGGGCGATAGCCTGAATCGACGCCGATTTCTTCTGGGAAACGCAACAGTTTCTCTCGCGAAAGCATCGAGAGGCGCACATTGATTTCCGTTGTGAACTGGCAGCGGAAACCGCCTGTCGCTTTGCCCGTGCTACCTGCCCCCAGCGACTCCGCGCGTTCCAGCACCAGTACCCCCTTCTGCCCCAGCGCGCTCAGGTGATAGGCGACGCTCACGCCTATCACCCCTGCGCCCACCACAATCACCTCATACGCCATGCCCTCGATTCTACCCATCTCGCTTCAGCAAACGATCGCATGGCTACGCCCTGCCGCCAGCCCTTCACGCAAGCCATTTTCTGGGAGAATTTGGCTCCAAAATCCACCCCAAATCAGAACAAATCCCGTAAAAACCCCGATTTTTTAAGACTCTCGTAAGACCCCGTGTGTTATAATGCACGCGATGGAGGTCGGAAGTATGTGGAAGCAAGTGTCTTTGTTGCTGGCTTTGCTGACAACTCTGGCGCTTGCGTGCGCCCAGCCGTTTACTTTTCAGGGGTTCCTGAAAGACAACGGTAACCCCGCGAACGGGACTTACGACTTTCGTTTCCGACTGTACGACGCCCTCACTGGGGGGACGCAGATTGGCGCAGACCAGTTTGCGGATGACCTGAATGTGCAGAACGGCTTGTTCACCGCCACGATAGACTTCGGCTCGTCGGTGTGGACAGGCGCGGACAGGTATCTGGAGATTGCGGTGCGTCCGGGCAGTAGCACGGGCGGCTATCAGGAGCTTGCGCCGCGTGTGAAAATCAACCCGACGCCGTATGCGATACGCGCGGCGACGGCGGGCACAGCGAACCCAATCGGTTCGGCGGGGGGCGACCTGAGTGGGAGCTACCCGAACCCGACGGTGGCGCGGTTGCAGGGGCGCGCGGTGTCGTCTACAGCGCCGACAGCGGGTCAGGTGCTGAAGTGGAATGGCAGCGCGTGGGCGCCCAGCAACGACCTGCGCGACGCCTTCTGGCAGGCGTCGGGGAGCAACATCTTCTATAATGCTGGGCGTGTCGGCATCGGCACGAGCAGTCCTGACAGCCACTTGCATGTGGAGACGAACATAGCCCTCGGCGCTATCTATGGCTCGGCATCCGCCACCAGCGGCGCCACCTACGGCGTGTGGGGGCGTAGCAACAGCACCGATGGCACGGGCGTGTTCGGCTGGGCATCCGCCACCAGCGGCTACACCTACGGCGTGGTTGGGCGAAGCGCCAGCACCGCTGGCACGGGCGTGTACGGCGATGCCACCGCCACCAGCGGCACCACCATCGGCGTGTATGGAGAAAGCCGTAGCCCCGATGGCAGGGGCGTGTACGGCTTGGTATCCGCCCCCAGCGGCAGAAACTGCGGCGTGATTGGGCTAAGCTTCAGCCCCGATGGCATCGGAGGCTACTTTCAGTCGCGAGGCAGAACTGGCGCGCGCATCGCTGCTTTCTGGAACAATACCATCTACTTCTACAACGACTGGCCTGCAGGCTGGGCTGGGGGACTGGAAACCTACGACATCGTGTGCGCCAGCATCCGAACGAACGGCGTCTACACCCGTTCAGACGAGCGGCTCAAGCGCGACATCCAGCCCCTGAATGCGAGCGATGCCTACCAGCGCCTGTTGAACCTGCGCCCTGTGTCGTACTACTGGCGGGAAGCACCGCTCCCGCAGAGCCTGCAATACGGGTTTGTCGCTCAGGAGTTGCGGGAGATATTCCCCGAGCTGGTGGAGGAAGGCGGCGACGCCCAGAAGACGCTCGCCGTGAACTATCAGGCGCTCGTTCCGCTGCTGGTGAACGCCCTGCAGGTACAGGAAGAGCGTATTCGGAAGCTGGAGGCGGAGCTGCAGCAGCTGCGGGCACAGCAGGGTCGGAAGCAGTAGCGCATCCCCTTTCTGCCCCCTCTCCCGCACCGCAGGAGAGGGGGACCCCTGCCTCGCCGATGTGAACTGCGATAGCACCGTAGACGACGCCGACCTGCTGAGTGTGTTGTTCAACTTCGGCAGTGGCTGTCAGGGCACAGCACGGCTCTGCTCGTGAAGTCACGGGCAGGTATACTACCGCCATGCGCGAGTTGCCCGAAGCAAGCCATGCCAAACTGCCGCGCTGGCGGGGCTTCAACCTGCTGAACCGATTCGGGCTGGAGTGGAGCAACCGCCCGTTCGAAGAGCGCGAATTTGAATGGATCGCCGAACTGGGGTTCAACTTTGTCCGCCTGCCGATGGACTATCGCATCTGGACGGACAAAGCCAACCCCTACAACCTTGACCAGAGCGTGCTGGAAGATATTGACCGCGCCGTGCGCTGGGGCGAGAAATACAAGCTCCATGTGCAGATTAACTTTCACCGTGCGCCCGGCTACACCGTCGCTTCGCCGCCTGAGCCAGCAAGTTTGTGGACGGACCCGGAGATGCAACGCCTCTGCGCCCACCACTGGGAGCAGTTCGCCCGACGCTATAAGGGCATTCCGGGGCGGCAGTTGAGCTTCAATCTGTTCAACGAACCTTCGGGTGTGGACGCCGAGCGCCATCGGCAGGTGGTGGAGCGCGTGGTGGAAGCCATCCGCAAGGTAGACCCCCAGCGATTGATTGTGTGCGACGGGCGCGACTGGGGGCTGACCCCTGCCGAAGAGCTGCTCCCGCTGAAAGTGGCGCAGGCGACGCGCGGCTACCAACCGTTCCGACTGACCCACTACATGGCGGAATGGGTGCAGGGCGCGGATAAGTGGGAAAAGCCCACCGAGTACCCCCTCAAGGAGGGCGACACCGTGTGGGACAAGAACCGCCTGTGGGAGACCTTCTACGCGCGGTGGAAAGCGTTTGAAGGGCGCGGCGTCGGCGTGATGGTGGGCGAGTTCGGCGCGTACAACAAGACGCCCCACAAAGTCGTGCTGGCATGGATGCGCGATATGCTGGAACTCTGGAAAGCGGCAGGCTGGGGCTGGGCGCTCTGGAACTTTGAAGGCAGCTTCGGCATCCTCAACAGCCAGCGCGCCGATGTGAAGTACGAATCGTGGCGCGGCAAACAGCTGGATCGGGCGATGCTTGAGCTGCTCCAGCAGTATTGAGGGGCGTGTATAATTCGCTTTGATGAAGCGGTTGTACGCACAGGTGTACGGGCGCGTGCAGGGCGTGGGCTTTCGCTGGTTCGTGCAGGAACACGCCACGCGATTGGGGCTAACCGGCTATGTGCGCAATCTGCCCGACGGCTCGGTGGAGGTGGTGGCAGAAGGAGAGGAGTCAGCGCTCCGTACCCTGCTGGAACAGGTGCTTCGGGTGGGTCCGCCGGGCGCGTGGGTGCGTGAAGTGGATGCTCACTGGGACACGGGCACGGGCGAGTTTGGGGAGTTTCGGATTGCGCGTTAGGCTGGCGTTGCTGCTGATGCTGCTGGGGAGCGAGGCGCTCGCCCAGCCGCGTGTGGTGGTGATTCTGGTGCATTACGGGCATACCCACGAGGAGCTGGGGGGCGCGGTACGCCATCAGCGGGCATGGATGCTCTGGTCGGAGACGGCGACCCCTTCCCGTGCGCTTGCGCTTGCCACAGGCAGACGATTCAGAGCTTTCCCCGACGAGGTGGCGCTGGCGTTCGCCGAATCGCCCTATGAACACGGCACGGCAGGCGAGGCGTTCCAGCGGCGCACGGGCAAGACACCCCCTGAAGGCGCGGTCGTGGCACTGGGAGCGGGCGCTCTTTCACGCAAGGGCATCCTGCCCCAGACCTTCGCCAGTCGTATGCGCGCACGGGGCAAACGCGGAATTTATATGCGCCTCGACGAATCGCCCCCTCCCACACCCTACGCCCTGCTTGCCGTAAGCGAGAAAGGCTATTTTACGCCTCAGACCTTTCCCGACGCCGAGCTGCTGCGTGTGGCGCTCTTGCAGAGGCAGGTAGATTGGGCGCTTATAGAGGTCAATCGCTGGCGCTATCGCGATTGGGAGCTGTTGATTGGCGAGGGAATTGAAACATGGGTGGTGTGTACGCGCCCGCCGCCTGAGGCGCAAGGGGGGCGGCTTACAGCCGTCGTGCGCTACGCGGCGCGCGAGCGCAACGGCTTGCTCACCAGCCCCTCCACGCGCTGGGCAGGGCTGATACAGGATGTGGACTTCGCGCCGAGTCTGGAGTACGCGATTCTGCGCCGATGGGATTCCGCGCAGGGAGCCGGGGCGCCTGCGTTTGAGGTGAGCCGCTCCGACTGGCATCGCTTCTGGAACGGGCTGCTGGTGCGCACGGTGTCGCGGCAGATTTCGGAGCAGATTGGCTACGCGTGGCAGAGCGATGCGCTGGGGCGGATTCTGGGGCTGGCATGGGTGCAACGCGAGCTGGCGCCTGTGGTGGAGGGCGCGGTTGAAGGGCTGGGGCTGGGCTGGCTCGTGATGGGGCTGACGCTCTGGCGGGCGGGCTGGCTGCATGGACGCCTGCGCCGCCTGTTTGTGGTGGGGTTGGGGATATGGGCGCTTGCCCCTGCGGTTTTTCTGAGCCTCGCCTATTGTCCGTTCGTGCTGTGGACGGAAAATTACGGTGTGGACGCGGCGGCAATCGGGGGCTGGCTGACGGGCGTGTGGCTGTCGCTGGCGCTGCTGATGTGGGGGCTTGCTCGTGGGCTGGAGCTGCCGTTGATGGGCGCGGCGGGGTTCCTCACGCTCGCGCTGGTGATGGCAGATTTGCTGATCGCAGGCGGCTATGGGCTGAATCGCTCGCTGGCGGCGACAGGGCTGGTGGGCGGCGAGCGGTTGTATGGGGTGGACGGTTTCTGGCTGGGCGTGCTGCTCGCGGCGGGCGCGCTGGCGCCGTCGGCATATCTGGAGAGTCGTCAGAAGGGGCGGTTCGGCAATCGGGGCTTGCTGGGGCTGGGCGCGCTCTACGGCTGCCTGATGCTCCTGAGTGGCTTGCCTCTGCTGGGCGCGAATTTCGCCGCGTGGAGCGTGCTGGGCGCAGGGTTCGGACTGGTGGCACTCTATCAGGCGCGCGTTCTGCCCGAAAAGCCCCCCTTCCGTATGCTGCTACTAATTGTGCTGGCGCTTGTGGCGCTGGGGTGGTGGCTTGCGTGGGCGATGGAGATTTATGACGCTTCGCAGGCGTGGCAAAAGCGTGCTGTGGGCGTTCCGAGGCTGGGCGGGAACCTCGCAAGCATCGGCTACGGGCTGGCTCTTGCGGGGACGGTTGCGCTGGGCGCGTGGCTCTTTCGGGGTCAGGTGGCGCGGTTCTGGGCGCGGGCGACGGCGATGCGCTGGGGCGTGCTGGCGTGTTTCGCAGGCGGGCTGAGCGCGCTCTTTTTGTTGCCCGATGGCTGGCGCACATTGATGGTCGCCTGCCTCGGCGTGTGCCTCTGGGTGGCAGAAAGTCTGCTCGGCACGAAAGAGTGGGGTTACCCCGCCGAAACGAACGGCAAAGCGCACTGAGCTGGCAGGAACCTGCACACCGCGCCCGAATTATACGCCCGCAAGGAGGGAACGATGCAGGAGCGACGGGAAAGCACTTTCGCGATTGCGTTTCGGGTGCTGGTTGAGAAACCCCAGCTTGCGGTGATGATGTTTCTGCAGTACGCTATCTGGGGCACATGGGCAGTGCCGCTGTCGGGCTATCTGGAGAAGGAGCTGGGCTTTTCAGGCGCAGGGCTGGCGTGGATTTATAACGCCCTGCCCATTATGAACCTGATCGTGCCCTTTACCGCGGGTCAGGTGGCGGATCGGTTTATGCCTGCCCAGCGCGCGCTGGCAATCTTCTACTTTTTGAGCGGTGTGCTGCTGCTGGCGCTGGCGTTCCAGCGGGAGCTGGTGCCGATGATGGCGCTGATGCTGGCATATGCCTTCTTCTACGCGCCCACTCTGGCGCTTTCCAACTCGGTCGCGATGCGCAATCTGGATAACCCCGCGATCGAGTTTGGTCCGATCCGGGTGTGGGGCACGATAGGCTGGATTGTGGCGAACTGGTTTGTGAGCTATACGCGCACCGCTTTCCAGTCACTGGAGTGGGGCGTGATTGACATTTTCGTCATCTCGGGCGCCATCTCGATTCTGGCGGCTTTGCTGGCGTTCACCCTGCCGCACACTCCGCCCGCCAAAGAAGCCCCCGACCCGCTGGCATTTATGCGTGCCTTCAGCCTGCTCCGCAACCCGAACTATCTGGTGTTCTTCATCACCGCGCTGATTGTGGCGACCGAGCTGCCGATTTACTATGTGCTGACCTTCCCGTTCCTGCAGACGGCGGGCGCTGGCATCGGGATTACCGCCGAGAACCTGCCCTCATGGATGACCATCGCGCAGATTGCCGAAATCTTCACAATCGCATTTATGCTCCCAGCGGTGCTGCCAGTATGGGGCATTCGTAAAACGATGCTGCTGGGCATTCTGGCATGGCCCATACGCTATGCGGTGTTTGCGCTGGCATGGGCACTGCACGAGACTAACCCACAAATCGTGTGGCTGGCGGTGGCGGCGCTGGCGCTTCATGGGTTCTGCTATGTGTTCTTCTTCGTGGTGGCGTTTATCTACACCGACATGGTGGCGCCCGAAGATGTGCGCTCTTCAGCGCAGGCGCTGATTAATGTGGCGGTGCTGGGGATTGGCATGCTGGTGGGCACTTTCTTCGCGGGCTGGCTGAAGGACTTCTTCACAACCGACGGCGCAACGAACTACACGATGGTGTTCGCCGTCCCGACGGTGATTACCGTGCTGGTGGCGGCGGTGTTTGCGGTAGCGTTTCGGGAGCGTGCTTCGGAGCAGGCGGCGTAGGGTTCAGCGGGCGGTCTGCTGCTTGGAGGTGATGGTCATCTCGCCCCGGCGCTGACCGCCCTGCAGTTTGCCTTCTGCTTCCACGCGCAGGCTCTCTTCACCGAGATAGACCACCACGCGCTCGTTGTTGCGCCAGCGCACGCGATAGAATTCGTCCTCGCTGTCCACGCTCACATCGCCCGAGAGCGTAACTTTCTGCTCCTTGTCGTCGTAGTCGGCGCGGTTGGCAGTTGCATTCAGGCGGGTGAACGGCTCTTTGCGCTCATAGAAGAACTCCACGCGCCCTATCGCCGCCGCCGACTGCAAACGCATTTGCCCTTGTTCGTTTTGAGCCAGCACCCCCTGCAGGCGAAGCGTCCGCATCCGAAAATTCTGGTCAGGCGAATCGACCACGACAGGATTGTTCGCCGAGCCACGCACCTCCAGCATAATCGTTTTGTCCTTGCGGTGCTGGATGGAGGTCAGTTGCTCGAAATCGATATTCAGTTGCCCGAAACGGATGCCCCGCTCCTGCTGGCTAAAGCCCACCCAGAACGCGATTAGCGCCAGAACTGCAAGCCACCTGTGCCGCATCGCTTGAAGTATACCTGCTGGGGTTGTAGGCGCTATGCTTCTTCGCCCTCGGCTTGTGTCCAGTCCTCTACCTGTAGTCCTTCTATCACACTGAAGTGCGTGTCGCTGGTGACCAGAATCAGGTTGTGCGCCATCGCAATTGCGGCAATCCAGAGGTCGTTCACGGGAATCGGGCGACCTTTTCTTGCCAATTCGCTCGTGATTCGCGCAAAGTGCTCGGCAACTGCAGAGGTAATTGGCAGAATCTCCGCAATCTCGTTCATCAACTCTTCGTAAATCAAGATCAGTTCTCTACGGCGTCGCGCCGAGGATGCCAGATAAATGCCCGCCAACAGTTCTGCCTGCGTAACAACGGAAGTGAGAACCTCTGTTCCAGGCGGAAGCGAGCGGAATTTGGCTACTACTCTGGGATGACCACGCTGTAAATAGCTGCAGTGGTTCGTGTCGAGCAGATACCGCACTATTTTCGTTCCTCCTGATCCTGAAAAAGCTCCCAATCTATTCGACGGACATGCTTCTCAATAAACTCCATCATCGTATCCGCTTCTTCCTCGCTAAGTGTGCCGACGAGTTGGAGCCATGCCGCTGGTGACCCTTTGCGTGGTTTCGATTCTGGAGTGATGGTTACTTCCACGCGCGTGCCTTCAGCCAGCGGCAACGGCTCGTCCAGCTCAATACAGTTGCCCCGTACAGTGCCTTTAACCGTCACGGTGTATCACCCCACCCGCATGATACCCGACCGCTTGTGTTGCCCCATAAGCCATCAGGGGGCGCGTCTGGCACGCCCCCTGCAGACACAGGCAGGAAGAATCAGCGTCGGGTTTCGGTTTCTGCTGGCTCTTCTGGTTGTTCCGTAACCGCCACAACGCGCCGACGCCAGAGGACGCGCCCCAGCCACTGGGTCAGGTCGTCCATCACGGTATACATACACGGAATCACCAGCAGAGTTAGCAGGGTACTGACGGCGACTCCGCCAATCAGCACGATTCCCAGTGGCGAGCGGAACTCGCTGCCGCGCCCCACGCCGAGCGCTATCGGAATCATCGCCAGAATCAGCGTGAGCGAGGTCATCAAGATGGGGCGCAAGCGGATGGGACCCGCCTCCAGCAGCGCCTCGTTGCGCGGTAGCCCGCGCTGGCGCAGGGTGTTCGTGAAGTCCACCAGCAGAATCGCGTTCTTGCCGACCAGTCCAACCAGCGCAATAATGCCGATCATCGAGATGATGTTCAGCTCCGAGCGGGCAATTACCAGCGCGAGCAGCGCGCCCACCAGCGCCTGCGGCTGGCTGAACATGATGATGAACGGGTAGAGCCAGTTCTCGAACAGCGCGACCATCAGCAGGTAGACCAGAATCAGCCCCAGCAACAGCGCCTGCATCATATAGACCCCCTCGCGCGCCATCACTTCGTTCTCGCCGAACCATTTCGCCGTAACGCCGGGCGGGATGGCGTTCGCCTCGCGGAGGGCGTTATCAATCTGGATGCGCAGGTTGCCAGGGGTGTAGCCGGGCAGCAGGTTCGCGGTAACGGTCACGCGGCGCTGGCGGTCGGCGCGTTCAATTTTGGAGGGTCCTTCGCCCAGTCGGATGGTGGCGACATCGCGCAGGTAGACAGGCGCGCCCTGCACATAGGTGACCACGAGGTTCTCCAGCTCGGAGGCGCGCTGGCGCTGGTCTTCACGCAGGCGTACCCGAATATCGTACTCCTGCCCCGCCTCGCGATATTTGACGCTGGTATCGCCCTCATAGGCGGTGCGGAGCGCCAGCGCAATCTCGGCGACGCTGACCCCCAGCTGGGTGGCGCGCTCGCGGTCAATAATCACCTGCAGTTCCGGGCTGCCCGCCGTCCATGACAGGTCGGGGTCTTTGATACCGGGGATACGGCTGATAATCTGGCGCACACGCTCGGCGGTTTCCAGCAGGGTCTGGGTGTCTTTGCCGACCAGCGCGAGCTGGATGGGCGCGCCGAAGCCGCCCCCGCGAAAGCCCGAAACTGCGTTCACCGCAATCTGGGCGCCCGGAATCTGGCCAATCTTCTGGCGCAGCTCGCCCGCCACCTCCACATCGCTTCGGGTGCGCAGGGTTTCTTCGTGCTTGACCCAGAAGAGCAGGCTGTCCAGCAGCGCTTTTTTCTCGTGCAGGCTGACCTGCAGATTGGCGTAGCGCGGTCCCACATCCCCTGAGCCAATCACACCACCTGAAACACGCCCCACTATCGTGGAGACATATTTCACCTCAGGGATGGTGAGTGCCGCCTCCTCGATTCGTTTCGCGACTTCACTGGTCTGCTCCAGCGAGGCGTCGGGGGGCATCTTGATTGTAATGCTGATGAGTCCCTGATCCTGCGACGGCGCGAATCGGAACGGCAGCAGGGGGCTGCCTGTTGCGGCGGAGAAGCCAATCACAAACAGCACCGCAACCAGCGCACCGTTCCCTGCAAGAATCACAATCCAGCGATGGTTCAGCGCCCAGCGCAGTGCGCCCCGGTAGGCGCGCTCCAGCGACTTATAAAGCCGGTCAAACCAGCGGAAGAAGCCTTTTGGCTCCTCCAGCGCCTCGCCGCGCCGATACAGGCGGCTGGCTAACATCGGCGTGAGAGTGAACGACACAATCAGCGACAGCAACACCGCCACCGCCACTGTGAGACCGAACGAGCGGAAGAACTGACCCACCACGCCCCCCATAAACGCAATCGGCACAAACACCACCACATCCACAAAGGTAATGGTGATGGCTGCCAAGCCGATTTCGGTGCGCCCGTTGTATGCCGCTTCCATCGGCTCCTCGCCCATCGTGAGGTGGCGATAGATGTTCTCAATCACCACAATTGCGTCGTCTACCAGCACGCCCACCGCCAGCGACAGCCCCAGCATCGTCATGAAGTTGATGCTGAACCCCGCGAAATACATGAAGATGAAGGTCGCGAAGAAGCAGGTGGGGATCGCCATCGCCACGATGAACGAGCCGCGCAGGTTATACAGAAACAGGTAGATAATCAGCACCACCAGCACAATCGCGATTCCCAGCGCAAGGCGCAGGTCAGCGAGGCTCTCCTTGACGGCGGTCGCCTCATCCTGGGTAATCGTGAACTGCAGGTCGGGGTATTCCTGCTCCAGCTGAGCCAGCACACGGCGCACGCCCTCGGAAATCTCAATCGCGTTCCCGTCGCTGGTTTTCTGAATCACGATAGAGACATCTTCCTTGCCGTTAGTGCGCGTAATCACGGTGCGTTCCTGCAAGCCGTCGCGAATCTCGGCAATATCCTGCAGGCGGATGGTGCTGCCGCGCGCCATGGGGTTGCGCGGGTTCTGCAGGTAGAGCCTTAGCTGGCGCAGTTCGTCCACAGAAGTGAATTCGCCCAGCAAGCGCACGCTGTATTCGCGCTCGCCCTCTGTGATGCGCCCCGCAGGCACATTCAGGTTCGCACGCTGGAGCGCCGCGACCACCGCGTTAATAGACAAACCGTAGGCATTCAGACGATCTTTGTCGATGGCGACCTGAATCTCGCGCTTCTGCCCCCCACTCACGGTTACGGCGGCGACGCCGGGCACGCTGGAGAGGCGGTCTTTAATCACATTATCTGCCAGGTCGCGCAGCTCATAGGCAGGGCGCGAACCTGTCAGCGAGATGAAAATCGCAGGTTGCGACTGCGTATCCAGCTTGCTAATCACGGGGCGCTCGGCGTCGTCGGGCAACTGCCTGATGGCGGTGTTCACCTTCGCCTGCACATCGATATAGGCTTGCCCGATGTCGGTGCCAATATAAAACTCCAGCACGACCTGCGAAACGCCATACTGCGAGGTGGAAGTAATCTGGCGCAGTCCCTCCACGCCTGCCACGGCGTCCTCTATCGGCTTGGTTACGAGAGTCTCCACCTCATCGGGTGAAGCGCCCGGATACACCGTGATAATCGTGATGACGGGAAAATCCACCTTCGGCTGCAGCTCCACTTGCATTCGGCTGAGCGAGTAGAACCCCAGCACAATAATCGCCACGACAAACACCATAATCGTGACGGGGCGGTTCAAAGCAAGGCGTGTTGCCCACATAAGCGTTCCTCCTCAGTTCCCTGAATCGATAATGCGCACAGGTTGCCCGTCGCTCAGCAGATCCTGCCCCCGTGTTACGACCACCTCCCCGGACTTGACGCCTTCCGCATAAACAACCTCGGTGTTGGTGGCGCGAACCTTGAGCGTTCTGGCTCTCGCTTTGCCGTCTTCCACCACGAACACGCGCGTGATACCCCCCTTCTCAAGGAGAGCGACCTTTGGGGTAAGCGGCACATTCGTGTAGGTGCGCAGGGTAATTTCGCCGCGGGCGAACAGTCCTGTCTTGAGGGGCAGGTCAGCGGGGTTTGCCAGGCTGATTCGCAGGCGCAGGTTGCGTGCCTGATCGGCGGTTGCGGGGTAGATGGCTTCTACCGTGCCCCGAAAAGCGCGATTGGGGAAGGCATCTACTTTGACCGTCACAGGCATGCCCACCCGCACCTCGGCAAGCAGGGTTTCGGGCAGCACTGCCTCGAAGTAGAGGCGATCCAGCTTCACAATGCGAGCAACGGGCGTGCCCTGCCCTGCCATCGAGCCGATGTCTACGAAACGATCTGCGACCACGCCGTCGAAGGGGGCGCGGATAACGGTATCGTCCAGTTGCTGTTTGAGCAGGGCGTACTGGGCTTTAGCTTGTGCGAGCGCGGCGCGGGCAGCCGCAACGCGCTGTTGCGCCAGCTCAATCTGCGAGCGCCCCAGCAACGCCTGACGGTAAGCCTCCTCGGCTTGCCTGACTGCTTGCTCGGCAGCCTCGATGTCTTCTTTTCGCGGACCTTCCTGCACCAGGCTGAGCGCCTCTTCCGCCTGACGCAGTTGCGCCTGCGCAGCTTCGTAGGCGGTTCTGGCAGAGTCGAGTTGCTGTTTGGGGATGGCGCCCTGTTCGTAGAGTCGTTGCGCGCGTTCATAGTTGGCGCGGGCGAGTTCGTAGTTGGCGCGGGCGGCGCGCACCGCTTGCTCAGCTTGCTGGCGCTCCTGCGGGCGTGCGCCTGTCTGGAGCGCACGGAGCCGCGCCTGCGCCGCCAGCAACGCCGCTTTCGCCGTCTGAATCTGCGCCTCCACCTGATCGGGCTGGACACGCGCGGCGGTCTCTGCCTGCTGCAAGTTCGCCTCGGCGGCACGCACTGCCGCTTCCGCCTGGCGCAACTGCACGCGCAGGTCGGTCTGGTCCTGCACTGCTATCACCTGCCCTTGCGCCACGCGGTCGCCCTCACGCACCCGAATTTCCACAATCTTTCCACCGAGTTTGGTGGCGACCACGGTATCGTTATAGGCGGTCAGCTCGCCCGTGACCGAGACCGCTTCGCTGATGGTACCGGTTTTAATCGTGGCGGTAGCGACAGCGACTTCTGCGCTTGCTTCCGCCTGCGCCTGAGGGGCTGACCCCCGCCCACATGCTGTCAGGCTCAGCCCGACTGCCGTCAGCAGCAGAAAAGCTCCTGAGTGTTTCGCGTTCATATTCGGTTCCCTCCTATCGCACCGATGGCTTTCATCAGGCTGGCATAGGCATCCAGATAGTCATATTGTGCGTTCACGAGATTGGTTTGTGCTTGCGTGTATGCCAGTTCGGCGTCGCTGATTTCCAGCTGGGGCGAGACGCCCGCCTCAAATCGCACACGCGCCAGGCGCAGCGCCTCGGCAGCCACCTCCAGCCCCTGTTTGGCGACCTCCAGACGCTTTCTGGCATCGAGCAGGTTCAGGTAGGCGTTGCGCACCTCCAGCGCGACCCCTTCCCGTGCTTGAAGCAGGCGCAGTTGCGCAATCTCAAGGTCATCGCGTGCTTGCGAAACGCGCGCCCGTGTGATACCCCCGTCCCAGATAGGCACGGACAGCACCAGCACGCCCGTGTAGGTCTCGCGTCGTGGGGTGAAAGGGCTGGTGTTGAGGTTGAAATCGGCTTGTCCTGTCAGCACGAGCGTGGGCAGTTCGCCGCGGCGTGCGTTGCGGATGTTCGCCTGAGCCAGTTCCACGCCGCGCTCCGCCGCGCGCACCTCCGGGCGCTGGGCATAGGCACGCTGAATGAGCGTCTCAAGGTCTAACCCTGATTCAAGTTCGGGCAGGCGTTCGGGCTTGACCACCTGTACAGGGGTCTCCAGTGGGCGCCCCAGCAGGTTATTGAGCGCGGCTCTGGCTAAATCCAGCTGGTTGCGGGCGCTCAAGAGCGCCTGCTCGTTCTGGGCGACCTGCGTGCGTGCCCGAAGCAGGTCAAACTGTGAGGCGACGCCCGCGTCCACCTGTGCCTGAATCACCTTCAGGCGCTCCTGCGCGTTTTTGAGCGCCTCTTCCGCCACGCGCACGAACTCTTCGGCGCGGGCAACCCCCTGATAGGCAGTCGTAACCTGCAGGATAATCTCGTTGCGTGTGCGCTCGTAGTCTAACTCCGCAATCTGATAACTCAGCGAAACGACCTGCACCGCCGTGCGGATAATGCCGCTGATGTCTATCGGCTGGGTCAGCACAATTCGCGCCGTGCGATTTTCGATGTTGCCCAGCCGGACGGGCTGGGGACCAAAGCGTGCCGTGGCGACCTCGTCGAAGCGTGTGTAGGTCGCTGTGCCCTGAATCTGGAAGCGGCTGGCGCTGCGGGTCTCGCTTACCGCATCACGCGCTTTTTTGACCGTGCGCTCGCTGATCAGCACCTGACGGTTGTTCTGCAACGCCAGTTGAACGGCTTCCTCCAGAGTCAAACGCGGAGGTTGTGCTGAATCCTGCGCCAGCGCCACACTTATCAGGCAGAGCGCGCCGAGTGCAGTCCATGCTCTCATTTTCGAACCTCCTGATTGAGAAATGCGGGCTTGAAAAATTCCAGTGTTTGCTCTACCAGTTCGGGAAGCGGGGTGGAGTCGTTCTCCATAATCCACTCCATCAGGCAGATGCGATATAGTCGGACGGCGTAGTGCGCCAGGTCGCGTGCGCTCACATCCTGACGAAACTCGCCTGTGGCTTGTCCCTTCTGGAAGCCCATCAGAGCATGCTGGGTCGCCTCTTCAATCATGCTGGCGACCATCTGGCGCAGGTGGTCGTTGTGGCAGCATGCGGCGAACATAGAACGGGTGAGCGCCAGCGAGCGCCCGTCGTGTTCTGCAATAACGCGCATCACCTGACGCAACACCTCCCACTGACTTTCGGCGCTTTCAGGATGGAGCTGCTCCAAAAACTCGTATACTTCCTCCACCATCTCCTGCATGTACGCCATCAGCAGATGCTCTTTGGTGGGGAAGTAGTTGAAGAAAGTGCCCTTGGCGACATCGGCGCGTTCGGTGATTTCTTCCACCGAGATTTGCTCAAAGGGTTTTTCCTGCATCAGCGAGAGCGCCGCCTCGATCAGCCGCTGGCGGGTCTCCTCCTTGCGGCGCTCTCGCCGATTCCCTGCGACATCCTTAGAAACATTCATAGCAACGCTCGTTTGAACTCCGGGTCATAGATAACCGACGGTCAATCTTGACCGTTGGGCAGGAGTATACCCCATCGCCCGAGGGTTTGTCAAGGGGGGTGTGGGGGTGTCTGGAAAAAACCCTCTTTTGTGCCTGACGGTTGAAGCCGTTCTTATAAAACGAAGCTGACCTGCGTCGGCGTTGGGGGCGCGTGTTTGTGTGCGCGTGTGGCGCGTGGGTATTTGCAGGGGTCGGTTGACCTGTTATCGGGTCAGGTGTGGTGGCGTTGGTTGGAGCGGTTGGGCAAGGAGGCAGCGTGTGCGGCATCGGGTGCGTGGCGTGAGGCGAGTGTCGGACCCCGGTGGCGTTGAAAAAGGTACACTTACTACGGGGAGTTGCAGAGAATGGACGCCCTGCTCCAGAGATGGCAAGCCGAACAGTTGTTCAGCCCTGCCGAGATTGCGACGGTTCAGGCGCAATCCGATGGGGTGAGTCTCTACGAACGCCTATACCAGCTCTACCCCGACCGCTGGGGGGCGATGCTGGACTCACGGCGGGCGTTTTTTGAACAGTTAGACGCCTCGCTCTTTCAACGCGCCCTGCAGGCAAACATGGAAGCGCTTTTCCCGATAGAGGAATTTCATCTGCCGCTGGGGTTGTTCGGAGCGCATGCCAACAAATGGGTTCTGGAGACGCCCTATGCATATTTACTCCATGCGGGCGCGCTTCCTCTGGGGCAGTTTGAGGGAACGCTGCTGGTTGCCGTCAAGCGCCCGCTGGGGTTCATGGCGCGCTTGCGCGCATGGTGGCTGGGCAAGCTCCATCAGGTTCGCGCGGAGCCTGCGATTGTGGAGTGGGGTACGCAACTCTTTCTGCGTCATCAGTCTGATGCAATTGACAATAGACTGCCTGCCGCCCGGATCGCCGCAACAATCCTCCAGAAAGCGCTTGCCGAGAGGGTTTCCATCGTGGAACTGCGCAACACCTCCCGGCATGTGCGTGTTGTCGTCTGGTTGGCTTCGGGCAAATCGGAGCTGGCGCTCATCCTCCCTCGCTTTGTGTACCCTGGCCTGTTTTTGCGCTACTACTGGCTGCTCGGAATGCGCATTCAGTATAAGCAGATAGCGGACTTCGGGGAACTGTTTCTCTCCCAGCAAGGCACGCCTGTTGGGGTTGTGCGGGGCTTCGCGCACTGGGCGGGCGATGAGCACGTGTTGCGGCTTTATCTCATAGCAGAAGAAGGGTAGTGAGGGCTTTGCTTGGGGTGTCAGGTATCAGAGGGATTTCCCGAATCCCCCTTGACATCGCCGAATCGGATGGGGTATAATAGGGGCGTCGCAAGGGAGTGCGACCTTCAGAGGACGGGAACCATCGGCAACCTCCCTGAAGCATCGGGGACACGGATGTCCCACACCTTTTTATTATGGCATCCCACGGGGCTTTCTTTAGAGGGGGCTCCGGTTTTTGTTTTTAAGGGGCAAGGGGGGCGCCCTGCCCCTTTAGCGCTACACAATCTCAATCAGGTCGTAGACTTTCTCGCCCTGACGGGTCAACACGCAGATGCGGTCAGTATCCGCATCGTGGAACACATAGAAGGGGCGTTCGTCCATTTCCGCCTGGAGCAGCGCTTCTTCCACGCTCATCGGCTTGAGGGTCACGCGCTTGACGGAGCGGATGGTGGGCGATTCGGGCGTCTCCTCCTCGGCTTCAGGCGCCGTTTCGGGAAGCACCGCCTCGCTCAGCGCCACCTCACGGGGCACGCGACCGCGCCCCTTCTGCAGCTTCTCTTTATAGCGCGCCAGCTGGTGTTCCAGCGCCTGCACCGCGGCGTCCACCGCACCCCGAAACTCGTGGTGACGCTCCTGAATATGGAAGGCATGCCCATCGGCGTCTACATTAATACTCACCTCGTGCTGACCGCGCACCTGCTCATGCACGAACTCCAGCGTCCAGATTTTGTGGAAGAATCGCGCCAGGCGCGCCAGCTTGCGCCGCACATAGGTCTTCTCGGTCTCGCTCAACTCACCGTGCGGACTGCGGAAGGTTACATCGACAATCTCCACCTCTTTGCGTCGGGTTGATTTACGCGATTTGCTCATAGGGAACCTCCTGATGCGTATTTTTGCACTGTGGCAATCGCAAAGCATGCAATCGATTCGCCGCGCCCTATCGAATCCATGCGTTCGTTGGTGGTCGCCTTGATGCTGACCTGCATGGGCAGGATTTCGAGGCACTGGGCAATCTGGGAGCGCATCACGGGGATATGGGGCGCGAGTTTGGGCGCTTCGGCAATCACCGTCGCGTCCAGATTTGCCACGCGGTAGCCCGCTGCTTCCACCTGCTGCTTTACCTCGCGCAGGAGCGTCAGGCTGGAGCAATCTTTCCAGCGCGGGTCGGTGTTGGGAAAGTGTTGACCAATATCGCCCAATCCCACGGCGCCCAGCAGCGCATCGCAGAGCGCGTGCAACACCACATCCGCGTCCGAATGCCCCAGCAACCCCTTTTCAAAAGGGATGGGTACACCGCCCAGCACCAGCGTTCGCCCTTCGACCAATGTGTGAATATCATACCCGATTCCCACACGCACGCCACTCGCTTCGCCGCTGTAAAACCGCAGCAGCGCCAGATCGTCGGGCGTGGTGAGCTTGAGGTTAGACGCCTCACCGGGCACAATAACCACCGGGTAGCCCGCCTGACGCACCAGTTCGGCGTCGTCGGGCGCGTCGTTGCGGGCAGCGGCTCGCTGGTGGGCATCTCGCAGCCATTCTTGACGGAACACCTGCGGAGTTTGAACCCGATAGAGCGATTCACGGGGGACGCTTTCCAGCACCTGCGGTGGCGAATCGGGATGAACCCGTTTGAGCGCGTCGGTAACGGGGAGCGCGGGCACCACCGCCCCATGAATTCGCACCGCCTCAAAAAGCCGATCCAGCAAGGCATGGCTCACCAGGGGGCGCGCGCCGTCATGCACCGCCACATACGCCGCCGATTCGGGAACCCATGCCAGTCCGTTCCGCACGCTCTGCTGGCGTGTTTCACCCCCCACCGGGGCAATCTGAACCGCCTTCGGCACGGGATGCGCCTCCAGATACGCCTGATAAGCTTCTGCCGAATCGGGTGCCACCACGACGGTCGCCGACTCCACCTGCGGGTGCGTGATAACCCGCCATAATGCATGCCACCAGATGGGCGCGCCGTTCAGCAGCTCCCATAACTTAGGGGTTTTACCGTATCGGACGCCGCTTCCGCCCGCCAGAATAAGCGCGTGAATAGTCGACTCCTGTGTCGGTTGCATGGCTCAGCTCTTTCGGCTCTGCGAACAGCATCTTCCCCCGCGACGACTGTAGCACGCTGGTCACCACCACATCCACAGGCTGATTCAGATATGCCTTGCCCCCCTCTACCACCACCATCGTGCCGTCTTCCAGATAGGCAATCCCCTGATCCGGTTCCTGCCCCTCGCGGATGGGGATGACGGTCAGCTCCTCGCCGGGCAACACATGGATTCGCACCGCCTCGGCGAGCTCGTTGATGTTCAGCACGCGCACGCCCTGAAGTTCTGCCACCTTGTTCAGGTTGTAATCGTTGGTGATGATGTCTGCCTTCATCGCTTTGGCGAGGCGCACAAGTCGTGCGTCCACCTCGTCGCCCATATGGGGTGCGAGTCGGTCATGCACGCGCACTTCCAGGTCCGCCTCATGCTGGAGCTGCTGGAGCACATCCAGCCCGCGCCGCCCGCGCGCACGACGCAGCGGGTCGTCGGAGTCGGCGATATGCTGGAGTTCATCTAACACGAATCCGGGCACATAGAGCTTGCCTTCCAGAAAACCCGTGCGCAAAATGTCGCGAATGCGCCCGTCAATAATCACGCTGGTGTCCAGAATCTTGACCCCGCTTTTGCGCCGCCCCGCCTGCGCGGTCAGCGGCAGGTAGTCTTTCATGCTCAAAAAGCTCACGATGCTCAGGTACACCAGAATCACGAATGCCAGCAGGGTGAGCGCCCAGCCCAGCTTGGAGCCGCCAATCGCGAACAGCAACGGGTAGAGCGCAAAAGTAATCACCGCCGCCGAAATCACCCCCAGCCCAATCGCCAGCTTCTCGTCAGGCTCCGCCTCCTCCAGATGGCGTGCCACGCGCGCCAGCAGCTGAAAGCTGTGATTCGCCACCAGAATCCCCAGCAATAAGCCCGCCGCCGTGAAGCCAATCTGCGTCCAGAGCGGCGATAAGTTCGCTTCGGGAACCCAGCCACGAACCGCCTTCAAAAACGGCTCGGTTAAAAGGAAGCCGATGGTCGCAAAAAGCACCATCCCGACTCCCAGAAAAAGCCAGTACATAAAGCGGTGAATGGACATCCGCAATAGCCTCCTATGGAATTATACGCTCTCGCCTGCCAAAAATCACGCTTTTTTGCCCGCAGGCGCCTAATCCCAGCGATGATACGCAGGATGCCCTGGCTTGACCGCCACAAACACGCCGCGGCAGGTGGCGCAAACTTCACCCTTTGCAATCAGCTCTCCTTCGGCAATCACTTTATTGCCCTGCGATTCCACCACCCACGCCCGCAATTGCAGGGGGGCATCCACGGGCGTCGGGCGCAACATTTTGATGGTGTACTCCGCCGTCACGGTGGCAGGCGGATGGTCTAACCCCTGCGTGCGCATCAGGTGATACGCTGCCGCCCAGTTGCAGTGGCAGTCCAGCAGCGTCCCGATAATCCCGCCGTTCAGAGCGCCCGGAAACGCCTGATGGTGCGGCTGAGGCGTCCACTCCGCCACCAGCACATCGCCCTCCGGAAAACTACGAATGTGTAGCCCCTGGGGGTTCGCAGGACCGCACCCATAGCAGATGCTCCGGGGCGCATAGGTCTCCTGCAGACTCTTTCGCTCGCTCATAACACTCCCTTTTCGCGAAAACCTGCAGGAATCCTGCACCCCATGGGGTATACAAATGTCTACTACTCTGTCCTTAAGGATAGGAGGCAAGACAATGCACACACAGGAGGTCTGCTTCGAGATTGCCTCGGATGTGAAGGGTGAATATCCCTTCATCCGCGAAGATTCGTTTGAGCGCAAGTTGCGTCGTCATCGTCAGCGTCAGACGGAGTTGCAGGGTCAGCATCTGGTTGGCTCTGCGGAGGAGGCACGAGCGTACTTTGAGCAGGTGGAGATGGAGGAGGCGTTGCGCCGCGCCGACCTGACGCCCCGACAGCGCGCCATCTGCGAGCATTACTTCGCGGGCTGGAACACTTACGAGATTGGCAAACTGCTGAAGATTTCGCGTCAGGCGGTCTGCAAAGCACTGCGACTGGCGCTTACGAAGGTCAAGCACGCATGGGAGTCGAGTCCCTATCGCGGGCTGGCGGAGGTCTATCACCATGAGGTGTCGCGCGTGAGTGCGCGTCCGCGCCGCGGCTGAGCTACGAGGCTTCGGGATAACGATGCAGGCGTTGCAGGGTCAACAGGCTCTGATTGTAATAGAGGGGCAGCCCCAGCAGAATCAGGGGCGCCAGCATAAAAGCAATACAGCTCACGCCCGAAATCAGCATCGCTTTGAGCGCCACCTGGGTTGCCATCACGCCGCGCCGATCTGGGGTCAGCAACAGCGCGTCGCGCACCCCGTTCGGCGCGGCAATCAGCCACGCGCACGCCCAGATGATTGCCATCACGCCCACAAACAGGCTGGCTCCAAACCCCAGCGGAATCGCCCATACGGCGGCGTTCGCCATGGCTGCCCGCGCTATCCCCCCAAGCAGCGCTCCCACGATGAACCCCACCACCACTCGCCCCTGAAAATACCAGTGGGCGTAGATAATTCCCCAATAGATCTCTGTCGGCTTCAGGTTCGCCAGAAACCACTGTTTCAACTCGCCCGAATCTATCAGTTTGCGCACGGTGCGATGGGCGCTCATGTAGCCCCAGTACCAGATCCAGCCCCCCACGAAAGGTAGGGCACTCAGGGCAAGGAACATGCCAGCGCCGCGCTCTGTGATCAGTGTGAACAACAGCGTCCCCAATCCCAGCAGCCATACGAAATCACCCCGACGCTCGCGCACCAGCAAACGAAAGACGGGATTCACGCTCTCCCGACGCGCCATCAGGTCTAAAATCCCGTAGCCCAGCAGGTAGCCGAGCCATCGCGCCGCAACGCCTATGGGGCGCACATTGGCAAGCGTCCTTTCCCCTTGCCCAGCGATCCATATCAACGCCAGTACCCCCGCATAGCGCAAGCACGGCAGCGCCAGCGTCGCCCAGAGAGGCAGCTTCACCCAGCTCCACGCAGGGGTCTGGGAAAACAGTGCGACCGTCGGGCTCATCACGGTCAGCGGCTGGAGCCACGGAATCAGCGTCGCCAGCGGATAGAGCAACGCAGGCGCCGCGCCCAGCAAGACAATAGACCACGCCGCTCGCTCCGCCTGCATCGCCGCACGCTGAAAGCCATACCGAAACAGGCTCCCCAGCAGAATCTCCACAGCCGTCAACGCCGCAAACATCGCCCAGAACGGCGGCACCTGGGGCGCCCAGCCCAGCCAGAGCAACGCCAGCCCCAGCAAAAGCAGACTCCAGAGGCGGAGCGTTAGCGTCTCCATGAGATGATGACGCCATCGCTGAAGCACCTTCTCACGCCCGCGCACCGTGTCCAGCCAGAGCAGGTTCAGATACCCCGCGCCGAAAAAGAAGAGCACGCCCAGCAGCTCGGCTTTCGCGGCGCCCCCTGGCACCCACAGGCGCAACACTTCGCTGGTTTGCCACACGCCAAACAGCAGAAACGCGCTCGCCGCGAGCCAGCGATACCCGCGCCCCCAGCCGCTTGGCGCGTTCAGCCAGCGCGCCTGACGCTCCCAGCGCACTCCCTCCACCACCAGCCACAGCCCCACAAACGGCACAATATCGGGAAGCGTCGTCATCCAGCGTTCCGGCATCAGCACGCGCACCATCACCGGCAGCCCCGCCAGCAGCGCCATCATCCAGCTGGAAACCCCTGCACTCTGGGAAGGCTGATTCGGCGTCCAGAAGGCGTAGCCCAGCAATGTCGGCACGAACACCCACCCGAACTCCAGCCAGCCGCCCGGAATCAGCAGGTAAAAGCTCGCCATCACCAGCACGGGATAGGGCGCGAAACTGAACAACACCCACAGCGCCAGCCCATCCCACGCGCCCATGCCCGCCCACAGGCTCCACAGGGCATAAAGCGCCAGCCACACGCCCAGAACCGCCGCGCGAGAGAAAAAGGCAGGCAACTGACGGTGAAGCAGCAGCGCATGCGCGGTCCACGGCAGCAGGCGCAACTGCTCCAGATTGCCCGTGCGCAGGTCTTCGGCGAACCCGGCAACTGGCATGGCGCGCTCCAGGATACTGCGCGCCTGCAGATGCGCCAGAATCAGCATCCCCAGCAGGAAGTAAAGTACCGCGCTCGGCTTGAGCGCCTCCACAAGGGGATACAGGATCACGCTGACGCCCACCATCCCCAGCGCCCACAGCCACGAGGCGTATGCCAGACGCTCCCCCTCTATACGCCGATACTCCAGCCCCCAGAAGGGAAATCGCTCCCTCAGGCTCCCCATCCCGTATAAGGATACCTCAGCGCTTCAGCGCACAATCTGGAAGGGCACCAGCTGGCTGATGGCGCGTGTGCTACGGTCGTTGGTAAGCGCCAGCACCACCGCATAGTAGGTGCGCCCCGGCGAGAGCGCAGGACCCGTGTAGACCAGACTCGTGTTCGGCGCGAACACCTTCGCCGCGCCCGGATTGCTCAAATCTGCCGGGTAATAGGGCTGTACCTGATAGTCGGGGAAGCGGTCGTAAATCAGCACGAGGTAGTAGTCGGCGCGCTCGACGGGCGTCCACGAGAAAGTCAGCGCCTCCGCACGCAGGTCCACCACGGCGTTCGGGCGCGGGGCGGTTATCTGAATCTCCGTGAAGGGGCGCGCGCTTGCCCGATTGCTCCGCGGCGAGGTAATCAGCGAGTCGTCGGGCGGGAAGTAGCTGCTGACGGTTACCACCTCGTAGTAGTAGGTTATATTCGGCTGGAGGGCGGGATCCAGGTCGGCGAAGAAGTCTGCCAGCGGGTCGCGCAGGTAGGCAATTGAATTTTGGGTCAGTTCGTCCTGATTGCGCCCCCGATAGATGCCGTAGCCCAGCAGGTTGGGGTGTTCGGCATAGTCCCACGAGAGGTCAACTTCAATCCAGTAGCCGGTGTCGGCACGAGAGAGGGCGCGGCGGGGTTTGGTGTCGCCATCAATCAGCGCTTTGATGGAGTCGTAGGCGCGGCGGAGCGCGGCGTTGCGGGTGGCGGTCAGCGAGCGGGGCATCGTCCACGCCGTTGCCGTGAGGTTCTGTGGCGCGTCCATCGGGCGGTTCACCGCGCTGTTCAGCGTGAAACTGAAAATCGTCGTCTGCCCTGCCACCACCGAGACGGTGCGCTTGTCGTTCTCGTAGTCGGGCGCAGAGGCGACAATCGGGTAATCGTAACCTCCCGGTAGTCCCTCGAGGCGGTAATAACCGCGCGAGTCGGTTACCGCCATCGCGCTGCTGAGCGCGCCTCCAGCGAACACGCGCGCGCCCTCTATCGGCTGCCCCAGCGGGTCGCGCACATAGCCCTCCACCGCTCCCTGACGGTTTCTGGGGGCAATCATGATGTTCACGCTTTTCGCAGGGATGTCTTCAAACACCTGCGCAATCTGCCTGCCCGTATATTCCACTCCGTTAATCTCGGCGCGAGCGCGAATCTCGGTGAACTTTTCGGGCACTTTCGTGAGATAGTAGGTGCCGTTATGGAGGGTGAAGGTGCGCGCCTCAGGCGAGTTGGGCACATAGACCTCCGCATTCGCCACGGGGTTGCCGTCAACATCCGTTACTGTGCCCGAAACCACGCCAAATTTCGTTTCTTGCTGACAGCCTGCGAGCCAGAACACGCTCAGCAGAACACCCCAGAATCCAAAGCGCTTCATCGCAGGATGGACGATTCAACAGGGGCGGGGTTTCTCCTGCTGGAACGGGAAAGGGGCTATTCGCATGGTGCCGGAGGTGGGAATCGAACCCACACCCGGGTCGCCCCGGACCGATTTTTGAGACCGGCGCGTCTGCCAGTTCCGCCACTCCGGCACGGGGAGAATTATACCCTACCCTGATACAGTTTGCTGTCAGAAAGCAGCGCTTCCAGCCGGGCGAGGTCTTCTTGAAATGCCGACATCGGGGTGTCCCACGGGGCGTTATCGCACGAAAGGAGGTTCACCAGACACGCCTCTATCGCCTCCAGCAGGGGCGGCGTGTCCAGATGATTGGGCAGGGCGACGAACAAAGCGGTCGCCCATTCCTGAGCTGCGGCGTCGTATGGCGCCACCTGCCCCTCCACAATCAGGCGCGTACGAACAGCGACTTCGCGAGCGACTGCCTCCAGTGAAGCCTCACCAAACGATTCGCACATAACACCTGCTGTTGAATTATATCCCATTCGCTCTGGAGGCTGTTTGCGAAAATGAGCAGGCAACGGAATCGCGGCGTGTTTGTGCCGGACGGCTGAAGCTGCTCTGTCGCAAGGATAAGGACATAGGCGTTCCGAGACCCCTCCGTGGGGTTCCCCCTGCTCCGCAAGGGGAACCAACCCTGCTCCGTGCGACCGATACAGGCACACGGAAGCCCTCGCCCCGGTTCCCCTCGCTTGCGGGGGGAACTTTGCGGAGAGGGGCATCCTGGGTTCCATCGGGTATCTTTGCGACAGAGCAGGTTTAGCCGTCAGGGCGTGGGCGTTCTCCCACACGCTTCAGGGTCCCATAAAACGGCGCTCCTCCTCAAAAAAACTACCTTTCAAGCCTCGCGAAGTGGGGTATCCTTTTAACCACACCGACCGAATGGGGTATCCTCTTATTAACCGAACAGTCGGTCAAGAGTCAACAACGAGAAGGGAGGCAGCCGATGGACTATCGTGAAACGCTGAATCAGCAGTTGCAGGCGGAAGGGATTGAGATTAGAGGCGCGGTTCCCCCTGCCTATGCGCAGATTCTGACGCCCGACGCCCTGCGCTTTGTCGCGAAGCTCACCCGCGCGTTCAACCCCACCCGCAAAGCGCTTCTGCAGGCACGGGAGGAACGCCAGCAGCGCCTGAACGCAGGCGAAAACCCCGACTTCCTGCCCGAAACCCGCGCCATCCGCGAAAGCGACTGGCAGGTCGCGCCCTATCCGCCCGACCTCGCCGACCGCCGCGTGGAAATCACCGGTCCTGTAGACCGCAAAATGATTATTAATGCGCTCAACTCAGGCGCAAAAGTGTTCATGGCGGACTTTGAAGACGCCAACTCGCCCACATGGGCGAACTGCGTGGAGGGGCAGATTAATCTTTATGACGCCGTGCGCCGCACGATTGAATACACCAGCCCCGAAGGCAAGCACTACCGCCTGAACGAGCAGACCGCGGTGCTGTGCGTGCGCCCGCGCGGCTGGCATCTGGTGGAAAAGCACCTCTGGATAGACGGCGAACCCGCCCCCGCCGCGCTGTTCGACTTCGGGCTGTATTTTTATCACAACGCCGAAGAGCTTTTGCGTCGTGGCACAGGTCCCTACTTCTACCTGCCCAAGCTGGAGAGCCATCTGGAGGCGCGCCTCTGGAACGAGGTCTTCGTGATGGCGCAACAGGAGCTGGGCATCCCGCGCGGCACGATTCGCGCCACCGTGCTGATAGAGAACATCCTCGCCGCGTTTGAAACCCACGAGATTCTCTATGAACTGCGCGAACACGCCGGCGGACTCAACAGCGGGCGGTGGGACTACCTGTTCAGCATCATCCGCAAGTTCCAGAACCGCCCCGATATTGTGTTGCCCGACCGCGCCACGCTCACGATGACCGTGCCCTTCATGAAAGCCTACTCGGAGCTGGTAGTACAGACCTGCCATCAGCACGGGATTCACGCGATTGGTGGGATGTCCGCCTACATCCCCCGTCGGGATGACCCCGAAGCGAACGCCGCGGCGATTGCGCAGGTCGTCGCCGACAAAGAGCGCGAGGTCAGCGAAGGCTACGACGGCACCTGGGTCGCCCACCCCGGTCTCGTGCCTGTGGTGATGGAGGTGTTCAACAAGCACCTGCCGACGCCGAATCAAATCCATGTCAAGCCCACGCGCACCATTACGGCACAAGAGTTGCTGAACTTCCCCACCGGCGACATCACCGAGCGGGGCATGCGTGTGAACATCAATGTCAGTTTGCGCTATCTGGATTCATGGCTGCGGGGCACCGGCGCCGCCGCGATTAACCACCTGATGGAAGACGCGGCGACGGTGGAAATCTCGCGCTCGCAGCTGTGGCAGTGGATCCAGCGTGGCGCAAAACTCACCGACGGGCGCACCATCACGCCCGAACTCTTCCTGTCCATGCTCGACGAAGAGCTGGCGAAAATCGCCGAAGAACTGGGCAACGACGCCTATGAGCAACGACGCTTCCCCGAAGCCAGCGAGATTCTCAAGCGCGTCGTACTCTCGCCCACCTTCGTCGACTTCATCACGGTGGTCGCTTACGAATACATCGACTGAGGAGGTAGACGATGAATCTGCAGCAGGTGATTGAGCAGTTGGAACGCGACTGGCGCGAGAATCCGCGCTGGCAGGGCATTCAACGCCCCTACAAAGCCGAGGATGTTGTGCGTTTGCGTGGCTCTGTTCAGATTGAATACACCCTCGCCAAACTGGGCGCCCAGCGACTCTGGGAGCTGCTGCACACCGAGCCGTATGTCGCCGCGCTCGGCGCGCTCACAGGCACACAAGCCGTGCAGATGGTGCAGGCGGGGCTGAAAGCCATCTACCTCAGCGGCTGGCAGGTGGCAGCCGACGCGAACCTCTCATGGCAGACCTACCCCGACCTGAGTCTGTACCCCGTCAACAGCGTGCCTGCCGTCGTGAAGCGCATCAACAACGCCTTCCGCCGCGAAGATGAGAAGCAACACGCGCAGGGGCGCAATGACATCTACTGGTACGCGCCGATTGTGGCGGATGGCGAGGCGGGCTTCGGCGGCGTGCTGCACACCTTTGAGCTCACCAAAGCGCTGATTGAAGCAGGCGCCGCGGGTGTGCATTATGAAGACCAGCTCGCCTCCGCCAAAAAGTGCGGGCATCTGGGGGGTAAGGTGCTGGTGCCCACGCGCGAGTTCATTCAGAAGCTGGTTGCCGCGCGGTTCGCCGCCGATGTGATGGGCGTGCCCACCATCATTATTGCTCGCACCGACGCCCTGAACGCCACCCTGCTCACCAGCGATATTGATCCCTACGACCAGCCGTTTCTCACGGGCGAGCGCACCTACGAGGGGTTCTATGTTGTGCGCAACGGGCTGGACGCCGCGATTGCGCGCGGGCTTGCCTACGCGCCCTACGCCGACCTGCTCTGGTTTGAGACCTCCGAACCCGACCTGGAGCAGGCGCGCCAGTTCGCCGAAGCGATTCACAAGCAATACCCCGGCAAGCTGCTGGCGTACAACTGCTCGCCCTCGTTCAACTGGAAGAAGAAGCTGGACGAGGCGACGATTGCAAAGTTCCAGCGCGAGCTGGGCGCGATGGGCTATAAATTCCAGTTCATCACCCTGGCGGGTTTCCACGCGCTGAACTACATCACCTTCCAGCTGGCGCGCGGCTACGCGCAAACAGGCATGACCGCCTATGCCGACCTGCAGGAAGCCGAGTTCAAAGCCCGCGAGGAAGGCTACCGCGCCGTGGAGCATCAGGCGTTCGTCGGCACGGGCTATTTTGATATGGTGCAGGAAGCCATCACGGGCGGTCAGGCGTCTACTCTTGCCATGCACGGTTCCACAGAAGAAGAGCAGTTCTGAAAAAAACCGCCCCCTCTCCTCAATCACGAGGAGAGGGGGCGAAGATAGTGTGGGCGTACCCGCCCTCAGCGCTTACGCCGACGCAGCCCCAGCAGGCTCGCTAAGCCAGCGCCGATTGCCGTTAGGCTGGCGGGTTCAGGCACAAGCTCCAAGCGAACATCATCAACCAGCGGACCGTAGGCGTCCTGATATGTACCTCTGGTTGTACTAACAAACGACAATCGGTAGGTTCCAGGAGTGCTAACAGTGATGTTCACGGAGTATACTATCCACGGATCGCCATAGTTGTGTGCGAAGGTTCCAGAGAACAGACCCCCAAGCGAGACCGTCATCGTGCGCGTAATCTCGGGATTGAACCCATAGTTCCCGTTCATAGCGAAAGAAAGGGTATACAATCCTGCTACAGGAATAGTGACATCCTGATAGATGCCGCCTATTCCGGGACTGCCGTTCAGGTCGACCCACTGTTCACCCGCATAGGCGTTCGGGGTGAGAGGATTGCGCTTGATGTCTATACTGCCTTGAGAAACATACCAGTGTCCATCAAAGGTGCTTCCCGCGAACCAGGTGGCTGGTGCCCTCCCAAATGCGTTGTCGCTAACTGGCGTCTCGAAGCTGCCGTTCTGGACAAGCCCGGTCTGGGCGCTGGTGCCCGCAATCAGCGCCGCAATCGCGATACCGCTCAACCAAAGTTGCGCATGTCTCATCATTGTTGTACCTCCTCTCTTTAGAGTTCGGGATGCACCCTTTCCGCTCGATGGGGATGGATAAGGGTCATCCATAATTATAACCCGTTTTGAGGCGAATACCAAGAAGAGCAAGAGGGTGTTTGAAAAATCCTTCTGTAAACCCGTTTCCACCCCATCCACACAAAAAAACTCCTGCCCACATTCACTAACTTCACCCTATTCCACAACACCACCATCCCCCACACCCACCGACGCCCCCGCTCCCACAAACGACACCCCACCTAACTCCCATACGCCTCCTTCACACGACCCGCCCACTCACCCGACACCCTCCACCGCTAACGCCCCCAAACGCCCCATTCCCCGCGCCCTTAAGGAGGTAGGTTTTTTTTGAGAGGGACGCCGTCTTATGCGCTCCCGCAGCATGTTGGGGAACGCCCCCGCCTTGACGGCTGAAGCTGCTCTGTTGCAAGGATGGGAGCGTGAGCGTTCCGAGACCTTTTCTTTCAGGTCCTAGGGGGAGGCTTTTTGACAGGCGTGCCGTCCTGGAACCTGTGCCCTGACGGCTGAAGCCGTTCCTATAAGACGAAGCCGACCTGCGTTGGCTGACAAAGCCAGCGGAGGCTGGCTTTGTTTCGTAGGAACGGCTTTAGCCGTCGCTCTTTCGGGGAAGCATGAAAAAACCTACCCCTTTAAGCCTGCAGAACGAGAGGATCGAAGCGCCAGCTTCCCTGACCGTCTGAAGACCAGCTTTGTATTCAGGGCGATTCGGTACGCCGCGGCATGCTACAATCTATAGCGTGCAACGGTGGAACGGATTTCTGCTGATAGTGGCGCTGCTGGTGTCGTCGGGCGCAGCGGGCGTGCTCGCGCTCCAGAGGCTCCGTGTGGAACGCGCCAACCGCACGGTGGAGCTGGTGATGGACTATGAGGACATCGCCACGCTCGCCAGCACGGAGGGCAAAACGGTCTCCGGATGGCTGAAAGGCTTCTCGACTCCCCTCTCGGTTGCGCTGACCGAAGGCACACTGAACACATGGGGCATTCGCCTGCAGGAGAAGGGGCGCCCCGTTTTTCTGCTTTCGGAACCGCGCTATCAGCAGGCGAAGGCGATGCTCGCGCTCAAGAGCAGGGTGCGGTTGGAAGCGCCCGACAGCGGGCAGGGCGTGGTGGTGCGCTCGGAAAGTGGCGCCCAGTTTTTTGTGGAAGGCGATCCGGGCGCAATTGCCGAAATGGGCATCGGCATAGACCCCGAAGCCGCGCAGGGCGTTCTGCAGGCGGGGCACACGGTTGTGGCGCGCCTGACGAATCAGCCCAACCTCACGCCGCTCGCGATTCGGGGCGCGCTCTTGCGGGCGAATGAGCAGGGAGCGTCGCTGGTTATCTTCGCGGGCGATCAGGTGCTGGGCTTTCGGAACCAGGTGGAGACCACGGCGCAGGCGATTCGCGCTTCTGGCATGCGCTATGGGAGTATCGAGTTTGGCAAGCAGGGGGGCGACGCGAAACTGACTCAACTGCTGATTGACCGAACGGTGCGGGTTCACAGTGTGAGCGCGGGCGAGTCGCTGACCCTCTCACCGCAGGAGCTGGTGGAGCGTTTCGAGCGCGCCGTGCAGGAGCGCAACATCCGTGTGGTCTATTTGCGGATGGCGGGCGGGGACGCCACCAGCCTGCGCCAGCTGATACAAGCGCTGGGGCGTGTGCTGGCGCGTTCAGGCTATACGATTGCGCGTTCGGGAGCGCGCCCGTTCCGACCGCTGGAGCCGCCTGCGTGGCTTTTCCCACTGGTGGGGCTGGGCGTGGGCGTGCTGACAGGATGGGTGTTGTGGCAGTTCCGTCGGGCATGGGGCTGGGCGCCCCTGGTGCTGGGCGTGGGGGTTGCGCTGCTTTGTTTGCTTCCCATCGGGCGCAAAGGCGTGGCGCTGGCGACAGCGATTCTGTTCCCGACAGTGGGGCTGGTGGTGCTACCCGGCTTCGTGCGGGGTTCCCCATGGCTGGCGCTGCCCATCCCGTTCGGGTGGAGCCTGCTGGGCGCGTTGCATATCGTGGGGTTGCTCGCCGAATCGCCGTTTTTGATCAAAGCGGACCAGTTTCTGGGAGTCAAGGTGGCGCATGTGCTGCCGTTGCTGCTGGTGGCGGGATTTTATTGCGCGTATGCCGTGGGGCGCTGGCAGTTCTGGCGCGACTGGCTGGGGCGCCCTGTGCTGTGGGGTCAGCTCGCGGTTATGGGCGTGGTGGTGGGCGCGCTGGGGCTGATGCTGATGCGCACGGGCAACGAAGCGCCCGGCGCCGTCTCGGAATGGGAACTGCGCTTTCGGGCGCTGCTGGAACAGGTGATGAATGTACGCCCCCGCACGAAAGAGTTTCTGATTGGGCATCCCGCGCTGGTGGTCGCGCTGGGGCTGCTCAGCGCCGGACGCCGCGAGTGGCTCCCCCTGGCGATGCTGCTGGGCGCAATTGGACAGGTCTCGCTGGTGAACACCTTCTGCCACCTGCACTCCCCCCTGGAAGTGTCGCTCATGCGCACGCTGTGGGGAATCCTGATTGGGCTGTTGCTGGGCGCCATCGTGTGGGGACTGGTGAGAAGAAACTGGACTGCGGTCAAAGGAAACGGCTGACCCTCGCTCAAGTTGGGCACGGGTTTTTCAGGAACATGGTCAGGCTTTGCGAACCGCTATCGGGTACTTTATAAGCGATGCGCGAGGAACTGGTCTGGCAGGACGAGGAGGCTCCCCAGCGTGCCAGCGTGGCGGGCGTGGTGCTGGAGTTTATCGGCGGCTTGACCCTGTTGCTGGTTGCCAGCGTTCGGGGGCTGCTGGCGGGGCGCAAAGAGTGGCGCGAAATGCTTCACCAGATGGCGTTTATTGGGGCGACCTCCGCGCCGATTGTGGTGCTGACCAGTGCGTTCACCGGGGCGGTGATTACGCTCTACTCGGCGTCGCTGCTGGTGCGGGTAGGGGGCGGGAGTTTCGTCGGGGGCGCGACGGCGCTGGCGATGGCACGCGAACTGGCGCCGATTCTGACGGGGATTATGGTCACGGCGCGCTGTGGTTCGGCAATCGCGGCGCAACTCGGCACGATGAAAATCACTGAGCAGATAGACGCCTTGCGGGCGCTGGCGGTCAGCCCCGTGCAGTATCTGGTGGTGCCGCGCCTGATTGCAGGACTGCTGATGTTCCCCCTGCTGGGCGCGATTGCAAACTTCGCGGGCGTGCTGGGCGGCGGCGTGGTGGCAACCGCCTTTGAAATTAGCCCCTTCACCTACCTGCGCTCTATCCAGCTCTTTGTGGAGCCGTTTGATTTCATCGGCGGGCTGATTAAGACCCTTGTGTTCGCGCTGATTATCATCATGGTCAGTTGCCATCAGGGGCTGAGCGCGCGTGGGGGCGCAGTCGGCGTCGGGCATGCCACCACCCGCGCCGTGGTCCTCTCGATGGTGCTGGTGTTTATCGCGAACTACTTCCTTGCCGACGCCCTGTTTGCCAGGCGATGAAAACGAACTCCACCGACGCAATTCTTGTGAAGTCGCTGGTCTACGCCGTGAACGGCACGACCATTCTGAAGGGGGTAGACTTCCGCGCCGCCTATGGCGAGATTGTGGGCATCATGGGCGCGTCGGGGAGTGGGAAAACGACTCTCCTGAAGTGCATCGCGGGTCTTCTGCGCCCCACCGCGGGCGAGGTGTGGATTGAGGGGGTCAATATCGCGCCGCTCAGCGAGCGCGAAAAAATGCCCCTGCGGCTGCGGCTGGGAATCGTGTTCCAGTACGCCGCCCTGTTTGACTACATGACCGTCTATGAGAATGTTGCCTTCGGTTTGGAACGCCATCGCCGACTGCCACGAAGCGAGATTGCGCGCATTGTCAAAGAGCGACTCGCGTGGGTGGGTTTGGAGGGCGTGGAGCATCTGTACCCATCGCAACTTTCGGGCGGGATGCGTAAGCGGGTGGGGCTGGCGCGCGCCCTCGCGTTAGACCCCCATATCGTGCTATTTGACGAGCCAACCAGCGGGCTGGACCCCGTGAACGCCTACCAGATTGACCGCCTGATCCATCGGCTCAACCGCGAGCTGGGGCTGACCGCCGTCGTCGTCTCGCACGATGTTACCAGCCTGTTCCGCACCACCGACCGTATTGTGGTGATTGACTCCGGGCAGATTGTTGAAGAGGGCACGCCAGAAGCGATTCGCCAGTCGGAGCATCCGAAGGTGCAGGCGTTTTTGCGGATGGCGTCTACCGAATCGCTGGAAGAGCAGGCAGGAATTTGAAGATTGTTCTCGAACGGCTGTTCGACAGGTGGAGGTGAACCCCTATGCGAGCGTTGATGCTGCTGTTGAGTGCGCTGATTTTATTGAACGGATGGAGCCAGAGCCTGCAGGCGGGCGCCGCGGCGAACAAGATTACGCCCAGCAAGCAGGTCTATCTGGCAGGCTACTCGCCCAATCGCCCCAACACAGGCGGCGTGCATGACGATATCTGGGTGCGCGCGCTGGTGCTGCAGGTCGGCAACGAGCGAATCGCGATTGCGGTCTGCGACCTGCTGGGGCTGCTGCGCGACGATGTGCAGAAAATCCGCCAGAAGGTGCAATCTGTGCCGGCAAACCGCGTGATTGTCGCCTGTACCCATGTGCATTCCGCGCCCGACACGATTGGACTCTGGGGTCCGCCGGGGCGCTCTGGGCGCGACGAAGAGTATGTCAACTTCGTGATCGAGACCGTCGCGAAGACCATCGACGAGGCTGCCCGCAAACTCCAGCCTGCAACCATCGGTTTTGCCAAGACAAAAATCGAGGGCGTTGCCTACAACTATCGCGTGAAGGAGATTCTGGATACCGAAGCGAGCATTTTGCAGGTGCGGAGCAAGGCGGACGGCAAACCCATCGCCACGCTCACCAACTTCGCGTGCCACCCTGAAGTGCTGAATAATGACCAGCTCACGGCGGACTTCCCCCACTGGTTCTATCAGGTGGTGGAGTCGCGCGGAGGCGGCGTTGCCATCTTTGTGAACGGGGCGCTGGGGGGCATGGTCTCGCCCGCGGCGGACCCGAACTCCACCGCGCCCAAGGGACGCGACTGGGCGCGCGCCGAACGCTACGGCACGATAATCGCCAACAAAACGCTGGAAGCCCTCGCGAACGCCCAGTTCACTGACTCCGTCACGCTGGAGCATTTCAGCACAACCTACACCGTGCCGCTGGAGAACGAGCAGTTCAAGATGGCGCTTGCGGCGGGCATCATTCCAAAAGGTCCCTCGCTGGAGAACGATAAAATCACCACCGAATCGCATCTGATTCGCATCGGCTCGGCGGTGATGTTCACCATGCCCGGTGAGGTACTACCCAATATCGGCATCCTGCTCAAGAATATGATGGCGCCCTACGGCGACCCCGTGTTCCTGATTGGGCTGGGTAACGATGAACTGGGCTACATCCTCAGCCCGCCCGATTACTATCTGGAGCTCTACAGCTACGAACGGAGCATGTCGGTTGGCTCGATGATTGGGCACGCGATGGTGCAGGCGGCACGCGAGCTGCTAACACGCATGACCCCTCTCGCCAAAGGAGGCAGTGGTGGCATGGTCGCAGAAGTGGAAAAGCAACTGCAGGACTATCTCAAGCGGTTCCGCCCGGAGCGGGCAGGTCAGCTCAAGGTAACCTATCGCTTCGCGTTGAACGATGCGGGCGACTTCTATCTGCGGATAGCGGAAGGCAAAGCGACTATCAGCCGCGATGGCTCGCCCAGCGAGGCGCAGGTGACCATCAAAGCGAAGGCGCAGGTGCTGCTCGATGTGCTGACGGGCAAGCGGAACGCCTTAGACGCCTACAACCTCGGCGAGATTGTGGTGGAAGGCGATATCGGGCTGGCGCAGTACCTGCTCTATGTGTTTGAGTGAGGTTGAAGAGGGGATAGCCTGATTGCGGCTATCCCCTCGTTTTACAATCCGCGCAGGATCATCTCCAGCGCCTCTTTGTGTTTCGTTTCATCGGAGATAATCTCCTCGAGGTCGTTCACCAGTCCGAAGTCGCCCAGCTGCTCCGCCTGCTCACGGCGTTGCTTATAGCGCTCGATGGTCTCCTCTTCGGCGCGAAGCACATTCTGGAGCATCTCTCTGAGGTCTCTGGCGGGCGGCACGGGGGCAGGCACGGTCGTCGGCTGACCCCCCAGCGCCGCAATCTTGTTCGCCAGAAACTCCGCATGGCGCAACTCGTCGGGCACTTCGCGCATGAAGAACTCCTTCATCTCCTCGCGGTAAATCCCCGTAACAGTAGAGGCGTAGGTGATGTAGGTGATAATCGCCTGATACTCGTTCGCCAGGTCGGTGTTCAGTCCCTCAATCAGCTGGTCTTTCAGCATCGTTTTCAACCTCCTGCTGGAGTATACCTGTTTTGATTCGGGGGCGCGGTTGGGGTATCCTTATACTCAAATGAGCGCACTAAAAGGACAGGTCGCAGTTATCACCGGGGGCGGTCGCGGGATTGGCGCGGCGATTGCCCACCAGCTGGCGCAACAGGACGCGATTGTGTTTCTGATTGCCCGTACGCAGGCGCAGCTACAAGCCACTGCCGACGCGATTAACCAATCGGGTGGACGCGCTCACTGGTACGCCGCCGATGTCACGGACGAAACCGCCATGCGCGAGGCGGTTCAGGAGGCGCTGGCGCTCACCGGGCGGATTGACATCCTCGTCAATAATGCGGGCTTCATCCGCGCGGTGGGGCTGATTGAGCAGACCAACCCTGAAGAGTGGTGGCAAACGGTGGAGGGCAACCTGAAGGGGATGTATCTCACCACGCGCCTGGTGCTGCCCACCATGCTGGAACAGGGAAGCGGGCAGATTGTGAATATTCTCTCCATTGCGGGGGCGCGGGCGTTTACGGGCTTGAGCGCCTATAGCTGCGCCAAAGCGGGCGGGCTGATGCTCACCCGAATCTTAGCCAAAGAGGTGCGTAAACGCGGGATTCGGGTCTCTGCCGTGCTACCGGGCGCCGTGGATACCGACATCTGGGGCGAGGGTGGCTATGTGCCCGACCGCTCCAAAATGATTCGCCCCGAAAGCGTGGCGCAGGTGGTGGTGAACCTGCTGACCCTGCCGCCCGACGCGCATGTGGACGAACTCATCCTCCTTCCACAGGAAGGGATTCTCTGACACGGGGAACGCCCGATGATCCACATCGAAACGCTGACTTTGGGTCCCTTGCAGACCAACACTTATCTTGTGATGTGCCCGCGCACGCGCCAGACGGTCGTGATAGACCCCGGCATGGAGGCGGAGCGTGTGGTGGAACGCTGGCAGGCGCTGGGCGCGCCCCCTGTGGTGGCGATTCTGGCGACCCATGGGCATTTTGACCATGTGGTGGGCATTCCCACGCTGAAACGCGCCACGGGCGCCCCCGTGTGGATGTCGCAGGGCGAGTGGGAACTCTGGGCGCAGTATGCCCACGAACACCCCGTCTATCTGGGGCTTCCCCCTATGGAACCCCTCCAACCGCCCGACCGCTTCCTCAAAGAAGGCGACGCCTTTGAGGTGGGCGACTTGCGCTTCGAGGTGCTGGCGCTCAAAGGGCACGCGCCCGACCATATCGGCTTTCTGGTGCGTACAGAGCCGCCCTATCTCTTCTGCGGGGACGCCATCTTTGCAGGCAGTGTGGGGCGTACTGACATCCCCTACGCCGATTTTGAGACCCTGCGCCATCACCTGCACACGCGCGTGCTGACCCTGCCCGACGAAACGCGCCTGATGCCCGGACACGGACCTGCGACCACCGTTGCCAGCGAGCGCCAGACAAACCCCTTTCTGTGAACTTACCGAAGGGTATAATCGTATTAACGAAAGATGGCTTTACAACGCGACCCGGTGGCTCTGGAGCGTTCTCCCACGCCGCCTCTGGTGGTTTATGTGTCTGTGTGGCTGATGACCGTCGCCAGTGTGCTGGTGGTACGGATGGCACAGGTCTCCCTCTTTCCCGTCTTGCCGCTGCTGGGGTTTGCCACCGTGGGGGTCTGTGTCAGCGTGTGGTTGAGCCGTCGCCCGCTCTCCGAGGCAACCCGTGTCGCTCTGGGCACGCTGGATGGGTTGCTGGCGTTCTTTGCACTAACAGGGCAGTCGTTTCTCAACAGCCTGCTGGGGATTGCCACGGACCCCGCTGTGGAAATCTATCTCAGCATGGCGTTTCTGTGGTATATGGTGTTGCGCAGTGGATTGATGGCGACGCTCCCCTCCGCCGCCTTTCAGAGTGTGCCCGCACTGGCGCTCTTTGGACTGATTGCGACCTATATTCTGGCAAACGAGATTACCTGGCTGTTCGCGGCTTTTCTGCTGGCGATGCTCTTTGTTACGGCAGTGGCGCATTTTTATGAAACGCGCTTGCTGCGCCCTGCGTTCCATGTGAGACTCCTGCTTCGGACGGTGCTGGGCTTTGGGGTGCTGGCGCTGGTGTTTGCGTTCGTCATGGCGCCTCTGTTGTGGTTGACTGCAGGGCGGCTGGTTTCGGGACTCGTGGTTGGCTTGCCCCTGCGGATGAGAGCTAATACCTCGGAGACCTCATCGGCGCCCGATTTGATGGTCGGCGCTGGACCGACCGCCCTGAGTCGGATGCCCGTAATGCGGGTGCGACTGGAAGGCTCTCATTCCTACCCCTACCTGCGTGCGGAGGTGTACACCCGCTATACGGGGCGTGGCTGGGAGCGCGCCGCGTCGTTCCGCTACACCTACCGTCCCAACGAGGAGGGACGCTTCGAGTTTCGTTTTCGGGGCAACCCGCCCAGAGAAACGCTTGCACGCGCTCGTGTGCAAATCCTCAACGGCTGGCATGACACCTTCTATGCGCCCGGTTTCCCCCTGCAGCTGGAAGCCCCGGCGGACGAAGTGCGCTATCGCTCGCGTGTGGGGCTGGTGGATATTGCGAGGGAGCCCCTCAAAGCGGGTGAAGAGTATACGATCGTGGCGTATGCGCCGCCGACCGACCCTGCCGTCCTGCGCCGTGCCAATGCGCTCCTTCCAGACCTCTGGGCGGCAGCGGAATGGTCACGAACCCGAAGCCCTGCGGTAAGGCATCTTGTGGAGCAACTTTCCGAGGGGCGCCCTACCGATTACGATAAGGTGATGGCGTTCAAGGAGTATATCGCCCGAAACTGCAAGTATAACCTGAATGTGGAGGCATATCCGGGGGATGTGGATGTGGTGGAACATTTCCTCTTTGAGGCGCGGGAGGGCTACTGTATTGAATTTGCGACAGCGCTCGCGGTGATGTGCCTGTATGCCGATATCCCTGCGCGAGTCGTGTCGGGGTTTACGCTCGCAGAGCAGGACCCGCAGACGGGCGAGTATCTGGTGCGCGAGGCGCATCGCCACCTCTGGACAGAAGTCTTCTTTGAAGGGGTGGGGTGGGTTCCTTTTGACGCCACGGAAGGTGCTGAGGTGGTGGGGCAGGATGATGCGCAACAAGCCGCCAGCGAGGAAGCAGGGGGACGGCGCGGACGCTCGCTGGAGCGCATGCTGCTGGACGGCGCGATTGCCCTGGTGGCGCTGTATCTGCTCTATCTGCTGGTGCCGTGGCGTAAGGGCACGCAAGCCGCCGCTTCACCCCAGGCAACCCGCATGCGACGGGCGGTGAACACGCTCCTGTTTTACCTGCAGTTGGCAGGCGCGCCGCCCATGCGCGTGGGGCAAACCATAACCGCCTATCTTGAGGAAGTCCTCCCCCACCTTCGCCCCCAGCTGCCGCGCTTCGCCGAACTGCTGGAATCGTTGGGCGCCACGCTTCCCTACTGGCTCTACGGTCCCGAAGAGCAAACCCCTGAGCGCATCGCCCAGATGCGGGAAGCACTTCGGCAATTGCGGCGCGCGCTGTGGCAGGAGATGGGGGCTATGCGTCTAATCATCAAAACGGTTCAACTCGGATGGCGAAGGGTATATGGAAATCCCTTACCTGCAACTCAGGGATGAGGCGTTGCGCGCTCCGGCTTCCGTCTACCTGTTGACGGGAGAGGAGCCTGTATATCATCGGGCTTTTGTGGAGCGCTTACGCCACGCGCTCGACATCCCGCACGGCAGCCCCGACGAGAGCGTGCTGGATGCACGCGAAACACCACCAGCCCAGATCGCCCTTCAGGCGCAAACCATCCCGATGGAGTCCGAAAAACGCCTGATTATCGTTCATGCCGTCAACCGCTACACGGCGAACGATTTAAAGCAACTCACAGATCTGGTGCCCAGAGTGCCGCCGTTCACGGTGCTGGTGCTGTTGCCCCTGGTGGGCGCTGAGGAGAGCGAAGCCAGCAAAGCAGGCTGGAAGGCACTCACCGATGCCGTCAAAGCGCACGGCGTGGTGGTAGTGTGCAAGCCCCTGCGTGGCAGAGACCTCGCCAAGCAGCTGATAGACTTCGCTCGCGAGCAGGGCAAGGAGCTGGGCAACGCCGAGGCGGACCTGCTGCTGACCCTGGTGGATGGCGTCGCCGAGACCGCCTTCCACGAACTGGAGAAGGTATGTTTCTATGTGGGGGCGCGCCCCACCATTACTGCCCACGATATTCAAACGGTGGTCAGCCCGTCCCAGCAGGCGCAGGTGTTCGCCCTTGTGGATGCGATTGTGGAGGGCAACGCATCTGGCGCCCTGCGCCAGATGAAGCTGCTTTTCACCACCGGCACACCCGCAACCGAGACCGCGCTCAAAACCCTTGCGCTGATCGCCCGACACTACCGGCTGCTGTGGGGAGTCAAGATACTGCTGGAACATCGGCAGTCGCTCAAGGAGCCTAAAAAGGTGCCACCGGAAATCACGGCGATGCTGGTGCAGGAGCCAAATGTGTTGAATGTGCTGGAGCGTCAGCCCTACCTGGCGAACAAGTTTCGTGACCAGGCGTTGCGCCTCAGCTGGCGTCAACTCCGGAGCGCCAGCGAAGCGCTCAAAGATGCCGATATGGCGCTCAAAGGTTTATTACCCGGTGTGAATCCAGCCGAAATTATGGAAAGACTCATTATCAAGCTCACCACAGGGGTGGGCACAACCCTGCAAGCGACCAGATAGGGAGGAATTGAAATTGGCGAAGCGTGTGGCGGAAAATCCGATTATCGTGCCAGAGGCAGTGCCGCCTTCTGAGCCGAACATGGAAGTGATTGGCGCGTTCAATCCGGGCGCGACACGGTTCGGCGATGAGGTTATCCTGCTCTTGCGTGTGGCGGAACGCCCCATTATGGAGGACCCCGACTATGTGGGCGTGCCGATGCTCAATCTGAACCATCGCAACGGGAGCCGTCGGATTGAGATTCTGCCTGTGCCCAAATATTCGCCGCTGACCGACCTCAGCGACCCGCGAGCGGTGGTATACGAGGGGCGGATTTATCTCAGCTCCATCTCGCATCTGCGACTGGCGCGCAGCCGCGATGGTATCCATTTCACCATAGACCCGGAACCGACCCTGTTCCCCGAAACGCCCTACGAAGAGTATGGGATTGAAGACTGCCGTATCACCCGGATTGACGACACTTACTATATCAGCTATACGGCGGTCTCGCGCTATGGGATCTGCGTGGGGTTAGCCAGCACGCGCGATTTCAAGCAATTCCAGCGGCATGGCTTAATTTTGCACCACGAAAATAAAAATGTGGTGCTGTTCCCGCGCAAGATTGGCGGGCGCTATGTGGCGATGCATCGCACCGCGCCCTCAGGCTTCAACGGACCCCACATGTGGCTGGCATATTCGCCCGACCTGTTGCACTGGGGTGGGCATCAGGTGTTGATGGCGCCGCGCGTGCATCAGTGGGATTCGCGCCGAATTGGAGCCGGCGCGCCTCCTATGGAAACGCCCGAAGGCTGGCTGATTGTGTATCATGGCGTGAACGCGAAGGATGGCTACTGCGCTGGGGTCGCCTTGCTCGATCTGGAGGAACCCCATCGGGTGCTTCATCGTTCGCAGGAGCCACTGATTGCGCCCACCGAAGACTACGAGGTGAGCGGCTTCTTCGAGCGCGTGGTGTTCCCGACAGGGCTGGTGCCCATGTCCGACGGGCGCTGGATGCTCTACTACGGGGTGGCAGACCGCTCTGTTGCGGTGGCGGAAACGAGCATGGAAGAGCTGCTTGCCGTCGCGAAAGGGGAAGTGGCGGCAGCGAGTCGTTGAGAAGCTGAGGGCGCGTTCAGCGCCCCAGCATCTCTTCAATCACCGCGTTGAACTCGTTCTGCAGGCGCTGGACCCACTGTTCGGCGTCTTCCACCACGCGCGCCACCGATTGCGCCGCACCCTGAGACCCCGCATTGAACTGAATGAAGTAATACGCAGGGTCGCTGAACAGCGGCTCGATGCGCAGGTCGCACACATAGGGATGCTCCTCGAAAGTGATTCGCAGCCCCAGCCCGCGCAAGCCCGGAAAATACTGGCGCATCAGATGGGGCGGGAGCGGCGTGAACGCCTCCACCGTATGCTCGAACGCGGAGCCGTTCGCATCTTTGTGGGCAATCACCTGGAGCAGCATCGGGAACCGGTCGTCCAGGAGCAGGGTATCGCGAATCGCGCCGAGCAGATGCTCCACACGGGACGGGGAAAACTCCGCAGGCTGCCCCTCACAGGTGAACTGAATCTGCGCATCGGTCAAAAACAACGCTTCCCGACGGAGCGGGTTCACCAGCGCCAGCGCCCCCTGAAACGGGACAGGTTGAATGTTGAAATCCAGCCCGACCGCCTCCATAATGCGCTGGCGACGCACCTCGTTCAGAGGACCCACTGCGGCGTTCAAAGTAATCTGAATCTGGCGTAGTTCCATGCCTTACACAACCTCCGATTTTTTCAGTTTGCCCGCGCCGACCGGCTCCGCAAAGGCGAACGAACGGCGCACCTCGTTCAGCATCACCTTACTGTGCGGCTGAGTGGGGGGCTGATCCTCCCACAGAATCAGATACCCGTCTTCTGTCCAGCCCACTTTTGATTCTTCATCCGCAGCGGAGGGGACCACGCGGCATTCCACCACCTGCAGCTGGCGATAGGGTAGATATTTCTGTTTGAACTGCTCCAGCGTGCCGGGGGTGATGCGGTACTCTTCGATGCCCAGATCGGGGCGGGCGCGGGTAAAGAGCGCGCACTCCAGCGAATGTTCCAGCATCTCGATATTGACCCCATCCTCGCCCACGAGGCACTCCACCACAGAAGGATGTGCCTCCACCAGATATGCCTGCGCGTGGTCTTTCAGCACGCGCTGTGCCAGCTCGCGCTCAATCCAGAGGCTCACGGTGTCAGGCGAAGGGATACGCCCACGCCCATGGCACACAGGGCAGGGACGGGTCAGCCCTTCCGTAACCGATTCGCCCGTGCGCTTGCGGGTGAGCTCCACCAGCCCCAGCGAGCTGATCCGCCCGATTCGGAAGCGCGCCCTGTCGCGCTTGAGCGTGCGCTGGAGCGCCTGCAACACCTGACGGTGGTCGCTTTTGCGCGCCATGTCGATGAAGTCAATCACGATAATCCCGCCAATATCACGCAGGCGCAGCTGACGACAGATTTCCTCCACCGCCTCCAGGTTCGTTTTGAGAATCGTTTCCGCCAGCGAGGTTTTGCCCGTAAACTTGCCCGTGTTCACATCAATCGCGGTGAAGGCTTCGGTCTCGTCGATGGTGAGGTAGCCGCCCGATTTGAGCCATACCTTGCGGCGCATCAGGCGCTCCATCTCCTTTTCGATTCCGAAGTGTTCGAACATCGGGGTGGGCTTATCGTACAGAATCACACGGCTGCGCAGGCTGGGCGCCACCACCTTGAGAACCTCATGCACTTTCTCGTACTCTTCGGGGTCGTCTATCCAGAATCGGTCCACTTCCGACGAGAACACATCGCGGATGACCCGATAGAGCAGGCTGGCGTCGCGATGTACCAGCGCAGGCGCCTGCACCTGTCCAATCTGCTCGCGAATCTGGCTCCAGAGCTGGGTAAGGTACTCAATATCCTGCCGAATCTCTTTCTCGGTCTTGCCTTCCGATTCGGTGCGCAGGATCAGCCCGAAGCCCGGGGGATGGAGTTTCTGCCCGATCTGCCGGAGCCGATCGCGCTCGGCGCGGTCTTCAATTTTACGGGAAACGCCCAGATGGCTCGCTTCGGGCATCAGCACCACATAGCGTCCGGGCAGGGTGATGCGCGTGGTGACTCGTGCGCCCTTGGTACCGCGCGGCGCTTTGACCACCTGTACCAGAATCTCTTGCCCTACTTTGAGCAGCTCGCTGATGTTGCGCTTGCGCAGGTCGGAGCGCCGGAGTGTTGGAGGCGGTTCGTCCGTGTCGGTAAACTCCGGCAGGATGTCGCCCACATACAAAAAGGCGTTGCGTTCCAGTCCGATATTCACGAAGGCGGCGTCCATGCCGGGCAACACATTCTGCACGATGCCCTTATAGATGTTGCCGACCACGCGCTCGCCCCGCTCGAAGCGCACTTCCATCAGCTGCCCGTTTTCCAGCACGGCAATGCGCGTCTCGCGGGGCGAGACATTCACCAGAATCTCCCGAATCAGTTTCTCGTGCGTCGCGATGGCTGGGTTCCTCCTCGTCGGCAGAATTGTACCCGTTTTGTGCCTGCCAAAAGGCGCTTCATCTGGGTTTCATCTTTTGTTCAGCTTGCGTTCAGTTCGAGCGCGTACAATAACCAGCATCAGACCAACGATGGAGTTGGATAGGGAGGAGACGCTATGCGAAGAAGAATCGGCACCTTCGCCCTGACGGGGCTACTCTATTTTGGTATTGCGTATGCGGACTCGACGCACCGCACCCTCACGGCTCCCCACGCCTCTGACCGCATCGTTGTGGGACTCAGCGAGGAGACCCCACAGGTTACGCACCTGATTTTGCAGGGGCTGGGGGCGATTACCCATGAAATAGCCCCAATTCGGGTTGTGGCGCTTCAGCTGGAACCGTCTTTGAGTTTGCAGGACGCCCTTGCTTTGGCAGAGACTCTCCCTGGTGTTCGCTACGCGGAACCCGACTATATCGTGCATGCTTCTGCAACGCCCAACGATCCGGAATATACACGCCAGTACGGCTTGCGCCTTGTGCAGGCGGATCGCGCATGGGATTTGTGGAACCCCCAGCAAACCATCTATGTGGCGGTAATTGACACAGGGATTGAGTATATTCACCCTGACCTGGACAATCGTTTCCGTCGGCGTGCGGACGGCTCTATTTACGGAATCCAGATTCTGGCGGGTGTGCAGCTGCCCGTTGCCAACGATGATAATGGACACGGCACTCACTGCGCCGGAATTATCGCGGCAGAGACCAATAACGGAGTCGGGGTTGCTGGGGTGGCAGGCTATAGCCCCTGCCGTGCCGACGCCAGCAACTTTGTGCAGCTGATGCCCGTGAAAGTGCTGACCGCGCCCGGTTCGGGGTTGACCTCCGATGTGGTGGCGGGCATGATCTGGGCAGTGGACAATGGCGCGCACATCCTCAGCATGAGTCTGGGTGGAAGCGGCGGCTCGCAGGCACAGCTGGACGCGGTGAACTACGCATGGAATAACGGGCGTCTTGTGGTGGTCGCGGCAGGCAACGACGGTACCAACGCGCCCAGCTACCCGGCGTTTTATCCCAATGCGATGGCGGTGGCGGCAACCGATGAAGCGGATACCCTCACCGACTTCTCACAATATGGCGACTGGGTGGATATTGCCGCGCCGGGCGCCCGCATCTACTCGACTTATATCGGAAACCTCTACCTGTCGCTCAGCGGCACCTCAATGGCGTGCCCCCATGTGGCAGGCGCGGCGGCGCTCATCTGGTCGCACGCGCCCCACTTGACCAACCAGCAACTGCGCCAGCTGCTGGAGCAGAATGTAGACCCGTATATCCCCTTTGCAGGGCGTCAAATCGCGCCTGGCGCCGGGCGATTGAATGTCTACCGCGCCTTGCTGGCGACAGGGCGGACCTGCACCGCGCACACAGGCGATGTGGACTGCAACGGGTGCGTGGACGATGCCGACCTGCTCGCGGTGCTGTTCGCCTTTGGACAGAATGGCACGGCACTCGGGCGCGTGGATGTCAACTGCGATGGGGTTGTGGACGACGCCGACCTGTTGACCGTGCTGTTCAACTTTGGCTCTGGCTGCTAACACTGGCGCTCCGCTCTCCTGACACCAGGCAGGGAGGCATGCCTCCCTGCTTTCTTTTCTGCTTGCGCTCCCTTGCTTTTACCAGCCGTTTACGCTGTGTTAAGGCTCTGTTTATGTTGCAGGCGTTTCATGAAGTGGTGAGAGCCATGAAACAGCGATGGACGACGACGGAGATTATTTCAGGCAAGTCTGACCTGAGCGCACTGAACCGTATGGTGCGCACGATTGCCGCTTCGAACCTGAGCAGCAACGACCAGCAGATTCTGGAAGCCGCGAAGATTGCGGAGGCGCTGGCAACCACGATGTACACGAATATCGTCAAGGGCGCCCCGTTCTTTCGGCGACTCAGCCGATTCGACCAGAGTTATTTTCGTGCCGCGCGCGAGGTGGAGATGGAACATTATCGGCTCCTCAAGAGCGCGACGGGCACAGGCACGCCGATTGCGCGCTTCTATTTCCCCCAGCGCATGTTCGTCGATGCGAAGGTTACGCTGGACACGCTCGTGACGCTGGAGGAGGCGTTTGTGGCAGCCTACATCGTGGGCGTGCGCGACCTCTCCAACGACACCCTCAAAGTGATTGCCGCGCGCATTATGGGGGTAGAAAGCGATCATCGCACGTTAGGGCGTGTGGTAGCGCAGGAGATAGACCCGCGCGACGGCGGACCGTTTGACACCCTGCGTGGGCTGGCAGGCGAAGAGCCTGTGGAACCCCCCAATAATAACGCCTATGAGCGCACTTATCGCCTGCGCGACATCAACGATGCGGTGAACGCCTTGCTACCGTTTATTGATCGGAGCGCTGCGCAGGCAGCAGGATTCAGCCTGCGCCCGTTCCAGTTCGAGCCTTTTGAGCCAACGCTCCCCTCGCCCTTCGGCGGGCTGGATGGATGAATGGCTGGAGGAGAAACCATGCAAGCACGAAACAAGACGACCGGGAATCTGTCGCGTCGCGCCTTTTTGCAGATGGCAGGGGGCGCAGGGGTCGTGCTATTGGGAAGCACCTTACTCTCCGCTTGCGGCGGCTCGGGCTCCACAGCGCGTGCCCCGTCCGCCGACGACACGATTCTGGGCGCCGCCAAAGTCGCTGAGGCGCTGGCAACCACCATGTATACGCAGATTATTCGTCAGGCACCCTTCTTCGGGCGCCTGAGTCCATTCGACCAGAACTACTTCCGCGCCGCGCGTGAAGTGGAGATGGCGCACTACCAGCTGCTGGTCTCCGCCACAGGCAACGCTCCCACGCCAGTGGACACCTTCTACTTCCCACAGGGGATGTTCGTCGACGCGAAAGTTACGCTGGACACGCTGGTGACTCTGGAAGACGCCTTTATCGCGGCATACCTCGTGGGAGTGCGCGACCTGTCGACACCCGAGTTGAGGGTTACGGCAGCGCGCATTCTGGCGGTGGAGAGCGACCATCGCACGGTGGCGCGCGTCGTTGCCAGCGAGATCGACCCTGCTGACGGGGGACCGTTCACGACCCTGAAAGGGCTCGCAGGGCGCGAAGAGCCTGTAGACCCGCCCAACAATAACGCCTTTGCGCGAACCTACCGCCTCGCTTCCATTCAGGACGCGGTGAACGCGCTCCAGCCGTTCATTAACGCGGAAGCCGCACGCGAGCGCGGTTTCGATGTGTCCAAGCCCTACCGCTTCGAGCCATTCACCCCGACGCTACCCAGCGAACTGGGAGGCATAGACGGATAGACACCCTCGGAAAAAGCGGAGCGAGCGCTATGGCTCGCTCCGCTTAGAGGCGCGATGCGGAGAGACGGTGGAAAACTGATAGCCAAACCCGCGCACCGTGATGATATAGCGCGGGCGTGAAGGGTCAGGCTCCAGCTTCTTGCGCAGGCGCTAGATAATCACCTCAAGGCTATTCGTGTTGAACTCGCTGTCATAGCCCCAGACCTTCTCAAAGAGTGTATCGCGGTGAAGCGGCTTGTTCGCGTGGCGCACCAGCTCTGCCAGCAGGTCAAACTCAATTCGGGTCATCGGCACGCGCTCGCCTGCGCGGTACACGCAGCGTCCTTCGAGGTCAATCTCCAGCGCATCCACGCGCACCACCGTGTCGGGCGCCGCCTGCGATTTGCCGCCATACTCGTAGGCGCGTCGGAGCAGGGCGCGTACTCGCGCCAGCAACTCTTTCGGTTCAAAGGGCTTTGTCAAGTAGTCGTCTGCACCCACCTCCAGACCGACCACTTTGTCCAGGGCATCCGAACGCGCCGTGAGTATCAGCACTGGCATCGTCCAGCGGCTCCGCAAGCGACGACAAAGGTCAATCCCGTCTACATCGGGCAAGCCGAGGTCTAAGATGATCAGGTCTACGCTTTGTTGGGTTATCGTCTGGAGCGCCTGCTCCGCTGTGTGCGCCACGAGGCACTGGTGGTGATGTTCTTCGAGCAGGCGGCGGAGCTGCTCTGCCAGAAACAGGTCGTCTTCCACAAGCAAGATTCGGGCGGAATTCATCGTTCCTGCCCCCCTTGATCAGCTGCCAGGGGTAGCCAGATGCGGAAAGTGGTGCCCGCGCCTAGCTGGCTTTCTACTTCGATTCGCCCCTGATGCGCCTCGACGATGTTCCGGCAGCTATACAGCCCCAGCCCGATTCCTTCGGAATGCCCACTCTGGAACGGCTCGAAGAGCGTCGCCAGTCGCTCAGGGGGGATGCCTTTGCCTGTGTCGTGAATGGCAATACAGGCGTATCCACGCTGCTTGCGCAGGCGCAGGGTCAGATGCCCCCCATCAGGTGTCATGGCTTGGAGTGCGTTCAGGCACATATTCACAAACAGATGTTCCAGCTGATGGGGGTCGCCCACCACCTGCGGTCGGTTTCGGGAGCGATGAAAATGCACCTGCACGCGCCCGATGCGTGCCTGCGCCATAATCAGGCTCAACACCCGTTCCAGCAGGTCTGTCAGGTCGACTCGCTCGCGCGCCAGCAAGCGCGGGCGTGCATACACCAGCAGTCGGTGCACCAGCACGGTGAACCGATCCAGCTGGGCGCGCACCTCCTCTAAGGCGCGTTTGGGGTCGTATTCGCCCACTGCCAGCGAAAGCGAGAGCGACGAGATAATGTTTCGGATATCATGCGCCACGCTCGCTGCCAGCGTGCCCGCCACCGCCAGCTTTTCCTGACGAATCAACTGCTCCTGCGTGTTTTTGAGGTCTTCATAGGCGGTTTCCAGTGATTGGCGTGTCCAGACCAGCTCCCAGCCAATCGCAATTTGCTTGAGCAGGCTGTCAATAAGCAGCTTAATCAGAGGGTCTTCGAACGCCGAAACGGTCTGGGCGCCAAACATGAGCCAGAGGGGCGGCGCCGAGCGGGTTTCGAGGCGTGTGAGGGCGTGATAGTGAACCTGCCAGAGGCGCACGCTGGGCGCGTTCCATGTGAACACGCGGGGGCGCGCCAGACGCTCCAGCACCTGCGCCATGCGTTTGGAGGGAGTCCAATCGCGCGCTATGGACTCCGCCTCACGCCATTCTATCCCCCAGAAATCGTCGCCCGTTCGAGCGAGCAGCGCCACCGAGTCGGCGAAAAAGGCTTGGCAAAGCAGGGGTACCTGTCGCTGGAGCCACTGCCGGGGGCTTACGGACTCACTTAGCAGCTGCAGTCCCTGATTAAGGCTATCCAGAATCTGGCGGCTTTGCTGCAGCAGGCGTTCGCGTTGTTCCAGCGCGGCTTTCTGCTCGGCGATGCGCTCTGTGATGACGCGCTCGCGCTCCAGCTCTGTGCTGACCCGCATCGCCAGCAGGGCAATGAGTTGCGTATCGTTTTCATCCAGCACGCGGTCGCTCTGCGAGTCCAGAATACAGAGCGACCCCAGCGGCTGACCGCTTTGCAGACGCACAGGCGCCCCCAGATAACGGGTCAACCCCAGCTGCGCCAGCGGCACATGGTGAAACTCGCCGTCTTGAAGCGCGTTTTGCAGTAACACGGGACGGTTCGTGCTGACGACGCGCTTGCAGTAGGCTTCTTCAAAGGGCACGCCCGCAAGGTCGCGCGCCCATTCGGGCACATTAATCGCTGCCTTGAAAATCATCATCTCTTTATCGCGCATCGTGATGGCAGCCGTCGTGCCCCCATAAAACTCGCTCAGCTTTTGCAAAACGAACATGTAGTTCTTTTCAGGGATGGGGTCAAAGAAGGTGCTGACCTCGTACAGGATTTGCTGGATGCGCTCGCGCTTCTTCTGCTCCGTGATGTCGCGAAAGCGCCAGAGGCGCCCCATCGGTTCGCCCTGGGCGCTGCGAATGGGTGCAGTGCGCCACAACACGAAGCCTTCAGGCGCGCCCAGAGCCAGCTCGCCATGCCCCTGCCGATAAGGCTGAGCCACTATCCCATCCATCTGGCGACGCCATTCATCAGGGTCTTTCAGACGAAGTCCTATCTGTTCCAGCAGTTCGTCCCAGTCTGCCTGAACGACCCATTCTATTTCGCACCCGAACAGCTCGCCAAAGCGATGATTGCACGCCAGCGGGCGGTGGGCGGCATCGGTAATCAGCACACCATCGTCAGCAGTGTTCAGCACAGCGTCCAGAATCTCCGCCCAGCGCACCTCGGCGGTAGGGCGCACTGCCATCCCCGTGCGCTCTGCAGGTAGCATGGACATGGTTATATTATGCCACACGGGCGTAAATGGAAGCTGAACGAGGGCTGAACAAAATATAAACGGGGAGCAACATGGCTCCCCGTTTTAAGGAAGGTGGCGATGCGCCGAAAAGGCTATCGCTTGCGGCGGCGAAGCGCGAGCAGGCTCACCAAGCCTGTGCCCAACGCCAGCATGCTGGCAGGCTCCGGCACAACGGCAATATCGCGCACCAGCAACGCTGTGCCACCAATCGGCGCGACTGGGGACAGCATGCCCGTGTTCAGATCAATCGTTGCCAGCCACGAACGGAAGTCGCCAGCGCGTGTGATGGCGAGATAGCCTACATCGCGCGTTCCAAAAGTTGCGATATCAAAACCCACCAGGCTGGAAATATCCATCCCCAACGAGCCGACTGTGATCAGCCCGCCCGGGTTAGGAGGGTTCTGAATGACCAGAATGTCCAGGTTTGAATCGATGTTGTACAGGACTGTGCTGGTCGCGCCATCGAAGTTGTTGGTGTAGGCGGACCCGACAATATGGGGCGTTCGCCCGAAGTTCGGGTCGCCCGAGTTGTAGGTGAGCGGACCGTCCACTGCAACGACCTGTCCTGTGTCGGGATGCAGGCGCAGGTTCTGGCGGTTATCGCTTGTCAAGCGAATGCGATCCACGACAGGGTTAAAATCAAACCCGAACTCCACACCGCTCAGCGGCGGGCTAAAGGGCATGCCAGAACCCACAGGCATCGCCATGCCTGTCATCGGGTTGAGCTTGTAAAGCCGATTGGAGCTCCCCAGCGCATAGAGCTCGCCCGTACGCGGACGAAAGTCAATTCCCAGAATCAGCTCGTTTTGCTGAAGGAGCCCGCTGATGGGCACATTCTGGGTCAGCGCCGTCGGGTTCATCGCGTCGAAGGCAATCAGGCGGTTATCCACCGTGACGCCGTAGGTCAGCTGAGCTTCAACACGAGCCACGCTGGTTAGACTAAGCGCGCATACACATCCTGTAAGCCAGGTCATCCATCGGTTCTTCATGATGTGGTTCCTCCTCTCTATGAGAGTATGCAGTTCCTCTAACGCGCAGGAGATAAACAGGGGCTTAACGAGACCTGACAGCTCCATAAACTCTGGGGACGAAAAAAAAAGCGAGAGCCTCGTTGCTCTCGCAGGAATGCAGGGAACCTGTGGTACAAGCCGTCAGCTCAAGATGCCCATCTCCGCCAGAATCTGGCGCAGGCGTTCGCGCGTGCGCTCCGAAACGGGCACCAGCGGCAGGCGCAACGATTCCTCAATCAGCCCCATCATCGCCAGCGTGCATTTGACAGGGGCGGGGTTGGTCTCCAGGAAGTTTGCCTGCATCAGCGTCTGCAGTCGGAAATGCCATGTGCGAGCGGTGGGGATGTCGCCCTCCAGCGCGGCGCGCACCATTTTCGCTGTCCATTCGGGCAGCTGGTTGCCAATCACCGAAATCACGCCGTCGCCCCCCATCAGAATTGTGGGCACGGCGAAAATGTCGTCGCCTGCGTAGACGGCGAATCCTGCGGGGCGGCTCGCCAGAATCTCCAGCGCCTGCGTGATGTTGCCGCTGGACTCTTTGACCCCCACCAGCAGGGGTACCTGCTCGGCAATCCTGAGAATCGTCTCTGAAGAGTAGTTGCGCCCCGTTCGGGAAGGCACATTATACAGAATGATGGGGATGTCCGCCTTCTCGGCAATTGTGGCATAGTGGCGCAGCAGCCCTTCAGGTTCAGGCTTGTTGTAATAAGGGGTTACGGAAAGCACGGCGGTCGCGCCCGCGCGTCTGGCGTGCTGTGCCAGGTCCACCGCCTCGTGGGTCGCGTTGCTCCCTGCACCGGGGATGACAGGCACGCGCCCGTTGGCTTGCTCCAGCACAATATCCATCACGCGGCGGTGTTCTTCGTGAGTGAGCGTTGCGCCCTCGCCTGTGGAACCGGCAGGTAGCAGTGCGTCCACGCCTGCCTCAATCAGGCGATCTACCAGCGCGCGCAGCCGCGGCTCGTCCAGTGAGCCATCGGCACGGAACGGCGTGACCATCGCCACGCCCAGCCCTCGAAACGGCATCGTTCGTGTCATCTCAGTCTATCCTCCCTGTGCTTAGAATTTCGTTCAGAACCTCGTTAAAGGCGAAGAAGCCCTTGCGCCCGCGCAGCCACTCGCTGGCACGCACGGCGCCATAAGCGAACCCCTCACGGTTCTTGGCACGGTGGGTCAGCTCGATGAAGTCATACGGACCATCCAGCAACAGGCGGTGGGTGCCGAACTCGTGCCCCACGCGCACCGCGCTCACATGGAACTGGTCTTCGGGCAGGCGTCCCTGTTCGGGCAGGTGGGCGCTCCATGCTTTGCCGAGCGTTTGCTGGAGCCGTTGCGCCAGCGCGCGGGCGGTGCCACTGGGCGCGTCGGCTTTAGCGCGGTGGTGAATCTCCTCTATCGCCAGATCCCAGCCTTCCAGTTGCAGAAGCCGCGCCGCGAGCGCCACCGCCTGCTCCAGAAACACCTGGACAGCGATGGAGAAATTGGGGGCATACAACACGGCGCCTCCTGCCTCGCGAACGCGCTGGGCATATTGCTCGCGCTGGGAATCCCAGCCGGTGGTGCCAATCACCAGTGGGCGCTGGGTGGTGAGCGCCAGCTCAATATGGTGGGGCACTGCGGTGGCGTGGGAGAAGTCTATCAGCACTTCCGCTTGCTGGGCGAGGGTGAGGCGCTCTTCGGGTGGGGTCTCACGGCGAATGACGCCCACAACGGTATGACCGCGAGCCTGAGCCACCCGCTCTACCGCCTGACCCATCCTGCCATAACCGATGAGTGTGATCCGCATGGGCTTCCTCCAAAGGGGGACGGCGAGCGAGGCGATGTGCAGTAAAACCACTGCCGAGTAGCGCTCCATCTCCATCACGGAGATGACAGTCTGAATGGTGTTCCCATTCAGCCCAACCGCAAGGAAGGCTGGCTTCCTGCGATTTCGGCGGGGAACCCTTTCGCCAGCGATCCTCGGCGCCAGTCCGCCTCCCGCTGGGTACTCTTGTTCACCCGCGCCTCTACTCGTCCAATCCCAACGCCCGTAGTGTACCCCATAAAGCCTCCGAATTGCAAGTCGGGTACAATCTCCGCGATGCTCACGATTGATGTCATCACCCTGTTCCCCGAAGTGATTGAGGCGGGCACGCGCTATAGCATCGTAGGGCGTGCGCAGGAGTGGGGACTGGTGCAGATTCGCGCCATCCAGCTCCGCGACTTCGCGGAAGGCAAACATCGGAAAACCGACGATGAACCCTACGGGGGCGGCGCAGGGCTGGTGATGAAGCCAGAGCCGTTTTTCCGCGCGGTGGAGTTCTGTCGGCGTCCCGATGTGCCCGCACGCATCATCCTGTTTGAACCGCAGGGCGTTCTCTACACGCAGGCAGTCGCGCAGGCGCTGGCAGAAGAACAGCACCTGATCCTGCTCTGCGGGCATTATGAAGGGGTGGACGCCCGCGTGCGCGACTATCTGGCGACCGATGTGATCAGTATCGGCGACTATGTGCTGACAGGGGGCGAACTGCCTGCGCTGATTCTGATTGACTCCGTGGTGCGCCTGTTGCCCGGAGCCATTCACTCTCCTGAATCGCTGGTGCAGGACTCCTATGCCGACGGTCTGCTGGGCTATCCGCAATATACGCGCCCGGAGGAGTTTCGGGGCATGCGGGTGCCCCCGGTGTTGCTCTCGGGCAATCATCAGGCAATTGCCCGCTGGCGTCGCAAGGAACAGCTGCGCCTTACCCGTACCCTGCGCCCCGACCTGTTTGCCAGAGCGTGCCTTACGAAAGAAGACCTCAAGCTCCTTCAGGAGCTGGCGGAGTCGGAGTCGCGCTGAATAGCGTCTGTGGCTTCAACTCAAGCCCCGACAGTACCTGTGAGGTGATGGGGTTTTCGCCTTTGAACCAGCCAATCGTGCGATAGCCCCACGCTTCCCACACCAGCACTTCAATCTCTTCGTTTTGCAGGTCTACCGCCCACACCTCGCGCACGCCAATCTGATGATAGTCGTGCAGTTTGTCGCGCCACACGCTCACGCTATCGGAAGGCGACAGCACTTCAATCACGAGTTCAGGGGCGATTTCGGTACGGGGTTCGTCCAACAGGTGGGGGTTCTGGGCGAGTTGCTGGGCGGAGAAGAAAAACAGATCGGGCTGGCGCGTGCGCAACGGCGAACGCCGAATCACGATATCATAGGGCGCGGGGCAGACAATTCCTGACCGATTCTGTTTCACAAAGCTGCGAAGCGCCATCAGCAACTCGCTCAGCACATTCTGATGTTTGAGGGTGGGGGTTGCCATTTCGTGGACCTCGCCGTCGATGATTTCGTAGCGCTCCTTATCGAGCTGGAGGTACTCTTCCCACGAGAGGCGTTGTTGCGCCTGCAAAGCCTGCGTGGCTGCCATCCGCGTTCACCGCGTGTATTGTACCTTTTCTTGCGGAATCGCTGACAATCGCCTATGCCTGCTCGGCGGGGGCGGTCGTTTCCCCTGCAAAGAGCATACGCGGGCGCAGCTTCAGCTCAGGAAGCACCTGTGAGGTGATGGGGTTTTCGCCTTTGAACCAGCCAATCGTGCGATAGCCCCACGCTTCCCACACCAGCACTTCAATCTCTTCGTTCTGCAGGTCTACCGCCCACACCTCGCGCACACCAATCTGATGATAGTCGTGCAGTTTATCACGCCACACGCTCACGCTATCGGAAGGCGACAGCACTTCAATCACGAGTTCGGGGGCGATTTCGGTGCGGGGTTCGTCCAGCAGGTGGGGGTTCTGGGCGAGTTGCTGGGCGGAGAAGAAAAACAGATCGGGCTGGCGCGTGCGCAACGGCGAACGCCGAATCACGAGATCGTAAGGGGCAGTAAACACCTCGCCCAGACGATGCGCTTCCACATAGTTGCCGATTGCCCGATTCAATCGCGTCACCAGCCGCTGGTGTTTGAGGGTGGGGGTTGCCATTTCGTGAACCTCGCCGTCGATGATTTCGTAGCGCTCCTTATCGAGCTGGAGGTACTCTTCCCACGAGAGGCGTTGTTGCGCCTGCAAAGCCTGCGTGGCTGCCATCCGCGTTCACCGTGCGGATTATACCTCAGTCGGTATAATTCGGGTTATGCGATGTGTTTGCTTGTTGCTTGCGGTTCTGGTTCTGCTCGCAGGGTGTGGGCGTAAGGAGACGACCTCACCCGCCGAGGTGAGCTTTCAGCAGGGCGTCGAAAAGCTTCAGGCGAAAGACTACACGGGCGCAGAACAGGCGTTTCATGCGTTTGTCAAACAAAGCCCTGCGCTCAACGCCGCCCTTCAGAGGGTTTTTCAGGCTTATGTGCAGGCAAGGGCATGGGAGCCAGCCTACCAGTTTTTTGTGCAGTACGAACCTCGCGCGAACGAGATCCCTGTCAAAGTAGATCGCGCTGACTTTTATCGCGTGCTGGGCGACCTTGCCTATCGCATAGACCGCAAAGAAGAGGCAACACGCTGGTACGAAATCGCGGTGAACATGGACAAACAGAACCACCTCGCGCTCAACAACTATGCCTACACGCTTGCTGAGCTGGGCAAAGACCTCGAGAAGGCGCTGGAGCTGGTCAATCGTGCCATTGCTATCAAGTCGACTCAAGGTTCGTACTACGATACCCGGGCGTGGGTCTATTATCAGATGGGACGCTATGAGGACGCGCTTAAGGAGATTCGCTACGCGATTCAGATTGCTCCGGACACAGCGGAGCTGCGCTATCACGCGGCGGCGATTTATGCAAAGGCTGGGCTGATTGACGACGCGCTGGTGGAACTGGAAAAAGCGCTGGCATTACAGCCAGGGCACGAGCCTTCCCGCAAACTGCGGCAGGAACTTTTGAAGCAACGCCAAAAGAGCCAGCGGTGAGCCAGAGTCGGGAGGTCTGGGGTCTTTGCCGTGGGGCGCTCGTGGGAGTGCTTGCCCTGCTGTTTGTGGCGGGGTGGAGCGTACAGGTCTCCCTGCCCGGTGTGGCGCTCCAGAATGTGCCCGTGTCTTTCAAAGTGGAGTCTGCGCCTGCAAACAGCCGTGTGAGCCTGCAGGTGTTCACGGAAACAGGTGAACAAGTATGGCAGGGCGCGTTCACGGTTCCCGATTCGGGCACGCTGGAAACCGAAATCCGCCTGCCACAAACGGGCAGGCTGAGTTATCGCTGGGAGATAGCAGGTGAAACAGGGGCAGGGCAGGTGCGCGTGTTGCCCGCATGGTGGAGCCTGCTGCCTGCGCTGGTGGCGATTGCGCTGGCGCTTGCCCTGCGCGAGGTGGTGCTGGCGCTGTTTGGCGGTATCTGGCTGGGCGCATGGATGGTGTATGGGGGCAACCCGTTCGCGGCGTTCCTGCGCGTGGTGGACACCTACCTGCTGAACGCCTACGCGGATCGCGACCACCTGCATATTGTGTTGTTCAGCCTGCTGCTGGGGGGCATGATCGGGCTGATCACCCGCGCTGGGGGGCTGAAGGCGATTGTGCGCACCGCCAGCCGCTGGGTGCGCTCGGCAACCCGCGCCCAGTGGATGACCTTCCTGCTGGGGCTTGCCATCTTCTTTGACGATTACGCCAACACGCTCTTCGTCGGCTCCACCATGCGCCCGCTGACCGACCGGTTCCGCATTTCGCGCGAGAAGCTGGCGTACCTGATCGACTCCACTTCCGCGCCCGTGGCGAATCTGGCGCTCATCAGCACATGGATTGGGTTTGAGGTGTCGGTGATTGCCGAGAGTTTTCAGGCGAGTGGCGTGCGGCTGGAGCCGTACTGGGCGTTTCTGGTGAGCCTGCCGTATCGGTTCTACCCGATTTTCGCGCTGGTGCTGATTGTGTGGTTAATTCTGCTTCGGCGCGACTTTGGGGCGATGTATCACGCAGAGGTTCGAGCGCGCACAACGGGCAAGGTGCTTGCCGACACCGCCTCGCCTCTGGCAGATTACGAGAGCCGCGACCTGTTGCCCGACGCCCATCAGCATGGCAACCTGTGGGTGGCGCTGGTGCCGCTGCTGACCGCGATTGGAGGCACATTATGGGGGCTGATTAGCACGGGGGCTGCAGGCTTGGGCGAGGGGGAGCCGCTCACCCTGCGAGGGATTCTGGCGAACGCGAACTCGTATCAGAGTCTGTTGTGGGGTTCCGCGCTGGGGTGCGCCGTGGCGTTTGTGCTGGCGGTTGCAAGCCGTGCGCTCACGATGCGCACGGCGTTCCATGCGTGGCTGGGGGGTATGCGCACGATGTTTCTGGCGGTGGTGATACTGGGGCTGGCGTGGGGCATCGGCGCGGTCTGTTCCGACCTGCACACGGCGCGCTATCTGGTGCAGACGCTGGAGGGGAGCCTCTCGCCGATGTGGCTGCCCGCGCTCACCACGCTCGTGGCGGCGGGTATCAGCTTCGCCACAGGCAGCTCCTGGGCAACGATGAGCATCCTGATGCCCCTTGTGATCCCGCTCTCGGCGGGGCTAACGCGCTCGCTGGGGGCAGAGGAGCAGACCTTCTACTTGATCGCGTCGCTCTCGTCGGTGATGGCAGGGGCGATTTTCGGCGACCACTGCTCTCCCATCTCCGATACCACCGTGTTATCCTCTATCTTTTCGGGTTCGGACCACATAGACCATGTGCGCACGCAAATTCCCTATGCACTGGTAACGATGGGGGTTGCGTGGCTGCTGGGGGATGTCGCCACAGGGTTCGGTTTCCCGGTGTGGCTGGCGCTTGGGCTGGGGACAATTGTATTGGGGCTAATTGTGCATTTTGTGGGCAAGCCTGTGCCAGAGGCAGCAGATGCGCCCCTGGGAGAATCCCCTCAACACGCCGCTTCAGAGCGTGCGTAGGGATTCTCCCGGTCGCACCTTGCCCTTACTTGCCGCCGAACTTCTTGTAGGTCGCCTCGTCGACGAACTTGGTCAGCTTCTGACCGTTGTATTCGGCTTTGAGGGCGTAGCGCACCTGCTTCTTGCCCGACTTGGTGGTGCGCTCATACTTCACAGGCTTCACCTGATTGTCGGGCACCTCCACCATCTTGCGCTCTTTGACGCTGAAGAATTGCATAGTCCTCCCTCCTTGTCAGTTTTGTTTGCAGGGTACACCCTGCGGTATAGAGGTTTGAGGCACTCCTGCTGGATTCCTGCTATTTTTGCGGGAAAATTGGGGCAAATTCGGGGGGAAATTGAGGCAAAAAGTGGGTACTTTCCCTTCATGATGCCCCTTATAATGCCGATTCCGCCTGTGCCCGGCGCACCATTTCCAGAAACTGTTCCTCGTTAAGCACGGGGATGCCCAGTTCGATGGCTCTCTGCAGTTTGCTGCCTGCGCCGGGACCCGCTACGACATAGGTGGTGGCGCGGCTGACGCTGGAGGTGGCGCGCCCGCCCAGCGAACGCACCAGCGCCTCCGCCTCCTCGCGCGTGTAGGATTGCAGCTCCCCCGTGAACACGAAGGTCATGCCTGCGAAGGGGGTGGCTTTCGGCTGGGCGCGTTCCATGGTCATCTTGACCCCTGCGCGGCGCAGTTTTTCGATCACCTCGCGGTTTTCGGGGCGCGCGAAAAATTCCACCACCTCGTGGGCGGTTTCTGGACCGATGCCCGGAATGGCGGTGAGCTGCTCTTCGGTGGCTTGCATGAGCGCGTCGAGGCTGCCAAAGTGTTCCGCCAGCAGGCGCGCGGCGTGTTCGCCCACATGCCGAATGCCCAGCGCGAAAATCAACCGATCCAACCCCGCCTGCTTGCTCTTCTCTATCGCGTTCAGAATGTTGCTGACCAGTTTCTCGCCACTGCGCTCCAGATTAACCAGTGCCTCGCGGTGCTGGTGCAGATAGTAGAGGTCGGCGGGGTCGCGGATGTAGCCCAGCTCAAACAGGCGTTGCACCCACTTTTCGCCGACGCCCTCGATGTTCATCGCGTGCCGGCTGGTGAAGTGGCGAATGCGCTCCACAATCTGGGCGGGGCACGCCAGATTGATACACCGCAACGCCGCCTCGTCTTCCACGCGCTCCACGCGCGCACCACACACGGGGCAGGTGGTGGGCGGTTCAATCTCAATTTCCTGTCCTGTTCGCGCCTCCGTCACCACCGCCACCACTTCGGGGATGACCTCGCCTGCACGCTGGATAATCACCGTGTCGCCGATGCGTACATCCTTGCGCCGAATCTCGTCCAGATTATGCAGGGTCGCCCGTGAGACGGTAACGCCGCCCACCTGCACGGGTTCCATGATGGCGACGGGGGTCAGCACGCCCGTGCGCCCAACCTGCCAGCGCACCTCGCGCAGAACCGTGCGCGCCTGCTCGGCAGGATACTTGTAGGCGATTGCCCAGCGCGGCGCGCGCTGGGTGGCGCCCAGCTGCCGCTGGAGCGCAAGGTCGTTGACTTTAATCACCACGCCATCGGTGGCATAGTCCAGTTCGGCACGGCGGGCGCGCCATTCGTGGCAATATGCGAGCGCCTCGTCCACGCCCTTGACCAGCCGGGTGTGCGGATTCACAGGGAAGCCCCACGCCTTGAGTTGCTGCAATACTTCCCACTGGCTCTGGAACTCGGCGCCCTCGGCATAGCCGATGCCATACGCCCAGAATCGGAGGTGGCGTCGGGCAGTGATGCGCGAATCGAGCTGGCGGAGTGAGCCTGCCGCCGCATTGCGCGGGTTCGCAAACAACGGCTCGCCTGCCTCCTCCCGTTCACGGTTGATGCGTTCAAACTCGCGATAGCTCAGATACACCTCGCCGCGCACCTCGATTATCGGCGGGGGCGCATCAAAGAGATTCTCCATGCGCAGGCGCAGGGGAATCTGGCGTACCGTGCGGATGTTCGGGGTCACATTTTCGCCGCGCACGCCGTCCCCGCGCGTCGCGCCGACGGTCAGCACGCCGTCTTCGTAAGTCAACGAGACCGCCAACCCGTCAATCTTCAGCTCGCAGGTGTATTCTATGGCGGTGTCGGGAGGCAAGTCCAGAAACCGCTTAACGCGCTGGTCGAACGCCATCAGCTCTTCATCCGAGAAGGCGTTATCGAGGCTCAGCATCACCTCGCGATGCGTGTGTTCGGGGAACGCTTCCAGCGGCGGCGCGCCCACGCGCTGGGTCGGCGAGTCGGGCGTGATGAGGTCGGGAAACTGCGCCTCCAGCTCCACCAGCTCCCGAAACAGGCGGTCGTACTCCTCGTCGGAGATTTCGGGCTGGTCTAACACATAGTAGCGATAGTTGTGATACTCTATCAGCCGCCGCAGTTCCTCGATGCGTGCCTGAGCCTGTTCGCGCGTCATCAAAAGGTCTCTTCTGCACAAGATTCGGATTTCCTGCTATGCATCGTCCCAGAGAGGGATTGTATGGCTCAGTCTCTGCAAAGGATGCTGAGGTATACTGTTGCCCGTGATGAACCTGCAGGAAGCACGGCTCTCTAACGGGCTACGCATCGTTGGCGAGGTTCTCCCGACGGTGCAGTCGGTGACTTTCAGCATCTGGAGCGCGGTCGGCTCGCGTCAGGAAGCCCCTCACCAGCACGGGATGGCGCACTTTCTGGAGCATATGCTGTTTAAAGGCACGCCGACGCGCGACGCCACCGAAATCGCCCGCGCGATTGAAGGACGCGGCGGCGTGCTGAACGCCTCCACAGGCAAGGAACTCACCTTCTACTACGCCCGCATGCTCAGCGAACACCTGCCAATCGCTGTAGAAGTGCTGAGCGACATGTTCCTCAACGCCCGCTTAGACCCCGAAGATATCGAGCGCGAGAAGGGTGTGATTCTGGAAGAGATGAAGATGATTGAGGACGACCCCGCCGAGTACCTGCACGACCTGCTTCAGGAGACGCACTGGCAGGGGCATCCGCTGGGGCGACGCATTATTGGCACGCCCGAAACGGTGAGCGCCTTCACGCGCGAGATGTTATGGGAGTTCATCCAGACCCACTATCATCCGCAGAACACCGTGATTGCCTGCGTGGGCAACTTTGAGTTTGACGCGCTGGTATCGGAGGTGGAGCGATGGCTGGGCGCATGGCATCCGAACTCGGAGCCGCCATGCCAGCAAGTCGCGCCCCCCGTGCATCCAAACGGCAATATGGAGCCGATTCTGGTGCCCCGCGAGGTGGAGCAGGTTCACTTCGCGATTGGCGTGGACGGCGTCTCGTTTCGGGATGAGCGCCGCTACGCGCTGGCGGTGCTGAACACCCTGCTGGGCGGCAGTATGTTCAGCCGCCTGTGGCAGGAGGTGCGCGAGAAGCGCGGGCTGGCATATGAAATCGGCAGCTACGCGATGCCCATGTCCGACGGCGGGATGTTCGTGATTTACGGCGGCACAGCGGAGTCGGCGTTTGAAGAGGTTTTGAAGCTGGTGAATGCCGAGCTGGAGCGGCTGATGGCGGAGCCGCCCGACGAGCAAGAGGTGGAGAGCGCGAAGAACTTACTCAAGGGCGGGCGCGTGCTGGCGCTGGAGTCGACTCAAGCGCGCGCCGAGCTGATTGGCAGCGAGACCCTGATGCTGGGTCAGGTGCGCCCGATGGAGGAGATTCTGGCGCGTATCGATGCGGTGAACGCCACCGACCTGCACACGCTGGCGCAGGAACTGCTGCCCCCTGAGCGGCGCACAGTAGTCGCGATTGTGCCAGGTGGCTAAACCTGCGTGCTGTCGATGAGCCTGGCGCCTGCGGCTTCCATCTCGGCGATCGCTTTCGCGCTGTCGTCGGGCTGGAGGTTCACCCCGCGAATCGCGTCGGTCAGCAGGTACACCTCATAGCCGTGCTTGAGCGCGTCCAGCACGGAGGCGCGCACGCAGTAGTCGGTTGCCAGTCCGCCCACCAGCAGGCGGCGAATCCCGCGCTCGGAAAGCACCTCATGAAGCGTTTTGCCGTCGTCTGTGCGCCCTTCAAACGCCGAGTAGCCGTCGTCCTCCTCCGAAGTGCCTTTGGAGATAATCACCGTCCCTTCTGGCAGCTGGAGTTGCGGGTGGAACTCCGCGCCGGGGGTGTTCTGCACGCAGTGGACGGGCCAGCGTCCGCCGAACTCGGCGAAGTGGCGCGTGGTGCGCGGATGCCAGTCGCGCGAGGCGACCACCAGCCCGCCCGCCTGAGCCACCTTTGCGGCGACCGCGTTCAGCGGCGGGATCACCGCGTCGCCCTCAGGAACCGCCAGCGCACCGCCAGGGCAGAAGTCGTTCTGCACATCCACAATCAACAGCGCCGCGTCCTGCATAGAAAAGATTCTACCTGAACGCCTACCAGTCTACAGGCACACGGATTAAGCCGCTGAAGGGGTCTGCAATCAGGATGTGGCGGTGGTTGCGTCCGTGTTCGTGCAGTCGGCGCACGATGTCCACATCCTGCTTGCAATAGTCAATCACCCTCTGGAGTTGTCCCTGACGGAACCACTGCACCGCCAGCGTGCCATCCCCTGATTTGGCGTCGCCGAGCGTGCCGCGCGCACAGCTCTCCAGCTTCACCCGATGCCCCAGCCGATGGGTGAGGTCCACAAGGATGTCCAGCGTCGGCAGTCGGTGCAAATCATGCTGCGTGTAGGGGCGCAACACGCGGTAGTCGAATCGGAGGATGTTGAACCCGACCACGAGGTCGGCATTCAGCAGGTCGTCAATCAGCCCGTTCACGGTTTGCTCGGTGTAGTGGGCGAAGGTGCCGCGCTGGGTGCTATAGGTCACGGCGACCGCCAGCCCGAAGCGTTCGATATAGTCCCAGCCTCCCACCTCGTCGGCGAGATGCTTCGTCTCCACATCGAAGTAGACGATGTTCATGGTGCCTCTCCTTAGAATGCGCTGATTATACCCGTTAGTGATAAGCAGAGTCAAGAGGGTAGGAGAGGGTGTTCGGAAAAATCCTCTTTTGTGCCAGATGACTGAGGTTCCGTTCCTATGAGACGAAGCCGACCTGTGTCGGCTAAAAGAGCCAGCGGAGGCTGGTTTTGTTTAGGAGGAACGGCTTCAGCCGTCGCTCTTTCGGGGGCATCGTGGGTTCCAGAAGGTATCTTTGCAACAGAGCAGATTCACCCGTCCTGTTCAGCGGCGATTTTTCGAACACCCTCGCGCCCTCTTGACAAAACCTTTTTAACGCGAGGTATAATAGCAAAGAGGTGAAACCATGCAACGACGCGGATTTACCTTGATCGAGTTGCTCGTTGTGATTGCGATTATCGCCATTCTGGCGGCGATCCTGTTCCCCGTGTTTGCCCAGGCGCGCGAGTCGGCGCGTAAAACCCAGTGTCTCAGCAACACGCGCCAGATTGGGCTGGCGGTGATGCAATATGTTCAGGATTACGACGAGACCCTGTTCCCGAACCCGTGGCCTGGGGGATGTGCGGAGACGGGCTACTTCACGAGCAATCCCAACCATCCACGCCAGCACTGGGCGACGGTGATTTACCCGTATGTGCGCAACGGCGGCGTGTTTGACTGTCCCAGCTATGCGGGCACGACCTATATCGCGGCGTATGCGCTCTGGGAGTGCGGGCGCGGCGTAAACAGTCCCCGTATTGTGCCGTTTGTGGAGTACGGCATCAACGAGGTGATTTTCGGCCACGCTGATGCGAATGGACGCCCCATCCCAACCCCGCTGGCGAAGCTTCAGGAAGCGGCGAACATCGGCATTATCGCCGACAACAACTACATCTTCAGCTGGCGGGTCTGCCTGATGGGTCCTGCGGATCCTCAAACCTTTCGCAAATACTGGCCCGAGGGGCGCAACGGCTGGGAGTTTTATCAGGGCAACCCGCGCCATCAGGGCGGGATGAACTTCGTCTATGCCGATGGGCACTCCAAATGGGCGCGGGCAACCAACACGCCCGGCAATCGCCCTGACTATGAGAAGGGCTACTACCCCGTGCTGATGAGCGACGGTCGGTTCGCCACGCAAGCCGCGTGCGAGCAGTCCCCCGACTAAAGGAGGAGGCTCATGAAACAGGAGTTGCCCGGCTGGATGGTGGCGGTGATTATCGCAGGGGTTTTGCTGGTGGCGGGGTTCTTTCTGTACCGCACTTTCACAACAGGCGGCGTGCAGGGGACAGGAAGACCAGGGGAGGTGCAGGCGGCGCCGCCTGTGCCGACGCAGGGCGCCCCCCCAACCGCACCCCGCTGAGAGAGCCGCGTCGCTGGGAGTCTCTGGTAACTCGGAGGCTCCCAGTGGAGCCGTTTAGCGCGTCTCCGCCCTTTCTGGCGTGTCTGCAAGCCGGACCCGTTTCAGGGCAGGGTTCGCGTTCGCCTGGCGCCCCACTTTCGCCATCGGTACCCACTGATCGCCGACTTTGACTTCCACCACATCGGCGGTGAAGTCGGTGTTTGTGCCTTCGGCGAAGCTGTTGCTGAAGAAGGAGGAACCGACGCCATAAATATCCACGGGCACGCCTGCTTCTTCAAAGGCGCGCAGGCGCTCTTCGGAGAAGCCACCCGTGGCGACAATCTGAATCGAGCGGCACCACGCCCGGGCGCGCTCGTGCCACTCAGGGGGCAGGTTCCACGACTCCCACGCCCGATCCAAGCCCTCACGCAGAGCGCGGATGAGGGTGGGGTTAACGCCATACAGGTCGGGCGAATCGGGCAGGTGTTGCAGGCTCTTGTCGCGGAGGTTGCCCGCCGTATCGGGGCGCACGCCGTGCAGAATATAGCGACGCGCGGTGGCTTCGTCGCCGCGCTCTATTGCCTCGCGGTAGCGTTCAAAAAAGGCGCGCGCCACCGCCTGCGCCGTGCCCACGCAATCGTTCTCAAAGTCCACCAGCGCCACGCGCCGTATTTCGGGGGGCATCACCCGCGCGAAGTGAAGCATCAACTCCACCGTGTCGCCGAGAAAGCAGGCAATCATCGCGTGCGCCACTGTGCCCACCGCCTGACCGCCCCAGAGGCGTGTTTGCGCGGGCGTGGAGACCAGCGCGGGAACCTGCTTGCCCGTGTCGGCATTATAGCGCTGGACGCCAATCCAGTAGGCGTAGCCGTCCATCATCTGCGTCTGGGGCAGGTCGTAGCGAGCGGGGAAAAACAGAATCGGCTTACCCCCTGACGCCTGCAGCATGCGGTAGGTGTTGGTGGCGATTCGGCTCATGCGGGTCAGCACGCCCAGAATCACGGTTTCCAGCATGGCGAAGTCGCGATAGCGTCCCCGAATGCGCATCGCGGGCACAACATGCATCGGGTCGCCCTCGTAGGGCGTACATTCGCCGTCCTCTATCGATTCCACCTCCAGCAGGTGCGCCGTATTGACAAAGCGATTGCCCTGCCAGTAGCCCGTACACTGCTGGAGGATGGCGAGCGCCAGGTCTGTGCCTGCGACGACGGTGAAGGGCGCCCGCCGCGCGAAAATCTGCATCGTGACCTCCATCTCGCCCACCGAAACAGGCGGGCGCGGTGGCAGTCCCAGCGCACGCAACCGCTCCGAAAAGCCCTGAAACTGATACCCTTCTTCTGTCAGGCGGCTCAGCAGGGCAACCCCGTTATAAAAGTAGCGGTCGGAGTACTCTCCCCGCCGGATGCCGTCCCAATCCATCTGCCAGCACGAAGGCGCAATCCGCTTCCCATCAAAGCAAGACATAGGCGTCTCAATTTCCGCTCACCCGCCTATAAGGGCAGGTTGAGCGTATGCTATAATTGTACCGTGTAAAGGAGGTTATTCGATGAGACTCATGCGCAATCTGCTAACTGCAGGATTGGTGCTTGCGTGGAGTTGTGCTTTCGCCCAGTTAGCCTCGGTTCTGGAGCGCAACGGCTCGGTTTCGTGGAAGTTCTTGGGCGGACAGTACGAGATTACGGGCGCTGTCAACCTCAGCGGCAATGTAACGCCGAGCGATCCCCTGGTGTTTTCGTTTCAGGACCTTAACGGCGATGGCGTGGCGCTGGATGTGCGCCTGGATATGACGGAGCTCTTTCCCGGATTTGGGATCAATTACACCATAGATCTCATTGGTACTGTGCTTTCCGACAGTGCCAGCGAGGCGGATATTCTATGGCGCGCTGCGGATACCCCCAATCAATGCGTAACAGTAAATGTTGGCTTTGAGGTCACGGCATTCATCACCTACCTGGAGGGCGGTCTGCGCGGGCGGATTACGCGAATTGAGTGCCAGCCCGATCCCTTTGGAGTGCGTGAAGGTCGCGTGACTCTGTATCTCGAGCCCACAGGCGGGGACGACTCCAACTACCTGCTGGCGCAGGGTTATCTTCTCTGCCAGCAGGACCCCCAATACTTCGCTACTGCTCGAATCTTTGATATGGACTGGCTCGCCTATGGCGGCGGCAGTGCGGGCGGCGATGTGGACAGCAATGGCTGCGTGGACGATGCGGACCTGCTAAGCGTGTTGTTTAACTTTGGCGGGGGCGAAGGCTGCGCCGATATTAATGGCGACGGCATCGTTGACGACGCCGACCTGCTGACAGTGCTATTTAACTTCGGCAGCGGGTGCTAATTTGGGAGTGCCCCTGAAGCGAGTGGGAAAACACCCATGCCCTGACGGCTGAGGTTCCGTTCCTATGAGACGAAGCCGACCTCCGTCGGCTAAAAAAGCCAGCGGAGGTTGGTTTTGTCTACTGGGAACGGCTTTAGCCGTCAGGTTTTCAGACAAGGCACGAAAAACCCATCCATGAACTATGATGGCACAGTGGGTATCACAGGCTCTGCTTGCCCAGCTGGACGGAGAGCTTCACGGAGACGCCCTCACGAATCGCCACAATCTCTACCTGCTGGTTGGGTTTCGCCATATAGAGCGCGCGGGTCAGGTCGGCGGCGGAGCGGATGGGCTGCCCGTTGAAGCCTGTGATATAGTCGTTTACCTGCAAGCCAGCGCGCTGGGCAGGGCTGTTGGGAGCGATGCGCACGATTCGCACCCCTGCGGGCGTACTCTGGTAGTCCACGCCCAGCCACGCGTATTCCACGCTACCGCGCGTGCGCAGTTCGTTCACGGCACGCTGGGCAATCTCGCTGGGAATTGCAAAGCCCGTTACGGCAATCGCGGGGCGCACAGGCATCCCTTCCACGGCTTGCAGGGCGCCCACCATCACGCCGACCACCTGACCCCGTGAATCCAGCAACGGCGCGCCCGGCTCGCCTGCGCCTACCGTGCCGTTGAACTGTAAGAGGAGTACCACCCGTCCTGTTGTGGGGCGCACGCCCACGCGGTCTTTGCCGCCAATCGTGCCGACGGTCACGCTCCCTTCCAGCCCGCCGCGGTTGCCGATGAGTATCGCGGTGGCGCCGACGGGCAGGTTTTCGGAGCTACCCCAGCGCAGGCTGGGCAAGCCCGACGCCCCCTCCAATCGCAGCAGTGCAATCCCTGTGATATTGTCAATTCCCCGCACGCGCGCGGAGAACGCCTGACCGCTGGCGAGATAGACTCGCGCCGAGCGTGCCTCACTAACCCCCTCCGCCGAGCAGACGACCCAGCCTGCGGGGTCTATGATGAAGCCGCTGCTGCGAATGGTGCGCCCTCCTGCGAGAACGCCTTCCACCGTCACAATCGCCGGGCGCGCCGATTCGACCACCTGATTCACTTCTGTGGCAGCGCGTCCCAGCACCGAGTCGGGCACGGGCTGGCTCCACACGCCTGCGAACAGGCAGGTTATCATTAACCCAATAAAAAGCGGATTAAAACGAACAGATAATCGCGTTTTCATCGACTCCCTCCATAGCGTGCTGAGTCTTCGAAGGCATGCCACCTGCCACCACTGCTGCTGCCGCGGGTTCGCCGTAGCGCACAGGCAGATATTCGGTTTGCGGGGTATCGCCCAGAGGCACAATCGGTTCGGGAGCGAGCATCGTGATTTGGGTTGTAGGGGGGCGTACCGCGCCGCGCATGGAGGCAGGTTCAGGGGCGCGCGCGATTCGCGTGCGCGCTTCAGGAACTGCTTCTGGCGAGGCTTCAGGCTCACCATCGCTGTGGGTCGGCTTGGGTTCTGTCAACACGGGTTCAGCAGCGAATGGATGCGCCTCACTACCAGCTGACCTCCAGCGCAGTTCGGTGCGCTCAGGAGAAGCCGACTCACGCTGGCTTAGCCGAACCGCAGAATCGGGGTTTTGTGTGCGGGGCGTTGTCTGGAACCATAGCCCGATGGCAACCCCAACAGCAAGCATCATTCCCAGCCCCCACGCCAGTCGGGGCGCCCAGAGGATTCGTCGTTGGGGGCGGGTTTGAAGGCGCAACGCGATTGCCTCCCAGCGCAGCTGGCAGGCGGGCACAGGCTCCGAGCGCACCTGCCTCAGCAGCGCACGGTACGCCTGCTCCTGTTGCCAGAGCGCACGACACGCCGCACAACTCTCCAGATGCGCGCGCCATGTCTCGGTTAGACCGCTCGGCTCGCTCTCAAGCCACCCCGCAAACTGACGACAAAGGTTTCTCATTCAATCTCACCTATCTGGCGCAATAACGGCTCCAAAACAGCTTTGAACGCGCGGCGGGCACGCATCACACGCAGCTTCACCCCGCCCACCGTCGTGTTCAAAATCTCCGCCATCTGTTCATATTCCATCTCTTCCAGATCGCGCATCACAATCAGCTGCCGATGGTGTTCGGGCAGGCGGTTGAGCGCGGTGTAAAACGCCTCGTGGAAGGCGTTCTGCTGGACGACCTCTTCGGGTTCGGGCGGGTTCGGGTGCGTCATCCACGCCAGTTTGTATCCCGCCTCGCGCTGGAGCAGTTCGGCATGTCGCTTCTGGGCGCGGGCACGGTCGGTACACAGATTTAGCGCAATCCGCATCAGCCATGTGCTGAACCGCGATTGCTCACGGAAAGTGTGCAGGCGCTCAAACGCCTTCAGGAACACTTCCTGCACAATATCTTCAGCGTCGTCGGCGTTCCCCACAGAGCGATAGACGAGCCGAAACACAGGCTGGCGATAGCGTACAAAAAGCGTTTCCAGCGCATCCGTGTCGCCTTCCTTTGCACGCGCCACCAGCTGCTCATCACTGAGAGTCGGATACGCCAGCCCCGAAGCGAAGTCGTCCATAGCGACGGTTCCCGCGCGGTTCATTCTGCATGGTCTGACGAATCAACGGGAGGGGCGTTTCGCATTAGGCGCACGCGCATCACGCGCTTCGTCTGGGGCGTTACCCGAACGCGGTGGGCAATCGTGTAGTCGGGAATCCACACGATGCCTGCATCATCACACAACAGGGGCAGGTGGCGGCGCTCTTCAGGCGGAACCTTGCGGTCTATGAAGATTCGGCTCACCTTTTTGGGGTGCGCCATCCCCAGCGGCTGGAAGCGGTCGCCAGGGCGCCAGTTGCGCACTTTCAGTTCGCCCTGCAGGGCGTCGGCGTCCAGCACGACTTCCTGAACGCCTGGCTCGCAGCAGGGTGGCGGTATCGCCTCTGCCGCGCTCCATGCTTCCTCTGTCGCCTCCAGCCACACCCCTGCCTGCGGGATCAGCACGGGCGTGTCGGGGTAGAGGGGGTACTCGTATTCTGGGGCTTCTTCGCGGGAAGTGGGGTGCATCGTGGCGCCGTGGGGGTCCGTCAGCAGGCGCCATTCCGAGCTGATTTCCCATGAAGTAGACCTGCCGTTCACCAGCGCGCGGCGGATGGCTTCCAGAATCTCGTAAGGTGGCATGCTGAGCGGGTCGGCGTGCGCCTGAATCCATGCCCGTAGCAGTCGGCGTTGCACCGCAGGATGCTGGCGCTGGAACATCTCGGCGGGCAGGCGCGCCCCACGCTGGAGGTGGTTGCCAAAATGCTCACGCAGATAGTAGTCCCACCAGCCCTCTTCGTTCTCCACAATATCGGCGAGGCGGAGCAGGTGGCGTTCAAAGGCGGGCGCGAGTTGCTGAAGCAGGGGCACCAGTTGCGAGCGCACCCGATAGCGCAGCTGGCGCGGGTCCACATTCGTGCGGTCAAACACCGTCGGTAGCCCGTGCGCCGCGCAATAGGCGTGAGTCTCGGCGCGGGACACATCCAGCAGGGGGCGGATGATGCGCCCGCGCTGGTAGGGGATGCCGCGTAGCCCACGCGGTCCCGTGCCCCGTAAAAGATTAATCAGGATGGTCTCAATCTGGTCGGTTCGGGTGTGGGCGGTAGCGATGGCGACGGCGCCCAGCGAGTCGGCGAGCCGTTCCAGAAACGCATAACGCGCCTTGCGCCCCGCCTCTTCGAGGGTGATGCCCTCGGCTTTTGCCAGCGCAGGCACATCTGCCCGCTCCCAGTGGAACGGCACACCCAGCGACTCACACACCCCACGACAGACCGCCACATCCGCATCCGCCTCAGGGCGCATGCCATGATGCAGATGCGCCGCATGCACCCGAATCATCAGCTCGCTCTGCAGCTGGGTGAGGATATGAAGCAGTGCCGTGGAATCGGCGCCCCCAGAGTAGCCCACAATCACGATGCCCCCCTCAGGGGGTATCATCTGCCGTTCCAGAATCGTCTTCCGAACCCGTTCGAGGGGATTCATTCTGTTTCACGGCGCCGTCTCGTCTCAGGAAAATCGTTCCCAGCTCGCGAGACCCACTCGCTGCCACGCAGCGAGCTCTTCCATAGTTTCCTCAGAGGGCGGCTCGTTCAGAGGGATAATCAGAATTCCCACCTTCGTTTCCACAAGGCGCACAGGGATGTCTGGCTCCAGATGATAGCGTATGCGCATCTCTTCTGGCACGATCAGCTCGCCGTTTTTGCCGATAATGGCGTGTTTCATTTTCCACCTCTTGCTAATAGGCTCGCCAGTAGCGTCGGATCAGGTCGCGTGTTTTGCGGACGCCTTCAATGGGGTCGCCCTCGCCCATGTATTCGATGGAGAGCGCGCCGCTGTAGCCCGCCAGTCGCAGGTGGCTCAGCAGGCGTCCGTATTCCAGCTGGGTCTCCTCGCCGCGCGCGTCGAAGGCGTGGCTTTTGGCATGCACATGGAACGCATACGGCGCGAGCTGGCGGCAGGTCTCGTAGATTCGCTCGGCGGGCGCGTTTCCAAAATCGAGGCAGGCGCCCACCCAGCGCGAGTCGGTGCCCCGAATCAGGCTCACGAGGTTCTCGGCGCGGTGCGCCACGCCGTCGCGGTTTTCCAGTGTAATCCGAATCTGGCGTCGGCGTGCTTCGGGCAGCAGCCGCTGAAGGAACAGCCCCGCTCGTTCCAGCAGGTGGGTATCGTCTTCACGCTCGTTGCCCGAGCCGCCGAGATGGAACCGTACCAGCGGCGCGCCCAGCGTGTAGGCTGCCTGCAGGCACTCCACACACTCGTCCATCTTACGGCTGAGGTTCGCCTCGTCCTGAATCTGAAGCGGTTCCGAGACCATCAGCCCCGTGATGGCGACACCGTAGCGGGTGAACAGTTCGCGCAGGGGTTCCAGCGTGCGCGGATGCAGGCTGGGCAGGTGGCGCGTGTGCAGGCTCACCCCCTGAATATCCAGTTCGCGCAGGGTGTGGGGCAGGCTCTCCAGAGTCAGGGCGCCGCTTTCCAGCAGTTTGTGAAAGGCGGTCGTTTCGCAGCTGAGCAAGGGGAACAGGGGCGCTGGCTTCGGCTCGCCGCGCTCCAGCAGTTCACCCACGCGCTCCAGCCGCTCAAAAAGACCCCCAAACCCCGCGTTCACCAGCGAGCGCACGCCCTCGCGCAAAAAATCGCGCCGACTGGTGGGACGATCATGCCGACTCATCAAGGGAATTATACCACCCTTGTTGAGCCGTTTATTCGTTGCTGAGTGTAGACGCCTCGTAGTCAGACATGCCCGAGTTGTAGTCGTGGAACGCACCGCCGGAATCTACCCATCCAGGGTTGCCGTCGGGGTCTACATGGGTCGGTTCGGGGTAGTTATCGCCCAGTGCGCGGCTCCACTCTTCTGACCACCAGGAGCGCTCCGCATCCGACTGGCGCAACGAGTCCATAAAGTCGTCGCTTCCTGTGCTGAGGTCGGGCAGGCTGGAGCTGCCCCCGCTGTCGGGCATAAAATCGGCGCCGAAACCGGGGCTACTGTAGCCGTAGGGTGTTGCGCCGCCGGAAGCAGGAGGTGCGAACGCCCCGCCCGGGATGCCACCTTCTGGCGCAGGGACAGAAACGGTGTAAGGGTTAGGCTCACTATTGCTTGCCATCGCGCCAATAATGCCCAGCATTACCAGCGCGCCGCCGCATAGCATGCACATCCCCAGCACGCCCACGCCAAGCGCAATCCAGACCCATTTCGGGACCCCACTGCGCGACGCCTTTGGCGCACTCCCGACGCCCACACCCTCAGGGGGTGTTGTCGGCTGTGTCCTCTCGTTTGGATTGGGTAACTCTTGCATCTCAAAATCACCTCTGGAGTAATTATGCCACATCTGGAAGCAATTCAGCACGCATAAATCCCTGCAGCGAACCTGTTCGGTTGCAAGAACCTTTCCTTAAAGCTCCCCCGCAAGCGAGAGGGCTTCCGTGGGTTTGCAGGCGCCCGCTCGGGGCAGGGTTCGGTTCCCCTTGCGGAGCAGGGAGAATCGCACGGCTCAAAGGGGTAGATTTTTTTCATGCCTCCCTGAAAGAGCGACGGCTAAAGCTGCTCCCAGTAAACGAAGCCCGCCTGCGCGGGCTCTTTTAGCCGACGCAGGTCGGCTTCGTTGGGTATGGGCAGGACGGCTAAAGCCGTTCCTAATAAACAAAGCCAGCCTCCGCTGGCTCCCGTAGCAGGGGCATCCTGCCCCTGTTCACGCACAGGCTGCGCGTGCTACTTCAACCGACGGAGGTCGGCTTCGTTTTATAGGAACGGAACCTCAGCCGTCAGAACCTCACCCCCCCACAAACAAAAAAACGCCCCTCCCTCGCGCGAGGAAGGGGCGTCTTCCGTTTCAATCCCTCCCAGGTAGGCTACAAACGGGAAGTACGGGCGCACGGCCGTGCGCCCCAACAAGGGTTTCAATCCCTCACAGGTAGGCTACAAACCAAGGACAGGTCAACCCCATGGACAGTGATCCCGAGTTTCAATCCCTCACAGGTAGGCTACAAACGAGATCATGCGAGCGAACCTGATCTGCCCTCAGTGGTTTCAATCCCTCACAGGTAGGCTACAAACGATTGTAGAAGCAGGGCTGCCCAACATGTACCAGCTGCTGTTTCAATCCCTCACAGGTAGGCTACAAACGTAATGGCGCACCCAGTAGCCCCAGCGCTGACGCCATGTTTCAATCCCTCACAGGTAGGCTACAAACTGGTCTCCTGTCAGCTCAATATCTCCACCTGCACGGGTTTCAATCCCTCACAGGTAGGCTACAAACTATAACCGCCGACAGGCGAGAGTTACTCACCCAGAGTTTCAATCCCTCACAGGTAGGCTACAAACGCGGGTGCAGCCTCGTGCGCCGAGCAACATCGTGCGTTTCAATCCCTCACAGGTAGGCTACAAACAGGTTGCGGGCATTGACGAAGACGGTAATCCATTCAGTTTCAATCCCTCACAGGTAGGCTACAAACTGTCGAGACAGGATTGGAGTGGTGTGAGCAGCTCGGTTTCAATCCCTCACAGGTAGGCTACAAACCGGGCGTACGAAGAGTACGCTTTCTATGCAGATGTTTCAATCCCTCACAGGTAGGCTACAAACGGTCGATGTTGATGGATGTGCGGATGACGCGGTTGAGTTTCAATCCCTCACAGGTAGGCTACAAACCCTCGCGTTCTGGAGCGGGGTCGATGATATCCTGCCGTGTTTCAATCCCTCACAGGTAGGCTACAAACGGGTTGCCGCGGTCATCGCGGAAGGAGGCGAAGCGGGGTTTCAATCCCTCACAGGTAGGCTACAAACTGCCGTGCCTCACCGTTCAACAACTCTCGCACCAGGTTTCAATCCCTCACAGGTAGGCTACAAACGATTTCTCGCGAATTAGCAGAAACCCGCCCAGAAGAGTTTCAATCCCTCACAGGTAGGCTACAAACTCGGATCCGTATCCGAACGGTCTCCGTTTAGTCTCCGTTTCAATCCCTCACAGGTAGGCTACAAACGAACCGGGAGACCACCCCCTTCGCACCGATTCAACGTTTCAATCCCTCACAGGTAGGCTACAAACGCTCAGGCGTCCGAGCGCGCGCAAGAGCGTGCCCGAGTTTCAATCCCTCACAGGTAGGCTACAAACTTGTCGTGGCGCTCATGAAGGGTCGTTCGAACGCGAGTTTCAATCCCTCACAGGTAGGCTACAAACTCCCCAGCGCTTATAAGTTGCATGCCCTACAATTTCGTTTCAATCCCTCACAGGTAGGCTACAAACGGTGCGTCGCGACGGATGGATATCCGTCGTGGCGCGTTTCAATCCCTCACAGGTAGGCTACAAACTCTGACTCGTAGTCAAGGTAAAGAACACTCCCACCCGTTTCAATCCCTCACAGGTAGGCTACAAACATGACGCGCGTCAGCACAGGCTGGCACTGATTTATCGTTTCAATCCCTCACAGGTAGGCTACAAACGCTTGAGAGTCCCTATCACGCTCATCGCTCCACCTCCAGGTTTCAATCCCTCACAGGTGGGCTACAAACACGGCTCCCTGAAGAACCGCGCGTGCTGAAAATCAGTTTCAATCCCTCACAGGTAGGCTACAAACGGAAGATGCTGAATATCAGGCGCAGGTGGAATATACGTTTCAATCCCTCACAGGTAGGCTACAAACTTCTATATCTGGCACGCGAGATGTTGCCTTTTGCGGGTTTCAATCCCTCACAGGTAGGCTACAAACTGGCGCTGGAGCGATACTCGCCATCCCAACGACGAGTTTCAATCCCTCACAGGTAGGCTACAAACTCGGCTTGTGTATGGGTGGCATCGGTTAGAAGCCTGTGTTTCAATCCCTCACAGGTAGGCTACAAACGCGATTACTGGCTGGCGAAGATTGTGATTGAGCGCGTTTCAATCCCTCACAGGTAGGCTACAAACTCAGGCACCTCCTCGGAAAGACCCGCGCGAGGTGAAGTTTCAATCCCTCACAGGTAGGCTACAAACTGCGTATTCGGTTATGCATACGGATATTATACCATAGTTTCAATCCCTCACAGGTAGGCTACAAACGGTTAATCCGCTGTTTGAAGAGCACGCGTGCCTCAAGTTTCAATCCCTCACAGGTAGGCTACAAACGCACGATGAAGTAGATGCAGAGCGCGAGGTAGCCCAGTTTCAATCCCTCACAGGTAGGCTACAAACAGGACACGCAACAAACCTTGCTTACCCAGTCACCGGTTTCAATCCCTCACAGGTAGGCTACAAACCAGTGGCTTGCCAGCGACGCGCTGCAGGATAATCGGTTTCAATCCCTCACAGGTAGGCTACAAACTTCATCGAGTTGTGGCGTCAGACCGAGAATGCGAGGTTTCAATCCCTCACAGGTAGGCTACAAACGCGCTGCAGGAGCGTCAGTTGCGCCGCTGATGTCGAGTTTCAATCCCTCACAGGTAGGCTACAAACGGGCAGGTGAAGAGCATGTGTTGCTGATTGGTGAGCGTTTCAATCCCTCACAGGTAGGCTACAAACGCATGGGCGCGTGCGCCTCGCTGATGACAGTCAAGGTTTCAATCCCTCACAGGTAGGCTACAAACCAACCCGCTCTTTGCGGGTCGGTCCCGAAAATGAGTTCAAAACGGTTCCGATTGTCAAGGTTCGGGCGTTGCCCGTTGGCGGGTTTATTA
>Ga0101943_1000176_pt1:87500-90000 | contig 151120 bp, 119 predicted proteins | sample DewCreD2012metaG_5_FD_75244 | JGI IMG/M metagenome (GOLD analysis project Ga0101943, IMG submission 75244) | Hot spring sediment bacterial and archeal communities from British Columbia, Canada, to study Microbial Dark Matter (Phase II) - Dewar... ... | reverse complement strand
TAGGCACGGGGCTGGCCTGGCTGGTCGTGGCCTATCGGTTCCCAGGGCGCGCCCTTTTCGACTGGCTGCTCCTCCTGCCCCTGGCCATCCCCTCTTACGTGCTGGCCTTCGTTTATATGGCCACCTTGGACTTCGCTGGACCGGTGCAAACAGCACTGCGCAACTGGTTTGGTAGCAGCGCCTGGTTTCCCGAAATTCGCTCCGGCGGCGGCACCGTGTTGGTCATGACTCTGGTGTTCTATCCTTATGTTTACCTGCTGGCCCGAGCGGCTTTCCATGAGCAGGCAGCCACGACCTTCGAAGCGGCCCGGGTCTTGGGCTACAGTCGCTGGAAGGCCTTCTTGCGGGTGGTGCTCCCCATGGCCCGCCCGTCTATCGTTGCCGGGCTCTCCCTGGTTCTGATGGAGGTACTGACCGATCTGGGCACCGTGCGTTTCCTCAACTTCCCTACGCTGACCGACGGCATCTTTCGCATCTGGCATGGGATGATAGAACGTGAAGCAGCTATGGAGCTGGCCGGTCTGCTGCTGCTCTTCGCCCTGGGGGCGCTTCTCCTGGAGCGCCGTCTGCGCGGGCGCGCCCGCTACTACCAGACGGGCAACCGAAGTCAAGGCATCGCTCCGGTGCACCTCTTCGGCTGGCGTGCATGGGCAGCCACCGGGACGTGCACGCTGGTGCTGAGCGTCACGTTCTTCCTGCCAGTGGGAAGACTCGTGGCATGGGCTGTCAGCGAGGTGATGCGGGGAACGCCAGGAGCATTGGATGCCCTTTACTGGGATTTCACCCGCAACAGCCTGATCCTCTCTGGGACCGCAGCCGGCATCGCCGTATCGCTGGCTGTAATATTGGTCAACGGAGTGCGTATTAGCAAACATCCACTGAGCCGTCTTGCAGCTCGATGGGCAACCCTTGGCTACGCTGCTCCCGGCGCAGTCATTGCGCTGGGGGTGCTGATACCCCTGGCCGCTCTGGATCACATGTTGAACGAGCTGGCTGCGCAGTGGTGGGGAGTCTTTCCCGGCCTCTTGTTTACCGGCTCCATCATCGGCCTGCTCTACGCTTATGTAGTGCGTTTCATGGCAGTAGCCTACTTCAGCGTCGAGTCCAGCCTGGAGAAGGTCACTCCCAACATGGAAGATGCAGCCCGCACCTTGGGGGCCTCGCCGTGGCGGGTGCTTCGTCGTATCCACCTGCCCCTGATCCGCGCAGGAATGTTCACCGGGGCCGTACTGGTGTTTGTGGAAGTCATGAAGGAACTGCCGGCAACCTTGCTGCTCCGTCCCTTCGGCTACAACTCGCTGGCCATTCGTGTGTGGCAAGATGTTTCGGAGTCACTGTGGGCCAGTGCCGCTTTACCTGCCCTCACTATCGTGCTTGTCGGGCTGCTGCCGGTGGTATTGCTGATGCGAGCCGCTACGTCGGACACTCGCCCCCGTTCCGAAGAGATCGGCCGCCTATACCGTGAGAGAACAGGGCAGGAAGATGGTGCATCTGCTCGTATACAAGCGGAACCGGCTTTGTTTCGGCCTGGAGACGAATACGCGCCGCAGACACATCTACCACAAGACGCACATGCAGTTCGGACATTTACGACACGAGGTACAAAACATGCGCAATAATGGGCGAGTTTCCACCCCCTCCGCTGTTGCAACCCCGGTGACGGAGCATGCACTTTCTCTCACCAATGTCAGCAAGCGTTTCGGAGATGTGGTGGCATTAGAAGACCTGTCGCTGGAGGTTGCACCTGGAGAATTGCTGGCCATGGTGGGCCCCAGCGGCTGTGGCAAGACCACCGTCCTACGCCTTGTCGCCGGATTAGAGAGCCCAGATAGTGGGCGCATAGAGATTTGGGGGCAGATAGTTGTGGACAAAAACACCCACCTCTCTCCTGAAACACGCAAGGTTGGCCTGGTGTTTCAGGACTACGCCTTGTTCCCCCATATGACTGTATCCGAGAACGTGGGCTTTGGACTGCACAACTGGGATCACAAAACCCGCACACGGCGAATTGCAGAAGTTTTGGAACTAGTGCAGTTAGGCCATCTGGCCGACCGCTATCCCAATGAGCTCTCCGGAGGGGAACAGCAGCGGGTGGCCCTTGCTCGCGCATTGGCGCCTCAGCCAAAGGTGCTCTTGCTGGACGAGCCCTTCTCCAACCTGGATGCTGCCCTGCGCGCCCAGATGCGTGAGGAGGTGCGTAACATTCTGAAAGCAGTGCATACTACTGCTCTTTTTGTCACCCATGATCAAGAGGAAGCGATGTTCATGGGCGATCGGGTGGCGGTGCTCAACGCTGGGCGCCTCGAGCAGATCACTACACCGGACGAGATCTTCACAGCCCCTGCCTCGCGATTCGTGGCTGAATTTCTGGGTCCCACCGATTTCCTGCCCGGCAAAATCACGCACGAAGGCGTCCATACCGAGATCGGCCTGCTGATCCAGCCTGTTGATCTGCCCGTAGACACGCCCGTGGAAGTCGCCCTTCGACCCGATGATATCA
>Ga0101943_1000169_pt1 | contig 155355 bp, 149 predicted proteins | sample DewCreD2012metaG_5_FD_75244 | JGI IMG/M metagenome (GOLD analysis project Ga0101943, IMG submission 75244) | Hot spring sediment bacterial and archeal communities from British Columbia, Canada, to study Microbial Dark Matter (Phase II) - Dewar... ... | reverse complement strand
GCCGGCGGTGGCGCGGTCGGCGCGGAGGCGGCGGCACACCTCGAGGCCGTCCACCTCGGGGAGCATGAGGTCCAGCACGACGAGGTCCGGACGCCGCGCGCGCACCGCGCGCAGCGCCTCCGCGCCGGTGGCCGCGGCGCGGACGCGGAACCCCGCGCGCTCGAGGTGCAGGCTCACGAGCCCGCGGATGTCCGCCTCGTCCTCGACGACCAGGATCTCCGCGCTCACGCTGGCGGCCCTATTGGACCCGGCGCCGGCCTGCCGGACAAGCGGGCGCCCCGGGGCTCACGCCAGGGTGTGGCGGACCAGGCGGCCCTCGGTCAGGTAGATGACCATCTCCGCGATGTTCGTGGCGTGGTCGGCCGCACGCTCGAGGAAGCGCGAGATCAGCAGGAGCCGGAGCGCGCGCGGGATCGTGCGCGGGTCTTCCATCATGAAGGTCAGGAGCTCGCGGAAGATCTGCTCCTTCAGCGCGTCCACCTCACCGTCGCTCGCGCACACGCGGCGGGCCCGCTCCGCGTCACGCGCGACGAAGGCGTCCAGGGCCTCGCGGACCATGTGCTGGGCGCGCTCGGCCATCCGCGGCAGGTCGATGTACGGCTTCAGCTGGGGCTCCCGGGCGAGCTCGAGCGCGCGCTGCGCGATGTTCACGGCCTGGTCGCCGATGCGCTCGAGGTCCGTCACGATCTTCATGGCCGTGGTGACGAGCCGGAGGTCGCCGGCGGCGGGCTGGTGGAGCGCGAGCAACTCCACGCACCGCTCGTCGATCGCCACGTCGAGGGCGTTGACCTCGCGGTCGCGCGCCATGACCTCGGCGGCCAGGCGCTCGTCGCGCTCCACCAGGGCCCGCATGGCGCCCCGGAGCTGGTCCTCGACGAGCGCGCCCATGGCCAGCAGGGTCTGCGTCAACGCCTCCAGCTCCTCGTGGAAGTGGCGCGGCACCTTCCCCTCCTACCCGAACCGGCCGGTGATGTAGTCCTCGGTGGTCCGCTGAGCCGGATTCGTGAAGATCTTCTGCGTCCGGTCGACCTCCACGAGCTCGCCGAGGTACATGAACGCAGTGTAGTTCGACACCCGGGCCGCCTGCTGCAGATTGTGGGTCACGATCACGATGGTGACCCGGTCCCGGAGCTGCGTGATCAGCTCTTCGATGCGGGCCGTGGCGATGGGGTCGAGCGCCGAGGTCGGCTCGTCGAACAGCAGCATCTCGGGGTCGGGCGCCAGCGCCCGGGCGATGCAGAGGCGCTGCTGCTGGCCACCCGAGAGCGTGAGCGCCGAGTCGTCGAGCCGGTCCTTCACCTCGTCCCAGAGGGCGGCGTCGGCCAGCGCACGCTCGACCTTCTCGTCCAGGACGGCCCGGTCCCGGACGCCGCGCACGCGGAGGCCGTAGGCCACGTTGTCGTAGATCGACTTCGGGAACGGGTTCGGCTTCTGGAACACCATCCCCATCCGCATCCGCACCTCGATGGGGTCGATGCCGGGCCCCAGGATGTCGATGCCGTCCGGGTGCAGGACGATCTGGCCGTCGTAGCGGTGGCCGGGGTAAAGGTCGTGCATCCGGTTCAGGCAGCGCAGGAGCGTCGTCTTGCCGCAGCCGGAGGGGCCGATGATCGCCGTCACCTGCTTCTCGGCGATGGCGAGGTCGATGCCCTTGAGGGCATGGACCTGGCCGTAGTGGAAGTGGAGGCGTCGCACCTCGGCCTTGAGCGGGGGCTGGACCCCGGCCGGCGGGCGGTCGTCGGCTACCACGCGAGTCTCCTCCGGAGGCGGTAGCGGAGGTAGATCGCCACCGCGTTCATCGCGAGGGTCATGGCCAGGAGGACGAGCCCGGTCGCCGCCGCGTTGGCATGGAACGCCGGCTGCGGGCGCGAGATCCAGTTGAACATCTGAATCGGCACGACGGTGAACGGGGCGAAGAGCCAGTCGAACGAGATCCACGGCGGGTTGGGCTGGACGGGGGGCGGCGGCAGGAACGCGATGAAGGTCAGGGCGCCGATCGTCACGAGCGGGGCCGTCTCGCCGATCGCCCGCGAGAGGCCGACGATGATGCCGGTGATGATGCCGCCGGTCGCCGCCGTCACCACGTGGTCGCGCACCGTCTGCCACCTCGTCGCCCCCAGCGCGTACGCCGCCTCGCGGACCGTGCCGGGCACGGCCCGAAGGGCCTCCCGCGTGGCGACGATCACGATGGGCAGGATGAGCAGGGCCAGGGTCAGCCCGCCGGTGAGGATGGACTGACCCAGCCGGAGCCGGTAGACGAGCAGCCCGAGCGCCATCAGGCCGTAGACGATCGAGGGCACGCCGGCCAGGTTCGCGATGTTGATCTCGATCAGGTCGGTGAGCCAGTGCTTCGGCGCGTACTCCTCGAGGTAGATCCCGGCCGCCACGCCGAGGGGCACCGCGGCCAGCGCCGTCACCAGCATGACGAGTGTCGTGCCCACCCACGCCGAGAGGATGCCAGCGCGCTCGGGGACGCGCGACGGGTAGGAGGTCAGGAACTGGGCCGAGAGGCGCCCGGCGCCGTCCAGGGCGAGGTCCACGACCAGTGCCAGGAGCGCGAGGAGCCCGGTGAGCAGCGCCAGCAGCGCGAGGAGGGCGAACAGCCCGTCCAGGGCCCTCTTGCGGGCGATCGCGGTCCGGAGGTCGGTCACCCTCAGTACGCCTCGCGGAATCGCTTCCGGAGCAGGTGCCCAGCGATGTTGAAGACGAGCGTGATCGCCATCAGTGTCAGCCCGGCCGCGAAGATCGACTGATAGCCCAGGCTGCCGTGCGGCAGGTCGCCCAGGCTCACCTGGACGATGTAGGCGGTGATCGTCGCCGCGGGGTCCAGGGGGTTCCAGGTCAGGTGGGGCTGCATCCCGGCCGCGATGGCCACGATCATCGTCTCGCCGACGGCCCGGGAGACGCCGAGGATGTAGGCGGCTGCCAGGCCCGAGACGGCCGCGGGCACCACGACCCGGACGGCCGTCTGGAACGTGCTGGCGCCGACTGCGTAGGACGCCTCGCGCAGGTGCATGGGGACCGCGCGCATCGCATCCTCGCTGAGGGAGCTGATGTACGGGACGATCATCACCCCCATCACCAGCCCGGCGCTCAGCATGTTGAACCCCGGCAGCCCGGGAATCAGGCGCTGGAGCGCCGGCGTGACGAAGAGCAGCGCGAAGTAGCCGTAGACGACGGTCGGGACGGCGCTCAGCAACTCGAGGATCGGCTTCACGACTTCCCGGACCCGCCGGCTCGCGTACTCGCTCAGGTAGATGGCGGCCAGGGTGCCCACCGGCAGCGCCACCGCGAGGGCCACCGCGGTCGTCACCAGCGTGCCGGCGACCAGCGGGAGAATCCCGAACCGCGCCTGGGCGAAGAGCGGCGTCCACATCGTGTCGGTGAGGAACTCCAGCAGGGACACCTGCTGGAAGAACGGCACTGCCTCCCCGACCAGGGTGGAGACGATGCCGAGCGTCACCGCGATCGAGGAGGCCGCGGCCAGGCACAGCGCCCCCTCGATCGCGCGCTCGCCGATCCGGCGCCTACGGCTTCGCCTCACGCCTGAGGAGCTCCTCCACGGTGACCCCCACCTCCGGCGCGCCGCCGAACACGGTACCGAGCCGGCGCCGCTGGAAGCGCTCGAGCGCCATGGCGTAGGCCTGGGGCCGGAGCGGGACGTAGTTGACCTGCTTCGCCAGCTCGCCGCCCCGCGTCAGGTAGAACTCGACGAACTCCTGGACCGCCGGTCGGGCGGCCGCCGCCGCGCTCACGTAGACGAACAGCGGGCGCGAGAGCGGCTGGTAGGTGCCGTTCAGCACGTTCTCCAGCGAGGGCGCCACCGGGCCCTTGCCGGCGTCGATGGCCACGGCCCGGAGCCGGCCGGCGTTGGCCGCGAAGTACGCGAAGCCGAAATACCCGAGGGCGTTCCGGTCGCGGGCCACGCCCTGGACGATGACGTTGTCGTCCTCGCTGGCCGTGTAGTCGCCCCGGCTCGCCCTGGCCTTGCCCACCACCGCCTCCGTGAAGTAGTCGAACGTGCCGGAATCGGCGCCCGGGCCGAAGAGGTGGAGCGGGGCGTCGGGCCAGCCGGGACGGACCTGGCTCCAGCGGGTGAGCGTTCCCTGGGCCTCCGGGGCCCAGATCCTCCGCAACTCGGCCACCGTCATGGTGCCAGCCCACGTGTTGGCGGGGTTGACGACCACCGTCAGGGCGTCGAACGCCACCGGCAGCTCGATGTACTGCACGCCCCGGGCGCGGCAGGCCTCGATCTCCGGCCTGAGGATCGGGCGCGAGGCGCCCTGGAGATCGGTCTCGCCCCGGCAGAACTTCTTGAATCCGCCGCCCGTCCCGGAGATGCCGACGGTCACCCGGACGGCGCCGCGCTTGGCCTTCTGGAATTCCTCGGCCACCGCCTCGGTGATGGGGAAGACGGTGCTCGACCCGTCGATCCTGATGATCGTGGCCTGCTCCGACGCGGCGGCGAGCCCGCCGGGCGGAGCGAGGAGTATGAGACCGAGCAGGCTTCGCACGGCGTACCGCACCATTCGTGATCTCATGCGTCGTTCTCCTCTCGTGCGTCGTTCTCCTCTGCGTGCGCCGGTCGTTCCGCCGTCGTCGGGGGTAGGATGACCGGGGCGTGTTACGGGACGATGACGAGCCGCGAACATTTTCGTCACGACGCAGGGGCCGTCCGGGCGGGGCTCAGCCGGTCCCTCGAGGACGGCGGCGTGGCGGCAGGACGCGCGAGGCGCACGGCCGTGCTCGTCCCGCGTCCGGTCCTCGGACGCAGGCTGGCTCCTCCAGGCGACGAACCGGGTCACGGCCCGCACCGGGCGCGTGACGGCGTCACAGGGCGGCGCGATCGTCCGCATCCGCGCCCATCCTGCGCCGCGGAGGTGACGGGCCGGTGACGCGCGCGCAACAGTGTGCGAACGCGCGCGGAGAGCGGGGGGCCGCGGGGCGGCGCCGCGCCAGCGACGCCGGGGCCGGCGCGAGGCGACGGACCGTCGGCGAGAACGCGCTGCCGCCGGTCGGGGCGGTCAGGCGCGCGTGGGCTCGTCGAGCCGGGGACGCACGCCGGACCGCGGGGTCAGGTTAGCAGCGGCCCTGGCGTGCGAGGCCGGGCGGGCAACCCCGCCGCGGCACGTGTGCGTGCAAGTGCCCGGGCGGAAGCTTGGCGATCACCGCGGGCGGCGTGACGACGATCGCCCACGGGCCCGTGTGCGCCGGCGCGACCCACCACTGGCCACCGTGGAAGGTGTAGTAGGCGCCGTTGTAGTAGACGACCTCGTAACCGTCCATCAGGTAGACGTTCCACTCCGGCACCCAGATCAGCCGCGGGGGACCGGGCGGAAGCGGCGGTGGTGCCGCGACGACGACCTGCGGGGGCTGGGCCGCGGCGGACGGCGCGGGGGGCGCTGGCGCGGGGGGCGGCGCCGCGGCCTTCTGCTCGGCGCCCTGGATCGCGTCCCCGATCACCGCGCCGCTCACGGCGCCGATGCCGGCGCCGATGAGCGCGCCCGTGCCCGGGTGCCCGACCTGGCTGCCGACAATGGCACCGGCCCCGGCGCCGATGGCGCCGCCAGCGAGCGCGCCTTTCTCGCGCGTGGTGAGCGGCGTCGAGCAGGCGCCCAGCGCGAGCGCGAGCCCGAGCGCCGCCAGCCGCGTCCGCGCCCCGGGCGCACGCACCTCAGTCCTCCCGTCCCTTCTTCGCCTTCGGTCCGCGCCCGTGCCCCGGACCCTCGGCGAGCTTCTTCGCGTGGCCGGGCGGGACCTTGTAGTAGGCGACGGGCACGGCGAGCACGGGCGCAGGCACGCGCTCGGCGGCCACGACCACCCAGGGACCCTTGTGGCTGGTGGCCACGAACCAGGCGCCCTCGTGGAAGCTGTAGTAACGCCCCGCGTACACAAAGAGGTTGAAGCTCGCGCCGGGCGCGTAGTAGACGGGCGTCCCGGGCACGACGGCCAGCTGCGGCGGGGCGGCGACGATCACCGGCGGCGGAGACGGGGGCGTACCGACGCTGATGCCGATGTTGACATCGGCCCGCGCCGGCTGCGCGAACAGGAGCCCCGTCGCGATCGCGAGCACCACCGTGCTCTTCTCGCTCATCTCGGCCTCCTCGCGGCAGGAGTCGCCGGGCGCCTCTGCATCGGCGGTGCCAGCCCGGGACGCTCGGTCCGAGCGCGGCTTTCGCCTCGTGTCCGCCGGGGTCGAGCGTGCCGTTGTGGCCCGACCGCCGTGCCGCTGTCACGCGCGCCCGGGCGCACGGGGAACCCCGGGCCACGGCCGGGGCCGCCTGGGGCCACGGCCGCGAGCGGGCCCCGGGCGGAGGCCGAGCGAGCCCCGGGCAGAAGCGAAGGCGGGCCCGGGCTGCGCCACCGGTGAATAGCCGCGGGTCCGGACCGTCGAACTGGTGCCGGACGAAAAGACCGGCCCCGCACCCGCGTCCCGGGCACCCGGGCGCCGCGGCTCCCGCCGACCGGGAACTCGGGGGGCGGGCGGGTACGTCGGAGACTGAGGAGGGGTCGCGCATGAAACGACTGGTGGCGGGTGCAGTGCTGCTCGCGGTCTCCGCGGTCGCCGTGCCGGCGCCGGCACAGGCGGACAGTTCGACCGACGCCGCGCTGGCGCTGGGCGCCTTCGCGGTCTTCAATCAGCTCATCCGGGGCGAGACGATCCTGCACGACATCCTGCAGCCGCGTCGGGTCGTGCGCGAGACCGTCGTGGTGCAGCAGCCGGTCGTCGTGCCGCCGCCCCCGCCCCCGGCGGTCGTCGTCCACCAGCCGCCCACGGTCGTCTACGCCCCGCCCCCGACGGTCGTCTATTACTACGTGACGCCGGGCTACGCGGTCGTCCCGCCCGGGCACGCGAAGAAGCTTTACCGGACCGCCTGGCGTCACTGGTGAGGCGCGCCGCGGCGGCGCTCGGCGCGCGACGGCGGGCTCAGCCCGCCGTCGCGTCCCTCATCGACCGTTCGCGCCCTCGCACAGCGGGCTCAGCGCCTGGGCCACGAAGTGCGAGAGGGAGGCATAGAGGCGCTCCGGCGCGCGCCGAGCGAACGCGGTGACCTCGGCGACGAGCGCGTCCAGCGAGTAGCCGCGCTCCGTCACACACCGGTGCAGGCGGGCAAGGGCGACGTCGGCGCCTCCGACGGGCTCGCGCTCGGCGCGTATGGCGAGCGCGCCCCAGCCGTGCAGGACGCCCTGGAGCGACAGGCGTCGCACCGGCTCGGACGTCTCGAGCCAGGTCGCGGCGGGGTAAAACACGCGCGCGGCGCCGTCCCCCGCGAGCAGCAGCGCCGCGGCCAGCACCCCGGCGACCACCCGTCCCTGCACGGCCACCCCCTCGCCCCGCGCGGTCCGCCCCGCGCGCTCCCTCGGCCCCGGTTCGTTGACAAGGTCCGGGGGGTCCTCTAGAGTGAACCAACTGGTGGCGCCACTGTCACGCATCGCCTCTCCCCGCTGGTCCGTCGTCCTGCTTGCGCTCCTGGCCCTGGCGGGCGCCGAGCAGACGCTCGCCTCCCGTGACATCGTCGCGCGCTTCACCACGCTTTCCTGGGACAATCCCGCGACGCTGCTCCAGGACGAGACCGCCTCGCAGGGCGTCATCTCGGTGGAGTCCGCGCGCCAGACCTCCGCGGGCGCGCTCGCCCTCGGCCCGGTCCGGCGTCTGACGGTCGGGCCCTCGTCGACCGGGGCCCCGGCCGTCGCGGCCCTGGCCCGCCAGCCGCGCGGGCCCTAAGTCCCGCCTCGCTCCGCCGATCGAGTTCCGCCAGGCCCGCCCGCCGGTCGTCGAGGCGCGGGGCGGGCCCCGAGGAGGATCGCTGCTGATGAGACTCTCGTGGCGTGTGCTGTTCTGGCTGGCGGTTGGGCTGCCGATGCTGGTCGGCGTGGCCGGGCCCGCCCTGGCCGCGGGCCCCGACGCGGCGGGGCCGGGCGGTGGCGAGGCCAGCCTGCGGGTGCCGGACCTCGGAGGCGTGCGCCTCGGAGGCCTGAGCGGCGAAGGCCTGTTGCTCGGCGGGCTGGTCGTGTGCGGGCTCGGGGGGCTCTTCGGCCTCTGGATGCTCGGACGCCTGCGGCGGCTGCCGGTCCATCCCGCGATGCGCGAGGTCTCCGAGCTCATCTACGAGACCTGCAAGACCTACCTGATCACCCAGGGGCGGTTCCTGCTGCTGCTCGAAGCCCTCGTGGGCGTCGTCATCGTCCTGTACTTCGGCGCCCTGCTCGGCTTCGAGCCGAGCCGCGTGGCGATCATCCTCCTCTTCAGCGTGCTCGGGATCGCCGGCAGCTACGGGGTGGCGTGGTTCGGCATGCGGATCAACACCTTCGCCAACTCCCGCACGGCCTTCGCGAGCTTGCGGGGCGAACCCCTGCCGGTCTACGCCATCCCGCTCCAGGCCGGGATGGCGATCGGCATGCTGCTGATCAGCGTCGAGCTCTTCCTGATGCTGTCCATCCTGCTCTTCGTGCCGGGCGAGTACGCGGGGCCCTGCTTCCTCGGCTTCGCCATCGGCGAGTCGCTCGGCGCCGCGGCCCTGCGCATCGCGGGCGGGATCTTCACCAAGATCGCCGATATCGGCGCCGACCTGATGAAGATCGTCTTCAACATCAAGGAGGACGACGCGCGCAACCCCGGCGTCATCGCCGACTGCACGGGCGACAACGCCGGCGACTCCGTGGGGCCCACCGCCGACGGCTTCGAGACCTACGGCGTGACCGGCGTCGCGCTGATCTCCTTCATCCTCCTCGCGGTCCGCGACCCCGCCGTGCAGGGGCAGCTGCTGGTCTGGATCTTCATGATGCGCGTGCTGATGATCGTCGCCAGCGGGCTCGCCTACGTCGTCAACGACCTCCTGGTGCGCCGGCGCTGGGCGGGGGCGCGGCGCGTGAGCTTCGAGGCGCCGCTGACGTCGCTCGTCTGGCTCACCTCGGCCGTGTCGGTCGCGCTGACCTACCTGGCGTCCTGGGCGCTCATCGCGGACCTCGGCGACGGCACGCTCTGGTGGAAGCTGGCCACCGTGATCAGCTGCGGCACCGTGGCCGGGGCCCTGATCCCCGAACTCGTGCGCCTGTTCACCTCCACGGAGTCCTCCCACGTCCGGGAGATCGTGGCCTCGGCCCGCGAGGGCGGGGCCTCCCTCGACATCCTGTCGGGATTCGTCGCGGGCAACTTCAGCGCCTACTGGCTGGGGCTCGCGGTGGTCGGCTTGATGGGGACCGCGTACTGGGTGAGCACCACGGGGCTCGGGACGCTGATGGTCGCCCCGGCGGTCTTCGCGTTCGGCCTCGTGGCCTTCGGGTTCCTCGGCATGGGGCCCGTCACCATCGCCGTCGACTCCTACGGGCCCGTGACCGACAACGCCCAGTCGGTCTACGAGCTGTCGGTGATCGAACAGCAGCCGGGCGTCCGCGAGGAGATCCGGCGCGCCCACGGCTTCGACGTGGACTTCGGGCGCGCCAAGCAGCTCCTCGAGGAGAACGACGGCGCGGGCAACACCTTCAAGGCCACGGCCAAGCCCGTACTCATCGGGACGGCGGTGGTGGGCGCCACGACGATGATCTTCTCCATCGTGGTCCTGCTCACCGAGGGGCTCACGCGCCACCTGGACCGCCTGTCGGTGCTCCACCCGCCCTTCCTGCTGGGGCTGATCACCGGCGGCGCGGTCATGTACTGGTTCACGGGGGCCTCGACCCAGGCGGTGACGACCGGCGCGCACCGGGCGGTGGAGTTCATCAAGGCCAACATCCGCCTGGAGGGGGTCACGCGCGCCTCGGTGGCCGACAGCAAGCGCGTCGTGGCGATCTGCACGCAGTACGCCCAGCGGGGGATGCTGAACATCTTCCTGGCGGTGTTCTTCGGCACGCTCGCCTTCGCGCTCGTGGATCCCTACTTCTTCATCGGCTACCTGGTGTCGCTCGCGCTGTTCGGGCTCTTCCAGGCGATCTTCCTCGCCAACGCGGGCGGAGCCTGGGACAACGCCAAGAAGATCGTCGAGGTCGAGCTCGGCGAGAAGGGCTCGGGGCTCCATGCCGCGACCGTCGTCGGCGACACCGTGGGGGACCCGTTCAAGGACACGTCGTCGGTGGCCATGAACCCCGTCATCAAGTTCACCACCCTCTTCGGCCTACTGGCCGTCGAGCTCGCGGTGAGCCTCGCCGGGCGGGGCGGAACCCTGCTGCACGGGCTGGCCGCCGTCTTCTTCGTGCTCGCCCTCGTCTTCGTGTGGCGGTCGTTCTACGCCATGCGGATCGAGGCGGCCCCGGCCGTGGTCGCGGTGGAGCACGCGCCGGCGAGCGAGGCCCCGCCCCGTCGCTGAGCGTCCGCTCGCCGGCGCGCTGGGGGGCCCGCCAGCGCTCCCGCTGGCGATGCTCCTCGGATCGCTGGCCTGGTCCTTCGTTTACGCGAGCCTGCCCTTCCACATCCTGGGGCTCGCCGCGGACGCGGCCGCCGCGGTGCGGTGGACGGGCTGGATTCTCGGGATCGCCCCGCTCACGACCGTGCTCACGGCTCCGTTGTGGGGGCGGCTCACCGAGCGCGTCGACCCGCGGCGGCTCTACGTCGCCGTGGAGCTCGGCCAGGGGCTGGCGTTCGTCGGCCTCGCGCTGGCGCGCACGCTGCCCGAGCTCTTCGTCGCGCGCCTGGTCCTCGGCGGGCTCGGGGCGGCCTCGACGTTCGCCTTCGTCATCGCCGGGCGTACCGACCATCCCGGAGGCGTCCGGCGCCAGGTCGCCGCGATCCAGTCGGCGATGACGCTCGGGCAGCTCGTCGGGCCCCTGGCGGGGGCCGTCGCCGCGGCCCGCCTCGGGTTCCGCGCGTCGTTCGTCGTCGCGGGCGTCGTGCTGCTCGCGTGCGCCGGGCTCGTCTGGTGGCGGGTGCCCGCCACGCCGCCCCGGCCGCGCCCCGCGCCGCGCGGGCCGCGCGCCGCGCCGCCGGTCCTGGCGACGGCCCTCGTCGTGCTCGCCGCGTCCGCGCACATCTTCTTCCTGCCCGCGATCCTGCCGCAGGTGCTGACCGAGCTGGCGGTGGCGCCGGCCCGGCAGCTCGAGGTGGGTGGGCTGCTCGTCTCGGCCTCGGGCGCGGCGGCGGCCCTCGGCGCCCTGCTCGCGCCGCGCCTCGGCGAGCTCGCCCCCGAGCGGCGTCTGCTGCCCGCCCTGCTCGGCGGCGCCTCCGTGGCCGTGGCGGCCCTCGCGGCGGCCCCGTCCGTGACGCTCTACGGCGTGCTGCGCTTCGTCGAGATCCTGGTGATCGCGCCCCTGTTCCCGCTGGCGGTCGCCCGGACCGCGCTGGCGGCGGGGGGCGCGGCGATCGGCCTGGTGAACGCCGCGCGCCTGGGCGCCGGCTTCCTCGCGCCCGTGGGCGCGAGCGCCGCGCTCGCCCGCTGGTCGACCGACGCCGTCCACCTGGGGCTCGCGCTAGCCGGGCTCGCGTGTCTGCCGCTGGCCGCGCGGTGCGCGCCGGCGTCCGGGGCCGCGGGGCACCGCGGGCGCGGCGCGCCGTCCCCGGGATGCGGGTGAGCGGGGGGCCGTGGCCGCCCCGCGCCGCGCGGCTAGAGCGTGTAGGTCCGGTCCTGCTCGACGAGCACCACGCGGTCCCCGTCGAGCTGCGCGAGCTCGGCCGCCGTCTCCTCGCGGAACTGCGGCTTGACGTGGAAGACCCACACCGCGACGTCCGGCGGGAGCTTGTCGAGCTCGCGCCGCACGAGGTCGGGCGTCATGTGCCGCGCGGCCTGGGCCAGCGGCGCGAGGCGGTTGGGGAACGCGCACTCGAGCATGATGGCGCGGATCCCGGTGAGGCCGCGCACCGCCTTCCAGAGCGCGTCGGTCGGCCCGGTGTCGCCCGAGTAGACGAAGCCGCGCGCCCCGTCGTGGACGATGAACCCGACGGCCGGCACCGTGTGGTTGACGTTGATCGGCGTGACCCAGAGGTCGCCCACCCGCTGCTCGGCCTCCTCGACCAGCGTGCGGTAGCGGACGATCGGCCGCGCGGGGTCGGGGATCTGCGTGAAGTCGGGCCAGAGCACGTTGTTGAAGACCGCGGTGCGCAGCGCCTCGACCACGGGGCCGGTGCTCGTCACGGTGATCGGGCGTGCCGTCTGGTAGCAGGCGAGCGTCTCGGTGAGAAAGGCGAGCCCGGCGATGTGGTCGAGGTGGGAGTGCGAGACGAGCGCGTGGTCGATGGCAAGCTGCTCGGGCACGGTGAGGGCGCCGGTGACGGTGCCGGCGTCGATGAGGACCCGATCGTTGACCAGGAATGCGGTGGGACGCTGCCCCAGCCCTTCGCTCCCGAAGGCGCCGAGCACGCGGAGCTTCATTCAGAGCGGTAGGGTAGCATACATTGCGGGCGGAGCCGCGCAGGATGCGTTTGCGTCCCCTCCTGCCCGGGGCGGCGGCCGCCGCCCTCGTCGCCGCGCTGGCGCTCGCCGGCGCGCTGGAGCCGGCGGAGCTCGGCCTCCTCGATCGGCTGTTCGAGCTCCGCGGGCCGCGGCGGCCGGCGGCGCCGGTCGTGATCGTCACCATCGACGAGGACACCTTCGACGAGCTGGACCTCCCGTGGCCCTTCCCGCGCGCGCTCCACGGACAGCTCCTCGAGCGCATCGCCGCCGCCCGGCCGCTCGCCATCGGGCTCGACGTGCTCTTCCCCGAGCCCTCCGTCCGCGGCCCGGACGACGACGCGGCGCTGGGCACGGCCGTGGCCCGGGCCGGCAACGTCGTGCTGGCGGCCGCGATCACCGTGGTGGCCGAGCCGTTCTACGTCAAGACCGACCTGAACCCGCCGGTGCCCGCGGTGCGGGAGGGCGCCGCGGCGGTCGCGCCCGTCAACCACACGGTCGACCCCGACGGGCACCTCCGCCGCGCCACGCTCCGGTACCGGGTGGCGGAGCGCGAGCTGGACGCCTGGGCGGTGGCGCTCTACCGCCTGGCGCGGTCGGGCGGCCTCGCCGCGGCGCCGCTGCCCGAGGCCGCGGAGATCCTGATCAACTTCCGGGGCGGGCCGCGCACGTTCCCGTGGGTGCCGTACCACCGGGTGCTGAGCGGCGGGGTGCCGCCCGAGACGTTCCGCGGCGCCGTGGTGCTGGTCGGCGCCACGAGCCCGGCGCTGCAGGACGTGTTCTCGACGCCCTTCGCGCGCGCCCGGCAGATGCCGGGCGTCGAGGTGCACGCCAACACGCTCGACACGCTGCTGCGCGGCGACGCGGTCCGCGCGCTGCCCGCCTGGGTGAGCCTCGCCCTCGCCGTGGGCGCCGCGGCGGCGGGCGCCGCGCTGCCCGCGGTCGCGCGCGCGACCTGGGCGGGGCTCGCGGCGCTCGGCGTCGCGGCCGCGCTCGCGGGCGGGACCGTGCTGGCCTTCGCGGTCGCGGACGTCTGGGTGCGGGCGGCGGGCCCGCTGCTCGGCCTCGCGCTCGGCTACGGGGGCGCCGTGGTCGACGGCGTCGTTTGCGAGCAGCGCGCGAAGCGACGGCTCGCGCGCTTCTTCTCGCCCGCGGTGGCCGCGGCGATCGTGCGCGCCCGGGGCGACGCGCTGGGCTCGCGGCGCCAGGTGGTCAGCGTGCTCTTCGCCGACATCCGCGGCTTCACCGCCATCGCCGAGCGGGCCGACCCCGAGGTGGTCGGCGAGATGCTGCGCGAGTACCTCACCGCGATGACCGAGGTCGTCTTCCGCCACCACGGGACCGTGGACAAGTACATCGGCGACGCGATCATGGCCCTCTTCAACGCGCCGCTCCCGGACCCGGACCACGCCGTCCACGCCGTGCGCACGGCGCTCGAGCTCCAGGAGCGCGCCCTCGCGGTGTCGGCCCGCTGGCGGGCGCGGCTCGGCGTCGAGCTGCGCAACGGCGTCGGCGTCGCCACCGGCGAGGCCGTGGTGGGCGCGCTCGGCTCGCGGCAACGGCTCGAGTACACCGCGGTCGGCGACACCGTGAACCTCGCGGCCCGGCTCGAGGCGCTCACCAAGGAGTACGGGGTGGGCGTGCTGATCGACGAGGCCACCGCGGTGCGGGTGCGCGGCGGCTTCCTGCTCCGCGCCCTGCCGCCCGTCGTCGTCCGGGGCCGGACGCAGCCCGTGCCCGTCTACAGCGTGGTGGCCACCGACCTCCGGCGCTACCCCCGCGCCACCGTCGAGGCGGCGGCGCGACTCACGGCCGTCGGCCGGGACGCGACCGTGACGGTCCGCGTGGCGGACCTCGGCCCGGGCGGGCTGTGCGTCGTCGGGCTCCCCGAGGACTGGCCCGTGGGCGCCCGGGTCGCGGTCCGCTGCGAGGGAGGCGCGCTGCCCACGCCGGTGGAGGCCGAGGGCCGGATCGTCTGGCGGCGGGGCGAGCGGGCCGGCCTCGCGTTCGGCGCGCCCGCGAGCGCGGCGGAGGCGGGGCCCGCCATTTGAAGCGCTCCGAGGCGTGTGTTAGAAGAACGCCATGACGCACGACCGCGACTTCGACTACCCGGCGATGGCGCGCGCCCTGATCCTCGGCGACCGCGACACCGTCGCCGCCAAGACCCGCGAGGGCCTCGAGCGCGCCATCGACCCGAAAGACCTGATCTTCCGGGGCCTCATCCCGGGCATGGACGTGGTCGGCGAGAAGTTCCGCCGCAACGAGTACTACGTGCCGCAGGTGCTCCTGTCAGCGCGCGCCATGTATGCGGGGCTCGACCTCCTGAAGCCGCTCATCACCGGCGCCGCGCGCCCGGGCGATACCCTGGGCGTGGTCGTCATCGGCACCGCGCAGGGCGACCTGCACGACATCGGCAAGAACCTGGTGGCGATGATGCTCGAGGGCGCGGGCTTCCGCGTGGTGAACCTCGGGCGCGACGTGGCGCCGGAGAAGTTCGTGGAGGCGGTGCGCGAGCACGGGGCGCAGATCGTGGGGATCTCGGCCCTGATGACCACCACGATGCCGGCCATGAAGCGCACCATCGACGCGCTCGTCAAGGCGGGGCTGCGCGAGCAGGTCAAGGTGATGGTGGGCGGCGCCCCCGTCAGCCAGGCCTTCGCCGACGAGATCGGCGCGGACGGCTACGCGAAGGACTCGACGCTGGCCGTGGCGAAGGCCAAGGCGCTGCTCGGCCTGGAGGAGCGGGTCGCGCGGTGAAGGCGCGGGGCTGGGAGGTCATCGAGCGGGCCCGGGCGGGCGAGGTCCTCCTCTTCGACGGGGGCTACGGCACCATGCTCTTCGCCGCGGGCCTCGCCGACGGCGCCTGCCCGGAGCTCTGGAACGATACCCACGCCGAGATCGTGCGGGGCATCCACCGCGCCTACTTCGACGCCGGCAGCCAGATCGTGGAGACCAACACGTTCGGCGGCAGCCGGCTGAAGCTCGCCGAGTACGGGCTCGGCGACCGCACGCGCGAGCTGAACGTCAAGGGCGTGCGCCTGGCCCGCTCGGTGGCTCCGCCCGGGACGTGGATCGCCGGCTCCATCGGGCCCACGAGCCGGTTGCCGCGCGACTACGCCCTCGACGAGGGCGTCTCCGACGAGGAGTACTTCGAGACGTTCCGCGAGCAGGCCGAAGCGCTGGCCGAGGGCGGCGTGGACCTCTTCGCGGTGGAGACCATGATGTTCCCGCAGGAGGCCGCCGCCGCCATCCGCGCGTGCAGGGCGGTGGCGGACCTGCCGGTCATGGCGACGATGTTCTTCCAGTACGAAGAACTTCACGACCGCGACCGGACCATGTGGGGCGAGAGCCCGGCCGAGGTCGCGCGCCACCTGCTCGCGGCGGGCGCCGACGCGGTGGGCATGAACTGCGGCCGCGGGCCCGACCGCGCCATCGTCATCATCCGCGAGATGCGTGCGGTCACGGACGCCCCGCTCGTGGCCTACCCGAACGCGGGGCTGCCGATCACCGAGGGCGGCCGCGTGCGCTACGAGCTGGGCCCCGAGGCCATGGCGCGCGACTACCCTGCGCTGCTGGACGCCGGCGCCCGCATCGTCGGGGCCTGTTGCGGGTCCACCCCCGAGCACATCCGCCTGATCGCCGAGGTCGTCCGCTCACGCAAGGCGAGGTAACGGTCCTCCGCGACCTGCCGCTCGAGATCGACCCGGACGAGGTCCTGCGCTTCCAGGGCTACAAGCGGGGCGGGGGCCTGCCGGGGCCCGAGGTGCTCGCGCTCCTGGACGCCGCGCTCGCCGAGGGGCGCCGGTTGATGGCCCCGCAGGCGGTGGTGCGCTGGGCGGCGGTGCGCCGCCAGGAGGGCGACACGCTCGAGGCCGACGAGCTCGCGCTCACCGTGCCCGGCCTCGCGCGCAGCTGGGGCCGCATCACGCGCGTGGCCGCGGTCGTCTGCACCATCGGGCCCGCGCTCGAGGCGCGCGTGGCCGAGCTCTGGGCCGCGCGCGAGCTGCCCCTGGCCGTGATGCTCGACAGCGTGGGCTCGGGGGCCGTGGAGAGCCTGGCCGAGTACGTCAACGATCTCCTCTGCCAGGAGGGCCTGGCCCTCGGGCTCCGCGTGACGAACCGGGTGAGCCCGGGTTACGGGGCCTGGGACGTCGCCGACCAGCGGCGGCTGTTCGCTTTCTGCCCCGGGGCCCCCATCGGCGTGACCCTGAACGAGGCCTGCTTCATGACGCCGGAGAAGAGCCTGACCTTCATCGTCGGCGCCGGCCCCGAGGCGCGCGTGGACCACTACTTCAGCCAGTGCGCGCGTTGCTGGATGCGCGACTGCGCCTACCGCCGCGTTCCGGCGGGGCGCACCGTCCGGCGCCCGGACGCGTGATGGGCGCCCCCGCCCGGCTGCCCTGGCCGCTGGTGCTCCAGGTGCTGGGCGTCCTCGCGGGCGTCTGGCTCGTCGTCCAGACCTGGCAGATCTGGCTGCTCGCCTTCACGGCGCTGATCGTCGCGGCGGCGGTGCTGCCCGCCGCGCGGTGGGCCGAGCGCTACCGCGTCCCGCGCGGTGCCACGGTCCTCGGCGTCTACGGGGGCGTCGCGGGCGTCCTCGCGTTGATGGGCCGTCTGCTGTGGCCCGCCCTGCGCGAGCAGGGGGCGCAGTTCGCGAGCCACCTGCCGCGGCTCGTCGACAACGTACGCGTCTGGCTCGGCGACCTGGACCTCCTGTTGCTCCGGTGGGGGGCCGCGCTGCCGAGCCCGAAGCCGGAGGCGCTCCAGGACCTCGTGGGCGCGCTCGTCGGCCGCACGCTCGCCGTCACCGCGGGCGTCGTGGGCTTCCTGGTGGGCCTGCTGGCGGTGCTCGTGATCGCCGCCTACCTGGTCATCGACGCCGAGGCGATCGGACGCACGCTGCTCCGCCTGCTCCCGCCCGCCGAGCGCGGGCGCGCGGCGGCGCTGGGCCCGCCGGTGCTCGAGCGCATCGGCGGCTACGTGCGCGGCCAGCTCCTGTCCAGCCTCGCCGTCGGCGCCGTCCTGGCGGTCGGCCTCGGCCTGCTCGGCGTCCCGTATGCGCTCCTGATCGGCGCGCTCGCCGCCGTGCTGAACGTGGTGCCGTTCGTGGGCTCGCTCGTGGCGGCGGTGCTCGGCATCCTGAGCGCACTGAACCAGTCGCTCGGCCTGGCGGTGGCCACGGCCCTGCTCTTCTGGGGCACGAACCTGCTCGAGGGCAAGTTCCTCGCGCCGCACTTCGTCGGGCGCGCCACCGGCCTGCACCCGCTCGCGGTCCTGCTCGCCCTGGCCCTCGGCGTCCAGCTCGCCGGCCTGATCGGGGCCCTCGTCGCCGTGCCGCTCGTCGCCGCGCTCTGGGAGGCCGTGCGCCGCCTCTACCTCGACCCCGCCGAGGGGTGACCGCGCGGGCGCGCCCGCGTCTTCTGGTAGGATGCGGGCGATGCCGGGCGACAACATCGTCCTCGTCGGGTTCATGGGCGCCGGCAAGTCGGTCTGCGGGCGCCTGCTCGCGCGCCGGCTCGGGCGGTGCTTCGTCGAGACCGACGACCTCGTCGTGGCACGCGCCGGCCGCTCGATCCCCGAGATCTTCGCCACCGACGGGGAGGCGCGCTTCCGCGAGCTCGAGGGCGAGGTGCTCGCGCTGCTCGCGCTCAAGTCGGGCGAGGTGATCGCCACGGGCGGCGGGCTGCCCTGCCGCGAGGGCCGGATGGCGGCGCTCCGGGCGCTCGGCACCGTCGTGTGGTTGCGCGGCGACCTCGCGGAGCTCGTCGCGCGGGCCCGCCGCGCGGGGGCGCGCCCGATGCTCGACGGCCGCTCCTTCGAGGAGCTCGAGGCGCTCTACCGGAGCCGCGAGCCCTACTACCGCCAGGCCCACCTGGTGGTCGACACGACCGGGCTCGGGCCGGACGCGGTCGTGGCGCGCCTGCTGGCCGCCCTCCGCGCGCGCGATGCCGCACGCGTTTAGCCGGCGCCTGGCCGAGGGCCCGCTCCTCTTCGACGGGGCCATGGGGACGCTCCTCTACGCGCGCGGCGTGCCGCTCGACGCCTGCTTCGACGTCCTGAACCTGAACAACCCGCGCCTGGTCCAGGGCGTCCACGCCGACTACGTGGCGGCCGGCGCCGACTGCCTGGAGACCAATACCTTCGGCGCCAACCGGTTCAAGCTCGCGGTCCACGGCCTCGCCGACGCCGTGCGCGCCGTCAACCGCCAGGGCGCCCGCCTGGCGCGCGACGTCCGCGAGGCGACCGGGCGCGACGTGCTCGTGCTCGGCTCCATCGGGCCGCTCGGCAAGTACCTGGCGCCGCTCGGGACCGTGACGGCCGACGAGGCGCGCGCGGCCTTCCAGGAGCAGGCCGAGGGGCTCCTCGAGGGCGGCGTGGACGGGTTCGTCGTCGAGACGTTCTCGGACCTCCGCGAGATCGCGCTGGCGATCGAGGCGATCCGCGCGGTGACCGACCTGCCCATCGTGGCCCAGATGGCGTTCACCGAGGACCACGTGACGTTCACCGGCGCCACGCCGGCGGAGGTGGCCCGGACGCTGCGCGCGCTCGGCGTCGACGCGCTCGGCGCCAACTGCTCGGTGGGCTCGAGCGTGCTCTTCGAGGTCCTCGAGCAGATGCTCGCCGAGGCGGGCGGGGTCCCGGTGGCCATTCAGCCGAACGCAGGGCTGCCGAGCCGCGTGGGCGAGCGGCTCATGTACCTCTCCTCGCCGGCCTACATGGCGGAGTGGGCGGGGCGGATGCTCGAGGCCGGCGCGCGGGCGGTCGGCGGCTGCTGCGGGACCACGCCCCAGCACATCGCGGCGATGCGCGCGGTCGTCGACCGCAAGCGGCCGCCGCGCCCGACGGTCGCCCGCGCCGCGGCGCCCCGCGTGCCCGCGCCGGTCGAGGCCCCGGGGCTGCGCACGGCACCGCCGCCCACGGTCCTCGGGCGCAAGCTCGCCGCGGGCGAGTTCGTGGTCACGGTCGAGCTCGACCCGCCGCGCGGCCACACGGTCGACAAGCTCGTCCAGGGCGCCAAGCTCCTGCGCGAGCGCGGCGTGGAGATCGTCGACGTCAACGACGGCTCGCTCGGGCGCGTGCGCATGGCGGTGCTGCCCACCGCGATCCTGGTCCGCGAGGCCACCGGCCTCGACATCACCATGCACTTCACCTGCCGCGACCGGAACCTGATGGGGATCCAGGCCGACCTCCTCGGCGCCCACGCCCTCGGCATCCGCAACATCCTCGCGATGACGGGCGACCCGCCGCGGGCGGGCGACTACGTCAACGCCACCGCCGTCTTCGACGTGGACGCCATCGGGCTGCTCGAGATCATCCGGCGCATGAACGAGGGGCAGGACGCCACCGGCCAGAGCATCGGGGAGCCCACGGCCTTCTGCGCCGGCGCCGCGCTGGACCCGGCGCCGCCCGACCCGGCGCGCGAGATCGACCGGCTGCACCGCAAGGTCGCGGCGGGCGCGCGGTGGCTCCAGACCCAGCCGGTCTACGACCTCGACGTGCTCGAGGGGTTCCTCGCGCGGGCCGGGCGGGTCCCCGTGCCGGTGATCGTCGGCGTGCTGCCGCTGCACAGCCACCGCCACGCCGAGTTCCTCCACAACGAGGTGCCCGGCATCACGATCCCCGATGCCGTGCGGGCGGAGATGCGCCGGGCGGGGGAGGCGGGCGTGCGCGTGGGGATCGCGATGGCGCAGCGGCTCGTGACCGAGATCCGCCGGCGCTGGGCCGGCGTCTACCTGATGCCGTCCTTCGGCCGGTTCGAGGTCGTCGCCGAGGTGCTCGATGCCCTCCGCTGAGCCCGCCGACCCGACCCGCCTCGGCGCCCGCGAGGCTGCGCGGCGCATCCGCGACGGGCGCCTCTCCCCTGTGGCGCTGGTCGAGGCGTGCCTGGCCCGGATCCGCGCGCTCGACGGCGAGCTCGCCGCCTGGGTCCACGTCGACGAGGCCGGCGCGCGCGCCGCCGCGCGCGAGCGCGAGGCCGCGGTACGCGCGGGCGCGGCCCTGGGGCCGCTCCACGGCGTGCCGGTCGGCGTCAAGGACATCATCGACGTGGCGGGGATGACGACCACGGCGGGCGCGCGGCCCTGGGCCCACCGGCGGGCCGCGGCGGACGCGCCGGCGGTCGCGCGGCTCCGCCTGGCGGGCGCCGTCATCCTGGGCAAGACCGCGACGACCGAGTTCGCCTACCGCGACCCGGCGCCCACGCGCAACCCGTGGAACCTCGAGCACACGCCCGGCGGCTCCTCGGCCGGCTCCGGCGCCGCGGTGGGCGCCCGCATGGTCCCGCTCGCCCTCGGCACGCAGACCGTCGGTTCGATCCTCCGGCCGGCGGCCTACTGCGGCGTCGTGGGGTTCAAGGGCACGCACGGGGCGGTGCCGGTGGAGGGCGTGATCCCGCTCGCGTGGTCGCTCGACCACGTGGGCGTGCTGGCCCGCTCGGTGGCCGACGCCGCGCTCGCCTTCGGCGTCATGGCCGGGCGCCCGTACGAGCCCGTGCCGCCGCGGGCGCCACGCTTCGGGCTCGTGCCGGACCTGCTCGCCCGCTGCGAGCCGGAGACGGCCGCCGCGCTCCAGGCGGCCGCGGACCGGTTCGCGCGCGCCGGGGCCGCGGTGCTCGACGTCCGCCTGCCCGCCTCCTTCGAGGGGCTCGCCGACGCCGGCCTCGCCGTGCTCGAAGCCGAGGCCGCCGCCGCCCACGAGGCGTGGTTCGCCGCCCACGGCCCGGAGTACGGCAAGGAGATCCGCGCGCTCGTCGAGGCGGGCCTGGCCCAGCCCGCGGTGTGCTACGTGCGCGCCAACCGGGCCCGGCTCCGCTTCCGGGAGGACGTCGTGCCGCTGCTCGGGGAGCTCGACGCCCTGCTCGTCCCCACCGTGCCCGCCCCCGCGCCCCCGGGGCTCGCCTGGACGGGCGACGCCTCGCTCTGCGCGCCGTGGAGCTACGCGGGCGTGCCCGCGCTCAGCCTGCCCTGCGGGCTCGCGCGCAGCGGGCTCCCGCTCGCGCTCCAGCTCGTGGCCGCGCCCGACGCCGAGGCGCGCCTGTTCGACGTCGGGCAGTGGTGCGAGGACGTCCTCGCCTTCGCCGCCGCGCCCCCGCGCTGAGCCGATGCTCGACCTCAAGATCGAGGGCGGCCTCGTCGTCGACGGCACCGGCGCGCCGGGCACGCGCGCCGACGTCGGCGTGCGCGACGAGCGCATCGTGGCCCTGGGCGACCTCTCGCGCGAGCCGGCGGGGCGCACGCTCCACGCCGCGGGGAAGGTCGTCGCGCCGGGCTTCATCGACATGCACTCGCACTCGGACTGGCGGCTCTGGGTGAACCGGCGCGCGGAGTCGAAGGTCCGCCAGGGCGTGACGCTCGAGGTCGTGGGCAACTGCGGCTTCTCGCCCGCCCCGGTGACCGCCGAGCGGCGCGAGGAGCTCCGGGGGTTCGCGCTCTACCTGCCCGAGGGGTTCGAGTTCCGGTGGGGGTCGGTCGGCGAGTACCTGGACGCGCTCGACGCCGAGGGGCTCGCGGTGAACGTCGTCCAGCTCGTCGGGCACGGCGCCCTGCGCATCGCGGCCATGGGCTTCGCCCGCCGCCCGCCCACGGCCGCCGAGCTCGCGACGATGCAGCGGCTCCTCGAGGACGGGCTCCGCGCCGGGGCGTGGGGCCTCTCCACGGGGCTGATCTACGCCCCGGGCTCGTACGCGGCCACCGAGGAGCTCGTCGCGCTCGCGCGCGTGGCCGCGCGCGGCCGGGCGATCTACGCGAGCCACGTCCGCGGCGAGGGCGCGACGCTGCTGCCCGCCGTGGAGGAGGCGATCCGGATCGGGCGCGAGACCGGGATCCCGGTGCAGGTGAGCCACCTGAAGGCGGCCGGGCGCCCGCACTGGGGCCGCGTCGCCGACGCCCTCGCGCGGATCGATCGGGCCGCGGCCGAGGGGCTGGACGTCCACGCCGACTGCTACCCCTACACGGCCTCGAGCACGACGCTGCGCGCGCTCCTGCCCGACTCCGCGCTCGACGGGGGCCTCGCGGGCCTGCTCGGGCGCCTGGCCGACCCCGCCGCGCGCGCGGCCCTCCGCGAGGCCCTCGAGCGCCCCGCGGAGGGCCCGAGCCTGCTCGACCGGGTGGGTTGGGAGCAGATCATGGTGGCGTGGGCGCCGGGACGGCCCGAGGCCGAGGGGCGCTCGCTCGCCGCGCTCGCCGCCGCGACGGGCGTGACGCCCGCCGAGGCGGCACTCGACGTGCTCGCCGCCACCGCCGGCCGCGCCGCGGTGGTCCTGTTCCAGCTCGACGAGGCGGACGTGCGCCGCGCGCTCGCCCACCCGCGCGTGATGATCGGCTCGGACGGCTCGGCGCTGGCGCCCTACGGCGAGCTCGGCCGGGGCAAGCCCCACCCGCGCAGCTACGGGACTTTCCCGCGGGTGCTCGGCGAGTACGTGCGCGAGCAGCGCGTGCTCACGCTCGAGCAGGCCGTCCACAAGATGACCGGCCTGCCCGCGCGGCGCCTGGGCCTGCGCGACCGCGGCGTGCTGCGCGTCGGCGCCGTCGCCGACCTGGTCGTGTTCGACCCCCGGCGCGTGGCCGACCGCGCGACCTACGCCGACCCGCACCGCTACCCCGTGGGCGTCGAGCACGTGCTGGTCAACGGGCGCCTCGTGATCCGCGACGGCGAGCACACGGGCAGCCTCCCCGGGCGGCTGCTCCGGTTGCCGTGAGCGCCGCGGCGCTGCTCCGCGCGCTCCTCGACCCCCTCGACCCCGCCGGGGTCGAGGTCCGCCTGCGCCGGGCCCTCGGCGGGCTCCTGCGGCTGAGCGGCGCCCGGGCCGGCCGGCTCCTGCTCCACGGTCCCGGGGCCCCGCTCCTCGCGGTCGCCGGCCGCGCGCCGCGGCACGCGGTCGTCCGCCGGGTGCGCCTCGGGCGGGCCGCGGCGCTCGAGCTCGTCGGCGCGCGGCGTGCGCTGCCGCCCGGGCTGGCGCGGCGCCTCGGCGCCGCGCTCGCGCGGGTGGGCGAGGCCCACCGCCGGGCGCGGGCCCGGGCGCTCGCCGAGGCGCTCGAGCGCCTCGGGGCGGAGGGGGCGCCGCTGGACGACCTGGCGGGCGCCCTCGCCGCGGGGCTGGCGGAGCTCGTCGCGTATGACGCGGCCGCGCTCGCCCTGGTGGACGCCGGCCGCGAGACTGTGACCGTGCTCGACCTCGAGGCGCGCGTGCGGGGCTGGGGGGCGCGGCGCGACGAGCGGCGCCCGCTCGCGGGCACGCTGTTCGCCGACGTCGTCGCCACGGGTGCCCCGCGGCGGGTGGACGACCTCGCGGCCGCGGACGTGCCGCCGGTGAGCCGCACCACGCTCGCCGGGCGCGGCTGGCGCGCGGCGCTGCTCGTGCCCCTCGCCGCGGGCGGCCGCGTGCTCGGCGCGCTGACGCTCGCGGCGCGCGCGCCGCGCGCGTTCGCGGAGGCGGACCTCGCCGTGCTCGGCGCCCCGGCGCGCGCCCTGGCCGGCGCGCTCGCGCTCGGCGCGCGCGTGGAGGAGAGCCGCCGCCAGACGCGGGCGCTGCTGGCGGCCGGGCGCGCCGTGACGGCGAGCCTGGACGTCGAGCGCACGATCCGCGTGATCCTGACCGAGGCGCGCAACGTCCTCGACGCCGCGTCCTGCGGCGTCATGACGTGCGACGAGGCCACGGGCGAGCTCGTGCTGATCGCGAGCCTGGACCTGCCCATGGGCATGTCCGCGGGCGTCCGCCTCCGCCCGGGCGAGGGCATCGCCGGCCGCGCCTTCCAGGAGGGCCGGCCGGTGCAGAGCCCCGACATCGCCGCGGACCCCCGCGTCCGCTACCCCGAGCTGCCGCTCGGGAGCGGCCTGCGCTCCATGCTCGCCGTGCCGCTCACCGTGGGCCCCCGGGCCATCGGCGCCATCGCCGTCTTCCGGCGCGACGTGCACCGGTTCACGGCCGACGAGGAGGAGCTCCTGCGCGCGCTCGCCGACCAGGCCGCCATCGCGCTCGAGCACGCGCGCCTCTACGAGCGGCTCGAGGCGATGGTCGCCGAGCGCACGCGCGAGCTCGACGCCGAGAAGCGCTTCGTGGAGGTCGTCCTCGAGACGCTCCCGCTCGGCCTCGTCGTCCTGGACCAGGCCCGGCGCGTGGTGCGCGCCAACCCCGAGGCCGGGCGCGTGCTCGGCGCCGCGCCGGCGGACGGCGCGCCGCTCGACGCCCTGCTCCCCTCCGAAGCCGCGGGGGCCCTGCGCGACCTCGTCGACGCTGCCCTCGCGGGCCGGGGCCCGCGCACGACCGAGCGCGAGCTCACGCTCGGCGGCGAGCCCCGCACGCTCCGACTCACGGCGGCGCCGGTCGCCACCGCCGCCGGCCACGTGATCCTGCTCGCCGAGGATGTCACGCTGGCCAAGCGGCTCGAGCGCCAGATGCTCCTGACCGAGCGCCTGACCACCGCGGGGCGGCTCGCCGCCGGCGTGGCGCACGAGCTCAACAACCCGCTCGCCACCATCGCCGGGTGCGCCGAGGCGCTGCAGGCCCGCCTGCGCGAGGGCGGCGCGGGCGCCGTCGGCGACGAGTTCGCCCACTACCTGCGGCTCATCGAGGAGGAGGCGTTCCGGTGCAAGGAGATCACCGGGAGCCTGCTCCACTTCGTGCGCGAGCCGGACAGCCGCCGGGCGCCGGCCGACCTGAACGCGCTCGTGCAGAAGACGGTCGAGCTCCTCTCCCACCAGTCCCGCTTCAGCGGCCGGCGCTTCGTCACCGAGCTCGACCCGGACCTGCCGCCGGTGGTCGTCAACGAGGGCCAGCTCCGCCAGGTCTTCCTCGGCCTGGCGGCGAACGCGCTCGAGGCGATGGGGGAGGCGGGCACGCTCACGATCCGCTCGCGGCGCCGGCGGGGCGAGGTCGAGGTCGAGTTCGAGGACGACGGGCCCGGGATCCCGGACGACGTCCTGCCGCGCATCTTCGACCCCTTTTTCACCACCAAGCCGCCCGGGCAGGGCACGGGCCTGGGCCTGGCGATCGCGCAGGGCATCGTGACCGACCACGGCGGCCGCATCGAGGTGGCCTCGCGGGTCGGCCGGGGCGCGCGCTTCCGCGTGGTGCTGCCGGCGTGAGCGCCATCCGCGTGCTCGTGGCCGACGACGAGCGCAACCTGCGCGAGCTGCTGGTGCGCGAGCTCGCCCGGCGCGGCCACCAGGCCGAGGGGGTGGGCGACGGCGAGGCCGCGCTGGCGCGGCTCGGCGAGGGCGGCTGGGACGTGGTGGTGCTGGACATGCGGTTGCCCGGGCGCTCGGGGATCGAGGTGCTGCGGGAGCTCAGCCGGTGGCCGGAGGCGCCGCAGGTGATCGTCCTGACCGGCTACCAGGAGGTGGCCACGGCCGTCGAGGCGATGAAGCTCGGCGCCTACGACTACCTGACCAAGCCGACCCGGATCGAGGAGCTCGACGTGCTCGTGCAGAAGGCGGCCGAGAAGGCGCGCCTGCTCCGCGAGAACACGGCGCTCCGCGCCTACGCCCCGGGGGCCGAGCCCTTCGGCGGCATCCTCACACGCGACCCGCGGATGCAGGAGGTACTGCGGATGATCGAGCGGGTCGCGCCCACGGAGTCCGCCGTGCTCGTGCTCGGCGAGAGCGGCACGGGCAAGGAGCTCGTCGCGCGGGCGATCCACGAGCGGTCGCCGCGGGCGGGGCGCGCGTTCGTGCCGATCCACTGCGGCGCGCTCCCGCGCGAGGTGCTCGAGTCCGAGCTCTTCGGCCACGAGCGCGGCGCCTTCACCGGCGCGGTGGCGGCCAAGCCCGGTCTCCTGGAGCTCGCCGACGGCGGCACGCTCTTCCTCGACGAGATCGGCGAGATGGAGCCCGAGAGCCAGGTGCGCCTGCTCCGCGTGCTCGAGACCGGGACCTTCTTCCGGGTCGGCGGCACGCGTCCCCGCCGCGTGGACCTGCGGGTGGTGGCGGCGACCAACCGCGACCTGGCCGAGGCCCTGCGCGCGGGCCGCTTCCGGCAGGACCTCTACTACCGCATCAACACGATCACGATCCAGCTCCCGCCGCTGCGGGAGCGCCGCCAGGACATCGCCCTCCTGGCCGAGCACTTCCTCGAGCGCGCCGCCGCCTACGGGCGCAAGCGCCTGGGGGCCCGCGCCCGCGCGTGCCTCGAGGCCTATCCCTGGCCCGGCAACGTCCGCGAGCTCCAGCACGCGATCGAGCGCGCCGTGATCCTGGCCCGCGGGGAGGAGATCGAGCCGGAGGACCTGCCGCCCGAGGTGGCGTGCGGGCCCGCGCCGGCGGCGGCGCCTGCGCCCGGAAGCCTCGAGGCGGTCGAGCGCCAGCACATCGTGGCCACGCTGCGCCAGGTCGGCGGCCATCGCGGCAAGGCCGCCGCGCTCCTCGAGATCGACCCGAAGACGCTCTACCGCAAGATCCTCCACTACAAGATCGCGCCCGAGGAGTGGCGCTGAGGCGCGGGCAGAACGCCGCGGGACGGGCAGGGTGCCCGACCCGCGCCCCACGTCGCGACCCCGTCCGCGCGGCCTGCGGGCGCGCCGCGCACGCCGAGCGCTGGCATCGCGCTTGCTCGGTCTGCTGCCGGCGCCGGGCCCGCAGCCCGGCGGCACGATCGGGCAGGCCGAGGCACGGCGGCGGGAGGGATCGTGAGCGCACGGGGCGGGGCAGGGGACGGCGTCGGCGCGACGGTCGACGCGCAGGCAGGCGGGACGGCGTTGCTGGTGATCGGCGCGAGCGCGCTCGCCGAGCCGGTCCCGCACGGGCTGGCCGTCACGGTGGCCGAGAGCCTCTGCGAGGGCGTGCGCCGCTTGCTCGCCGCGCCGGTCGCGCTCGTCGTGGTCGACGGCGCGCGGCTGCGCCTGGCGCCCCCGCAGCAGGCCGCGCTGTTCGCGCGCGTCGCGCCCGGCGTGCCGGTGGTGGTGGTGGTGGACCGGGACGGCGGGCCAGGGCACGCGCGCGCGCTCGAGCGCGTCGGCTTCACCGTGCGGCCCGCGCCGCTGACCCTCGACGCGCTGGCGGCGCTGGTCGCGGCGGCGCCGCGCGCCCGCGGAGGGCCCGCGCGCTGAGGCGCGCGGCTGCCTGCCGGATGCTGACCCGCGCGGTCGTCGTCGCGTCGGCGGTGCTGGTCCTCGGGCTGGCGACGCTCGAGCTCTCGTGCGTGCTCGCGAGCCGCCGGGGGGCCGCCACGGTCGCGCCCGACGGAGGCGACGCGCCCGCGCGTGCTGCGCCGGGGCCGCCCTCGGCCTCGGAGCTCGCGCCGTCGACCGGGCCCGGCGCGCCCGCCGTCACGCGGTGACGCCGCCGCGCCCGGCGCGGGGCCCCGCGCGAAGCCGCGCGCCCGCGGCGCGCCGCCCGCGCGCGTGGTGCGAGCGTGCGAACGCTTGCGCGCCCCGGGGGCCCGTGTACACTGAGGGCGTTCTGCCGCAGTTGGCCGGACCTCGCCTGCGAGGCTCTTCCGTTCGCGGGGCGTGTGTCAGGGGGAGCGGAAGAGAATTCGAGGAGGACACGCAGATGCCAGCCAAACTCTACGTCGGCGGTCTTTCGTATTCCACGACGAGCGAAGGGTTGCGCGAGTTCTTCGCGCAGTGCGGGACGGTGGTCTCGGCCACGGTCATCACGGACCGGTTCTCGGGCCAGTCGCGCGGGTTCGGGTTCGTCGAGATGTCGACCGCCGAGGAAGCCCAGGCCGCGATCGCGCAGCTCAACGGGCGCGAGCTCGACGGCCGGCGCATCAACGTCGAGATGTCGAACCCCCAGGGGCCTCGCACCGGCGGACGGCCGGGCGGCGGGCGTCCCGGAGGCGGCCGCGAGGGCGGCTACGCCCACCGGCCGTCGAAGCCGATCCGCTGGTAGCCGACCGCCGCTGGGCTCGCTGAGCCGTTTCCGCGTCGCGCCGCTCGGGGCCCGCGCCCGGGTGCGCGCGCGACGCGGCCGGCGCAGCCGCGCGGCGCGCCGGGCGCACCGGCGCTGGGCCGGGCGCCGGGGCGCGGGTCGCGCGCGGCGGGCGACGCCGGCGGCGCGCCGCGGGCTGCGGCAGCCGGGTCAGGCCGGCGACGCCGCCTCGGCGACCGCGGGCGGCCCGTCCGGCCCGAAGATCCGGTCGTAGCGGCCGAGCTCCCGCGCCGCCTCCATGAACCACCGCACCGCCTCGGGGTCCGAGCGGGGCGGGATCTCGCACGAGGTGGACAGGATGTAGGCGGAGTGGCGCGCGGCGGTGTCGATGCAGCGCCGCACCTCGGCCCACATCGCCTCGCGCGTCGTCTTCTCGAACTTCGTCGCGTCCACGTTCCCGATCGCCACGACCCGCCCCCGCGCCACGGCCATGAACCGCGCGAGCTGGTCGACGTAGAGCGCGGGGTCGGCCTGCTGGTCCAGGTCGAACGAGATCGTGGTGAAGCCGCACTCGATCAGGTCCTCGTAGATCGGGTACGTCGTGCCGCAGATGTGCGTGGTGACGCCCACCTTCCGCGCGCGGAAGTGCTCGACGAGCTCCTTGTGGTACGGCGCCACGAACTCCCGGTAGTTGTCGGGCGAGATCAGGCTCACCGAGGCCGTGGGCTCCGAGAAGCTGAGCCCGATGCCCGTCTTCACGATCGCCTCGCCCCAGACCTTGCAGAAGTCGGTGGTGACCCGCATGAGGTCGTGGATGAACTGCGGGTCTTCGAACGTGTCGAGCAGCAGCTGCTCCGGGTTACGGAGCAGCATGGCGATCGTCCACGGGCCCACCGCCACCGCGCCGAGCGCGACCGGGAGCTTGGCGCGCACGAGCGCCTCGCACTGCTCGAGGAAGGCCGGCAGCCGGGCCGTCCGGTACGGGTCGGGCAGGCTCAGCCGGGCCAGCCGGCCCTTGTCCTCGGCGAGCACGTGGACGTCGATGGACGGCACGACGTAGTCGGAGTACTTGACCCGGCAGCCGAAGGCCTCCGCCTCCTTGGCCAGGTCGTTGTAGGCGAGCACGACGTCCGGCTGGTAGCGCTCGTAGTAGTTGAGCACGGCCCGCACCGCGCGCGCCGGCTGCGTGCAGTACTCCTCGATCGACAGGCCGTCGAGCACGCCGGCGAACGAGGCCACGATCGGGTAGGCCGGCACGCGGTCGGCGAAGGAGCGCTTGTAGGCCGCCACGACGCGCTCGCGGCCGGTGAAGGGCGCCCCGCCGCGCTCCGCCTCCCACAGGCGCATGGGCTCCATGTACCGCGGCGGCATCTTGGCCTCGTACTCGAGGAACTGCGTGATCGGGTAGCGGATGCCGCCCGCGTGCGTGCCGCGGAGCCCCTCGATGAGCTCCTCCATCTGCGCCCACGGCACCGTGAACGCCATCTCGTGGTCCTGGGTCTGGCCGAAGATCCGGTCGCCCGAGCACGGCAGGATCACCTGCGGCCGGTCCGTCTTCATGGTGGTGACGATGATGTCGGCGCAGGCCACGCGCCCGCCGAAGGCGGAGCTGAGCTTGCCGCCGCGCTTCCAGAGCGCGGCCTGGACGAGCCGCATGATCTGGGCGGGGTTGCCGTAGATGCACACCAGGTGGGGCTCGAAGGTCGCCCGATCGAGCGGCGCCACCAGGAGCGCGTAGTACTCGCCCGGCGCGAACCGGTCCACCGCCGCCTCCGAGCGCTGGCCCGCCTCCTTGGTCTCGGTGTACATGCCCTCGCAGAGCGTGCCCGAGGTGTGCAGGTGCGTGGGCTTCTCGAAGCCGAGCGCGGCCAGGCCGAGCGAGCAGATGTGGTCCTCGCGGGTGAGCGCGATCGTCCAGCCGTACCGCCGGGCCATGTCGATGACCTGGCAGTTCATGCTGAGCTTCTTGAAGTCGCGCGCCGGCCGCCGCGCCCGCTCCGGGATCGGCTCGCCCGGGGCGAGCATGCGGATCGCGACCGGAAAGGTCTGGGGCCGGATGTAGTAGGCGAGCTCCCGGTCCGCGGTCTTGACGTCGATCATCGGACGACCTCCCTCGGCGACGCCTGAGCCTACTACGCGCGCGGCGTGCGGGGCAAACCGCCGCCGTCGCCGCACGCCGGCCGGCGCCCGGCCCATTGACACCTCCCGCGCGCGGACATAGCATCCCGGCATCCTCGAGGAGGTGGTCTCCATGGTCCGCCGACTGGGCGTGCTGGCGTGCGTGGCGCTGCTGGTCCTCGCGTCCACGGCCGGGGCCCAGAGCCTGCCCACCGCGACCCCGGAGCAGGTCGGCCTGTCCGCCGAGCGGCTCGCGCGGCTCGGCGCCGTCCTGCAGGGCGAGATCGAGAAGGGCAAGTTCCCGGGCGCGGTCGTGCTCGTGGCCCGCCGGGGCCGCGTGGCGTACTTCGAGGCCTGGGGGCTGCGCGACAAGGCCGCCGGCGCGCCGATGACGCGCGACGCGATCTTCCGGATCTACTCGATGACCAAGCCCTGGGTGTCGGTCGCCGCGATGATGCTCGTCGAGGACGGCAAGCTCGTCCTGACCGACCCGCTGTCGCGGCACCTGCCCGCGTTCAAGGCGCTCCAGGTGAGCGTGCCCCGCGTCGACGCGACGTCCGGCCGCGTGACCTACACGCTGGTCCCGGCCGAGCGCGAGCCGACCATCCAGGACCTGCTCCGCCACACCGCGGGCCTGGCCTACGGCGAGATCACGGCCAACGCCCCGGTGCGGCAGGGGTACGCGGCCGCGGGCGTCTTCCAGCCCGAGGGGATCCCGTACGAGGCGCGCACGCTCGCGCCCGCCGAGCAGGTGGAGCGCCTGGCGCGCGTGCCGCTCGCCCACCAGCCGGGCACGGTGTGGGAGTACAGCCTGGCCTCCGACGTCCTCGGGCGCGTCGTCGAGGCCGTCTCCGGGATGACGCTCGGCGAGTTCCTGGCGCGCCGGATGTTCGGGCCGCTGCGGATGGTCGACTCGGGCTTCGTGGTCCCGCACGAGAAGCTCGGGCGGCTCGCACAGCCCGACCCGGCGAACCCGATCAAGGTCATCGACGTGTCGGCGCCGCCGCGGAACGACTCCGGAGGCGCGGGCGGCGTCGCCACCACCATGGACTACGCGCGGTTCGCCCAGATGCTCCTGAACGGCGGCCAGCTGGACGGCGTGCGGGTGCTCAGCCGCACCACCGTGAGCCTGATGACGGCCGACCACCTGGCCGGGATCCAGACGCCCGTGACGCCGGGCGAGCTCCTGCTCGGCACCCGCGGCTACACCTTCGGCCTCGGGTTCGCCGTCCGGCAGGGCGCGGGCGTGGCGGGCGTGCCGGGCTCGCCGGGCGAGTTCATGTGGGCCGGGTTCGCGGGGACCTACTTCTGGGTGGACCCGAAGGAGGAGCTGGTGGGGGTCTTCATGACCCAGGCGCCGAGCCCCGAGCGCGCGCAGTACCGCAAGCTCGTCAAGCAGCTCGTCTACCAGGCGATCGTCGACTAGCGGCCCGTCGGGCGCGTCCCGGCCGCGGCCCGGCGCCCGGGCCCGGCGGCGTCGGGCGCGGCGCGATCCGGCGCGCGGCGGAGCGCGGGGCGGGGCCCGCGGCCGGGGCGGGCGCGGCGCGGCCGGGGAGGCAGCATGCAGAACGCTCCGAGCGCGAGCTACAGCGTCACCGTCCGGCTCGAAATCCTGAACCGCCCCGGCATGCTGGGCAAGGTCACCTCGGCCATCGGCCGCGCGGGCGGCGACATCGGCGCCATCGACCTCGTCGACGTCGGCAAGACCACGCTCACCCGCGACCTCACCTTCAAGGCGCGCGACGAGCGGCACGCCCAGCAGGTGGTCGACCGCCTCCGCGCTCTCGAGGGCGTGCGCGTCGTCAACGTCTCGGACCGGACCTTCCTCATGCACCTCGGGGGCAAGATCGAGGTGCGCGGCCGGGTGCCGCTCAAGACGCGCGACGACCTCTCCATGGCTTACACGCCCGGCGTGGCCCGCGTGTGCCTGGCCATCCGCGACGACCCCGAGAAGGCGTACGCGCTCACCATCAAGCAGAACAGCGTGGCCGTCGTCACCGACGGCTCGGCGGTCCTCGGGCTCGGCGACATCGGCCCCGCCGCCGCGCAGCCGGTCATGGAGGGCAAGGCGCTGCTCTTCAAGGAGCTCGCCGGGGTCGACGCCTTCCCGCTGTGCCTGGCCACCAAGGACGTCGACGAGATCGTGACCATCGTCAAGGCGGTGGCGCCCGTCTTCGGCGGCATCAACCTCGAGGACATCGCCGCGCCCCGGTGCTTCGAGATCGAAGAGCGCCTCCAGCGCGAGCTCGACATCCCCGTCTTCCACGACGACCAGCACGGCACCGCCGTGGTCGTGCTCGCCGCGCTGATCAACGCGCTCAAGATCGTCCGCAAGCGGCTCGCCGACGTCCGGATCGTCTTCTGCGGCGCCGGCGCCTCGGGGATCGCCACGGCGAAGCTCCTCATGAAGGTGGGCGCCCGGCACATCGTCGCGTGCGACCGGGCTGGTATCCTCTACGAGGGCCGGGTCGAGAACATGAACCCGGTGAAGGCGTGGTTCGCCCGCCACACCAACCCCCGGCGGCTGCGCGGCACGGTCGCGGACGCCCTCCGGGGGGCCGACGTCTTCATCGGCCTGTCGGGCCCCGGGGTCGTGTCGCTCAAGGACATCCGGCGGATGGCCCGCGACCCCATCGTGTTCGCCATGGCCAATCCCGTCCCCGAGATCCTGCCGGAGGAGGCGGCGCCCTACGTCCGCGTCATGGCCACGGGGCGCTCGGACTACCCGAACCAGATCAACAACGTGAACTGCTTCCCGGGGTTCTTCCGCGGCATGCTCGACGTGCGGGCGCGGCGGGTCACGGACGCGATGAAGATCGCCGCCGCGCGCGCGCTCGCCGCGATCGTCTCCCGCAGCGAGCTCTCCCCCGAGTACATCACGCCGAGCGTCTTCGACCGCCGGGTGCCGGAGGCGGTCGCCGCGGCCGTGGCCGAGGCCGCGATCCGCTCCGGCGTGGCGCGCCGGCGCCCGCGCGCCGCGGCCGCGCGGCCGGTGGGCGCCCTGGCGAGGCGCGCCGTGACGTAGCCGGCGGAGCAGGCCGGTGAAGGCCCGGGAGCTCCTCGCCGTCTGCTTCGTCCTCTTCGGGGCGCTCCTCGTCTGGCCGCTGCTCGCCATCCCCAACCGGCCCGTCCTCGTCGCGGGGATCCCGGCGCTCGTGCTCTACCTCTTCGCCGTCTGGGCGGGGCTCCTGGGCGTGCTCGCCTGGGCCGCGCGGCGGACGCGGGAGGAGGACGGCACGTGAGCTCGGCGGCGCTCGCCGGCGTCGTCTTCGCCTACCTCGCCTTCCTCTTCCTCGTCGCCGCCGTGGCCGAGCGCTGGCGGACGCGCCTGGCGACGCCGCGCGTGCGGACGGCCACCTACGTGCTCGCGGCCTCCGTCTACTGCACGGCGTGGACCTTCTACGGCAGCGTGGGCCTGGCGGCCACGCGGGGCCTCGAGTTCCTGGCGGTCTACCTGGGCCCGGCCCTCGTGGCCCTGCTCTGGCCGATCGTCCTCCGCAAGCTCGTCCGCGTGGCCAAGGAGCACCGGATCACGACGATCTCCGACCTCGTCGCGAGCCGCTACGGCAAGTCGGCGGGCCTCGGCACGCTCGTGGCGGCGCTGGTGGTGTGCGGGATGATCCCGTACATCGCGCTGCAGCTCAAGGCGGTGTCGACGACCTTCCGGCTCGTGATGGCTCACGACCCCGTGCTCGCGGGCTTCGACCCCGCACTCCTGGTGGCCGGCACGCTCGCGCTCTTCGCCATCCTCTTCGGCGCGCGCAACCTGGACTTCACGCGCCAGCAGACGGGCCTGATGACGGCCGTGGCGGTCGAGTCCGGGGTCAAGCTCGTCGCCTTCCTGGTGGTGGGGGCCTTCGTCACGTGGGGGCTCTTCGACGGGGTCACCGGGATCTTCGCGCGGATCGCGGCGCACCCGACCTGGACCGGCCTGCTCGTCCTGGACCGCCCGCCGGCGGCCTCCTACGCGCGCTGGACGGCCATCCTCCTGGTCTCGATGGTCGCGGTAATGCTCCTGCCCCGCCAGTTCCACGTGCTGGTGGTGCAGAACCCGCGGGAGCGGGACGTGACGACGGTGGCGTGGGCCTTCCCGCTCTACCTCTTCGCCATCAACGTCTTCGTGCTGCCGGTGGCGTTCGCGGGGCTGCTGACCTTCGGCGACGCCGTGCACGCCGACACCTTCATCCTGGCGCTCCCGCTGCGGGCCGGGGCCGATTTGATCGCGCTGCTGGTCTTCCTCGGCGGGTTCTCGGCCGCCACGGCGATGATCGTGGTCGACTCGCTCGCGCTCTCCAAGATGATCTCGAACGACATCGTGCTGCCGTTCATCCTCCGGCGCGGGCGCTTCGAGGGCGTGTACGGGGCGAGCCTGACCTCGACCCGCGTGGGCGTCCTGGTGGTCGTCGCCCTGGGCTTCCTCTGGGCGAAGATCGAGGCCGGCCAGTTCCTGCTGGTCGAGCTCGGGCTCCTGTCGTTCGTGGCCGTGGCCCAGTGCGCCCCGGCCGTGTTCCTCGGGCTCGCCTGGCGCCGCGGCACGGCCGCGGGGGCCTTCGCCGGGATCGCGGTCGGCTTCGGCCTCTGGTTCTACACGCTGATCGTGCCGGCGCTGGTCAAGGAGGGCGTGCTCCCGGCCACGCTGCTGACGGCGGGGCCGTTCGGGCTCGCCTGGCTCCGGCCCACCGCGCTCTTCGGCCTCGAGGCGCTCGAGCCGCTGAGCCACGGCGTCTTCTGGTCGCTCCTCGGCAACGTCGGCGCCTACCTCCTGGTCTCCGTCCTGACCGTGCCGAACGCCGACGAGCGGAGCCAGGCGGCCGCCTTCGTCGGCGTGCCGGACGTCGAGCCTGCCCGGATGCCGGCGCTGCTCTCGGTCCCCGAGATCGAGCGCCTGCTCCACCTCTACGTCCCGGAGGAGGAGGCCGAGGCGATCCTCCAGGAGCTCCTGGGCGGGCGGAGCTCGCGCGAGCTCTCGGTGCCGGAACTGCTCGACCTCCGGATCCGGCTCGAGCGCGTGCTGGCCGCGTCCCTGGGCGCCGCCGCGGCGCGCTACATCATCGAGGACCGGTTCACGATCTCCAAGGACGAGGCGGGCCAACTCGTGGCGTCCTTCCAGGCGATCCAGCAGTCGCTCCGGCGGAGCGAGCGCCTGCTGGCATCGGTGGTCGAGTCGGTGGAGGACTGTATCTTCACCACCGACCCGAGCGGCCGGCTGATCACGCTCAACCCGGCCGGCCAGCGGCTGCTCGGCGTCGGGCCGACGGAGGCGGCGGGGCTCACGTACCTGGACGTGCTCGGCGAGGCGGATCGGCGGCGCGTGGGCCCGGACATCGACCGCGCGGTGGCCGAGGGCCGGCCCTGGCGCGGGGCGGTGAGCGCGCTCACGCGCTCCGGCCAGACCTTCCCCGCGCACCTGGCGCTCTCCTGCGTCTTCGACGCGCAGGGCGAGCTCCTGGGCACGGTGGGCGTCCTCCGCGACCTGAGCGAGCAGATCGCCACCCAGCAGCGGCTCATCCAGCGGGAGAAGCTCGCCTCGCTCGGCGAGATGGCGGCCGGCGTCGCCCACGAGATCCGCAACCCGCTCGGCGGCATCAAGATGGCCACGCGGCTCCTGGCCTCCGGGCTGGCGGGGGGCGGGCGGATTTCCCAGGAGATGGCCGAGGCGATCCAGCAGGGCGTGGCCGAGATCGAGGGGATCATCGCCGTGCTGCTCGACTACGCGCGCGAGACCCGACTCGACGCGCAGGAGTACTCGCTGGCGAGCGTGCTGGCCCCCGTGCTGGAGGCCTACGCGGCGGAGGGCGAGCAGCGCGGCGTGCGCGTGGCCGTGGACGGCCTGGACACCGGCCTCGTGGCCACGGTGGACGGGCCGCGCCTGCGGCAGGTGGTCGCCAACGTGGTGAAGAACGCGATCGAGGCCGCCGAGCGCCAGCCGGGCGGCCGGGTCGAGGTGCGCCTCTATGGTCGTGACGGCGCGGCCGTCATCGAGGTCCGCGACAACGGCGTGGGCATGACGGCCGAGCAGCGCGACAAGGTCTTCCTGCCCTTCTTCACGACCAAGCCCACGGGGACGGGGCTCGGCCTGGCCATCGTGAAGAAGATCATGGACCTGCACGGCGGCGAGATCGAGATCGACAGCGCGCCGGGCCGGGGGACGACGGTGCGGCTCGTGCTCCCCCGGCTCGGGCTCGTGGCGCCGGTCCGGGCCGGCCAGGGGGGAGCGCGATGAAGCGGCGGATCCTGATCGTCGAGGACGACGAGGTCTTCCTGCGCCCGCTCCAGCGCACGCTGGAGGTGGCGGGTTACGAGGTCGTCACGGTGCCCAGCGGCGAGGACGCCGTGGACTTCCTCAAGGGCGAGGACGTCGACCTGGTCCTGACCGACAAGCGGCTGCCCGGCATGGACGGCGTCGAGCTGGTGCGCCGCCTCAAGACCGACCACCCGGACCTCGCAGTCGTCGTGATGACCGCCTACGGCACCATCGAGTCCGCCGTGGAGGCGATGCGGCTGGGCGCCGCCGACTACCTGGTGAAGCCCTTCGAGGCCGCGGAGGTGCTGATCGTCATCCGCCACGCCATCGAGTTCCAGGAGCTCCGCGCCGCGCGCCGGGCCACGCTCCGGCGGAACCAGGAGCGCTTCACGCTGCGCAACGTCCTCGGCAGCTCGGAGGCGATGCGGGAGGTGTTCGAGCTCGTGCGCTCGGTGGCCGAGCTCGACACCACCGTGCTGCTCTACGGCGAGACCGGGGTCGGCAAGGAGCTCCTGGCCCGGGCGATCCACTTCTCCGGCCCGCGCCGCGACCGGCCGTTCGTCGCCGTCAACTGCGCGGCGATCCCCGACGAGCTCTTCGAGTCCGAGCTCTTCGGCTTCCGCAAGGGCGCCTTCACGGGCGCCTCGGAGAACCGACGCGGCCTCTTCCAGATGGCGAACGGGGGCACGCTCCTCCTGGACGAGATCGGCGAGATGCCGCTCGCGCTCCAGTCCAAGCTCCTGCGGGTGATCGAGGACCGCCGCGTGACCCCCATCGGTGCCGAGCGCCCCGTGGAGCTGGACGTGCGCTTCATCGCCACCACCAACAAGGACCTCGCGGCCGAGGTCGAGCGGGGCACCTTCCGCCGCGACCTCTTCTACCGGCTCTCGGTGATGCCGATCCGGGTGCCCCCGTTGCGGGAGCGGGTCGCCGACATCCCGCTGCTGGCGCAGCACTTCCTCGAGCAGGCCGCGCAGCGCGCCAAGAAGCCCGTGCGCGCCATCGCCCCGGCGGCGATGCAGGCGCTCTGCCGGTACCACTGGCCGGGCAACGTGCGCGAGCTGGAGAACGTGATCGAGCGGGCGGTGATCGTGGCGCGCGGCGACACGATCACCGACGTCGAGCGCTTCCTGGGCAACGAGGGGGCGCGGCCGCGCGTGGACCTGTCGTTGCCCTTCCGCGAGGCCAAGGCGCGCGTCGTCGAGGAGTTCGAGCGGGCCTACATCGCCGGCGTGCTCGAGGCGCATGGCGGCAAGCTCACCGCGGCCGCCAAGCACGCCGACATGGACCCCAAGAACCTCTGGGAGAAGCTCGTGAAGTACGGGCTGCGCCGGCCCCCGCATCCCGAGGACGGGCTGGCCGAGTCCCCGTCCCCGTAGCCCGGTCCCCGGGAAGGGCCCGGAGCCCCTCCCGGGGACCGCGCCGGATCGGGCGCGCTCAGCCCTGCCGGCGCTCCTCGCCGTCGGCGCCGCCGGCGATGGCCGGGGCCACCGCGAGCTCGGGCAGCCGCATGCGGTCCACGAAGCGCATCACCGACTCGGGCTCCGGCCGGGTGGCGAGCGAGACCACGACCGCGGCGACGAGGTTCACCGCGCAGGCCACGCAGCCCCAGGCGATCGTGCCGATCGGCTCGCCGCCCAGGCGCCAGGGCTTGGCCCCGAGGATCCCGACGCCGATGACGTAGGGCAGGGCCGTCGACATGCCGGCGAGCATGCCCGCCACGATGCCGTAACGGTTCAGGCGCTTCCAGAACGTGCCCAGGATGATGATGGGCGTGAGCCCCGCCGCCGCGAAGACGAACGCCCAGGCGACGAGCAAGGCGACGTAGAAGGCGAAGCGCGGGTCGCTGATGGCGAAGTAGGCCATGAGGCTCGCCGCGACCGAGAGCACGAAGACCAGGATCCGGGTCATCGTGATCTCGGCGCGCTCGGAGGCCCGGGGGTTGATGAAGCGCCGGTAGATGTCCCGGGTGAGCCCGGTGGTCATCACCATGAGCAGGCCGTCGGCCGTGCTGAGCGCCGCGGCCAGGCCGCCCACCGCGACGAGCGGGGCGATGAACCACGGGAGCCCCCAGAAGTCCGGCATGCCGATGACGACGATGTCGCCGTGGAAGGTGAGCTCGCCGGGCTGCAGGACGCCGTCGCCGTTCTTGTCGTCGATCCGGAGCAGGCCGGTGGGCAGGAACTTGGCCACCCAGCCGACCGTCTGAATCTCCGCGATGGGCCGGCCCCAGAGGCCGCTCAGCGCGTAGCGGGCGAAGGTGGCGTACATCGGCGCGGTCATGTAGAGGAGGCCGATGAACACGAGCGCCCAGCCGACGCTCTTGCGCGCCTGCGAGGCGGTCGGCGTCATGTAGGAACGCATCAGGATGTGGGGCAGGCCGATCGTGCCGAGCATCAGGAGCAGGGCGGAGAGGATCCAGTTGAGCTGCCCCGAGGCGCCGCCGAGCGGCTTGGCGAACGGCTGGGTGAACGTGGAGATGCCGAAGGCCTTCTCCCTGGCCTCGACGAGCTGGATCACCTCACCGTAGGTGAACCACGGCAGCGGCTTCCAGAGCCCGAGGAGGCCCGCCACGATCGTGACCGGCAGCAGGTAGCAGATGATGAGCACGATGTACTGGGCGAACTGGGTCCAGGTGATGCTCTTCCAACCCCCCGCGGCCGCATAGAGGCCCATGCCGAAGAGGGCGCCGAAGACGCCGACCGTGGCCGGGATCCCGAGGAAGCGGGAGAAGACCACGCCGGCCCCGACGAGCTGCGCCGTGAGGTAGGTGAGCGACATGATGAAGAGCATGACCACGGCGACCACGCGGGCCGGGCCCCAGCCGCCGGCCCGGGCCTCGACGAGGTCGGGCACCGTCCAGGTCTCGGACTTGCGGACGTAGGGCGCGATGAAGAACGCGTGGATCGTGTAGCCGAGGGTCCAGCCGATGATGTAGGGCAGGCCGTCGTAGCCGAGCAGGGCGATGGCGCCCGCCATCGAGAGGTAGCTCGCCGCGCTCATCCAGTCGGCGGCGGTGGCCGCGCCGTTGACGACCGGTGGGATCTTGCGCTCGGCGACGAGGACCTCCGAGGCCGTCGTGCCGCGCGCCACGTAGGCGATCGCGATGTAGAGGAGGATGGAGCCGATGACGAGCCACATCGAGGCCGCCGTCGCGCTCCCGACGCCCACGACGACGGCGATCAGGATGTAGCCGAGGACCGCGGGGAGCAGGATACGGAAGATGTCCGGGTGGAGCTTCATGGACGCGAGCCTCCTCGGGCCGTCACACCGCACGCACGGGCCTGCCGGCGGCGGCCCTGGCGCCCTCGGGGCCGAGGCCCTGGGCGCGGAGCGCGGCCCTGACGTCCTCCGGCAGCGCGGCCCAGTCCTCGACGACCTGCTGGCGGAGGCGCTCGTCGACGCGGTCCATGATCGCGCAGTAGACGAAGATCATCGCCACGCCCACCCAGATGCTGATGAACGCGGCCAGGTACCAGAGCGCGGGCATGTTGCCGAACAAGAGGACCGTGCGCCAGGCGAGCGGAGCCGGCAGGTGCCACCAGACCGCGATGACGGTCCACGCGGCGAAGAAGAGCATCGTGATCGGGAAGAGCCGCTGCCAGTACCAGTCCTTGTGCTTCTGGGGCAGGTGCTCCTCGGGGTGCTCGATCCGTTTCGTCATCGGGCGCCTCCTTCCCCGCCGGTTCTCCCCGGCCGAAGCGTCCCGCCGCGCCGGCCGGGTGGCGCCGGGCGGCCTCGCGATCGCCCGGTCCGCGACCTGTGCGCCGCGACGCGGCAGATGCCGGGCTGCGAATCCGCCAGCAGCGCGCGTGCCAGCCGCCTCGGGTTTCTGACGCTCGTCTTGGCGCGGACTTAGCGAGCGCCCTCCGTTTCGCTTGGGCCTCGAGGCCATGCCCGAACGTCTGGCTCCTGAACTGCCGCGGGTTCGACTCCGGTGTTTTTACCGAGGGCGATGGCTCTGGGACCAACGGCCGGCCGACGCGCGGGGCGGACGACGGTCGCGTGGGCGGGTGGGGCCGGCAACCTCGAGGCAGGCCGGCCCGAACCTCCCGTCCTGACCGGCAGAAAGTGTCAGCCCGCGGGCAGAATGCCCGCGCGCTCCTCACGGCACTTCGGGCGCGCCCCGCCAGGACGTGCGGGTTTTCCGCGAATTCACGCCGGCCGTCCTCCGTCCAAGGATTCGGCATCGGGTTTGCACCCCGTGCGGGGCCCAGACTGGAGGACGACGATGAAGGGAATCAAGGAGCGGCTTGAGCGAGACCTGGCCGACGCCGTGAGCCGCCTCCGGCGCATGGACGGCACCGTCGCCCTGGAGGAGGCGCCCGGCCCCGTCGTGATCGGCGACGGCGACGACTTCGACCACATCGAGCAGAGCGTGCGCCGGGAGATCGGCTTCGCGACGCGCGAGCTCCTGGTCGAGCGCGTGCAGCGGCTGCGCACCGCGCTCGACCGGCTGCGCGAGGGTGCCTACGGGATCTGTGTGGAATGCGGCGAGCCGATCGCGCCCGCCCGGCTCCGTGCGCTCCCCGAGGTCGAGACGTGCGTGCGGTGCCAGGACCGCCTCGAGCGCCTGGGGCGACGCGCCGAGGCGCTCGGCGACGAGGACTTCGCGACGGCCGACGAGGACGAGTAGCCGCCGTCGCCCGCGTGCCCGCCGCGGGGCCGGGGGACCCCGGCCCCGCGGTTTTTGTGTAGGGTGGGCCCGTGGGCTCCCGGACCCCGATCATCGACCTGCTCCGGCCGCTGGCCTGGGCGCTCGCGCGCCTCTACTTCGGGCTCGAGCTCCGGGGCACCGAGCACATTCCCCGGACGGGCCCCGTCCTGATCCTGCCCAACCACCAGACCTACGCCGACCCACCGCTCGTCACGATCCCGATCCGGCGCCGGGTCCACTACATGGCATGGAGCCGGCTCTTCGGAATTCCCGGCCTGGGCTGGCTGATCCGCCGGTTCCGTGCCTTCCCGGTGGACGTCGACGGCCCCGACCGCCGGGCCACGCGCGAGGTCGTGCGACTGCTGCGGGCGGGGGAGGCCGTGATGATCTTTCCCGAGGGCGGCCGGAGCCGCGACGGGCGCCTTCAACCCTTCAGGCCGGGCGCCTTTCGACTCGCGGCCTCGCTCGGCGTGCCGGTGCTGCCCGTGACGATCGCCGGCGGCCACGCGGTCTGGCCTCCCGGGCGGATCTTTCCCCGCCCCGGGCGGATCACGATCACCTTCCACCCGCCGCTCTTCCCTGACGCGAGCCTCGAGCCGCGCGAGGCCGCACGCCGGCTCCTCGAGGCCACGCGCGAGGCGATCGCGAGCGCTCTCGCTCCCGCGCCCAGCTCGGCCTCGCCCTGACCGGCTCGCGCCCGGTGCGCGTCGTCGCGCCGCGTCAGCGCCCGCGCTCCTCGGCGCGGTAGCCGGCGGCGGCCAGCCGCGCCAGGATCCGCTCGATGTGCGCGCGCCCCGACGTCTCGAGCGTCAGCTCCACCGCGGTGTCGCCGATGGCGGCGCCCGAGAACGCACGGTCGTGGGCGATGTGCAGGATGTTGGCGCGCTCGTCGGCGACGAGCCCCGCCAGGCGGGCGAGCTCGCCCGGGCGGTCGCGCAGGATTACGCCGAGCCGCACGAGGCGCCCGTCCTTGACCAGGCCGCGGTCGATGATCCGCGAGAGCATCGTCATGTCGATGTTGCCGCCGGAGAGGACGAGCACGACCTCGGCGCCCTCCAGGCCGAGCGGCCGGTTCAGGAGCGCGGCCAGCGGCGCGGCCCCGGCGCCCTCGACCACCGTCTTTTCGATCTCGAGCAGCAGCAGGACCGCCTGCGCGAGCTCCTCCTCGCTCACCGTGACGACCTGGTCCACCCAACGCCGGACGAGGGCGAGCGTGCGCGCGCCGACCTGGCGGACGGCGATCCCGTCGGCGATCGTCGCCGCCGGGGGTAGGGCCACGGGATGCCCGGCCTCGAGCGCCCGGACCATGGCCGGCAGCGCCTCCGCCTGGACCCCGATCACGCGCACCGCGGGACGCCGGCTCTTGAGGGCCAGCGCCAGGCCCGCGACGAGCCCGCCACCCCCGACCGGCACCAGCACGGCGTCGAGCTCCGGGCGCTGCTCGAGGAGCTCGAGGCCGATCGTGCCCTGCCCGGCGATGACCCGCTCGTCGTCGAAGGGGTGGACGAAGACGTGCCCGCGTGCCGCCGCCAGCGCGCGCGCCTGCGCGTAGGCCTCGTCGAAGTCGGCGCCGGCCAGGACGACCTCGGCGCCGTAGCGGCGGGCCGCGGTGACCTTGACCAGGGGCGCCCACTCGGGCATGACGATCGTGGCCGGGACGCCGAGCCGCGCAGCGTGGAACGCCACGGCCAGGCCGTGGTTGCCGGCGCTGGCCGCCACCACGCCCCGCGCGCGCTCGTCGGGGGTGAGCTGGAGCAGCAGGTTGGCGGCTCCGCGCTCCTTGAACGAGCCGGTCATCTGGAGGTTCTCGAGCTTCACGGAGCAGCGGGTACGTGTGAGCTCGGAGAGCGTCTGTGAGGACGCGCACGGCGTCTCGTCGATCGCGCCCCGGAGGCGCGCGCGGGCGGCCTCGATCGCCCCGGGGTCGAGCGCGGTCAGCACGTCACCCGCGGCTCGCCGAGCGCCGGGGCCATCCAGCCCACGGCCATGAACGGCGTGGAGTGGGCCCAGCCCACGCGGCCTCGCCAGTCGAGCAGCACGAGCCCGCCCTGGCCGCCGCCCTCCTCGACGAGCAGGTCGACCGCCACGCGCGCGGCGTACGTCGGGTCGCCCGCCTCCCGGAGGTAGTCGAGCGCGCGGCGCGCCAGCACCACGCGGATGATCGCCTCGCCCTCGCCCGTGCAGGAGACGCCGCCGAGCGTGCTGTCGGCGTACGTGCCGGCGCCGATCACGGCGGCGTCGCCCACACGCCCCGGCCGCTTGCCCAGGGTGCCGCCCGTCGAAGTCGCCGCGGCGATCGTCCCGTGGCGGTCCAGGGCGACGGCACCGACCGTGCCCGCGGGCGCGTCGGCGCCGCGCCGCGCGAGCCGCTCGCGCTGGCGCGCGGTGACGAGCGTCGCGGGGTCGCACTCGGGCAGGCCGATCTCGCGGGCGAAGGCGTGGGCGCCCTCGGCGACGAGCAGCACGTGGCGGCCCTCCTCGAGCACCCGGCGGGCGAGCGTGACAGGGTTCGCCACGCGGCTCACCGCCGCCACGGCGCCGCAGCGGAGCCGGTCGCCCTCCATGATCGAGGCGTCGAGCTCCACCGTGCCGGCCGTCGTGAGCACGGCGCCCCGCCCGGCGTTGAAACGCGGGTCGTCCTCGAGCGCACGCACCGCCGCCTCCACCGCGTCGAGCGCCGGGCCGCCCCGGGCGAGCACCTGCCAGCCCCGGGCGAGCGCCGTCCCGAGGCCCTCGCGCACGCCGGCCCGCTCGTCGCCGGGATCGGCGCCGGCGCCGCCGTGCACGATCAGGACGGGCACCCGCGCCCCCGCGCCTCGCGCCGCGGCGGTCACCGTGTCAGAATTCGCCGGCGATGGGAGCCGAGGCCGCGCTCGCCGCGCTCGCGGAGCGGATCATCGCCTGTCGCCGGTGCCCGCGCCTGGTCGCCCACCGGGAGGCCGTGGCGGCGGCGCCGCCCCGACGGTTCCGGGGCCAGACCTACTGGGCCCGCCCGCTGCCGGGGTTCGGTGACCCCGAGGCGCGCGTCCTCGTGGTGGGCCTGGCTCCCGCGGCCCACGGCGGCAACCGCACGGGCCGCATCTTCACCGGGGACGAGAGCGGCAACTGGCTCTTCCGCGCCCTCTGGGAGACCGGCTTCGCCAACCAGCCGACCTCCACGCACCGCGACGACGGCCTGCGCCTGCGCGACGCGTGGGTTTCGGCGGCGGTGCGCTGCGCCCCGCCCGCCAACAAGCCCACGGTCGAGGAGCTGGCGGCCTGCCGGCCGTACCTGGTGGAGGAGCTCCGGCTGCTCACGCGCCTGCGGGTGGTCGTGGCGCTCGGCCGCGTCGCCTGGCGCGCCTACCTGGACGCCCGCCGCGCCCTCGGCCAGCCCGTACCGCGCCCCCTCCCGGAGTTCCGCCACGGCGCCGTCACGCGCCTGGACGAGCGCGTGACGCTGATCGCCTCCTATCACCCGAGCCAGCAGAACACCTTCACCGGCAAACTCACGCGCGCCATGCTCCGGCGGGTCTTCGAGCGCGCGCGGGCGCTCGCGGCGGCCTGAGCGGCCGGGCCGGGGATCATCAGTCCGCGAGGTCCGAGGGCAACCGCGGGCGCTCGACCACCTCGAGCGTGACCTCGCGGGGGTGCCCGTCGCGGAGGATCGTGACCTTCACCGTCTGGCCGGGGCGGAGCGCGTTGACGCGAGCCAGGTACTCCTCATGGGTCCGGACCGGGTGGCCCCCGATCGCGGTGAGGACGTCGCCGCCCACCAGGTACTCCTCGCCCTGGATGACGACGGCCAGGTTGCCGCCCCGGATCCCCGCGCGGTCGGCGGGGCTGCCGTCGTAGACGACCTCCACGAGGTAACCGGGGGCGAGCGGCAGGCGCAGGAGGCCCGTGAGCGCGGGCGTCACCGCGCGCCCCTGGATGCCGAGCCAGGGCCGGACCACGCGTCCCCGCTCCCGGAGCTCGCGCAGCACGGCGCGGATGGCGTCGATCGGTACGGCGAAGCCGAGAGCGCGCGCGTCCTCCGAGAGGAAGGTCGCCAGGCCCACCACGGCGCCGCAGCGGTCGAGGAGCGGCCCGCCGGAGTTGCCCGGGTTGATGGCGGCGTCGGTCTGGATCATCGGCTGATCGAGGCCGGGCAGGCGCCGGTTGACGCCGCTCACGATGCCGCGGCTCATGGAGTGCTCGAAGCCCTCGGGGCTCCCGATCACGACGACCTCGTCGCCCACGCGGAGCGCTGCCGACTCGCCGAGGCGCGCCGGGGGCGGCGGGGTGGCGGTGTCGAGCCGGAGCAGGGCGACGTCGAGGACCGGGTCGAGCCCGAGCACGCGGGCGCCGACCTTCACCCCGGAGGCCAGCGTCACGGTCACGGAGGCCGCGCCGTCGACGACGTGGGCGCTCGTGAGCGCCTGACCGTCGCGTTCGACCACGACGCCCGAGCCCACCACGGTCTCGAAGCGCGCCTGCGGGCGCGCCTTGTGGATCTTCGTGACCTGGATCGAGACCACGGAGGGGGCCACGCGCGCGTAGAGGGCGCGCAGGGGTTCGGTGCACGGCTCGGCGAGGACGGGCGCCGGCAGCACGAGGAGCACGACCATCCACGCCCACCGGAGCCCCATCCGGGGGGCGATGATACACTACGCGCGCGCCATGCCCCCAGCCCACGACGGGTCGCGGTGGGCACCGCCCTCTTACGTCCGCGTCTGGCTCCTCTTCGTGTTCGCCTGGATCGTCAACTACCTCGTCCGCATGGGCTTTGCGGCGCTCTTGCCGGCGATCATCGCCGACCTCGCGCTCTCCTACACGGCCGCGGGCGTGCTGGCCAGCGTCTTCTTCGTCACCTACGCGCTCGTGCAGTTCCCGGCGGGCCTGCTCGGCGACCGCTTCGGTCGCCGGCGCGTGCTGCTGCTCGGGCTCCTCGTCGGCGCGGTCGCCGGGGCAGCCACAGGGCTGGCGGGCTCGTTCGCCGGGCTGCTGGCGGCCCGGGCCGCCACGGGGCTCGCCCAGGGTTGTCTCTTCGCGAACGACCGGGCGATCATCGCCGCCGTCACGCCGCCGGCGCGCATGGCGCTGGGACAAGCGGTCTCCTTCACGGGTCCGGGGCTCGGCCTCGCGCTCGGCCTGCTCGTGGGGGGCCTGCTCGGCGACGCGATGCCCTGGCAGCAGGCCTTCGTCGTCGCCGCCGCACCGTCGCTCGTCGCCGCGCTCCTCATCTGGCGCTTCGTGCCCGCGCCGCCGCCGACCCCGGCCCGCGCGCCGCTGCTCCGACGGCTCGGGACCGTGGCCACGCACGGCGACCTCTGGCGGCTCGCGCTCCCGGGGTTCGCCGTGATGTGGGTGCAGTACGTGCTCGCGACCTGGGCCCCGCTCCTCTTCCGCGAGGCGGGCGTGACCGACCTGGGCCGCGCGGGCCTCTACGCGAGCCTGGTCGGCCTGGGCGGGGTGGGAGGACTGCTCCTGGGCGGCTGGCTCGGCGACCGGGCCGCACGCGCGGGGTGGGGCCAGCGCGCGGCCGTGCTCGGACACCTGGCCGCGGTGAGCGCGAGCATGACGGCATTGGCCCTCGTCGTGGAGTACGCGCCCACGGTTCCGACGCTGGCGCCGGCGCTCGTGCTCGTGTCCCTGGCGGCGTGGGGCGTGTGGGGGCCGAGCTTCGCGCTCCTCGGCACCCGGTTCGCGGGGCCGGACCTGGCGACCGCGTTCGGCCTCTACAACACCGCGTGCGCCGCGGGCGCCTTCGTCGGCCCGGCCCTCACCGGCTGGGCGCGCGACGTGACGGGCTCGTTCGCCGCCGGCTGCGCCGTCGCGGCTGCCGTCGCGGTCCTCGCACTGGCGGGCGCGCGGAGCCTGCCGGCGCCCGCGCGGCCGGCTCCGCGCGCCCGGCTGGGATCGCGCGGAGAGGCCGGGGGACCGTCCGACCGACCGGATAACCGGCCCGTATAATCGACTCGTGTCCCGGCGACCCGTGCCCCGCGCGGGCCTGCGCGCCCTGGTCCTGCTCGCGCTGCTGGCGACCGCGGCGGCTGCGCCGGCGTCCGCCACGGCCACCGGCGGTCCCGCGTCCGCCGTCGCCGCGGTCGGCGCCGCCGCCGCACCCGCCGCCCCGACCACGGCCGCCGGCGCGGCCGCTCGCTGGACCGACGCCGTCGTCGCGACCACGCTCGACAACGGCCTCCGCGTGCTCCTGCTCGAGGACCACCGGAGCCCGATCGTGTCCTTCCAGGTCTGGTACCGGGTCGGCTCGCGCAACGAGCCCCGCGGGGCGACGGGCCTCGCCCACTTCCTCGAGCACATGATGTTCAAGGGCACGCCGCGGTACGGGCCGCGCGAGTACGCGCGCCTCGTCGAGCAGCACGGCGGGCGCGACAACGCCTTCACCACACAGGACGTCACCTCGTACTTCGTCGACATCGTCGCCGACCGGCTCGACCTCGTGCTCGACCTCGAGGCCGACCGCATGCAGCACCTGCTGCTCGACCCCGCAGCCGTGGACGCCGAGCGGCAGGTCATCCTCGAGGAGCGGCGCACGCGCACCGAGGACGACCCCGGAGGTCTGCTGGGCGAGGAGGTGAGCGCGCTCGCCTTCCACGTCCACCCCTACGGCCAGCCCACCGTGGGATGGGCGGAGGACGTCCAGCGCATCACCGCCGACCAGCTCCGCGCGTTCTACCGGACCTACTACGTGCCGAACAACGCCCTGATCGTTGCCGTGGGCGCGTTCCGCGCGTCGGAGCTCCTGGCGCGGATCCGCGAGCGGTTCGGCGCCATCCCCCGCGGGCCCGACCCGCCGCCGGTGACCGCCGTGGAGCCGCCGCAGCGCGGCGAGCGGCGCGTCGTGCTCCGGCGACCGGCCCGGCTGCCGATCGTCTACCTTGCCTGGCACGTGCCCGACCACCGCTCGCCGGACGCGCCCGCGCTCGAGGTGCTCGCCCAGGTCCTGGCCGGCGGGCGCGCCTCGCGGTTGCACCGACGGCTCGTCTACGAACGCCAGCTCGCGCTCGACGCGGGCAGCGACTACCCGTACTTCTCGCTCGACCCGAACCTGTTCTGGTGCTGGGCCACGGCCATGCCCGGGCAGACGCCCGAAGCGGTGGAGCAGGCGCTGCTCGTCGAGATCGAGCGCCTCGCCACCGAGCCGGTGACCGAAGAGGAGCTCACGCGCGCCCGCAACCAGGTCGAGGCGGCGTTCGTCTTCGCCCAGGACTCGGTGCACCGACGCGCCTCCCTGCTGGCGCGCTTCGAGCTACTCGGCGGCTACGCGCTGGCCGACGCCTACCTGGCACGGCTCGCGGCCGTGACCGCTGCCGACCTGCAGCGCGTGGCACGCACCTGGCTCGCGCCGGACCGGCGGACCGTCGGCGTCCTCGTCCCCACGCCGTAGGATGCGCCGGTGGTCCCGGCTCGCCGCCGCCGCGGCGATCGTCGTCGCCGCGGGCGCCGCCGCCACGTGGGCCGTGCGCCGCGCGCCGACACCGACGCCCCTCGCGGTGACCGGCACGATCGAGGCCACGCAGGTGGCGGTGAGCGCGAAGCTCACCGGGCGCGTGGCTGCGCTCACCGTGCGCGAGGGCCAGCCCGTGGAGCGGGGCCAGCTCCTGATCCGCCTGGACGCCGCCGAACTCGAGGCCGAGGTGCAGCGCGCGGCCGCGGCGGTCGCCGCGGCCGAGGCCGAGCTCCGCGACCTCGAGGCCGGCGCGCGCCCTGAAGAGATTCGCGAGGCCGAGGCGCGGGCGGCCCAGGCCCAGGCCCGGCTCGACGACCTGCTCGCGGGGGCGCGGCGGCAGGAGGTGGAGCAGGCGCGCGCGGCGCTCCGGCAGGCCGAGGCCACCCGGGAATGGGCCGAGCGCGACCTGACCCGGATCGAGGCGCTCTATCGCCGCGAGCTCGTTGCAGCGCAGGAGCTCGACCGCGCACGGCGGGCGTGGGCGGTGGCCGTGGCCGACGAGACCGCGGCCCGCGAGCGGCTCGCGCTCCTCGAGGCGGGGCCGCGGCCGCACGAGCTCGAGGCCGCGCGCGCCGAGCTGCGGGCCGCGCGCGAGCGCGTGGCGCTGCTGCGCGCGGGACCCCGCCCCCAGGAGCTCGAGGCCGCGCGGGCGCGGCTCGGCCAGGCCCGCGCGGCGCTCGAGCTCGCCCGGGCGCGCCTGGCCGAGACGCGGATCCACAGCCCGCTCACCGGCGTCGTCCTGCACAAGCACGCCGAGGTGGGCGAGACGGCGAGCCCTGGCGTGGCCCTGCTGACGCTCGTCGACCCGAACGACGTCTGGCTCCGCGCCTGGGTCCCCGAGCCCGACGTCGGGCGCGTGCGCCTCGGCCAGGCCGCCCGCGTGACCGTGGACGCCTACCCCGACCGGACCTTCCCGGGGCGGGTGACCGAGATCGCCTCGGAGGCGGAGTTCACCCCGCGCAACGTGCAGACGCGCCGGGAGCGGGCGAATCTGGTGTTTCGGATCAAGATCACGGTGACGAACGTCGACGGGATCCTGAAGCCCGGGATGCCGGCCGACGCCGTCCTGGGCCCCTAGCGCGCGCCGTGGCCGAGCTCGCCGTCGTCACGCGGGGCCTGACCAAGCGCTTCGGTCGCCTGGTGGCCGTCGACCACCTGGACCTCACGGTGCGCGCGGGCGAGCTCTACGGGTTTCTCGGGCCCAACGGTGCCGGCAAGTCGACGACCCTGCGGATGCTCTGCGGGATCCTCGAGCCGACCGCGGGCGAGGGGACCGTCCTCGGCTTCGACCTGCGCCGCGAGCCCGAGCGGGTCAAGGCCGCCATCGGCTACATGTCGCAGCGCTTCTCGCTCTACGACGACCTCACCGTCGTCGAGAACCTGACCTTCTACGCGCGCGTCTACGCCGTGCCGCGCGGGCAGCGGGCGGGGCGCATCGAGCGGCTCCTGCGCCTGGCCGACCTCGCCGGCCGGGAGCGCCAGCTCGCGGGCGAGCTCTCGGGCGGCTACCGGCAGCGGCTGGCGCTGGCCTGCGCGCTCGTGCACGAGCCGCGCCTGGTCTTCCTCGACGAGCCCACGGCGGGCGTCGACCCGGTGTCGCGGCGGACCTTCTGGGCCCTGATCCGCCGGCTCGCCGACGCCGGGACCACGATCCTCGTCACGACCCACTACATGGACGAGGCCGAGCTCTGCGACACGCTCGGGTTCATCTACCAGGGGCGCCTCATCGCCGAGGGGCCGCCGGCCCGGATCAAGCGGGAGGCCTTCGGGCGCCGGGTGGTCGAACTCGAGGCCGACGACCTCCGGCGGGCGGCCGCGCTGCTGGCCGACGTCCCGGGCGTGGAGGAGGTGGTGCGAGTCGGCACGCGGCTGCGGCTCATCGCGGCGCCGACCGGGCCCGACGCCGCCGCGCTCGCGCGCTGGCTCGAGGTCCGCGGCGTCGGCGTCGCCGCCGCGCGGGAGGTCGAGCCGTCGGTCGAGGACCTCTTCGTGACCTTCACCGACCGCGAGCGCGCCGGGCGGCTGCGCGCGCAGCTCGCCGCGCTCGGCGGGCCCTGAGGACCATGCCGAGCCGGCTCTGGGGGATCGTGGCCAAGGAGTTCCTGCAGCTCTGGCGGGACCGGCTCGCGCTGACGCTCATGCTGTTCGTGCCCGTGGCGATGCTCTTCATCTTCGGCTGGGCGATCAACACGGACGTCAAGCACGTGCCCACGGCCGTGCTCGACCGGTCGGGCACGCCCGAGGCGCGCGAGCTCCTGGCGGCCTTCGTCAACAGCCAGTACTTCGACCTCGTCGCCACCGCGGCGAGCGAGCGCGAGCTCGCGCGGCTGATCGACGGCGGCCGCGCGAAGGTCGGCGTCGTGATCCCGCCCGACTTCGGCCGGCAGCTCGCCCGACGCGCCGCCGAGGTCCAGGTGATCGTCGACGCGTCCGACCCCCAGGTGGCGACCTCGGCGATCCACGCGGCCACCGCGCTCGGCGCCCAGCGGTCGCTCGAGGTCCTCACGCGGACGCTCGAAGGCACCGTGCTCCACCGCGGCGTGGCGGCCGTGGACGTGCGGGTCCGCGCCTGGTACAACCCCGACCTCGTCTCGGCGATCTTCATCGTGCCCGGGCTGATCGGCGCGCTGCTCATGCAGACCACCGTGAGCGTCATGGCCATCGCCATCGTGCGCGAGCGCGAGCGCGGTACGCTCGAGGCGCTGATCGTGAGCCCGATCCGCCGCTGGGAGCTCCTGGTGGGGAAGATCCTGCCGAACCTGCTCGTCGCCTACGGGCAGATGACGCTGGCGCTCGTCGTGGCGCGCTGGGTCTTCGACGTGCCGATCCGCGGCAGCCTCGGGCTGCTCTACGCGCTGTCGGCGCTGTTCATGTGGGGGACGCTCGGGATCGGGATCCTCGTCTCGGCCGCCGCCCGCACCGTGCCGCAGGCCATGCAGCTCTCGCTGCTCACGTTCCTGCCCTCGATCTACCTCTCGGGCCTGCTCTTCCCCGTGGAGGGCATGCCGCCCGGCGCGCAGGTCCTCGCGAGCCTGATCCCGCTCACGTATTATCTGCGCGTGGTCCGCGGCATCGTGCTCAAGGGCGTGGGCCTCGAGGCGCTCTGGCCGGAGCTCGGCCCGCTCGCGGCGTTCGGCGCGGTGGTGTTCACGCTCGCGGTGCTGCGCTTCCGGAAGCACCTGGAGTGAGCCGTGGCCCGCCGTCCCGCCCGCGCGGCGTGGCTCCTCGCGGCCCTGACCCTGTTCGCCGCGGCGCCGGCGGCCGCCGGGCCGCTCGCCCACCGCGAGGTCCTGCCGAACGGCGTCGTGCTGCTCGTGGCCGAGCGCCCCGCGGTCCCGATCGTCGTCGTGCGCGTGGCCCACCGCGCCGGCGCCGCCTTCGACCCGCCCGGGCAGGCCGGCCTCGCTCACCTCACCGGCGCCCTCCTCACGCGCGGCGCGGGCGCGCGCACGGCGCAGGAGATCGACGCGACGATCGAGTTCGTCGGCGGCGCGCTCGAGGCCGGCGCGGGCCGCGACACGCTCACGGTGTCGCTCTCGGTGCTGCGGCGCGACCTCGGGCTCGGGCTCGACCTGTTGCGCGACGCGGTGCTGGCGCCCGCCTTCCCGGAGGCCGAGGTGCGCCGCAAGGTCGCCGAGATCCAGGCGAGCCTCCAGCGCGCCGAGGAGAGCCCCGAGGCCGTGGCCGCGCGCGAGCTCGCGCGGCTCGTCTTCCCCGCCCACCCCTACGGCACCCCGGTCGAGGGGACGCCCGAGTCGGTGGCCGCGCTCACGCGGGCCGACGTCCTCCGGTTCCACCGCGAGCACGTGCGACCCGACACGACCATCGTCGCCGTCGTCGGCGCCGTGCAGGTCGCCGAGGTCCGCCGCGAGATCCTGGCGCGCTTCGGGGCCTGGACGCGCCCGGCGACGCCGCCGCCGCCGGCGCCGCCCTGGCCGGCGCCGGCGCCCGCGGCCGAGCGCACGGTGACGCGCGCGCACCTCACGCAGGCGACGATCATGATCGGGGGCCAGGCGGTGAACCAGCGCCACCCGGACTACTTCCCGCTCGCGGTGGCGTCCTACGTCCTCGGCGGCGGCTCGGCCTCGCGCCTGTACAGCCGCGTGCGGGAGGAAGGCGGGCTCGCCTACGCGGTGGCGAGCTGGGTCGCGCCCGCGCGGTACGGGGCCGCGGTGACCGTGTCCGCCCAGACGCGCACCCCGGAGGTCCCGCGCGTGCTCGCGCTCGCCACCGACGAGCTCGCCCGGCTCGGGCGCGAGGCCGTGAGCGAGCGCGAGCTCGCCCTGGCCAAGGCGTACCTGATCGGAAGCTTCCCGCTGCGCCTGGACACCTCCGCGCGCGTGGCCGACTTCCTGGTGGCGGTGGAGGAGCTCGGGCTCGGGCTCGACTACGCCGACCGGTACCGCGAGCGCGTCGCGCGGGTCACGGCCGTCGACGTGCAGCGGGTGGCCGCGCGCTACCTGGCGCCGGCCGGGCTCTCGCGCGTGATCGTGGGCAACGTACCGTGAGGGCGCGCGGGCGGGCGCGCGTCGCCGCGCTGGTGGCCGGGCTCCTGGTGGCCCCGGGCGCGCCACCGGCCGCACCCGCGCCGGCGGCGGCCGCGTGGCTCGCGCTCACGCCGGCTCAGGAGGAGGAGGCGATCCGCGTCGGCCAGCGCAGCGTGATCGACGAGCGCTTCGGCGGCGAGTGGCGCGTGGTCGACGGCCAGGGGCAGCGCGTCACGGTCTTCACGCCCTTCCACCGCCTGGCGCTCGCCGCGCGCCACGCGGCCTTCCGCAACGAGCCGCTCGCGCCCCGCGAGCGCGAGCGCGTGCGCGCCGAGCTCCGGGACCGCCTGCTGCTCTGGGTCGAGCTCCTCGGCCCCCGCGAGGACTTCGCCCGCCACCTCCGGCCGAGGCTCCGGGTCGGCGACCGGGAGGTCGAGCCCGTGCGGGTCCAGAACGAGCACTCCGCCCTCCGCCGCGAGGACGGGCGGTACCTCGCCCGGTGCGCCTACTGGTTCCCGGCCGCGGGCCTGGAGGGCGACGCGCGCCTGGTCCTCCAGGTGCGGGACCCCGACGCGCGGCTGGTCGCCGAGTTCGCCATCGACCTCGGCGCGATGCGCTGAACGCCATGCGCGCGAGCGCCGTCGAGCTCCCGGTTTCCTGGACGATCCACCGTGAAGTGGTGCTGCTGCTCGGCTGGGCGCGCGCCATCCTCCTGCAGTTCGCGCACCCGCTGGTGGCGCAGGGCGTGCGCGACCACAGTGCCTTCCGGGCGGGGCCGCTCGCGCCGTGGCGGCGGCTGCACGGCACGCTCCGGGCGATGCTCGCGCTGACCTTCGGCGACGAGGCCGAGGCAGCGCGCGCGATCGCGGGCATCAACGCCATTCACGACCGGGTCCACGGGCGCCTGCCGCAGGCGGTCGGCCCGTTCCCGGCGGGCACACCCTACTCGGCGCGCGACCCCGAGCTCCTGCGCTGGGTGCACGCGACGTGCCTCGACTCGTTCCTGCTCGCCTACGAGGTCTTCGTCCGCCCGCTCACGCCGGCCGAGCGCGACCGCTACTGCGCCGAGGCGGCGCCCATCGAGACCGCGCTCGGCATGCCGCCCGGGTTCCTCCCGCGGAGCGCGGCGGAGCTCGCCGACTACCTGGCGCGCGTGCGCGCGAGCGGCGTCCTCGCCGTCGGCGACACCGCGCGGGCGCTCGCCCGCGAGCTCCTGTCGCCCCCCGGGCTCCGGTGGCTGCCGCCGCTGCTCTGGGCCCTCCGCCTGCCCGCGGTCGGGCTGCTGCCGCCCGACGTCCGCGCGGCGTACGGGCTCCCCTGGGACGCGCGGCGCGCGGCCGCGCTCCGGGCGCTGGCCGCGCTCGTGCGCCGCGTGCTGCCCGTCCTGCCGCCGGCCCTCCGGCACTGGCCGCGGGCCCGGCGCGCCGCGCGGGCGCGCCTGGCCGCGGCTGCGGCCAGGACGCCGGGCGGGGGCGCCCCGGGCGCGGCGGGGCTGCGCGCGCCCGCCGGGCCCTGACGGAGGCGCCGCCGTGGCGCGCGAGACCGTGCGGACGATGTGCCCGATGAACTGCCACCCGACGCTCTGCGGGATGCTCGTGGACCTGGAGGACGGCCGGGTGGTGGCGGTCCGCGGCGACCCCGACCACCCCGACAGCCGCGGCTTCCTCTGCGTCCGCGGCCGCGCCGCGCGCGAGATCGTCGACAACCCCCGGCGCCTGCGTCATCCCCTGATCCGCGCGCGGCGCACGCCCGACGCCTGGCGCCGCGCGTCGTGGGACGAGGCGCTCGACCTGATCGTCGCGCGCATGCGCGCGGCCGGCCCGGCCGCGGTGGCGCTCTGGTCGGGGCACGGGCTCTTCGCCACCAACTACGGCACGCGAATCCAGTCGAACCTGCTGCGGCGCTTCGCGAACGTGTGGGGCTGCCAGTGGTGGCACCCGGCGATGATCTGCTGGGGGCTCGGGGGGTTCGGCTTCGGCCTGACGGGCGTGCTGCGCGTGCACACCAAGGAGGACCTGGCGGCGCACGCGGCCCTCGTGCTGCTCTGGGGCGCGAACCTCGCCTCGCAGCCCACGACGGGGCGCGCCCTGGCCGCCGCGCGGCGCCGCGGCGCCGGCGTCGTCGTCATCGACGTGCGCCGCACCGAGGCGGCGGCGCTCGCGGACGAGGTCCTCCTGGTCCGCCCGGGCACCGACGCCGCGCTGGCGCTCGCGCTGATGCACGTGATCATCGGCGAGGGGCTCTACGACCGCGCCTTCGTCGCGGCGCACACGGTCGGCTTCGACGCGCTCGCCGCGCACGTGCAACGCTACTCGCCCGCGTGGGCGGCGGGCGTCACGGGCCTCGAGGCCGAGCGCATCGTGGCGCTCGCGCGGCGCTACGCCACGACGCGGCCGGCGATGATCGTCGCGGGCGGGAGCTCGATGCACAAGGGCGCCAACGCCTGGCACGCGGCGCGGGCGATCGCGTGCCTGCCGGCGCTGGCCGGCTACCTGGGGGTGCCCGGGGGCGGGCTCGGCCCGCGACACGGCGCGGCGAGCCACGGCCAGGACCTGGCCGACATCAGCGCCCCCGAGCGCCGCGGCCCGGGCCCGTGGATCCCGAGCCAGATGGCGCGCGTCACCGAGGCCCTGCTCGAGGGCCGGGTGCGCGTGCTCCTCCTGTTCGGCACCGACATGCTCTCCTCCTTCGCCGACACCGAGCGCGTGGCGGCCGCGCTCGCGCGGACCGAGCTCGTGGTGAGCCACGACCTCTTCCTGAACGACACCGCGCGGCGCGCGGCCGACGTCGTGCTCCCGGGGACGGCGTGGCTCGAGGAGCTCGGGGTGAAGAGCACCAACACGCACCTGTGCCTGATGCCCGCCGCGCTGCCCCCCGCGGGCGAGGCGCGCTCGGCGGTCTGGGTCGTGCGCGAGCTCGCCGCGCGCCTCGGGGTCCCCGACGCGTGCCCGTGGCCGGACACCGAGGCGCTCGTCGACGCCGTGCTGGACCACCCGGCCACCGGGCACGCCACCGTGGCGGCGCTCCGCGCCGAGGGCGGTGTCCGTCCGCTCCGGATCTCGCACGTCGCGTACCCCGACCGCCGGTTCGACACGCCTTCCGGGAAGGTCGAGTTCTGGTCCGAGCGCGCCCGGGCGCTCGGGCTGCCGCCGCTGCCGGTCTGGGAGCCGGCGCCGCCCTCGCCCTACCCGCTCGCCTTCCAGCAGGGGCGCACGCTCACGGCGTTCCACGCCTTCTACGAGCACGGGCGGGCGTTGCCGACGCTCGCGGCCGCGGACCCCGCACCGTCGCTCTGGATCGCGCCCGCCGACGCGGCGGCGCGCGGCATCGGCGATGGCGCCCGCGTGCGCGTCGTGAACGAGCGCGGCGCGTTCACCGCGCGGGCGCACGTCACGCCGCGCGTGCCGCCGGGCACGGTGTGGATGCGCGACGGCGTCGAGGGGCTGAACGCGGTGACGCGCGGCGACGCCGTGATCCCGGACGCGGCGGCCGACCTCTTCGGGTTCGGCGCCGGCCAGGCGGCGTTCGACGCGCGCGTGGAGGTCACGCCGGCCGAGTCCGAGCCGGACCCGGTGCTATAATCCGCGCACCCACGCCGGGATTCACGATTCGCGAAGGAGGGTCCTCGATGAAGGCAGTGCGCGTCCACACGCCGGGCGGCCCCGAGGCGATGGTGTACGAGGACGTGCCCGAGCCCACGCCCAAGGCGGGCGAGGCGGTGGTGCGGATCGAGGCGGCGGGCGTCAACTACATCGACGTCTACTTCCGGAGCGGCGCCTACAAGGCGGACTCGCCCTTCACGCTCGGCATGGAGGGCGCGGGGACGGTGACCGCGGTCGGGCCCGGTGTCACCGAGGTGAAGGTCGGCGACCGCGTGGCCTACACGGGCGTGCGCGGCTCCTACGCCGAGTACGCCGCGGTCCCGGCCGAGCGGCTCGTGGTGCTCCCCGAGGGGGTGACGACGCGGCAGGGGGCCGCCGCGATGCTCCAGGGGATGACCGCGCACTACCTGGCGTGCTCCACCTGGCCGCTCAAGCCCGGCGACACCTGCCTCGTCCACGCGGCCGCCGGCGGCGTCGGGTTGCTGCTCACGCAGATCGCCAAGCTGCGCGGCGCGCGGGTCATCGCGACCGTGGGCTCGGACGACAAGGCCCGGCTCGCGCGCGAGGCCGGCGCCGACGAGGTGATCGTCTACACCCGCCAGGACTTCGAGGCGGAAGTCCGGCGGCTGACCGACGGGCGCGGCGTCCAGGTCGTCTACGACGGCGTGGGGCGCGACACGTTCGACAAAGGGCTCAACTGCCTCGCGCTCCGCGGGCTCATGGCGCTCTTCGGCCAGGCGAGCGGCCCCGTGGCCCCCATCGACCCGCAGGTCCTGAACGCCAAGGGCTCGCTCTACCTGACGCGCCCGTCGCTCTTCCACTACATCGCCACGCGCGCCGAGCTGCTCGCCCGCGCCAGCGAGGTGCTCGGCTGGATCCGCGACGGGCGCCTGAAGCTCCGCATCGGCCACGAGTACCCGCTGAAGGACGCCGCGGAGGCGCACCGCGCGCTCGAGGGACGCCGCACGACGGGCAAGGTCCTGCTGATCCCGTAGCGGGGCCCGGGCGTCGCGGGGTCTAGAATGGGGGCGTGCGGCGCCTCCGGACCTGGCTGCTGATCGGTCTGGCGGCGGTGGTCGCGGTGGCGGCCGCCGCCGTCGTGCTCCTGCCCCGCCTCGTCGACACGCCGCGCGTCCAGGCCCTCCTCGCCCGCACCGTGGGCCACGCCCTCGGGAGGCCGGTCCGCTTCGCGTCGGTCCACCTGCGCGTCTGGCCGCCGCCCGCGGTCGTCGTCCGCGACTTGGAGATCGCGGAGGACCCGGCGTTCGGCGCGCGCCCGTTCGTCCGCGTCCAGGACGCCGAGGTCCGCCTGCGGCTGCTCCCGCTCCTCGCGCTCCGGGTCGAGCTCGGCGACGTGGTCCTCAAGCGCCCGCTCGTCTCGCTCGTCCAGGCGCCCGACGGTCGGTGGAACGTCGCGAGCCTCGGCGCGCCGCCGGGGGCTGCGCGGAGCGCGGGCCGCGCGCGCGGGAGCGGGCCGGCCGCGGCCGCCGCGCTCGCCTCGCGGGTGCGCGTCCAGGACGGCGTGCTCACCTGGGAGACGCGCGCGGGCGGCGCCCCGGTCCGCTATCGTGTCGAGGGGCTCGACCTCACCCTGAGCGCCGGCGCCGGGGGCGTCGCCTTCGCCGGCGACGCCACCGTCCTGCCGGGCGACCTCGCGCTCACGGTGGCGGACGGGACCCTGACGGTGGACGGCACGCGCGCGCTGGCCGAGGCGCCGGTGCGCGCCACGGTGGCGGTCGACGGGCGGCGCTTGCGCGAGCTCGTCGCGCTCGCCCTCGGCCCCGACCCGAGCGTCGAGGGCGCGGTGAAGGGCACGTTCGCCCTCGAGGGCACCCTCGGCGCGCCGCGGGCCAGCGGGACGCTGACGCTCACGGACCTGGCCGTGAGTCGCACCCAGCCGGCCTGCCCCGAGCCGCGGCGCCGGACGCTCGCGCTCGGCACGCTCGAGCTCCACGCCCGGTGGGCGGACGGTCGGCTCGTCGGCCAGCCGCTGCGGAGCGGCCTGGCGGGCGGCGAGCTCACCGCCACGCTGACCGCGACCCTCGACCCCGAGCTTCGCGTCGCCCTCGACGACCTCGTGGTGCGCGGCGTCCCGGTCGAGACGATCCTCGTGGACTTCCTCTGTCAGGGGTACGCGGTCACGGGCCCGCTCCAGCTCGAGGGGCGCGTGGCGGCGCGCCCCGCGGACCTCTGGCGCACGCTCGAAGGGCGCGGCCGGGCGCGGATCGGGCCCGGCCGCGTGGTCGGCCCCCAGGCGCTCGGGGTGCTCGGCGCGCTCGTCCGCCTCGGGGGCGAGGCCTCGGGGCTGCTCGGCGTCGAGCCCACCGCGCCGCTCGACTTCGACGCGATCACCGCGACCTACACGATCGACCGGGGCGTCGTCACCACGCGCGACTTCCGGTTCGCGGGCCGCGCCCTCACCCTCACCGCGGCCGGCACGTACGCGCTCGCCACCGGCGCCCTGAACCTCGACGTCGCCGTCGTCCACGGGCGCACGCGGCTCACCGGGCGCGTCACCGGCACGGCGGACCACCCCACCGTCCGCATCACGCCGGCGGGCCTGCTCGAGTCGGTCGACCCGGAGGCGGTCGAGCGCGGCCTGCGCGACCTGCTGCGCCGCTTCCGATGACGGCCGCGCGCGGCGCACCGCGGGCGCCGCGCCTTGAAGGCTGTCAGGACATGTGATACAAGCAGACACGATCCCGGACGGCGCGGTGAGGGGAGTCCCATGATCACCATCAAGGAAGGCCTCGAGGACGTCGTCGTCGCCACCTCGGAGATCTGCTTCATCGACGGGCGGGAAGGTCGGCTCCTCTACCGCGGCTACGACGTCGACGAGCTCGTGCAGTACTCGACCTTCGAGGAGGTCGTCTACCTCCTCTGGTACGGGACCCTGCCGAGCCGCAAGGAGCTCGAGGCGCACACCAAGGCGCTGGCCGCGGCGCGCCGGCTGCCGCCCCGGCTGGTCGCCATGCTCCGCGCGCTGCCCCGCAAGGCCACGCCCATGGAGGTGCTGCGCACGGGCGTGTCGGCGCTCTCGGCCTTCGACCCGGACGGCGACGACAACTCGCGCGAGGCCACGCTCCGCAAGGCCACCCGGCTCACCGCGCGCATCCCCACGCTGATCGCCGCCTGGGAGCGGATCCGGCGCGGCCGGGCCCTGGTGGCCCCCGACCCGCGGCTCTCGCACGCCGCGAACTTCCTCTACATGCTCCACGGGCGACGGCCCACGGAGCTCGCCGCGCGGACGTTCGACGTCGCGCTGATCCTGCACGCCGACCACGAGTTCAACGCCTCCACCTTCGCCGCCCGCGTCACCGCCGCCACCCTCTCGGACCTCTACTCGGCGGTCACCGCGGGGATCGGGGCGCTCAAGGGTCCGCTCCACGGCGGCGCCAACGAGCAGGTCATGCGCATGGTGGAGCAGATCGGCACGCCGGAGCGCGCCGAGGCGTGGATCCGCAAGGCGCTCGCCGACAAGGCGCGGATCAGCGGCTTCGGCCACCGCGTCTACAAGGTGGAGGACCCGCGGGCCAAGCACCTCCGGCGCCTGGCGACCGAGCTGGGCGAGCAGGTCGGCGACCTCACGGCCGTGCGCATCCTGGACACGGTCGCCCGGATCGTCACCGAGGAGAAGAAGATCTACCCGAACGTCGACCTCTACTCCGGCGCGGCGTACAAGGCGCTCGGGATCCCCACGGACCAGTTCACGCCAATCTTCGCCATGAGCCGGGTGGCCGGCTGGTCCGCCCACGTGCTGGAGCAGCACGCCCACAACCGGCTCATCCGGCCGCGGGCCGAGTACACGGGGCCGGCGCGCCAGCCCTACGTGCCCCTCGACCGCCGCTGACCCGCGGCGCGTGCCCCTGACGCGGCGATGATCCCCTTCGCCAAGGGGCACGGCCTGGGCAACGACTACCTGGTCCTCGAGGCGCGCCACCTGCCGCGCCCGCTCGACGCGGCCGCGGTGCGCCGGCTCTGCGACCGCCACCGGGGCGTGGGCGCCGACGGCGTGCTCCTGCTCACGCCGGCCGCGGGGGCGGACTTCGGCCTGCGGATCTTCAACCCCGACGGCAGCGAGGCCGAGAAGTCGGGCAACGGGCTCCGGATCTTCGCCAAGTACCTCTGGGACCGCGGCCACACGCGTCGGCGCGTCTTCACGGTCGCCACGGCGGGCGGGGTCGTCGAGTGCGCGCTCGACGTGCGCGACGGCCGCGTGCGGGCGGTCACGGTCGAGATGGGACGCGCGACCTTCCGGGCGGCGGAGGTCCCGGTCGAGGGGCTCGGCGACGAGGTCGTCGAGGTCCCGCTGGAGGTCGGCGGCACGCGCCTCGCGGTCACCGCGCTCTCGGTCGGCAATCCGCACTGCGTCGTCTTCGTGGACGCGCTGGACGACGCCGCGTGCCAGCGCCTGGGCCCGCTCCTCGAGCGCCACCCGGCGTTCCCCCGTCGGACCAACGTGCAGTTCGCGCGCCCCCGCGACCCGGCGACCCTCGCGGTGCGCATCTGGGAGCGCGGCGCCGGCTGGACGCTCGCCTCGGGCTCCTCGGCGTGCGCGGCGGCGGCCGCGGCGGTCCGGACCGGGCGCTGCGCCCCGGGGCGCCTCACGGTCGAGATGCCCGGCGGCGCGCTCGCGGTCGAGGTCCGCCCCGACTGGACGCTCCGGCTCGAGGGCCCGGTCGAGGAGGTCTGCACGGGCACGCTCTCGCCCGAGTTCGTCGAGGCCTGCTTCGGCGGATGACGCGCGTCTGCGTCTTCTGCGGGTCGGCGGCCGGCGCCCGCCCCGCCTACGCGCAGGCCGCCCGGGCCCTGGCGCAGGAGCTGGTGGCCCGTGGCCTCGGGCTCGTCTACGGCGGCGGCTCGGTGGGGCTCATGGGCGTCCTCGCCGACGCCGCCCTGGCTGCGGGCGGCGAGGTGATCGGCGTCATCCCGCGCGGGCTGGCCACGCGCGAGCTCGCCCACGGCGGACTCACGGAGCTCCGAGTCGTCGAGAGCATGCACGAGCGCAAGGCGCTCATGGCCGCGCTGGCCGACGGGTTCGTGGCGCTGCCCGGCGGGCTCGGCACGCTCGAGGAGACGCTCGAGATGGTGACCTGGACGCAGCTCGGCATCCACCAGAAGCCGGTGGGCCTCCTCGACGTGGAGGGCTACTTCGAGGGGCTGCGGCGGATGCTCGCCCACGCGGTCCGCGAGGGGTTCGTCCGCCCGCAGTACCTCGGCCTCGTGCTCTCGGCCGCCACCCCGGCGGCGCTGCTCGACGCGATGGCCGCCTGGCGGCCGCCGCCCGGCCCGCGCGCCTGGCTCACCGCCGAGCAGGCCTAGCGTCGGCTCACGCCTCGCGCGCCCGGAGGCGGGCGAGCGCGGGCATGGCGGCGAGCTGCGCGGCGGAGAGCTCCTCCCAGCGGATCCCGGCGGGCTTCGGGTGGCGCCCGGACGCCTGGAGCACGCGCGCGGGCGTCACGATCAGATCCACCGGGACGTCGTGGGCCGTCATCGGGATCGGCGCGTCGACGACCTGGAGGTCGTGGACGGTCGTGAGCACCGGCGTGCGGGCGTCCACGGCCCCGAGCGCGCGCGCCATGGCGAACTCGAGGTCGCTATAGCCCCCGCCCTTGCCCACGCGCGCCCCGTCGGGCGCGACGGCGACGCTCCCGACGACCACCAGGTCGATGCGCGGCAGCGCCTCGGGGCGGAGGGGCTCGCCGAGCGCGGCGGCGCCGCGGATCGTGGCCGCCTCGGCGAGCCGGTCGCCGAGCCGCGCGGGGTCCAGGCGGAGGAAGCACGCCTCGGCCCGCAGGCGCGGCACCGCCATCACCACCACCTTGCCCTCGCGGAGCGCCTGCAGCCGGAGCGGACGCTGCGGGGCGTCGGGGTTGCACTTGATCGTCCGCGCCGCGCGCCAGGCGGGCAGCGCGGCCGCCCGCGCGGCGGCGGCCTCGGCCCCGACGAAGTTCGGGATCCGATCGCGCAGGGGACGCGGGAAGCGGGCCACGCCGCGGGCCTCGAGCAGCGCCCAGACGCGCTCGCGGAGCGCCTGCTTGGCGGCGGCGACCGCCGCCGGGGCGGTCCCCGCGGCGCCGGGCGGGGCGGCCGCGTCAGCGGTCGACCTTCTCCGCGAGGTCGAGGGCGACCCGCGCGAGCGCCTCGGCCCGCGCGCCGAAGGTCGCGAAGCGCGCGTCCTGCGTCTGGCCACGCTTCCACCGGATGTAGATCTGCTGCACCACCACGGCGATCTTGTAGAGCGCGAAGACCTCGTAGAAGCCGATCCGCGACACGTCGCGCCCGGTGGCCCGCGCGTAGCGCGCGACGACCTCCGCGCGCGTCAGGTAGCCGGGGGCGAGCGTGAGCGGGGGCATGGCGGCTCGCCGGGGCTCGGGGTCGCCGGGCTCGGGCCAGTAGGCGAGCAGCAGCCCCAGGTCCACGAGCGGGTCCCCGGTCGTGCACATCTCCCAGTCGAGCACGGCGACGACACGCCCGGGGTCCGTCGAATCGAGCATGACGTTGTCGAACTTGAAGTCGCCGTGCACGAGCGTGGCGTCGCCCGGCTCGGGCACGCGCGCGGCGAGCCAGCGCGCCAGGGCGTCCACGGCCTCCACCTCGCGGTCCTTGGCCCGCGCCCACCGCTCGGCCCAGCCGCGCACCTGGCGGGCCACGAACCCCTCCGGGCGCCCGAGGTCGCCGAGGCCCGCGGCGCGCCAGTCCACCGCGTGCAGGGCCACCATGGCGTCGACGAGGGCCTCGCTCGCGCGGCGGCGTCGCGCCGGCTCCGCGGCCCACGCCGGCGGGTCCTCCCGACGCAGCACGAGCCCGCGCCGGCGCTCCATGACGTAGAACGGCGCCCCGATGACCGCCGGGTCGTCGCAGTAGAAGTAGGGGCGCGGGGCCGGGGGGAACACGCGCCAGAGCGCGGAGAGCACGCGGTATTCGCGGCCCATGTCGTGGGCGCGCGGGGCGACCGGGCCGTGGGGCGGCCGGCGCAGCACGTACTCGGCGTCCGCGTAGCGGAGCAGGTACGTGAGGTTCGAGTGCCCGCCGGGGAACTGCTCGACCCCGAGCGGCCCCGTCGCGCGGGGCAGGCGCGGGCGGCAGTAGGCGTCGAGCGCCCGGACGTCCAGCGTCTCGTCCGGGCGCATGGGCGCGGTCTCGGGGGCCTCCGCCACCGCCACGGCGCGCGGGCTACTGGAACTCGCGCAGGAGGCGCCGGGCCACCACCATGCGGTGGACCTCGTCGGGGCCGTCGTAGAGGCGTGCGGCGCGCGCCTCCCGGTAGAGGTGCATGAGCGGCAGGTCGGCCGAGAGCCCGAGGGCGCCGTGGGCCTGGATGGCGCGGTCCAGGACGTCGAGCAGCACGCGCGCGCCGAAGAACTTGATCAGGGAGATCTCCACGCGCGCGTCGAGCTTCTGGTCCATCTTCCACGCGGCGTGCAGCGTCATGAGCCGCGCGGCGTCGAGCTCCGCCTTGGAGTCGGCGATCCAGTTCTGGATCGTCTGCTTGTCGGCGAGCTTCGAGCCGAACGCCTCGCGGCGGAGCACGTGACGGCACATGAGCTCGAAGGCGCGCTGGGCCACGCCGAGCCAGCGCATGCAGTGCTGGATCCGCCCCGGGCCGAGTCGGGCCTGCGCGATGCGGAAGCCTTGCCCGCGTTCGCCCAACAGGTTCTCGCGGGGCACGCGGACGTTCTCGTAGCGCACCTCGCAGTGGCCGCCGCCGATCCAGGTGTGGCCGAGGGTGGGGACGGGCCGGACGATCGTCACGCCAGGCCAGGGCAGCGGGACGATGATCTGGCTGAAGCGCTGGTGGGGCGGCGCGTCGGGGTCGGTGCGGCACATGACGATGGCGTAGGAGGCGCCGATGGCGCCGCTCGTGAACCACTTGTGCCCGTTGATCACCCACTCGTCGCCGTCGAGCACGGCGGTGGTCTGGAGCATCGTCGGGTCGGAGCCCGAGACCTCGGGCTCCGTCATCGAGAAGCACGAGCGGATCTCGCCCGCGACGTTCGGCAGCAGGTACTTCCGCTTCTGCTCCTCGGTGCCGTAGAGGAGCAGGATCTCGCAGTTGCCGGCGTCGGGCGCCTGGCACCCGAAGGCCACCGGGCCGAGCGGGCTGCGGCCGATGATCTCGTTCATCAGGGCGAGGCCCACGACCCCGATCCCCATGCCCCCGACCTCCACGGGCATGTGCGGGGCCCAGAGCCCGAGCTCCTTGACCTTCTGCTGGATCGGCCGCAGCACGCGATCGGGGATCCCGGGGTAGAACCGCCGCTCGGCGTCGGGCGGCGCGTCGACGAGCTCGCGCTCGGCGGGGTAGACGTACTCCTCCATGACCTGGCGCGTGAGGGCGCGCAGGCGCTCCTGTTCGGGCGTCAGGCTGAAGTCGATCATCGGGACCTCCGTGCGGCCAGGTCGGCCAGGCGTGCGCCGGCGCCGCCGCCGAGCAGGGCGGCGCCCGTGACCAGCACCGCCGCCAGCGCGGCGTCGGCGACCCCCGGCGCCGCGTGGGCGAGCGCCGGGTTGCGCAGGAAGGCGGCGCTCGCCGCCGCACCGAGCGCGAGGCCGAAGGCGAGCCCGGCCCACGCCGGGCGCCGGCGCGGGTCGACCAGCGCCATGAGCGCGGCGGGCGCGAGCGGCAGCCACCGGAGCGTGAGCGAGCGGCCCGGTCGGGGGGCGCCGGCGCGGCGCGCCATCTCGTGGGCGATGGCGAGCGGCGAGTCGGGAGCGCGCGCGATCGCCGCCTGCACCGCAGGCTCGGGCCGGAGCAGGGCCATGCCGACGTCGGCCACGACGAGCACGCTGGCCTGGAGGCCGAGCGTGCCGGCGACGAGCACAACGGGCGTCGCCCGGTGCCCGGCGAGCCGGCTCGCGAGCACGAGGGGGGCGGGGAAGAGCAGGGCGGCCAGCACCGGGTAGGTGAAGAAGGCCAGGCCACCGTACCGGAACGCGGGCTGGAGGGCCTGGTCGACGACCACCTGGAGGTGGCCGAGCAGGAGCGCGCCGCCCGTCCAGAGCGCCGCGAGCCGCGCGGGGCCCGCGGGCCACTGCGCCGCGGCGGCGGCCAGCACGCCGACCCCGTGGGCGGCCGCGCCGGCGAAGCCGAGCAGGTGCGGCGGGCTCCAGATCGTGACGTCGACGCCGAAGAGGCGGTGCCAGAGCTCGTCGACCGGGGCGGCGAGGATCGTGACGACGAGCCCCCACCAGGCGAGGTGGAACCCGGGCGGGCCGACGAGGCCCGCCGCGCGGACTGCGCCGGGGGGCGGTGCGCCGCGCCGGGCCTGTGCGGTTTCGACGAGCAGGACGCCGAGGGCGAGCGCGGCGCCCCCGGCCACGGCGGCGTAGGTGAGGAGGTGCGGCGCGATCCAGAAGGAGTCGCGCCCGACCCAGAGGTGCCAGCGGATGTCCCAGCCGACGCCCCAGCTCCCGAGCAGGCCGGCGCCCAGCAGGCCCCAGAGCGCCGCGGCGCGCAGCGCGGGGAGGTCGACGGCGAGGCCAGCAGCGAGGACGCCGGCGCGGGACGTGGCCATGCGCCGGCCATTCTACCGCCGCCCGCGCGGCCGCCCCGGGCGGGGTTCTCAGGGCGCGCCGCCTGCGCGACAATGGCCCGGCATGCGTCGGCGACATTGGTCGGGCTGGCGCTGGTGGCGCGCCGGCTCCGTCGCCCTCGGCGCGGTCCTGCTCGCCGCGGCCGGGTGCGGGAGCGAGGGCCCCGCGACCGCCTCGTCGCCGCCCCCGCCCGGGCCGCCGCCGCGCGAGGTCCGCGTGGCGGCGGCCGCCGAGGTCCGCGTGCCGCGCACGGTGACGGTGACCGGCACGCTGGCCGCCGAGGAGCAGATCGTCCTGAGCCTGAACGTCCCCGGCCGGCTGGCCGAGCTCACCGTGGACCTCGGCAGCCGCGTCCGGCGCGGCGAGGTGATCGCGCGCCTGGACCCCACCGACTTCCGCCTGCGCGTCGAGCAGGCCGAGGCCGCGCTGGCGCAGGCGCGCGTGCGCCTCGGCCTGCCGCCGGACGGCGCCGACGACACCGTCGACCCGGAGCGGACGCCGCTCGTGCGCCAGGCGCGCGCCGTGCTCGAGGAGGCGCGCCTGACGCGCGAGCGCGTCGCGCGGCTCTGGGAGCAGCAGCTCGTCGCCCGCGCCCAGCTCGACACCGCGCTGGCCAACGAACAGGTCGCCGAGGCGCGCTACCACGACGCGCTCGAGGAGGTTCGGAACCGGCAGGCCCTGCTCGCCCAGCGGCGCTCGGAGCTCGCGCTGGCGCGCCAGGCCCTGGCCGACACGGTGCTCGTGGCCCCGGCCGACGGGATGATCCGCGAGCGCCGGGCGGCGGTCGGCGAGTTCCTCGCGGCCGGCAGCCCGGTGGCGACGCTCGTGCGGGTCCACCCGCTGCGGCTCCAGGTGGCGGTGCCCGAGCGCGCGGCCGCGGAGATCCGCGTCGGCCAGCCGGTGCGCGTCAGCGTGGACGGCGACCCGACGGTCTACACGGGGCGCGTGGCGCGCCTGGCGCCGGCGATCGACGCGCTGAACCGCACCCTCACGGTGGAGGCGGAGATCCCGAACCCGACGGGCGCGCTCCGTCCCGGCGCGTTCGCGCGGGCCGAGATCGTGGTGGCGACGGACGAGCGCGCGGTGGTCGTCCCGACCTCGGCCGTGGTGGTCTTCGCCGGGGTCGAGAAGGTCCTGACCGTGCGCGACGGCCGGGTGGAGGAGCGGCGCGTGCAGACCGGGCGCCGCGAGCGCGACCGCGTGGAGATCGTCGAGGGCCTGCGCGCGGGCGAGCCCGTCATCGTGGAGCCCGGCACGCTGAGCGCGGGCCAGCCGGTGACGGTGCGGCCGTGAGCGGCCGGCGGCCGGGGGCGCCGACGGCCCGGCCCGAGCGCGGCTGATGCAGAAGCTCGCCGAGCTCTGCATCCGCCGCCCCATCTTCGCGACGATGCTCGTGATGTCGCTCGTCGTCGTAGGCGCGGCGAGCTACGCGCGCCTCGGCGTCGACCGCTTCCCCGCCGTGGACCTCCCCACCGTCGTGGTCCGCACCGAGCTGCCCGGGGCCTCCATCGAGGACATGGAGACGCAGGTCTCGCAGAAGATCGAGGAGGCGGTCAACACCATCCAGGGGATCAGCGAGCTCCGCTCGATCACCGGGCCCGGCAGCTCCATCGTCATCGTCACCTTCGCCCTGGACCGCGACATCGACGTCGCGACGCAGGACGTCCGCGACCGGGTCGCCGCCGTCCTCCGCGACCTGCCGCGCGACGTCCGCCCGCCGGTCATCGCCAAGACCGACAACGAGCAGGCCCCGGTCCTCACCGTGGCCGTGGCCGGCGAGCGCTCGCTCAAGGAGCTGACGGAGATCGCCGAGAAGGTCGTCAAGGTGGCGCTCGAGCGCTCGCCCGGCGTGGGCGAGGTCCGCGTGGTGGGCGGGCTCGCGCGGGCGATCAACGTCTGGGTCGACGCCGACCGCCTCGCGGCGTACGAGATCCCGCTCACCGCGGTGCGGGACGCGCTGGTCCGGCAGCACGCGGACCTGCCCGGCGGCAACGTCACGGCCGGCCTGCGCGAGCGCTCGCTCCGGACCCTGGGCCGCGTGGCCGAACCCCGCGCCTTCAACGACCTCGTCGTGGCCACGATCAACGGCGCGCCGGTGCGGATCCGCGACCTCGGCTGGGCCGAGGACGGCACCAAGGAGCAGCGCTCGGCGGCCCGGCTCGACGGGGTGCCCACGGTGGTCCTCGAGGTCCGGCGGCAGTCGGGGGAGAACACCGTGGCGGTCGTCGAGGCCGCCAAGCGCACGCTGGCGCAGCTCGCCCCGCGCGTGCCCGCGGACGTGCGCCTCGAGGTGATCCGGGACCAGTCCCGCTATATCCACGCGGCGCTCCGCGAGATCACCGTCCACCTGGTCCTCGGCTCGGTCTTGGCCTCGCTGGTGGTGCTGGCGTTCATGCGCTCCTGGCGGTCCACGCTGATCGCCGCGGTGGCCATCCCGACCTCGGTCGTCTCCGCGTTCGGCGTCATGTGGGCGCTCGGGTTCACGCTGAACGGGGTGACGATGCTCGCGCTCGTGCTCATGGTGGGCATCGTCATCGACGACGCGATCGTCGTCCTCGAGAACATCTTCCGCTTCGTCGAGGAGAAGGGGATGCGCCCGCGCGAGGCCGCGCGCGAGGCGACGCGGGACATCGGGCTGGCGGTGACGGCCACGACGTTCTCGCTCGTGGTGATCTTCGTCCCCGTCTCGTTCATGTCGTCCATCTCCGGGCGCTTCCTCTACCAGTTCGGCCTGACCGCCGCGGCCGCGGTGCTGGTGAGCTTGCTCGTGAGCTTCACGCTCACGCCGATGATGAGCGCGCGGCTCCTGCGCCCGCCCGCCGCGGGGGGCGAGGCGCCGCGCTCCCGGCGGGGCTTCTACGCGTGGATCGACCGGGGCTACGCGGCCGTGCTCGCCTGGGCGATGCGCCACCGGCTCACGGTGGCCGTCTTCGCCGCGGCCGTCATCGCCGCCGCCTGGCCGCTCTACGGGCGCGTGCGCCAGGAGTACGTGCCGAGCGACGTCGACGAGGCCGAGTTCGAGATGATCGTGGTCGGCCCGGAGGGCATGAGCCTGGCGGCGATGGACGAGGCCATGCAGGCCGTGGCCCGCGAGGTCCGCGCGATCCCCGGCGTCCGCACGGTGCTCGCCCAGGCGGGGGGCAACTTCCTCGGGCGCGTCAACCAGGGCAGCCTCTACGTCCGCCTCGCCCCGCACGCGGAGCGCACGGTCAACCTCGCGAAGCTCTGGGCGGCCCTCCGGCGCGGCGAGCCCCTCGCGGCCTTCCGCGGCAACGCCTCCCAGCGCGAGATCATGCAGGAGGTCCGGCGCCGGGTGCGGAAGTTCCGCGACCTCCGGATCACGGTCCGTAACATCCCCGGGTTCAACATCGGCGGCGGCAACTTCGACATCGACTTCGTCATCCGCGGGCCCGACCTGGTGGCGCTCGCGCGCTACGGCGAGGCGCTCCGCGAGCGCGCGCTCGCCCTCGGCGGGATGGTGGACCTGGACACGACGCTCAAGCTCGACCGGCCGGAGCTCCGCGTGGAGATCGACCGCGACCGCGCCGCCGACCTCCGCGTGGAGGTCGAGCAGATCGCCGCGACGCTCCGGCTCGGGGTGGGCGGCGACGACCAGGTCGCGCGCTTCCACGACCCGCGGGTCGACGAAGACTACGACATCACGCTGCGGCTCACGGAGCGCTTCCGCAGCCACGCCGACGCCATCGCTCGCCTCTGGGTGCCGCGGGCGCCGGGCGTCGCGGCGGGGGCCGGAGGGCCGCCCGCCGCGGGGGGCCTGGTGCGGCTCGACAACCTGGTACGGATCGTGCCCGCGCTGACGCCGGCCCGGATCGACCGCTCCGACCGCCAGCGGGAGGTGCGCCTGCGGGGTCAGGTGGCCCCCGGCTACGGGCAGGCCGACCGGATCGCGGCCCTGCGCCAGGCGTTCCGGGAACTGAACCTGCCCGCGGCCTACACGAGCGCCGTCGCGGGCCGGGCGCGGGAGTTCGAGCGCACGTTCGTGGAGTTCCTCTGGGTGTTCGTGCTCGCGGTGGTCTTCATGTACATGATCCTCGCCGCGCAGTTCGAGAGCCTGGTGCACCCGTTCACGATCCTGCTCTCGCTGCCGCTCTCGGTGCCCTTCGCGCTGGCGAGCCTCTGGGCGACCGGCAACACCCTGAACCTCTACTCCGCGCTCGGGATCCTCGTGCTCTTCGGCGTGGTGAAGAAGAACGCGATCCTGCAGATCGATCACATGAACGCGTTGCGCGCGGCGGGGCTCGACCGCGCCACCGCGATCGTGCAGGGCAACCGCGACCGGCTGCGCCCGATCCTGATGACGACCCTGACCCTCGTGGCGGGGATGATCCCGCTGGCGCTCGGCACGGGCCCGGGCGCCGAGGAGCGGCGCTCGATCGCCGTCGTGGTCATCGGCGGGCAGATGCTCGCGCTGCTGCTCACGCTCGTGATGACGCCGGTGGCCTACGCGTTCCTCGAGGACCTGGCGGCCGCGCTCCGGTGGCCGCGGCCGAGCCTGGTGGGCGGCCCCATGCGGCGCTGGCGGCCCTGGCCCTGGCGCCGCCGGGTGCTCGAGCGCCTGGCGCTCGCGCGCGCCGCGCGGGCCGAGCCCGGCGACGGGCCGGCGCGCGACTGACCGACGGCCCGACCGTCGCCCTCGGCGGCCCCGGGGAGCCCCGCGCCCTCCGCCCTCGCGGGGACGCGCCCGCGGGGCGCTTCACCAGCGGTAGCCGGTCTCGTCGCTCCGGCGACCCTTGTCTTCGGCGCGGCGGGTGCCCGGCGGCTTCCCCGGCCGGCGCCCCCGGTCGCCGCGCCGCTCGCGCTCCTCGTCACCGCGGCGCTTGCGGTCGCGCCCGCTGGGGGGCGGGGGCGGCGTCCAGCTCGGCGGCGGGCCCGCGGGCCGAGGGCCGGGGGGCCGCGGCATCGCGGGCCGGGGGCCGGGCGGGCGGGCGGGCGCCGTCCCCCGGGGCATCGCCCGGTCCACGCGGATCGTGCGCCCGTCGAGCATCGCGCCGTTCATGGCGCTGATGGCCCGGTCGGCCTCCTCGTCGGTCGCCATCTCGACGAAGCCGAAGCCCCGCGAGCGCCCGGTCTCGCGGTCGGTCATGACCGTGGCCGCCGTGACCGTGCCGAAGCGGGCGAACGCCGCGCGGAGCCCCTCGCTGGTGGTCGAGAAGGACAGGCCGCCGACGAACAGCCGCACGCTCAGGGACTCCGGCGGCTCGGGGTGGGCGGGCCGGCGCCGAGCTCGGCACCGCGGGCGTGCGGCGGCGGGGCGGGGGCGGGCGTGCGGGGGTCGGTGGGGGCGTCCATGCTCCCGGCCGCGAGCATAGCGCACCCGGCGCGGGAGGCGATGCGGATCTTGCGGGGACGCCAGGGCCCGGAGACCACCACGGGCGCCATGATACACTCGGCCGGCCGTGGTGGCGCCCTGGTGCTGGGAGCTGCTCGAGCCCTACCTGCGGCGACGCCTGCAGGCGCGCGGCGTGGCGCGGCCGAGCCGTGCCGAGCTGCTCGGCGAGCTCGCGCACGTGTGGCCCGAGCTCACGGTGACGATCGGCGTGCAGGCCCCGTGGGCGGGCACGATCCGCTTCAAGTGGCTCGCGCGACTCCAGGGCGCGGAGATGACCCCGTTCCTCGAGGACCCGGAGGGCTGGATCCGGGCGCGCTTCGGCGGGGGCAAGTTCAAGGTCAACCTCCACCACGGGCTCCACTTCGTGGCCACGAAGAACGTCAAGCCCGAGGGCGAGGCGCGCTGGCTCGACGCACCCGAGCTCGTGCTCGACTGACGGCGCGCGCCGCGGCGGGGCAGGCGATGGCGAGCGACGAGACGCGGAGGATCCTGAAGGTCTTCGGCGTGGCGGTCACCAACCTGGAGGATGCGCTCGAGCGGCGCGCGCCGGCGGACGAGCTCGCGCGGCTCGACCGCGACCTCGCCGAGCGCACGCGCGAGGTCCTCGCCCTGATCGAGCGGCTGCGCGGCGCGGCGGGCGGCGCCCGCGCCTGAGGCGATGGCGGCGGCCCTGGTCGACGCCTCCGGCGTCGCGCTCAGCCTGCCACGCCCGCCGCGACGGATCGTCTCGCTGGTGCCGTCCACGACGGAGACCCTCTGCGCCCTCGGCCTCGCCGACGCGCTCGTGGGGATCACCGTGTACTGCCGCGAGCCCCGCGAGGCGCTCGCCGGCAAGACGCGGGTGGGCGGCGAGAAGGACCCCGACCTCGCCCTGATCCGCGCCCTGGCCCCCGACCTGGTGATCGCGAACATCGAGGAGAACGTCGCCGAGCACGTCGCCGCGCTCCGCGCGTGGGGGATCCCCGTGTGGGTCACGTACCCGCGCACGGTCGCCGACGGCATCCGGCTGATCCGGGAGCTCGGCGCGCTCACGGGCACCGCCGAACGCGCCGAGGCGCTCGCCGCGCCGCTGGAGGCGCACTTGGCGGAGGTGACCGCGGCGACGGCGCGTCGCCCGCCCGTGCGCGTCTTCTACGCGATCTGGCGCGAGCCCTGGATGACGATCAACCGCGACACCTACATCCACGACATGCTGCGGGTGTGCGGGGGCGCCAACGTCTTCGCCGACCGCGCGGAGCGCTACCCGCGCGTGACGCTCGAGGAGGTCGCCGCCGCGCGGCCCGAGGTGATCCTGCTCCCCGACGAGCCGTTCCGCTTCCGGCGCGCGCACCTCCAGGACTTCGCGCCGTTCCGGGACGTCCCGGCGGTCGCTGCCGGGCGCGTCCTGCTGGTGGACGGCAAGCCCTTCTCCTGGCACGGCCCGCGGATCGGCGACGCGCTCCGGACGCTGCCGGCGCTCCTGGCGGGGGCGTAGCCCGCGCCGCGGGGCGTCAGCGCGCGCTGCGGCGTCGCGCGGCGGCCTGGATCGCCTCGACGATGAACTGGTAGCCCGTGCAGCGGCAGAGGTTGCCGGAAATCGCCTCGCGGATCTCGGCCTCGGTGGGGTCCGGGCGCTCCGCGAGCAGGGCGCGCGCGACGAGCAGGATCCCCGGCGTGCAGAAGCCGCACTGGAGCGCGTGGTGCTCGCGGAACGCCTCCTGAAGGGGGTCCAGGCCTTCGTCCTCGGCGAGCCCCTCGACGGTCGTGATCGCGGCGCCCTCGCACTGCACGGCCAGGAGCAGGCAGCTCCGGACGGGCTCGCCGTCGAGCAACACCGTGCAGGCGCCGCACACCCCGTGCTCGCACCCGACGTGCGTGCCGGTGAGGTCGCACGTCTCGCGCAGGAAGTCGGCAAGGCTCATCCGCGGCTCCACGGCGCCGCGGTACTCGCGGCCGTTGACGCGCAGGGTGACCGTGCGCGTCACGCCGGCCCTCCGGCCCGCGCCGCCGCGTCGGCCAGCGCGCGCGCCGCGAGCGTGGCCGCCACGCGCCGGCGGTAGGCGGCCGTGGCGTGGAGGTCGTCGTGCGCCTCGAGGGCCTCGGCCGCCAGGCGCGCCGCGGCTTCGAGCGCGGCCGGCGTCGGCGCCTGCCCGTGGAGCGCCTGCTCGGCGGCGACCGCGCGCGCCGGGCGCGGGCCCGCGCCGAACAGCACCAGGCGCGCCGCGCCCACGCGCCCGCCCTCGAGCGTGAGCAGGGCCGCGGCGCCCACCAGAGCGAAGTCGCCGTGGCGGCGCGCGACCTCGTGGAACCCCCAGCCCGCGCCCGGCGGGGGCAGCGGCCAGTGGGTCTCCACGAGCAGCTCGTCGGGCGCGAGCGCCGTCTGCAGGGGCCCGAGGAAGAACGCGTCGGCGGCGATCGTGCGCGTCGCCGTCGCGCTGCGCGCCACCACGCGGCCGTCGAGGCACAGCAGCAGCGCGGGCAGCTCGGCGGCGGGGTCGGCGTGGGCGATCGAGCCGCCCACGGTGCCGCGCACGCGGATCGGCAGGTGGCCCACGAGGCGGAGCGCGGCGGCCAGGAGCGGCATGCGCCCGGCCGCCCAGCGCTCCAGGCGGCGCTGCCGGACGAGCGCGCCGACGCGCAGCACGCCGTCGACCTCCTCGAGGCCGTCGAGGCCCGGCACGCGGTTGATGTCCACGAGCAAGGCCGGGCGCGCCAGGCGGAAGTTGAGCATCGGCACGAGGCTCTGCCCGCCCGCCAGGACCTTGGCCTCGTCGCCGTGGCGGGCGAGGTGGGCGAGCGCCTCGTCGAGCGCCCGCGGGTCCACGTACTCGAAGGGCGCCGGCTTCACGGGCGGGCAGGGTCGGCCGGGCGCGCGCGGGCGGCGCGGCCGGGGCGCGCGGGCGGGCTCACCGGCCGGCGGCCTCGATCAGGGCGAGGAGGCGCGCGGGGGACACGGGCGTCTCGCGGATCACGACGCCCAGCGGGGCGAGCGCGTCCTCGATCGCATTGGCGATCGCCGCCGGCGGCGAGATGGCGCCGCCCTCGCCGAGCCCCTTGACGCCGAGCGGGTTGCGGGGCGAGGGGAACTCGAGGTGCACGGTCTCGATCCGCGGCACCTCCATCGCCGTCGGCACGAGGTAGTCCATCAGGCTCCCGGTCAGGAGCTGGCCCTGGGCGTCGTAGGCCATCTCCTCGTAGAGCGCCCCACCCACGCCCTGCGCGACGCCGCCGTGGATCTGGCCCTCGACGATGAGCGGGTTGATGACCTTGCCGCAGTCGTGCGCCACGACGTAGCGCAGCAGCCGCACGAGGCCGGTGCCCGGGTCCACCTCCACCTGGGCGACGTGGACCGCGCTGGCGAAGGTGACGGTCGGCACGTGGTGGTAGGCGGTGGCCTCGAAGTCGGGCGGCGCCACCCCGGGCCGCGCGAAGGTCGGCAGCGCGGCCTGGACCACGCGCGCGAGTTCCACGGCGGAGCCCGGCGCCCCGCGGACGAAGACGCGGCCGTCCTCGATCTCGAGGTCTTCAGGCGCCGCCTCGAGCAGCGCCGCGGCCGCGCGCAGGAGCTTGGCGCGCACGGCCCGGCAGGCGTCGGCGACCGCGTTGCCGGCGGTCACGGCGCTCCGGCTCGCGAAGGTGCCGATCCCGAACGGGACCGCCGCGGTGTCGCCGCCGACGACCGTGACCCAGTCGAGCGGCACCCCGAGCGCGTCCGCGGCGATCTGTGCGAAGGCGGTCTCGTGCCCCTGGCCGGAGCTCGCGGCGGCGGTGGCGACCAGGACGCGACCCGTGCCGTCGAGCCGCACGGTGGCCCCTTCGTAGGGGCCGATGCCGGTCCCCTCGACGTAGCCCGAGATCCCGATGCCGCGCCAGAGGCCGCGGGCGCGCCAGGCCGGCTGCTCGCGCCGGAAGCCCTCGTAGTCGGCCGCGGCGAGCGCCGCGTCGAGCGCCGCGCGGAAGTCGCCGCTGTCGTAGACGAGCGGGTTGCCGTCGCGGTAGGGCAGGCCCAGGTCCCAGGGGAGCTCGTCGCCGCGCAGGTAGTTGCGGCGGCGCACGTCGGCCGGGTCCAGGCCCAGGCGGCGGGCCAGCCGGTCGACGATGCGGTCCATGGCGAACACGGTCTCGGGGCGGCCGGCGCCGCGGTAGGGTGCGTTCGGCGTCTTGTTCGTGACGACGGCCTGGACCTCGACCTCGAGGGCGCGGACGCGGTGCGGCCCGAGCAGGTGCGCGACCGTGTTGTAGGGGAGCACGATGCCCCACACGTTGTAGGCGCCGAGGTCGAGCCAGATCCGGTCCCGCACCCCGAGCAGCACGCCGTCCCGCGTGGCGGCCACGGCGATGTCGTGGACCTGGTGGCGGGCGTGCGCGGCGGCCATCATGTGCTCGCGCCGGTCCTCGATCCACTTCACCGGCCGCTCGAGCAGCCGGGCCGCCAGCGGCACGAGCTGGTCCTCGGCGTAGCCCGAGGCCTTGGTGCCGAAGCCGCCGCCCACGTCGGGCGCGATCACGCGCACCCGGTGCGGGGGCAGCTCGAGCGTCGCCGCGAGCGCCTGCTGGACGAAGTGGGGCACCTGCGTCGCGTTCCACGTGGTGAGCGTGCCGTCGCGGCGGTCCCAGACGGCCACGACGCCGCGCGTCTCGATGGGCATGCCGACGTAGCGCTGCACGCGGAAGGTCTCGCGCACCACCACGTCGGCGCGCGCGAACGCCCCCTCGACGTCGCCCACCGCGTGGCGGAAGCCGACGGCGACGTTCGTGCCCCACTCGGGGTGCACGAGCGGGCTGTCCGGCGCGGCCGCCGCCTGCATGTCCACGACCGCGGGCAGGGGCTCCCAGTCCACCTCGATGCGCTCGAGGGCGTCCTCGGCCTGGGCCCGACTTGTCGCCACGACCATGGCGACGATCTCCCCCACGTAGCGGACGCGGTCGCGGCAGAGCGCGTACTGAGGCGCCTGGCGCAGCTCGAAGCGCACCGCGGCCGCGAGCCCGGGCGGCGGCGCTCCGAAGACGGGCAGGGGCTTGAGCCAGCGCGCCAGGTCGGCGTGGGTGAAGACGGCGACGACGCCGGGCATGGCCCGCGCGGCCGCGGTCCGGAGCCCGACGATGCGGGCGTGGGCGTGGGGCGAGCGGAGGAACGCGGCGTGGAGCAGGCCCGGCAGCTTGACGTCGTCGACATAGCGCCCGTCGCCGCGGAGCAGCCGCGGGTCCTCCCGGCGCCGCACCGCCGCGCCGACGTAGCGCGCCCCCATCGCTACCGCGTGTCGGCGTCCCTGACGGGCGCGAGCCGGTCGAGCCAGCGCGCCACCACCACGATGAAGAGCCCGGGGATGGCGACGCCGGCCACGAGGCCGAGGATCCCGAGGAAGGCGAGCGAGATCAGCGTGAGCGCGGCATGCAGGACGGCGTCCACGCTCAGTCGACCTCCAGGACCATCTCGATCTCGACCGGGATGCCGAACGGCAGCTCGGCCATGCCCACCGCCGAGCGGGCGTGCCGCCCGATCGCCTCGCCGAAGACCTCGACGAGCAGGTCCGAGCACCCGTTGATCACCTTCGGTTGGTCGCCGAAGCCCTCGGCCGAGTTGACCATGCCGAGCACCTTGACCACGCGGCGGACCCGGTCGAGGCTGCCGAGCGCGGCGCGCGCCGTCGCCAGGAGCGACAGGCCCACCTCGCGGGCGGCCTGGTAGCCCTGCTCGACGGTGAGGTCGCGCCCGAGCTTGCCCCGGATCGAGGGCTGGCCGTCCACGCGGAGCGGGCCGTGGCCCGAGAGGAAGAGCAAGTTCCCCGTCCGCACCGCCCCGACGTAGTTGGCCACGGGCATCGCGGGCGGCGGCAGCGTGATGTTGAGCTCCTTCAGCCGGGCTTCGGCGCCCATGCACGGTCCTCCCGCACGAAGGGATGCGACGAGCGCGACGATCGTGTCACACTGCCGGGGTGTCCGTCAAACCGTCAGCGCCCCGCCCCGCCGCGACGCTCGTGCTCCTGCGCGACCGGCCGGGCGGCGGCGTCGAGACGCTGCTCCTCGAGCGGCCGCGCGCGGCGCGCTTCGCCGGCGGCGCGTTCGTGTTCCCCGGCGGCAAGGTCGAGCCCGACGACGCGTCCGGGGACGTCGCGACGTGGTGCGACGGCCCGAGCCCGGAGGAGGCCGCGCGCCGCCTTGGGGCCGAGCCCGGCGCGCCCCCCGCGCTCGCGTACTGGGTCGCGGCGATCCGCGAGGCGTTCGAGGAAGCCGGCGTGCTGCTCGCGCGCGGTCCCGACGGCGCCCCCGTCGACCCCGCCGCGCCCCGCTTCGTCGCCCACCGCCGCGCCTGCCAGGGCTCCCCCGCGGCGTTCTGGCAGATGATCCGCGCCGAGGGGCTGCGGCTCGCGACCGACCGCCTCGTGTACTTCGCCCACTGGATCACGCCGGAGGAGCACCCCGTGCGGTTCGACACGCGCTTCTTCGCGGCCGCGATGCCGGCCGGCCAGGTGGCGACCGCCGACGCGGGCGAGATCGTCGCGCTCCGCTGGCTCGCGCCCGCGGAGGCCCTGGCGGCGCGCGAGCGGGGCGCGCTCCCGCTGCGCGTGCCGACCGCGCGGACGCTCGCGCTGCTCGAGGGCGCGGGCTCGACGGCCGAGGCGCTGGCCCGCCTGGCCGCGGTGCGGCCGACGCCGATCCGCCCGCGCCTGGTCACCGACGGCGGACAGTCGCGCGTCGTCCTGCCCGGCGAGCCCGGGTGGTCCTGAGTCGCGCGGGTCGCCGCTGGACGACGCCGTGGGCCGCATCGCCCGGCGGACGCTGGGGGCCCGGCGCGTCGCCGACTTCGACGGCCCGCGCGGGTGGGACGTCGTCGCCGCCCGCCGCGGCACCGCGACGCCGTGCGAGCCGCGGGACGGGGACGCCGCGGTGTGCGTGCTCGACGCGACGCCGCTGGCCGAGATCCGCGCGGCGTTCATCCTGCCCTGGGCGGCGATCGAGACGTTCGAGCAGGTGTGCTGGCCGGCGTCCACCGGGCGCCGGCCCTCCGCGACGCCGGCGCGCTCTCCTCCCCCCGCGGCGGCGACTTCCTGTGGCTCGTCGGCGGCGATCTCGCGGTCGGCTATCGCGAGCACGACGCGCGCGGCGTCCACCTCGCGTGCCTCGGGACGGTGACGGGGCAGGCGGCGACGCCGGAGGCGGTGTGCGTGCTCCGCGGTTGAGCCGGGGCGCGTCCCCCGGGCTTCCGGCCCCGCGGGGCTCCGACGCCCCGGCCCCGGGTCAGCCCCCGCGCACGCGGGCGACGATCTCGCGGGAGATCGCGTCGGCCTCGGGCCGCGGCCGCTGCCAGACGTTGCGGCCGACGGCCACGCCCGCGGCGCCGGCCGCCATCGCCTGCTCCACCGTGCGGACGAAGTCGCGCGGGTCCTCGGTCCGCACACCGCCCGAGAGCACCACGCGCGTGTCGGCCGCCGCCTCGCAGACCCAGCGGAAGCTCTCGACGCTGCCCGTCCACTTCACCTTCGCGACGTCGGCGCCGAGCTCGTAGGCGATGCGCGCGGCGTAGGCGACGACCTCGGGCGCGGTGTCGTCGGGGACCGCGCGCCCGCGCGGGTACGCCCAGGCGACCGCCGGGACCCCGAAGGCCCGCGCCTCGCGGACGACCTCCGCGAACTCCGCGAACATCCGCGCCTCGTGCTCCGAGCCGGGGTAGATCGTGTAGCCGACGGCGGCGGCGCCGAGCGCCTTCACGGCGAACTCGACGGGGCAGAGCAGCGGCGCGTAGGGCTCGCCCCGGGCGATGGCGGCCTTGCCGTTGAGCTTGATGAGCCGCGCCACCTCGGGGTAGAGGTCGCGCGTGGCGAGCGCCGGGCCCTGCTGGAAGACGACGGCGGTGTAGCCGTGGGCGCGGGCCAGCTCGAGCACGAAGCGGGGCGACGCCGCGGCGGGGTTCGGGCGGAAGTCCTCGGGGCCGTGCTCGAGCCCCTGGTCGTAGGCGAGGAAGGCGAAGCGGCCGCGGCCGTCAGGATCGATCCGGTGCAGGTGCACGGCTGACCTCCTGGCCCCGTCCCACCACGGGGCCGAAGCGGGCGACGAACTCCTCGGGCGTCAGGCGGCCGGCGCGGGCGAGCGCGGCCACGGTGGCCGGGTCGTCGAAGTCCTCGGGCTTGAGCCGGATCATGTAGGCGGCGAGGGTCTTGTACATCTCGGACTCGACGTCGACGTAACGCACGCGGACCCGCCCGGTGCGCGGGTCCATCAGCAGCCCGAAGGGCACGGGCACCAGGCGCCCGGCCTGGATCGTGACCATGGCGTTGCCGCCCCCCTCGAGGAGGAACCGCGTCGCCCAGTACCCGAGGCTCCGGCAGTACTGGATGTCGTGCGCCCCCGGCGGCGCGCAGCGCAGCTCGTAGCCCAGCTCCTTGGCCACGATCGTGACGTCGATGCCGCGGGCGCGGAGGTTGGCGCTCACGCGCTCCTTGAGCAGCCGGCCGAGCTCGAGCTCGGCGAGCCGCACGTTGCCGTACTGGTCGCGCTCCACCGGGCCGAGCCGGGCGAGGTCGAGCCGCTCCGCGAGGCCCTCGGAGAGGATCGCCACCCCGTGGTTGCGCCCGTGCGCCCGGCGCTTGATGATCGCGCCCTCGAGGACGTCGGCCAGGTGCTCGAGCGTGATCGGCTCCGGGAACTCCTCGGCGATGACCGTGAGCGTCGCCCCCGCCGCGCCCCCGATGCCGAGGGCCAGGTGGCCCGCGCGCCGGCCCATGACGGTGACGAAGAACCAGCGCTCGGTGGTGGCCGCGTCCTGCATCAGGTTGCGCACCAGCTGCGTGCCGAGGTCGCACGCCGTGGTGAACCCGAAGGTGACGATGTCGCTCGGCAGCGGCAGGTCGTTGTCGATGGTCTTGGGCACGTGGGCCACGGTCAGGCCGCTCGCGGCGCGCGCGAGCTGCGCGGCGGCATAGGCCGTGTCGTCGCCCCCGATGGTGATCAGGTGGTCCACGCCGAGCCGCCGGAGCGTCGCGGCCACGCGCGGGATGCCGTCGGCGGAGCGCGCGGGGTTGGTGCGCGACGTCCTCAGGACCGACCCGCCCTCGAAGTGGATCCGGGAGATCCGGTCGATGGTGAGCTCCACGACGTGCTCGGCGTCGCCCTCGACGAGCCAGCGGAAGCCGTCGTAGATCCCGAGCACGCGGAGCCCGTGGTTGCGCGCTTCGATGGTCGCGGCGGCGATGACGGCGTTGATGCCGGGCGCCGGGCCGCCGCCGACCAGGATGGCGAGCGTCTTCGTTGGTCCTGCCGCTGCCACGGCGTCTCCGCGTCCTACGATCGACCATCCTCCACCGCGCGTCAACCCGCGGCGACCGCGCGTCAACCCGCGGCGCGCGCGTGCCCGCCGGGTCGGCCGGGGCTATACTCCATCCGGCGCCACGCGCTCCGTCCGCGGCCCGTCCCGAGCGGAAAGGAGTGACGCCCATGGCCACCGACTCCGGTTCGACGCCCGCCGCCCTGGCGACGGCCCCCGCCGACACCTCGCGCCTCTACCAGGAGGGGATCGTGGCGGGCCTGCTGGGCGCGGCCACCATCGCCCTGTGGTTCCTGGTCCTCGACACGCTGGCCGGCCGGCCCTTCTACACACCCACGGTCCTCGGCACCGCGCTCTTCCGCCGGGGCCAGCTCGGGGCGGTGGAGACGCTCGCGCCCTCGCTCGAGATGGTCCTCATGTTCACCTGGGTCCACGGGCTCGTCTTCGCGGCCATCGGCGGCCTGGCGGCCCGGCTGCTCTGGGCCGCCGAGCGCAACCCGAGCGTCGGGTTCGGGGTGCTCTTGCTCTTCGTGGTCTTCGAGGCGGGCTTCACGGTGGCGGCGATGCTCTTCGCGGCCCCCGTGCTGCGCGCGCTCACCTGGCCGGCGGTGCTCGTCGCGAACCTGCTGGCCGCGGTGGTGATGACGCTCTACTTCCGCCTGCGCCATCCCACGCTGCGCGTCAGCCCCTGAGGGCGCCGGCGCGGGGCCCGCGGCTCAGGGGCGGAGCACGATCTTCCCGAACTGCTCGCCGCGCGCCAGGCGCGCCATGGCGGCGGCGCCGTCCTTGAGCGGCACCACCTCGTCCACCACCGCCCGGAGCCGTCCCTCGAAGACCAGCCGCATCACGTCCTGGAATTCCTTCCGGTTCGCCATGGTCGAGCCGACGATGTGGAGCTGGTTCCAGAAGACGACCCGGATGTCGGTCTCGCCGATCGGGCCTGTCGTGGCCCCGCAGGTCACGAGCCGGCCGCCCTTGCGCAGCGCCCGGAGCGACTGCGTCCACGTCGCGGCGCCGACGTTCTCGATCACCACGTCCACCCCCCGCCGCCCGGTGCGCTCCCAGACGACGCGCGCCCAGTCCTCCCGCGTGTAGTTGATCCCCACGTCGGCGCCGAGCGCGCGGGCGCGCTCGAGCTTGGCGTCCGACGACGAGGTGACGAAGACGCGGGCGCCGCAGAGCTTGGCGATCTGCACGGCCATCGACGACACGCCGCCGCCCACGCCGAGCACGAGCACGTCCTGGCCCGGGCGGACCTGGCCCTGGGTGACGACCATCCGCCACGCCGTCATCCCGGTCAGCACGGCGGCCGCGGCGTCCTCGGCGCGCACGTGGCCGGGCACGGGCAGGAGGTTCGCGGCCGGCACCCTGACGTACTCCGCGAGGCCGCCGGGCACGTGCTCGCCGATGATGCCGTAGCGCACGCAGAGGCTGTCCTCGCCCTGGATGCAGAACTCGCACCGGCCGCACGCGAGGCTCGGGTTGACGATCACCCGCGCGCCGACCTCCACCCCCTCGACGCCGGGGCCGAGCGCGACGACCTCGCCCGCGATGTCCGAGCCCGTCCAGAAGGGCAGGGGGGTCCTGAGCGCCGGGATGCCGCCGAGGACGAACAGGTCGAGGTGGTTCAGGGCGGCGGCGAGGACGCGCAGCACGACCTCGCCCGGCCCCGGGGTGGGGTCCGGGACGTCCTGGTAGGCGAGTTTCTCGGGGCCGCCGAACTCGTGGAACGCGAGCGCCTTCATGTCTCACCTCACCGAGGGGCGTTGAACTCCTTGACCAGCCAGGGCAGACGCGGGTCGTCGAGGCTCGGGGGCTCGGGACTGTAGACGGCGAGCCGGTCGAGCAGGCCGGCGTACCGCGCTCGGAGGGCGGGGCCGAGGCCGGCCCAGGTCGCGGTCACCGCATAGGTCTCGACCATCTCGTCGGTGATCAGGGCCGCCATGCCCTGCCAGTCGCCCTCCACGGACTTCCGGTGCAACCGGGGCGCCAGGTCCTGCCAGCCGTGATGCGCGAGCACCGGCTCGTAGGTGCGCGTGGAGGCGTAGAACGCGATCTGCTGCCGCACGGCCTCGCGCGCCCGGCGCTGCTCGGTCTCGGTGTCGCCCAGGGCGACCAGCACCGAGCCGACGAACGTGAAGTCGGCGCGCGTGCGGCCGGCGGCGCGCAGCCCAGCCTCCACCCACGGGTGCACACGCTCGCGCAAGTACGCGGGGCTGTGGAAGGGGTGGACGTGGAGGCCGTCGGCGACTTCGCCCGCCATGCGGCACATGTAGGCGTTGACGCCGGCCAGGTAGACGGGGATCCGCGGGTGCTCGATCGGGCCCGGGTCGAAGAAGGGCGTCATGAGGTCGAAGCGGTAGAACTGCCCGCTGAAGTTCAGCCGCGTGCCGTGCTGCCAGGAGTCCCAGATCGCCCGCAGCGCCAGGACGACCTCGCGCAGGCGGGGCCCCGGGGCCTCGAACCGCACCGAGAAGCGCCGCTCGTTGTGCGCCTTGACCTGCGAGCCCAGTCCGAGGACGAACCGGCCGCCCGAGGCCTTCTGGAGGTCCCAGGCCGTGTGGGCGAGGACCATGGGGCTCCGCGCGAAGGCCACCGCGATCCCGGTGCCGAGCGTCAGCGCGCTCGTCGCCCCGGCGGCCACGGCCAAGGGCAGGAACGGGTCGTGACGCGTCTCGGCGGTCCAAAGGCCGGCATAGCCGAGCGCCTCGACTTTTCGGGCATATGCGTCCATCCGGCTCAGGTCGTGCGTGAGGAGGTAGACGTCGAGCTTCACGGGCCCTCCAGGCGGGCGGCGAGCCCGGCCAGCACGGCCCGGGCCTCGCGGACGATGGCCTCGACGACCTCGGCGGCCCCGGGCAGGTCGTCGACCAGGCCGACGCTCTGCCCCGCCGCGATCGGGAAATAGTCCAGCGCCTCGCGCGCGGCCGCCGCCGCGACGATGTCCTCGGCGGCGCGCGCCTGGACCAGGGGCGGGAGCACCGGTGCGCCCGAGGCCTCGTACTCGGCGATGAAGGCGTTGCGGAGGTACCGGGCGGGGAGGCCGCTCACCACCGGTGTGAGCACGGTCGCCCCGCTGTCGGCTTCGAGCAGCGCCTTCTTCCGGAACTCCGGCCCCGCGGCCTCCCGCGTGGCGACGAAGCGCGTGCCGAGCTGCGCGCCGCTCGCCCCGAGCGCGAGCGCCGCGGCGAGCCCCCGGCCGTCGGCGATGCCGCCGGCGGCGACGACGGGGACGCGCACGGCGTCGACCACCTGAGGCACCAGCACCATCGTCGCGACCTGGCCGACGTCGCCCGACGGCAGGCGCTGGCCCACCGAGCGGTGGCCGCCGGCCTCGAGCCCCTGGGCGACGACCGCGTCGACCCCGCGCGCCTCGGCCTCGCGCGCGTCCGCGACGCTCGTCACCATGGCGAGCACGCGGATGCCGCGGGCGTGGCAGCGCGCCACGAGCGCGGCGTCGGGGAGCCCGAGGGCGGTGCTGAACACGGGCGGGCGCTCCTCCAGGAGCACCGCGATGGCCCCGTCGACGAGGTCCGGCACGGGGGCCGGGCGGGCGACGGTCGGCGGGAGCCCGAGCCGGGCGCGGAACCGGTTCAGCACCGACTGCACGGCGACCACCGTGGCCTCGGGGATCGTCGCGACGTCGGCCGGGGGCCGGAGGTCGGCGTGGAGCCAGAGGTTGACCCCGAAGGGCCGGTCGGTCAGCGCGCGCACCTGGCGGATCCGCGCCCGCAGCTCCTCCGGGGGGACGTTCAGGCCGGCCAGGATGCCGAGCCCGCCCGCCCGGCTCACGGCGGCGACGAGCTCGGGGCCGGCGACGCCGCCCATGCCGGCCTGCACGATCGGCACCTCGAGCCCGAGGAGCTCGGTGAGCGCGGTGCGCAGGCTCACCGCCCGAGCTCCTCGAGCGCGCGCTCGCGCAGGCGCCCGCGCTGCACCTTGTCGCCGTGCGGGCCGGCCGCGCGGGGCACGTCGCTGACGAACCGCACGGCGCGCGGGATTTTGAAGGCCGCGATCCGGCCGCGGCACCAGGCCTGGAGCTCGGCCTCGGTGAGCTGCGCGCCGGGGCGGAGGATCACGTAGGCCACCGCGGCCTCGCCCGTCGCCGCGTCCGGCACGCCGACCACGAACGCCTGGTCGACGGCCGGGTGGGTCATGAGGAACTGCTCGATCTCGGCCGGCGCGACCATGTGGTGGCTGATGCGCAGCACCTCGCGCAGCCGCCCGCGGAAGACGAGCTGGCCCGTCTCGTCCCGGACGCCGAGGTCGCCCGAGCGGAACCAGCCGTCCGGCGTGAAGGCGCGCGCGGTCTCCTCGGGGGCGCCGTCGTAGCCGCGCGTGACGAGGGGGCCGCGGAACTGGAGCTCGCCCTCCTCGCCGACCGCGCAGGGCGTGCCGCGCTCGGGGTGGACGAGGCGCACCTCGAGGCCGGGCGCCGGCCAGCCGCCCGGCAGCGCGCGGCGCGCCAGGGGCTCGTCGAGGTCGTGGGCGAGCGCCATGGCGTTGATCTCCGTCATCCCGTAGGGCTGGAAGGCCTGCCGGAGGCCCACGCGCTCGACCAGCGCCTCGAAGAGGCCGTGGCCCCCACCCCCGGTCGCCGCGAAGCCGCCGGTGCGGAGGCTCCGCCGGTCGGTGCGGTCGAGCGCGGGGTGGTCGAGCACCGCCCGCACCATCTGGTCGACCGTGTTCCACACGGTGCAGCGCTCGCGCTCGATGAGCCAGAGCGCGCGGAGCGGGTCGAACGGCTCGACGAGCACCAGGCAGGCGCCGTGCGACCAGGTGGCGAGCGGGATGTTCACCCCGCCCCAGGTGCCCGCGGCCGGCAGCGTGTGGAGCACACGGTCCTCGGGGGTGAGGCGCAGGCGCTCGCCCGAGTGCCAGGCGTGCGGCACGCAGTTGCGGTGGCTGATCATGGCGCCCTTCGGGCCCGCGGTCGTGCCGGAGGTGTAGAGGAGCGTGAAGAGGTCGTCCGGCGCGGGCCCCGGCACCGCCGGCGGCGGCGCCGCGCGACCGAGGTCGATCACGTCCCGGAGCCGGTGGCAGCCGGGGACAGGGTCCTCGGCGTCCACGATCACGTGGCGCAGACGCGGCAGGTGCGCGGCGACGGGCTCGCCCGGCACCGCGTGATGGAGCGCGGGTACGACGCGCGCGAGCGTGTCGAGGAAGTCCACCGCACCCAGGCGATCGGTCAGGAGCAGCGCGACGGCGCCCGAGCGGGCCAGGAGCGTGCCGAGCTCGTGGGACCGGTAGCGCGGGTTGAGCGCCACGACCACCGCGCCGAGCCGCGCGCACGCCACCTGCGCCACGAACCACGCCGGGCGCGTCGGGAGCCAGAGCGCGACGCGGTCGCCGGGCCGGATACCGAGGGCCGCGAGGCCGCACGCCAGCCACCGCGAGCGCTCGGCGAACGCGGCGTAGGTGAGCCGCTCCTCTTCGGCGACGAGCGCCTCGCGCGCGGGCCAGCGCGCGGCGGCGGCGTCGACGAGCGCGCCGACCGTCGCCTCGGCGAAGGGGTTCGCGCCGGCGCCGGTCACGTCGGGCGGCGGCGGAAGTAGACCGCCAGCGCCTCGACCATCCGCGCCAGGGCCTCCTGCTCGGTCCGGCCGGTCACGGTCACCCCGTACTCGACGGCGACGGCGACCCACTCGCCGGCGTCGGTGCGGCTCACCTCGACCTCGAACTGCACGGCGCCGAGATTACCGCCGGGGCACCCGGCCGACAATCCGCGCGCCGGTCAGTCGGGCCGCACGACGTCGCCGACCCGGATCACGCCCTCGGTGAGGATCTGCGCGCGCAGGCCGCCCCGGTGCAGGAGCGCCTGGAGCAGGCGCGGGCGGCCCGTGAGCGTCTCCAGGTACTGGCAGGGCTCGCAGAGGCGGGTGCCCCGCAGCCGGACCGGTCCCACGAGGAAGGTGCGGTCGACGAGGTGGTTGAGCGGCACGCCGGCCGTGGCGATGTTGCGCCGGCTCTCGGCCGCGGTGAGCTCGATGCCCAGGCGGTCGCCTGCGGCGTTGACGACCCCGGAGCGCAGCGCCTCGAGCGTCTCGGTCTCGATGAGCGTGACCTCGCGCCCGCCGTAGCTCGGCCGCGCCGAGTAGTAGCCCCGCCCGGCGTAGTAGCGGTCGCCGACGAGCCCGCGGCCCGGGACGGCGCGGACCTCGGGCACGCTCACCATGGGCGCGCCCGCCTCCGGCGCGATGTGGAGCGCGACCACCCGCCCTTGCCAGCTCACCGCGCCGCATCGTAGCATGCCGGCGCTCGGAGGCGCCCCGATGGACGGCTCCCCGGAGGGCGACGGCCGCGCCCGCGACGCCGCGCTGCCGCCCGCGTACGCGGCGGCGCTCGAGGCGCGCGGGCTCGCGCCGCTCTGGACGCAGCTCCACGCGCTGCTCCCGCCCGCGCGGGCCACGCGTGTGCGACCCCACCTCTGGCGCTGGGCGGAGGTGCGCCCGCTGCTCCACGAGGCCGGCCGGCTGGTGGGCATCGAGCAGGCCGAGCGCCGCGTGCTCGTGCTCTGCAACCCGGGCCTCGAGGGGGCCTACGCGGCGACCGCCACGCTCTACGCGGGCCTCCAGGTGCTGCTCCCGGGCGAGAGCGCGCCGAGCCACCGCCACACGCCGGCCGCGCTCCGGCTCGTCGTCGAAGGGCGCGGCGCCTACACCACCGTGGAGGGCGTCCGCTGCGCCATGGAGCCCGGCGACCTGATCCTCACCCCGCCCCTGCGGTGGCACGACCACGGCCACGACGGGCACGAGCCCGTGATCTGGCTCGACGGCCTCGACATCCCGCTCGTGCGGAGCCTCGAGGCGAGCTGGGCGTCGCCGATGCGCCCCGCGGCGCCCCCCGTGACGGACGTCGACCCCGCGGAGGACGAGCAGACGGGCCCGGGCCTCGTGCCGCGGCGCTCGCGCTATCCGGACACCGGCGCGGCCCGGATCCGCTGGCCCTGGCGCGCCGTCCGCGCCGCCCTCGCGGCGATGGCCGCCCGGGCCCCGGCCGACCGGCCCGTCGTCCTCCGCCACGTCGATCCCACGACCGGCGCGCCGCCGCTGCGCACGATGGGCTCGGAGGTGTGGTGGCTCCGCCCGGGCGAGACCACCGCCGCCGCGCGCCGGGCCTCGAGCGCGGTCGTGCACGTCGTCGAGGGCGAGGGCGACAGCGAGGTGGGCGCGGTGACGTTCCGCTGGGCGCGCGGCGACACGTTCGTGGTGCCGCCGTGGAGCCGCGTGCGCCACCGCAACCCCGGCCCCGCGCCCGCGTGCCTCTTCGCCTTCGACGACGAGCCGGCGCTGCGCGCGCTCGGGCTCTACGACGAGGCGACCGAGCCGGACTGAGGGCTCACGCCGCGCGCCAGTGGAGCACGCGGGCCGCGCGCACGCGGATCACCGGCGCGTCGCGCTCGAGCCCGAGCGGGCCGTACTGCGGATACTTGGCGCGGAGCAGCGCGACGGCGGCGGCGGCCTCCTCCGCCTCGGCCACCAGCGCGGCCTCGCCCTCGACGATCACCCAGCAGAGCCGCCGCCAGTCCTCGTCCCAGACGTCCACGAGCAGCGCCACGCGCGGGTTCGCCGCGATGTTGCGGAGCCGGCGCAGCGCGCGCGTGCGCTTGGGCTTGGGGTCGACCGCCGAGTAGACGCGCAGCGGCTCGCCCGCGGCGAGCGCGTAGCAGACCGGCACCACGAGCGGCTGGCCGGCGGCGTCGACCGTCCCCAGCCGGGCCACCCGCGCCTCGCGCAGCAGGTCGAGGGCCCAGCCCGGGACCGCCGTCGTCACCGGAGCAGTCGGGCGTAGTCGTCGAGCAGCGGCAGCACGCGATCGCGCCCCTCGGAGGGCACCCGGAGGATCGCGCGCGTGAACCCGGCGGCGCGGAGCCGGTCCAGGAGCGCGGGGTCGGCCGGGGCGCCGAAGCCCGAGAGCGAGAGGCTCGCGAGGTCGCGCCCGGCGCGCGCGGCCTCCTCCCGGAGGCGCTCGAGGGCGCGGAAGAGGTGCTCCGGGTTCCGCGCCCGGGGGAACCACCCGTCGCCGAGCTCGACCACGCGGCGCAGCGCCTGCGGCCCCTCGCCGCCCACGAGCACGGGCGGGTGCGGGCGCTGGAGGGGCTTGGGCCACGACCAGATCGGGTCGAAGTTCACGAAGCGGCCGTGGAACTCGGCGGCCTCCTGTGTCCAGATCGCCTTCATGGCGCGCACGCGCTCGGCGAGCAGGCTGTAACGGGTCTTGTAGGCCGTGCCGTGGTTCTCCATCTCCTCGACGTTCCACCCGGCCCCGACGCCGAAGAGGAAGCGGCCGCCCGAGAAGAGGTCGAGGCTCGCCACCTCCTTGGCCGTGATGATCGGGTCGCGCTCGATCACCAGGCAGATCCCGGTGCCGACCTTGAGCCGCTGCGTGGCCGCCGCCGCGGCCGTGAGCGCGACGAACGGGTCGAGCGTGTGCGAGTACTCGCGCGGCAGGGGCTCGCCGCCCGGGAAGGGCGTGCGCCGGCTCACCGGGATGTGGGTGTGCTCGGGCACCCAGAGCGACTCGAACCCCCGCGCCTCGGCCTCGCGGGCCAGCTCGTCGATGCGGATCGCGTACTCGGTGGCGAAGATGTAGAGCCCGATCTCCATGCGCGCCTCCTCGGTGATCGTCGCCGTCGCGGGCGCGCCTAGTGTACTGCGGCGGCGCGCCCCGCGCCCCGCCGGTCGGCCCGCGGGGTCAGCCGAGGACGAAGCGGACGGGGACGATCACCCAGCTCTCGACGGCGCGCCCCGCGCGCGTGGCGGGCACGAAGCGCCAGGCGCGCGCGGCCTCGACGGCCGCAGCGTCGAGCGCGGGGTCGCCGGCCGAGCGCTCCACCAGGACCTCGCCCACCGTGCCGTCGGCGCGCACCCGGAGGCGGAGCACCGCGGTGCCCTCGCGCGCCGCCCGTCGCGCCTCCTCGGGGTAGCGCGGCGGCGGCGCCGCGGCGAGCCGGGGCGGCACGAAGGCCGCGGCGCGACCGCCCGCGCCGTCGCCGCCGGCCCCGCCCCCGCCCGCGCCGGGCACGCGCGCGAGGTCCCCGCGGGCGCTCGCGTCGGCTCCCGCGCCGGCCGACGCGCTCGCCTCGGGGGGCGCCGTGGCGGCGGGCGCGCCGGGCGCCGGAGCCGGATCCGGCTGCGCGGCGCTCGCCGACACCGCGGCGGGGGCCGGCGTCGGGCTCGGCGCGGGCGCGAGGTCGGGCGCGGCGGGCGCGGCCTCGGGCCCGCGGCGTGCGACGTCGGGGACGCGGGGCGCCGGCACGCCACCACGGCGCGGGGCGCCCGAGGGGCGCCCCGGCGTCGGGGCTTCGCGCGCGGCCTCGGCCGTCGCGGGCGGCCGGCCGCCGCCGTCCGCCGCGGCTCCCGCGCCGCGCACGCCCGGGGCGCCCGCGGGCTCGACGAGCTCGACCACCGGGACCGGCAGGCGCGGCCGGTCGGCCACCTGCGCCCAGAGGGCGAGCGCGAACGCCGCGTGCGCGGCCCAGGAGACGGCGAGCGGCCAGCCGGGCGCCCGCACGGTCAGAAGGTCAGCCGGAGCCCGCCCCGCACGATCCGCGGCGCGCCGATCGAGATCACGCCCTCGGTGGTGCGGCCGGTCGTGTAGGTTTCGTCGAGGAGGTTCTCCACGGCGAGGAACGCCTCGGCCCAGCGCGCGAGCCGGCGCGCCAGGAGCAGGTCCACCACGAAGAAGCTCCCGAGGGGCAGCGTGTTGGCGTCGTCCTCGAACTGCCGCCCCACGAACCGCCCCGTGACCGCGACGCTGAGCCACCGCGGATCCTCCCAGCGGACGCCGATCGTGGCGGTGTGCTCGGGCACCTGCGCGAGGCGCTTGCCCTCGAGGGCCCGCTGCTGCGGCGCCTCGACGACGCGCGCGTCGGTGTAGAGGTGGCTCAGCAGGAGCCGCCAGCCCCGGGCGGGGCGGACCTCGATCTCGGTCTCGACGCCGCGGATCCGCGCGAGCTCGAGGTTCTGCCGCTGCCGGCAGGTCGTCCCGGCCGGGCAGTCGGGCAGGGGCGTGGTCAGGGTCACGTTGGCGATCAGGTCCTCCACGTCGTTCCAGAACCCGGTCACGCGCACGTCGACCGGCGCCCAGCGCTGCTGCACGCCGAGCTCGCCCCCGGTGAGCCGCTCGGGCCGCAGGCGCGGGTTGGCGGTGGTGACGTCGTTGCGCACGCGGAAGACGCGGTAGAGCTCGTTGAGCGTGGGCGCGCGGAACCCCTGGTAGGCGGAGGCGCGGAGGTCCGTCTCGGGCGTCAGGCGGTAGCGCGCGGCCAGGCGCGGGCTGACCGCGACGCGGTCGACGTCGGGGAACCGCTGGTGCGCCGGAATGCCCGCCGGAGGCGGCAGGTCGCGCCGGTCGGCGTCGTAGGTGAGCCAGTAGTCCAGGCGGAGCCCGCCCACGAGCTCCCACGCGGGCGTGGGGCGCCACACGTCCTGGAGGAAGGCGCCGGCCACGAGCTGCTCGCCCCCCGCGACGCGCCGGCGCAGGAAGGCGCCCGCGGCGAACACGTCCTCGTCGGTCTCGCCCTCGATCCAGCGCAGGTCGCCCCCGGCCAGGAGCAGGTGGTCCCCGGCGGGGCGGCTCCACTGGAGCGTGCCGCCCGCAGCCACCGAAGGCACGTGCTGGACGAGCGCGAGCGTCTCGGCGTTGCGGTCGAGCGCCTGCGCGGTGAAGGTGGAGTCGAACGCCTGCGCCTGCCCGTAGACCTGGACGGTCCAGCTGCTCCCGTCCGCGCCGCGGAGGCGGGCGCCGGCGCCGAAGAAGCCGGTGCGCGTGTCGTTCGTCTGGAGCGGCGTGCCGTTGCCGCGCGCTTCCTCGTAGTAGTTGCCGAAGATCGACAGGGCGAGCGTCGGCGTGGCGGCGAGCTCGACGCGCCCGTGGACCGCGGCGTGCTCGGAGTCGGCGGGGATGTCGATGGCGCCGCGGCGCGAGCGCTTGACGACGTGGTAGCCGTCGGTGTGGAAGACGTTGCCCTCGAGGCTCACGCCGAGCGGGCCCCACGTCCGCTGGAGGAGGACGTCGAGGGCGCGCGTGTCCTGGGTGCCGAGGCTCCCCTCGACGGCCGTGAGCCCCTCGGTGATCCGCCGCGTGCGGAGGTGGACGACGCCCCCGAGCGCATAGTTACCCCACACGCTCGAGCCCCCGCCGCGCACGACCTCGATCTGCTCGAGGCCGAGCAGCGGCACCCGGTTCCAGTACACCCAACCGCCGAAGGGGTCGTTGAGCGGCACGCCGTCCAGGAGCACGAGCGCGCGGCTCGCGCCGCTCGGCCCGATCCCGCGGAGCGACACGCCCTGGGTCGTCGGGTGCGCCACCACGCTCGAGGTGCGCCGGAACAGGCTGAAGCCCGGCACCTGCCGGAGGAGGTCGTCCACGGTCTGGCTCGCCGAGGCCTCGATGTCCTCGCGGGTGAGGACGGTCACCGCCGCCGGCGCCTCGCTCGCCCGCTGCTCCAGGCGCGCGGGCGTCACGACGACGGGGTCGAGCCGGGCCGGCGGCTCCTCGGGCGGCTGCGCGGCGGCCGCGGCGGGCAGGGCGAGGAGGAGCGCGACGAGCCGGCGGAGGGTCATCGGGCCGCGAGGGAGAACTTCACGGGGACCTCGACCCACGCGTCGACGGGCTCGGGGCCCCGGCGCGCGGGCGTGAACGTCCAGCGCCGCACCGCCTCGAGCGCGGCGGCGTCGAGGGCCGGCGAGCCCGAGGACTGGCGCACGCGCGCCTCGCCCACCCGCCCGTCGGCCAGGACCAGGACGTCGAGCAGCACCGTGCCCTCGATGCCCTGCTCGCGCGCGGCGGCCGGGTACGGGGGCAGGGGCGTCGAGCGGTAGCGGGGCGGCACGAGGGGGTACGGCGCCCGCACCTCCACGGGCGGCAGCCTCACCGGCTCCTCCTCCTGCGCGGCGGCCGGGACGGCGAGCGCGGCGAGCGCGAGGGCGAGCGGTCGGACGCGATCGGCGGGCACGGCTCCTCCGCGGCGACGCATGCTACATGGCGCGCTGCGCGTTGACAAGGCGCGGAGGCCGTATTACGGTCCCGCCGGTCGCGCAGCAGCGTCCTGGCTCGCCTGCGAGGAGGGAACACGTCATGGCTCACCGGAACTGCTCCATCGGTCGCGTCGTCTCCCGGACGGCCGTCGCCGCCGGTGCCGTCGCGCTCGCCCTCGGCGGGGCGGCGCTCGCGGCGCGCGCGCAGCAGCCGGCGGCGCCGCCGGCGTGGCAGCAGGGCCGGCCCCCGGAGATGGCCGGCTCGCCGCTGGCGCCCATCCCGCAGCCGCCCGCGCCCACGCCCGCCGACAAGATCCCGCTCGACCGGCTCAAGCTCCCGCCCGGGTTCCGGGTCAGCGTCTGGGCCGACAACATCGCCAACGCGCGCCAGATGACCTGGGGCAGCCGCGGCACGCTCTTCGTGGGCACGCGCGTGGCGGGCAATGTCTACGCGGTCGTCGACCGGGGCGGGCGTCGCGAGGTGAAGGTGATCGCCAAGGGGCTCCAGCAGCCGAACGGCGTGGCCTTCCGCGACGGCGCCCTCTACGTCGCGGAGATCCCCCGCCTGCTCAAGTACGAGAACATCGAGGACCACCTGGACAACCCGCCGGCGCCCAAGGTGGTCTACGAGTTCCCCAAGGACGCCCACCACAACTGGCGGTTCCTGATCTTCGGGCCGGACGGCAAGCTCTACTTCAACATGGGCGCGCCGTGCAACATCTGCATCCCGCCGGCCACGCACGCCAACATCTCGCGCCTGAACCCGGACGGCACCGGCTTCGAGTACGTGGCCTTCGGCGTGCGCAACAGCGTCGGCGCCGACTTCCACCCGGTCACCAAGGAGCTCTACTTCACCAATCACGGGCGTGACTGGATGGGCGACGACTACCCGCACGACACGCTCCACCACGTCACGCGGCCGGGCCTGCACTTCGGGTTCCCCTACTGCCACCAGGGCGACATCCTGGACCCCGACTTCGGGCGCGGCCGCGCGTGCAGCGAGTTCGCGCCGCCGCTCCTCAAGCTCGGGCCCCACGTGGCGCCCATCGGCATTCGCTTCTACACGGGGACCATGTTCCCGCCCAAGTACCGCAACCTCGCGTTCATCGCCTTCCGCGGCGCGTGGAACCGCACGCAGAAGACCGGCTACCAGGTGGTGACCGTCGACGTGAACCACTACGGCAAGCCGCCGCAGATGGAGGTCTTCGCCGAGGGGTTCCTGCTGGGCGACAAGCCCTGGGGCCGCCCGACGTACATCGAGTGGATGCCGGACGGCTCGATGCTCCTCAGCGACGACTACGCGGGGGCCATCTACCGGATCACCTATCAGCGGTGAGCCTGCGGGGCGCGGGCGGCGGGGGCGGCGCGCCGCCGCCCACCCCGCCCCCGCGCCGGGGCGCGACGCGGGGGCGTGGTATCGTCGCGCCCGAGCGATGTCGCGCCCTGGCCTCGTGCTCCTCGCCGGCGCGCTCCTCGCGGGCGCGCTCGGCGGCGCCGGCGCGGCGGATCCGGACGCGGCCCGGCGCACCGACTCCGACGCCGTCCGACGCCTCGTCGAACCCTGCGGGGGCTGCCACGGCCCCGACGGCAACGCGACCGTGCCGGGCATGCCGTCGCTCGCGGGGATGCCGGCGTACTACACCCACTGGCAGCTCATCATGTTCCGCGACGGGCGACGCCCGAGCCCCGTGATGGCGCCCTTCGCGGCCGCCTTGCGCGACGACGACCTCGCGGCCGTGGCCGCCTTCTACGAGGCCCAGGTCCCGCGGCCGCGGCCGGCGCCCGTCGACCCGCGGCGCGCGGCGCTCGGGCGTCCGCTCGCCGACGCCCACCGGTGCACGGCCTGCCACCGCCCGGACCTCATGGGGCAGCACCAGGTCCCGCGCCTGGCGGGCCAGGACCTCCAGTACCTGCTCGAGCGGCTGCGCGGCTACCGGGCGCGGACGACGAGCGACCTGGACGGGATGATGACGATGATCGCCCAGGCGCTGAGCGACGAGGACATCCAGAACCTCGCCCACTTCCTCGCGAGCGTGCCGCCCAGGCCGCGCGCCGAGGTGGCGCCGGCCACGCCCTAGCGCTCCGCCGGCCCGCATCGCGTCTCGCCGCCGTCGCCCGGCACCGCGCGGCCTGCTGCGGCCGCCCACCGACCCCCGCGGCAGGCTGCCGTCGCCCGCCCGCCGCGGGCGCTCACGCGGGCCGGCCCACGGCCGGCGCGGGCGCCGCGGGGGCGCGCTCCTGGCGCCAGAGCAGGGGCAGCGCGAGCAGCGGGAGCAGGCCCAGGAGCGCGACCGTGATCATGAGCCGCCCGAGGTTCGAGTAGTCCTGCTGCGTCACGGCGAAGAGGTCGTTCAGGTACTGCGTGAAGAGCTGGGAGGCCGAGAGCGCGAGGTTCATGAGCGAGGCCATCGTGGCGAACACCGTCGCCTCGGCGCCGCGGGGCGCCGCGCGCGCGATCAGGATCAGCATCGGCACCATGGCGAGCTGGCTGAGCGGGGCCGAGATCGTGGTGTCGATCAGGGCCAGCGTGCGGGCGCTCACGCCGAGCCACTCGTGCAGCCCGTAGAAGAGGCCGATGTTGGGCAGGGCGAGGAGCGTGCCCGCGATCACGACCCAGAAGAGCGTGAAGCTCACCGGCCGCCGGACGATGACCCGACGGAACACGAGCAGCCCCACGAGCGAGAGCACGGCGCCCACCTGGGCCAGGAGGCCCAGGAAGCGCTCGTCGAACCCGAGCCGGTCGATCGCCCAGAACGTGTAGCCCTGCCCCACCACCGGGGTCGCGCGGAAGAGGAAGATGACCACGCCGGCCAGCGCCACCTCGCGCGAGATCCCGACCTCGCGGAGCAGCGCGCCGAGCAGCGCGAGCGAGACGATCAGGACGATCTCCTGCGCGTAGGGCACGGCGAGGACCTGGAGCGCGGCGCCGAGCGCGGCGTAGGCGAGGCCCACGACCAGCACCCGCCGGGCGCGCCCGCCGCCCAGCGGGTCCGCGGGGCCGGCCCCCGTCGGGCGCGGGGGCCGCGCGACCTCCCGCGGGGCGAGCAGCGCGCTCGCCGCCACGAGCAGCGGGAGCACGGCCGCGAGGCCGAAGGTCGCCCGCGGGCCGACCGTGGCGGCCAGCCAGCCCGACAGGTACCCGACGCTGATGCTGCCGGCCAGGAGCGCCACGCGGCCGAGCGCCTGGATCTGGCCGAGCTCTTCGTCGTCGCGCGCGGTCTCGACGCTGAGGGCGTCGGCGACGACGTCCTGGACCATGAAGCCGACGGTGACGAGCAGCATGGCCCCGAGGTAGGCGCCGCGGGTGCCGACGACGGTGGCGAGCAGGAGGTACCCGGCGAGGCTGGCGGCGGACCCGAGGAGCAGGTAGCTGAGCCGGCGGCTCCCGGCGATCGGGAACACGTCGGAGGCGACCCCGACGACCATCTTCATCGACCAGGGCAGCCCGAGCCAGAACGCGATGGCCGCCGCCTCGGCGGGCTGGAGCCCGAGGGCCTCCTTCTGGAAGTAGACGTCCGCGACCGCGGTGGCGGTGCTCGCGCCGTAGCAGAAGTACGTGGTGAGGATCGGCGCCCAGGCCGGCCGGACGCTCCCGATCAGCGCGCGAACCACCGGAGGTATCCTACCCTCGGAGCTCCCGGGCCCCGGCAGAACCTGCCGCCCGGGGCGGGAGTTTCAGGGACAAAGAGAGACCTCGGCTGGCGAGGGCCCAGGTGGAAGTGACGGGCTGGCGCGGCGTTGGCCGTTTGGCCCCGAGGTTGCTCCGCCTCGGAGCGGGGTCCATGGCGCTCTTCGAGCGGGCAGCCGCCTTCTGGCAGGCCCGGGGCTTCTGGCGCTCGCGGCCGCCCCGGTACGCGCTCGCCCTGAGCGGGGGCGGCGTCATCGGCGGCATGTACGAGGTCGGCGCCCTGGCCGCGCTCGAAGAGCGGCTGAACGGCGCCGGGCTTCGCTTCGACATCTACGTGGGCTGCAGCGCCGGCTCCGTGGTCGCCTCGCTCCTGGCCAACGGGCTGCGCGCCTCGGAGCTCTACCGCATCCTGGACCAGGACCTCGACGACCCGCTGAACTTCCGACGCCACGCGGTGTTCGCGCCGGACTCCGTCCGCCGGGCGGTCGGGCGCTTCAGCCGCATGCTCTGGGCGTTCAGCAAGAACGCGCTCACGGCCATCCGCGGCTCGATCCCGGACATGCTCGCGCGGGCCGAGCGCGACCTGCCGGCCGGGTTCTTCTCGCTCGCCGCCCTCGAGCGCTTCATGCGCCAGGCCTTCGCCGCGCGCGGGCTTTCGAACTCCTTCGCGGAGCTCGACTGCACGCTGCTGATCCCGGCGATCGACCTGAACCGCGCCGAGCGCGTGGTGTTCGGCCGGGGCGCGCTGCGCGACGTTCCGATCAGCCAGGCGGTCGCGGCGTCGTCGGCGATCCCGGGCTTCTTCGAGCCCTACACGATCAACGGCCGCGACTACGTGGACGGCGGAGTGGGCTTCAGCGGCCACGCCGACCTGGCCGCCGAGGCGGGCGCCGACGTGGTGTTCGTCGTCCACCCGCTCGTGCCCACCGTCTGCGACGGGCCCGTGAGCATGCGGGCGCGGGGGCTCTGGACGATCATGGAGCAGACGAGCCGCATCTACGGGCAGAACCTGCTCCAGCTCGGCCTCGCCACGCTCTCGTTCCGGTACCCGCGCACGGCCTTCTTCCTGCTCGAGCCGCCCCGCACGGGCAGCCCGCTGTTCGGGCCGTCCATGGGCTTCGAGGCGAGCCGCGCGGCCCTGCGCTTCGGCTACACCTCGACCCGCGAGTGGCTCGACCGCGAGGGGCTGCCGCTGCTCCAGCGGCTCATGCCGCGCGAGCAGGCCCTGGCGCACTGAGCCTCCGCGCGGCCCGGCGGCCGCGCGCCCTCACTCGACCACGCCCCGCGCCCGGAGGTCGGCGATCGCGCCGGCGTCGAACCCGAGCGCGCGCAGCACCGCGTCGGTGTGCTCGCCGGGCGCGGGCGCCGCCGTCCGTACGGCGCCCGGCGTCTCGGACAGGCGGATCGCGATCCCGAACTGGCGGACCTTGCCGTGCACCGGGTGCTCGAGCTCGACGACCAGCCGGCGGTGGCGGACCTGCGGGTCCTCGACCATCTCCTCGACGTCGTAGACCTTGCCGACGCAGACGTCGTGCTGCACCAGGAACTCGAACCACTCGTCCCGGTCGCGCGTGCGGATGATCGCCTCGACCTCGCGGCGCGCCGCCTCTTCCTCCGCCGTGGGCGCGCGAACGAAGTGCTCGGGCGTGCGGGCGAAGCGGGCCAGGTCGGGCCGGCCGATCGCCCGGCAGAAGTTCTCCCAGAGCCAGGGCTCGGTGCACCCGATCGTCAGGAGCTTGCCGTCCCGCGTCTCGTAGATCGCGTAGTACGGGTAGCCGCCGCTCAGGAACCCCGCGCCCCGGCGCGGGACGAGCCCGTCGGAGAAGAAGAAGCGCATGTTCGGCGTGGCGGCGAGCAAGGACACGGTCGTGTCCAGGTACGCGACGTCGACGTGCTGGCCGCGCCCCGTGCGCTCGCGCGCGAAGAGCGCGAGCACGATGCCCAGGGCCCCGTGGAGGCTCGCGCCCCCGTAGTCCGCGACGAGGTTGAGCGGGATCGCGGGCTTGCGGTCCGGCTCGCCGATCAGGCCGAGGACGCCCGCGAGCGATAGATAGTTGATGTCGTGGGCCGGGTAGTCGCGGTAGGGGCCGTCCTGGCCGAAGCCGGAGAGGGAGCAGTAGACGAGCCGCGGGTTGATCGCGCGCAGCGTCTCGTAGTCGGCGCCGAGGCGTCGCGTGACGCCGGGCCGAAACCCCTCGATGAGCACGTCGGCCTCGGCGGCGAGGCGCCGGAGGATCGCCTGGCCCTCGGCGGCCTTGAGGTTCAGGACCATCGACCGCTTGTTCCGGTTGACGAAGGCGAAGGCGGCCCGCCGCGCCCACTCCGGGCCCCGCGGGCGGTGCGGGTCCGGTGCCTCGATCTTCAGCACGTCGGCGCCCATGTCGGCGAGCAGCATGCCCGGCAGCTCGGCCGGGGGCACGCGCGCGAGCTCGAGGACCTTGATGCCGTCGAGCGCGCCCATCGCGCTCAGTCGAGCGGCCCCGTCAGGCGCGCGGTCAGCGCGCGGACGTCGGGGATCGCCTCGAGGTGCTCGATCGCCTCGGCGAGCCCCGCGGCGGCGCCGGGCGCGAGGACCCGCCCGGCGCAGGCCAGGAACTTCGCGCGGAGCGCGGCGTCGGAGAGCGGGCGCTCCGGGTGGCCGGCGGGGCCGCGCAGCAGGGGCCCGAGCGTCCGCCCGTCGCGCAGCCGCACCGTCACGCGGGCCCACGCCCGGCGCGCGGGGTCGTCGCCGATCGCGTCGTCGACGACCATGCGGACGCGCGGCATCAGGGTGCGCACCGCGGGCGCGGGCTCGGCCTCGAAGCTCGCGAGGTCCACGCGCCCGTCCGCGAGCGCCGCGGCGGCGCAGAAGGGCATCGAGAACTTCCGCTCGAGGCCGGTCGTGGGCTCCGGGTAGATGAGGATCCCCGGCGTGAGCCGGTCCACCCCGACCAGCACCTCGGCGATCTCGTCGGGCGCCGGCCGGTAGGCCGCGCGCAGCTCGAGCAGGGCGTCGATGGCCGCGTGGGTCTGCGCGCAGGAGGGGTAGGCCTTGACGGCGATGCCCGGGTCGAGCAGGCGCCAGCGTCGGCCCAGGCGCTCGAGCGCGGCCGCCAGGCGGTCGTCCGCCGCGTCGCCGAACGCCGCCGCGAACCCCCGCGCGCCGTCCAGCGCGCGCGCCGAGGCCGTGACCCCCTCCCGGGCGAGCGCGGCGGCGAGCAGGCCGTTGCGCGCGGCGAGGCCCACGTGGAGCGGCTTGGTCATCGTGCCGAAGTTCTCCCGGAGCCCGGAGGCGAGCGAGGCGGCCAGCCCGAGCGCGTGGCGCGTCTCGGGCGCGTCCAGGCGCATGACCCGGGCCGCGGCGGCGGCGCAGGCGAGCGTGCCGAGCGTGGCCGTGGCGTGCCAGCCGCGCGCGTAGTGGGACGGGTTCAGGGCCTCGCCGAGCGCGGCGCCCACCTCGAAGCCGACCACGTAGCCCGTGACCAGCGCGGCCCCGTCCGCCAGCTCGGCCTCGCCCGCCGCCAGCAGCGCAGCGAGCAGCGGCGCGCTCGGGTGGCCCATCCAGGCGAAGCTCGTGTCGTCGAAGTCGTGGGCGTGGGCGGCCGTGCCGTTGGCAAGCGCCGCCCAGGTGGGCGAGGTGCGGAGGTCGGTGCCGGCCACGGTGCAGAGCGGGGCGCCGCCCTCCGCGCGCGCGAGCGCGCGCACCGCCCGCGCGGGCGGCTCGGCCGCGCCGGCGAGCATCACGCCGAGCGTGTCGAGCGCGGCGCGTCTGACGACGGCCAGCGCCTCGGGCGGGCAGTCGCCGAGCGTGGTCTTGAGCGTGAACTCCGCGAGGTGGGCGATCGCCGTCACCGACGGCACGATAGCGGACCCCGGGCCGCCGCGCAATCGGCGAGGCCGTCTCCCGGGCCCGGCGCCCCCGCCGCGCCGCCGCGCCCCGGCCCGTCCCCGGAGTCGCGAGCACGGGCCTTGCAGCACGGGCCCGCGACGCGCCCCGCGCCGGTGTGCAGCCCGGGCCGCCGCCGGGCACGGGCGCACGTCGGGAGGAGGCACCGCATGGCGAAGAAATACGGGCCCGGGGCGTCGAAGGCCGTCGCGCGGGCGATGCGCGCGCTGAAGCGCGGGAGGCTCGCGAGCGGACGTCGCCGCCGCCCGGTGCGCGATCCCGAGCAGGCGATCGCCATCGGACTCGACCGGGCGCGCCGCGAGGGCGCCCGCGTCCCGCCGCGGCCGCGCCGACGCACGCACCGTCGGCGCTGACGCGGGGCCGCGGCGACCGCGCGCGTCAGTCGACGCCGGTCCCGGCCAGCAGCCCGCGGACCAGGTGGCGGCGCAGGAGCAGGACGGCGAGCACCGGGGGCCCGCTCGCGAGCACCGCGGCGGCGGCCAGGTCCGCCCAGGGGACCTCGAAGACGCCGGGGAAGAGGGCGAGCGCCACCGTGACCGTGCGGCTCCGCTCGGTGGCCGTGAACGTGTAGGCGAACAGGAACTCGTTCCAGGTCGTGAGGAACGTGACCAGCGCGCCGGCGCCCAGGCCCGGCGCGATCGCCGGGAGCACGACGCGCGCCAGCGCGCCGACCCGGTCGGCGCCGTCCACGAGCGCGGCCTCCTCGAGCTCGCGCGGCACCTCGCGCACCGCGCGGGCCACGAGCCAGAGCATCAGCGGCAGCGCGAAGGACGTGTCGGCCAGCACGAGCGCCGTCCACGTGTCGCGGAGCCCGAGGGCGCGCATGAGCAGGTAGAGGGGCCCGACCGTGGCGATCGTGGGCAGGGCGGTCGAGAGGACGACGCCGAGCAGGATCGCCGCGCGTCCCGGCACGGGCAGGCGGGCCAGGGCGTAGCCGCCGAGCACGCCCAGCGCCGTCGCGAGCAGTGTCGTGAGCGCGGCGACGCCCACGCTGTTCCCGAGGGCGGCGGGGAGCGGGCTCGCGAGGAGGACGGCCCGGTAGCTCGCGAGCGTGGGTCGGGCGGGCCACCAGCGCCCGGGCTCGAGCAGCTCGGTCGCGGGCGTGACCGAGGTGAGCAGGTGCCAGGCCACGGGCGAGGCGTAGAGCGCGAAGGCCGCCACGGCCAGCGCGTCGGCGGCGCGCCTCACGCCCGGGCCTCCGCGCGCCGGAGCGCCCGCAGGGCGCCCCAGGCGGTCACGGCGACGGCGGCGAACACGACGACGGCGACGGCCGCGCCGAGGCCGAGCTGCAGGGTCTGGAACAGGCTCCGGTAGGCGAGCACGGTGAGCGTCTCGGTGGTCCGCGCCGGCCCGCCTCCGGTCAGCACGAACATCAGGTCGAAGGCCCGCAGCGCGTCGAGGGTGCGGAAGAGCAGGGCGGTCACGAGCGTCGGGCGGAGCAGCGGCAGCGTCACCGCGCGGAGCGTCGCCCAGCGCCCCGCGCCGTCCACCGCCGCCGCCTCCCACACCGCGGGCGCGATCGTCCCGAGCCGGGCGTAGAGCAGGAGCGCGAGGAACGGCGTCGTGCGCCAGACGTCGGCCACGACCAGCGCCGGCAGGGCCCACCGCGGGTCGCCGAGCCAGTGCAGGCCCGGGGTGCCGAGCAGGCGGTTCACCACCCCCGCGCTCGGGTGGTAGAGCCACTCCCACATCCGCGCCGTGACCACGGCGGGCAGGCACCAGGGCAGGAGCAGGAGCGTCGTGGAGAGCGCGACCCCGCGGCGCTGGCGGTGGAGCAGCAGCGCGGCGCCGAGCCCGAGCAGCGCCTCGAGGGTCACGGAGGCGCCGGCGAACAGGAGCGTGACGCGGAGGGCGTTCCAGAACGCGGGGTCGCCCGCGAGGAAGGCGTAGTTCGCGAGCCCGACGAACTCCCGGATGCCGAACACCGGCACCCGCCGCTCGAGCGAGAGCGCGAGGACGGCGAGCAGCGGGTAGAGCGTGACCGGCGCCAGGACGGCGAGCGCCGGGGCGAGCAGGAGCGTGCCGAGGCGCCGCCCCGGGCGCCTCACTGCCCCGGCCCCATCAGGTACTCGAGGCGCCGCCGCGCATCGGCGAGCGCGGCGGCGGGCGGCTTGAGGCCGAGGATCGCGGCCGAGAACTCCGGCTGGAGCGTGGCCGAGAGCGTCTGGTACCACGGCGTCACCGGGCGCGGCCGGGCCCCGGCGAACGCCGCACGCAGCACCGGGTCGTCCACCAGCGCCGGGCGCGTGGGATGGAGCCCCGTGGCCTCGGCGATGGCGCGCTGCGCCGCCGGGCGCGTGAGGTGCCGCACCAGCGCCCAGGCGAGCGCCGGATGGGGGGTGCGCCGGTGGATCGCCAGGTGCGCGCCGCCGAGCGCGCCGCCGCCCGGCAAGGGCGCGAGCCCCACGCGGCCGCGGACCGGCGACCCGGGCGCCTCGAAGAGCCGCGCGGCGTAGGGCCAGTTGCGCAGGAACACCGCCCGCCCGGCGCCGAACTCGCGCCGCGTGAGCTCCTCGTCGGCGCCGGTCACGAGGGCGGGCGACACGCCGCGCGCGAGCAACGCGCGCCGGAAGCCGAGCGCCGCGGCCGCCCGCGAGGGCGACGGGAAGAGCGTGCCGTCGGGGCCGAGCAGGTCGGTGCCCTCGGCCCAGAGGCTCTCGAGCACGTTGACGACGAGGCCCTCGTACTGGCGCGCCTGCCAGAGGAAGCCGGCCAGGCGGGGGTCGCGCTCGGCGGCCAGGATCTGCTGCGCCTGCGCGGCGAGCTCGCCGTAGGTCGCGGGCACGGTCACGCCGTGGCGGGCCAGGAGGTCGCGGCGGTAGTAGAGCACGCCCACGTTCATCACCCAGGGCACGGCCCAGACCCGGCCCCCGAGGATGGCCGCGGCGACCGCGGCCGGCGCGTGCTCGGCGCGCTCGGCGGCCGGCCACCGGTCCGTGAGGTCCAGGAGCCAGCCGGCCCGCGCGAACTCGGCGATCCAGATCACGTCGAGCATCAGCACGTCGAAGCCCGGGCCGCCGCCCTCGAGGTTGATCACGTAGACCTGGTGCTGGACGTCCGCGGTCCACGGCAGCGGCTCGTGCGCCACGCGCACGCCGGGGTGACGGCGCGTGAACTCGGCGAGCAGCGCCGGCAGCGGGTCGGCCTCGCCAGGCATGCGCGCGTGGCGGAGCACGAGCCGGGGCGCGGCGGGCTCGGGCGGCGCGGCGCACCCGACCGCGAGGAGCAGGAGCAGGGCCGAGGCCGATGTCGCGAGCGCGCGCACGGCGATGGGCGACCACAGGGGGCCGTCAGGCCAGTGTGCCACGCCCGGGGGTTGTGCCGCGCGGGGGCGCGGGCGCATCATGGGCCGGGACCCGGCGCCGGCGTCCAGGGAGGGGACGATGACCAGGCTCACCGTGATCGTGGCGGTCGTGGCGCTCGTGCTCGGGGTGGCCGTGGGCTATCTCTTCTGGGGCCTCCAGGCCCGGCGCCCGGCGGACGAGGATCTGGCGGCGCGGCTCGCCCGCGAGCTCGACGCCGCCCAGGCCCGGCAGCGCCAGGCCCAGGCCGCGCTCGGCGCGCTCGAGGGACGCCTCAAGGCCCTCGAGGAGGAGCTCGCGCGCGAGCGGCAGCGGCGGGCGCGCCTCGAGCTCGTGGTGAGCGAGGGCCGGAAGTAGGTCGCGGGGGGTCGGCGCATGGACTTCGCGCTCACGGAGCAGCAGGCCCTGATCCGCAAGGAGGTCGCCGCGCTCGCGCGCTCGTTCCCGCTCGAGTACTGGCTCGAGAAGGACCGGCGCGCGGAGTACCCCGAGGAGTTCGTCCGCGCGTTCGCGGCGGGCGGCTGGCTCGGCATGATCGTGCCCGAGGCGTACGGCGGCGCCGGGCTCGGCGTGACGGAGGCCGCGCTGATGCTCCACGAGGTCTGCGCGGCCGGTGCCGGCACGAGCGGCGCCTCGCCGCTCCACTTCTACCTGTTCACGCCGCTGCCGCTTATCCGGCACGGCAGTGAGGCCCTCAAGCGCCGCTACCTGCCGCGGGTGGCCCGCGGCGAGATCACCATGGCGTTCGGGGTGACGGAGCCCAACGCCGGCACCGACACCTCGCGCATCGAGACCCGGGCCGAGCCGCGCGGCGACGGGTTCGTCGTCCACGGGCGGAAGATCTGGACGACCAACGCCCAGCGGGCGACGCACATCCTGCTGCTCGCCCGCACGGCGCCGCGGGATCCCGCGCGGCCGCTCGCGGGGCTGACGCTCTTCTTCACGCCCTTCGACCGCGCGCGGATCACGGTCCGGGAGATCGCCAAGCTCGGCCGCGCCGCGGTGGATTCGAACGAGATCGTCATCGACGGGCTCGAGGTGCCGGCCGAGGACGTCGTGGGCGAAGTCGGGCGCGGGTTCTACCACCTGCTCGACTCGCTGAACCCGGAGCGCATCTTCACCGCCGTCGAGGCGGTCGGCATCGGCCGCGCCGCGCTCGCCCTGGCGACGCGCTACGCCCGCGAGCGGGTGGTCTTCGGGCGCCCGATCGGCCAGAACCAGGCCGTGGCTCACCCGCTCGCCCAGGCGTGGGCCCGCCTCGAGGCCGCCGAGCTCGTCGCCTTGAAGGCGGCGTGGCTCTACGACCGCGGCGAGCCCTGCGGGGCCGAGGCCAACACGGCCAAGCTCCTCGGCGCCGAGGCGGGGTTCGAGGCCTGCGACGTGGCGCTCCAGACGCACGGCGGCTTCGGGTACGCGAAGGAGTTCCACGTCGAGCGCCTGTGGCGCGAGGTCCGCCTCTACAAGATCGCGCCGATCTCGCAGCAGATGGTGCTCAACTACCTGGCCGAGCACGTCCTCGGGCTGCCCCGGAGCTACTGACCGCGCGGTCCGCTTCGCCGCCCCGTGCGCCGATCACTCGGGCCGTGGGGTGCGCGAGGGTCCCCGACAGCTGTTGAGCATCGTCGAAACCCGCCCGGGTTCCGCGCCCGCACACGCTACGATCGAACTCCTCGAGACGGTGGTGGCGCGCGCTCTCGCCCCCGGCCCGGTGTGCCGCATCGATCCTCCGGGCGCCGCCCGGCGCGCCGGGCGCCGCCCGTCGGCGCCCGTCCGATGACCGCGGACCCGGCGCCGCCCGTCACGGTCCTGCACGTCGACGCCGACCCGGAGCGACGGGCGGCCGTCCGGGCGTCGCTCGAGGCCGCGGGGCATCGCGTCGTCCAGGTCGAGGACGGCACGGCCGCGTCCGGGGCGGCTGCGCGCGCGCGGCCCGGCCTGGTCCTGCTCGGCTTCGGGCGCGAGGCGGGGGAGGACGAGGCGGTCGCGGTCCTCCTCCGGTCGCTCCCGGCGCTCGACGGCGTGCCGCTCGTGGCACTGGCGCCGGCGGGTCACGCGGAGGGCCGACGGGCGGCGCTGGTCGCCGGATGCGACGGGTGCATCCCGACCCCGCTCGATCCCGCGAGCTTCCCCTCCCGCGTCGCCGAATTCCTCGCCGGGCGCCGCGAGCGCGTTGCGGGGACGGAGGCGCGCGAGGAGCTCCACGCGCTGACCCGACGGCTCGCCGCCGGGCTCGTGCGTCACGGCGACGAGCGCCGGCGCCTGCTGCGCCGCTTCGCGCGCCGGGCGGCGCAGCTCGAGGCGCTGCACCACGCGCTCCAGGAGGTGACGGCGGAGCTCGGCGTCGAGGCGCTGCTCAGGCGCCTGCTGCCGACGCTGGCCGAGGCGCTCGGGGCCCGGCGCCTCGACGTCGCGCTCGCGACCCCCGCGCTCACCGTCGCGGCCGGCGACGCTTCGGCCGCGGCCGACGCGGGGCCCGCGCGCGCGTGCGAGGTCGAGTGGGCCCTGCCGCTCATCGCCCGCGGGCGGCGGCTCGGCACGCTCACGGCCCGCCTGGTCCTGCCGGACGGCGGCGAGGCGGCGGCGGCGGAGGAGGAACAGTTCCTCCGCGTCGTGGCCGACCAGGTCGCGATCGCCGTGGAGAACGCCCGGCTCTACGAGCGCGTGGCCCAGCGCGCCGCCGAGGCCGAGAGCCTGGTCGAGGCCGGCCGGCTGCTCGCGAGCACGCTCGAGCTGTCCCGTGTGCTGCACCGCCTGGCCGAGCTGGTCCAGGGTCGGCTCGCGACCGACTGCGTGGTCCGCATCTGGCTGCGGGAATTCGGCGCCACGGGCGTCTTCTGCCTGCACGCGCAGGCGGGGACCACGCGCGAGCCGCCGCCGAGCCGCGTGCGGGTGCTGGCGGACGAGGGCCTGATCGGCGGCGTCGTCTACCGCCGAGCGCCGGTGGTCGTCGAGGACCTCGCCCACGACCCGCGCGTGCGCAACCGCGACCGCGTGCGCGAGGAGGGCCTCGTCTCCTTCCTCGGGGTGCCGCTCCTGCTGGAAGACATGCCGGTCGGCATCCTGACCGTGGCGACCCGCGCGCGCCGTGCCTTCGCCCCGGAGGAGGTGGCGCTCGTCGAGGCGCTGGCCCGCTCGGCGGCGGTGGCGATCTGGAACGCCCGGCTCTACGAGGAAACGCAGGATCGGCTGCGCCAGACGGAGACGCTGCTCGCGGTGGCCCGGGCGGTGGCGTCGACGCTCGACGCTGGCGAGGTCACGCGGCGCACGCTCGAGGCGCTTGTCCACGCGCTCGGCGCCGACCGGGGCGGCGCGTGGCTGCTGGCGCCGGAGGGCGACCGGTTGCTCCCGCTCGCGGGCTACCGGCTCCCTCGCGCCCGGCTCGAGCACGCCGCCGGGGCGGGGGCCGGCGTGGCGGCGACGGTGCGAGCGCTCACGGAGCCCGTGCCGAGCGGGGACGGCGACGCAGGGCACGCCGCGGCCCGGGCCCTCCTCGGGGAGCTACCCGACGAGACGTCCATCGTCGCTCCGATCCGGCTCAAGGGCGAGACCATCGGCGCGCTGGCCGTGCTCTGGAGCGGGCCGCGCGAGGTCCGCCGCGAGGAGCTCCGCCTGGTCGACGGCATCGTCCACCAGGCCGCCGCCGCCCTCGAGAACGCGCGGCTGCTCGAGGCCGAGCGCCGCGCGCGCGCCGAGGCGACCCGACGCCGTCGCGAAGCCGAGGAGCTCGCGCGTCTGGCCCGGATGCTCACCGAGAGCCTGGACGCTGCCGACGTGGGCCAGCGTATCGTGGAGAGCGCCCGCCAGCTCCTCGGCGGTCGATGCGCGGTACTGCGGCTGCTGGAGCCCGACGGCTCCCTGAAGCTGATCGCGGCGAACGGCGAGCCCGCCGTGGCCGCCGCCGTGCCGGTCCTGCCGCCCGGCGCCGGCCTGGCGGGGCGCGTGGTGGCCACCGGGGCGGCGGCGTGGTCGGCGGACGTGCTGGCCGAGGCCGACCTCGCCCGGGCGGAGCCGCTCGACCTCGCCGTGGCGGCGCTGAACCTGCGCGCGGTCCTCGCCGTCCCGCTGCGGGTCAAGCGACAGATCCTCGGCGTGATCCTCGTGGCCGACGACGCGGGGCGGATCTTCGCGGACACCGAGGTGGCGTTGCTCCAGACCTTCGCCGACCAGGCCGCCATCGCGCTCGAGAACAGCCGGCTCTACGGCGACCTCCGGGCGGCGCTGCGCGCGGTGGAGGAGTCGCAGCAGCGGATCGTCCAGGGCGAGCGGCTGCGCGCGCTGGGCGAGATGGCCGGCGGCGTCGCCCACGACTTCAATAACGTGCTGGCCATCATCGTCGGCCGGGCCGAGGTCCTCCTGAGCGAGACGGACGACCCCGAGCTCCAGCGCCAGCTCCGCGTCATCGTCAAGGTCGCGCTCGACGCCGCGCAGACCGTGCGCCGGATCCAGGAGTTCACCCGCGTGCGACCCGCGCGCCCGTTCCAGCCCGTGCGCCTGGACCAGCTCGTGGCCGAGGTGGTGGAGGTCACGCGCTCGCGGTGGAAGGACGAGGCGCAGGGCCGGGGGATCACGTACGACGTCCTGGTCGACGCCGCGCCGACCCCGCCCGTGGCCGGGGACCCGTCGGAGCTGCGCGAGGCGCTGACGAACATCCTGTTCAACGCGCTGGACGCCATGCCCGAGGGCGGCACGGTCACGCTCCGCACGGCCGTGGAGGGCGAGCGCGTGGTGTGCGCGGTGACCGACACGGGCGTCGGCATGACGGAGGAGGTCCGGCAGCGGATCTTCGACCCCTTCTTCACCACGAAGGGCGAGCGCGGCACGGGCCTGGGCCTGAGCGTCGTCTACGGCATCGTCACGCGGCACGCCGCCGAGATCGAGGTCCAGAGCGCGCCGGGGCGGGGGACGACCTTCCTGCTGCGCTTTCCCGTGGCCCGCGAGCCGCTCCCGGCGGCGCCCCCGCCGGCGCCGCCAGCGCGCGGCGGCGCGCGGCGCGCCGCCCGGGTGCTCGTCGTGGACGACGAGCGCGAGGTGGGGGAGGTGCTCCGCGAGGTCCTCGCGCGCGACGGGCACGAGGTGGTGATCTGCACCGACGGCGAACGCGCGAGCGCCGAGCTCGCGCGCGGCGCCTTCGACCTCGTCCTCACCGACCTCGGCATGCCGGGCATCTCCGGCTGGGACGTGGCGCGGCTGGCCAAGCAGCGCGCGCCCGAGGTGCCCGTGGCGATGGTCACGGGCTGGAGCGACCGGATCGATCCCGTCGAGGCCGCGGCCCGGGGCGTCGACGCCGTCCTCGCCAAGCCCTTCACGCGGGACCAGGTGCGCGCCCTGGTGGAGCGGGCGCTGAGCCCGGGGGCGCGCTTTCGCGCGGCCGCGGGCTGACCGCCGCGACCCAGGCGGCCGCCGACGCCAGGGCGAGGCCGAGCGCGATCCCCCCGAGCGCGTCCGAGGGCCAGTGGGCGCGGAGGATGACGCGCGCGGCCGCGACGAGCCCGATCATCGCGATCGCCCCCGCGCGGACCGCCGCGCGCGCCGCCACGGGGCGGAGCGTGCCCGCCAGGTAGCACACCGCGCCGAAGAAGGCCGCGGCGGCGGTGGCGTGCCCGCTCGGGAAGCCGGGCCCGAGCCCCTCCGGGCGCGGCCGCCCGATGAGCTCCTTCACGGTTCCCTCGACGAGCGGCGCCACGACCATGAGCGCGGGCCACACCCACCAGCGTCGCCGGGCGGCGGGCACCAGGGCGAGCACGGCGAGCGTGGCCGGGCCCAGGAGCAGCTTGTCGCCCCAGAGATTGACCACGCGCATCGCCGCCACGACAGTCGGCGAGGCGAGCTCGAGCAGGGCCGCCCGCAGCGGGACGTCGCCGGGAAGGACGCCGACGAGGAGCGCGGCCACGGCCAGCGCGACGAACACGAGCCCCGCCGCGACCCCGACGACGGGCGCGCTGCGCGCGCTCAACCGGGCGGGTTCCCTCACCGCGCCGGCTCGAGGGCCGTGATCACCGGGTCCTGGGCGCTGCCGCGCAGCGTCGCCTCCACCTCGTCGCCGGGGGCGACCGCGCGGGCGAGCTCCTCCCGCTCGACGCGGAAGCCCATGGTCATCGCGGGCATCACGCCCGGGACCGCGTCATGCGTCAGGACGACGACGCCGCGGTCGCGCAGCACGGCGCGCACGACCCCGCGCACCCGCCACGTCCCGGCGCCCGCGGCCGCGGCGCGCGTCGCGACCAGCTCGCGCTCGAGACGCGACGCCTCACGACCCCACCAGGCCCATCCCCACCCGAGGCCGACCAGCAGCGCGAGGTCCACCAGCAGCACGACCCTCCAGGGGCGCATCAGTGCGCGTGCGCGGGGGGCCCGGGCGGCGCGGGCTCCGCATCGAGGGCCGCGACGCGGGCGAGCACGGGCGCCACGTCGCCGGGCGCGCCGGGGTCCAGGCGCCAGCGCGCGCGCAGGTAGCCGTGTCGGTCGACGAGCAACTCGGTGTGCGGGGCGGGGGCGAGCGGCGCGTAGGCCGCCAGGATCGCCTCGGCGCCGGCGGTGACCACGGGGAAGAGCACCGGCGGGCCGTCGCCGAGGCGGCGGATCGCGTCGGGTGCCGCGTCGCGCGGGACCGCGAGGACCTCGACGCCGCGCCCGCCGAGGCGCGCGTGCGCCTCGGCGAGGCGGGTCAGGCGCGGCCGCGAGTCCGGCCATGCGTGCAGGACGAGCAGCACGTAACGCCCCCGGTAGTCGCGCAGGGCCCCCGTCACCGGGCCCACGGCGAACGCGAAGTCGGGGGCGACGAGCCGGGGGGGCGCGCCCGGCGCGTCGAGGCGCGCCGCGCCGCGGGCGGCCTCGACGAGGCGGAGGAAGTTCACCACGTCCCAGCGGGCGGCCTCGTCGAGCCGGTCGGCCAGGGCGGGCATCCGGCCGTCGCGCGTGCCGTGTGCCACCCGCCACACGATCTCGCCCGCCGTCAGCCGCGCGGCGGCGTCCACGAGCCCGCGCGCGTCCGCGCCGTGGCACCCCGCACAGTGCGTGGCGTAGCTCCGCGCGCCGCGCGCGATCGAGGCCGCGTCGTACGGCACCGCGGGGCGGCGGAAGCTCGTCGGCACCGCCTCGGTGGCCAGTGCCGGCAGCGCGAGCGCCGCGCCCGCCGCGAGGAGCGCGGCCCCGGCCGGGACGAGGCGCGCCCGGCGCGCGGCGCGCGCGGTCAGGAGCGCGGCGAGACCGAGGACCGCGAGCTGCGAGCCCGCGAGCGCCCGCGCCCGCGCCGCCTCCCCGGTCGGCGCCGCGAGCCGGAACGGCAGCGGCCACGCGGGGTCGACGTGCCGCGCCGGCGGCGTCACCGCGAGGGCGGCGGCGGCCCCGAGGACGAGGATCCCGAGCGCGCCCTCGACGGCGACGGTCCGAGCGAGGCGCGCCATCGCGGGCCGTCCCACGGACGCGGCCTCGCCGCCGAGCGCGGGCAGCAGGCGTCGGCGGCTCACCCACGCGAGGGCGAGCAGCGGGCCGAGCAGGCCGAGCTTGGCGAGGAGGATCCGGCCGTAGGGCGTGCCGAGCAGGCCGGCCGCGCCGTCGACCTGCAGCCGCGCGTGGACGAGCCCGGTGACCGCCAGGACCACGACGGCTCCGAGCGCGAGCCGCGAGAACCGCCGCGCGGCGAGCACCGCGGCCGGCCGCGCGTCGGCGCCCGCGGGGCGGGCCGCGCGGCCGAAGAGCGCCGCGAGGGGTCCGAGCGCGCCGAGCCAGAGCCCCGCGGCGGCGAGGTGGAGGCCGCTGGCCGCCAGGGCCGGCGCGGCCGGCTCCAGGCCGGCGGCGTGACCGGTGGCGGCGAACGTCCCGAGCGCGGCGAGCGCGCCGAGCACGGTGTGACCGCGCACGGCGAGCCAGTCGCGGCGGCTCGGTCCCGGCGGCGCGGCGAGGACGACGGCGCCGGCGACGGTCAGCAGGGCCAGGCGCGCGAGCGTCGCGCGCCCCGCCGTGGTGTCGAGGGCCACGCCCAGTACGGTGTCGAGCGCGGGCGGCGCACCCCGGTCCGCCGCCGCGGGCCCGAGCGCCCACGCCCGGGCGACGAGCGTGCCGAGCCCCGTGACGAGCGCGACCACGAGCGCTGCGCCGAGCGCGCGCGTGGTCGCGCGCGCCCACGCGCGCACCGTGGGGCGCTCCGACGGGCCGGGCAGGAGCAGCGCCGTCGCCGCGCCGGCGACGAGGACGCAGGCGGCGAGGTGCGCCCACCGCAGCGCGAGCGCCCCGAGGGCCGCGGAATTGTCGGCCACGGCCGAGTACCTTACCATCGCACCGATGGCCGCTCGGGCCCGCCCGCTCCGGGCCGTCTTCTTCGACGCCGGCAACACGCTCGTGCGGATGGACTACGCGGCGATCGCCGCCGCGCTCGGCCGGCTCGGCGTGCGCGTGGCGCCCGCGGACGTCGCGCGCGCCGAGTGGCGGGCGCGCGTGCGGCTCGACGCCGACCTCCGCGCCGCGGGCCGAGCCGGCTCCACGGAGAGCCGCGCGACCGCCGCGCGCTACCTGAGTCACGTCCTCGACGCGCTCGGCGTGCGGGACGCGGACGTCCACGCAGCGATGGCGGCCTGGCGCGAGCGCTTCAACCCCCCGGCGGGGCTCTGGACCGTGCTCGAGCCCACGGCCCCGGCGGCGCTCGCCGCCGTGCGCGCGGCGGGGTTGACGGCGGCCGTCGTGTCCAACTCGAACGGGTCGGTGCGCGCGATCCTCGCGGGGCTCGGGCTGGCCGACCACCTGGCCTTCGTGATCGACTCCGCCGAGGTCGGCGTCGAGAAGCCCGATCCCCGCATCTTCCAGCTCGCGCTGGCGCGGGCGGGCGTCGAGGCGGCCGAGGCTGTCTACGTGGGGGACCTCTACGCCGTCGACGTCCTGGGCGCACGGGCCGCGGGCCTCGAGGCGGTCCTGCTCGACCCGGGCGGCGACTGGGGGCCGCGCGACTGCGCGACCGCGCCCGACGTCCTGGCCGCGGTCACCCGCGCGCTCGAGGAGCGCGGCGCGCCCCGCCCGGCCGGGCGCGCGCCCTAGCGCCGCGGGCGCCCGCGGCGCCGCGCCGGGACGCCGCCCTCACTCGGGCAGGGTCACGAAGGGGTAGCGGCGGAGCGCGTCGTAGATGACGCGCTTCATCGCGGCGATCTCCTCGTCGGTGCGGGCCTCGAAGCGGAGCGTCAGGTAGGGGTTCGTGTTCGAAGCCCGGACGAGGCCCCAGCCGCCGCCCGGGAAGAGGACCCGGACGCCGTCGATGTCGATCGTCTCGTAGCGCTGCCTGAGCTCGCGGGCGATCTCGGCCACCACGCGGAACTTCTCGGCGTCGGGGCAGCGCGCCTTGAGCTCGGGCGTGGCGCGCAGGTGCGGCACCGTGGCGAGGAGCCGGGAGACGGGCCCGTCCTCGCGCGCGGCGATCTCCACGATCTTGCACGCGGCCAGGATCCCGTCGTCGACGCCGTAGTAGTCCTCGGCGAAGAACATGTGCCCGCTGACCTCGCCGCCGAGCAGGATGCCCTCCTCGCGCATCTTGCGCTTGAGGTGCGAGTGACCGGTCTTCCACATGACCGGCACGCCGCCGTGCGCGCGGATGTCGTCGACGAGCGACTGCGAGGACTTGACGTCGAACACGATCTTGGCGCCGGGGCGCCGCCGGAGCAGGTCGCGGGCGAGCAGGATCAGGATCAGGTCCGCCTCGTGGCGCTGCCCGCGCTCGTCCACCAGCCCCACGCGGTCGGCGTCGCCGTCCCAGGCGACGCCGAGATCGGCCCCGACCTCGACCACGCGCGCCTGCAGGTCGACGACGTTGGCGGGGTCCTCCGGGTCGGGCAGGTGGTGCGGGAAGCGCCCGTCCGAGTCGCAGTGCAGCTCGTCGACCTCGCACCCCAGGCGCCGGAGGATCTCGGGCCCGTAGAGGCCGGCCACGCCGTTGCCCGCGTCCGCCACCACGCGGAGCCGCCGTCGGACCGTGACCAGGCGCTGGAGGGTCGCGAAGTAGTCCTCGCGCGGGCTCCGCGCGTCGACCTTGCCCCGGCCGCTCTCGAAGTCGCCGCGCTCGATCATGAGCCGGAGCGACTGGATCTCCTCCTCCGAGAGGGGGGCCGCGCCACGGTGGACCATCTTGACGCCGTTGTACTCGATCGGGTTGTGGCTCCCCGTGACGTTGGCGCCGCCGTCGAGCCGCCAGTGGGCGGTGGCGAAGTAGAGGATCGGCGTGGTGACCTCGCCCACGTCGACGACGTCCACGCCCGCGGCCACCACGCCCTCGACGAAGGCCGCCTTCAGCGCCGCCGAGGACAGGCGGTTGTCCTGGCCGACGGCGACCGTGCGGCCGCCCCGGCGCGCGACGAGCGTGGCGTAGGCGCGGCCCACGAGGCGGAACACGTCGGGCGTGATGTCGGTGCCCACGCGCCCGCGCACGTCGTAGGCGCGGAAGATGTGCGGGTTCAGGGTCGCGGCGCCCACGCGGCCAGCATACCATCCGGGCGCGCCGCGGCCCGCGTGCTAGAATCGCGCGCCGTGGCAGCGCCGCACGACGCCTCGACCGACCGCGCGCTGGCGGCGGCGGTGGAGGCCGCCCGCGCCGCGGGCGAGATCGCCCTCCGCTACTTCCGGAGCGGGGTCGAGGTCACGCTCAAGCCCGACCAGACGCCGGTCACGCGCGCCGACCGCGAGGCCGAGGAAGCGATCGTGGCGATCCTCGGCCGCGCCCTGCCCGAGGCCGGGATCCTCGGCGAGGAGTTCGGCGCCCGCGGCGCGCGCGCCCGGCGCTGGATCGTGGACCCGATCGACGGCACGCGGAACTTCATCCGCGGCATCCCGGTGTGGGCGACGCTGATCGCCCTCGAGGAGGACGGCGAGGTGACGGTCGGCGTGATCCACAACCCCGTGACCGGCGACCTCTACACCGCGCGGCGCGGCGGCGGCGCCTGGCGCAACGGCGCGCCGATCCGGGTGTCGCGCGTCGCCGACCTCGCGCGCGCCGAGCTGCTCCACGCCGCGCTCAACCTGGTGCGACGGTCCGGCTTCTGGGAGGGATTCGTGCGGCTCGTGGACGCCACGGCCCGGCAGCGCGGCTTCGGCGACTACCTGGGCTACGGCTTCGTCGCCGAGGGCAAGGCCGAGCTCTCCGTCGAGGTCGACCTGAAGCCCTGGGACATCGCGCCGTGCAAGCTCCTCGTCGAGGAGGCCGGCGGGCGGTTCACCGACTTCGAGGGCCGTCCCACGATCTACTCGGGCACGGCGCTGGCGACGAACGGCCTCGTGCACGACGCGGCGCTCGCGCTGCTCCGCGGCGAGGGGCCGGCCGGTGGCGGCGGCTGAGCGACCCTCCGAGCCCCGGCCGGCGGGCGCGCCCGCCGCGCGGGCCGGGACGCTCGTGATTCACCCCGGGGCGCTCGGGGACGTGCTGCTCGCGGTCCCCGCCCTGCGCGCCCTCCGCGCTGCCGCGCCGGAAGAGCCCCTGACGCTCGCGGCGCAGCCCCACCTGGGCGCCCTCGCCGCGGCGCTGGGTCTGGCGGATCGGCCCCTCGCGCTCGAGCGCCTGGGCCTCGAGGCGCTCTTCGTCGACGACGGCGCGCCGCCGCGCGCGCCGGCGCTCGCCGCGGCGGCGCGCGTCGTGTGCTGGCTCGGCGCCGGCGACCCGGTCTTCGTCGCGCGCCTCAGGCGCCTGGCGCCGACGGCGGTCGTCGCGAGCACGCGCCCGACGGGCGGCGCGCTCGTCTGGGAGCACCTGCTCGGCACGACCGGGCTCGCGCCCGCCGGTGCCGGGAGCGACGCGGCTCCCGGGCTCTGCGCGCCCGTCCCGGTCCCGCCCGCGCTCGAGGCCGCGGGCGCCCGCGCCCTCCGCGCGGCCGGCTGGGACGGGACGCAGCCTCTCCTGGTCGTCCACCCGGGGGCCGGGGGTCGCGCCAAGCGCTGGCCCGTGGAAGCGTTCGCGCGCGTCCTGGACGCGGTGGCCGAGGCGGGCGTGGACTGCGCCGTGGCGCTCAGCGAGGGGCCCGCCGACGCCGAGGCGGTCGCCGCCCTGGCGCCGCGGCTGCGCGGGCCCACCCTCGTGCTCCATGAGCTCGCGCTCCCGGTGCTCGCGGGCGCGCTCCGCCACGCCCGCGCATGGCTCGGCAACGACTCGGGCGCCACGCACCTGGCCGCCGCCGTGGGGGCGCCGACGGTCGCGCTCTTCGCCGCCCCGAACCTGCCATGGCGGCCGTGGTCGCCGACGGCCACCGTGCTGGTCGTCGACACGGCGCGCGCGGCCGCGGCCGACGTCGACCGCGTGGCCGCGGCGCTCGTCGCCGCCCTGCGCGGCGCGCCGCTCAGTGGCGCGCCAGCAGGTACGCGAGCCCGATCAGGATGAACGCGACCCCCGCCGCGCGCTCGAGCAGGGCGGGGGAGACCAGGCGGGCGACGACCTCGCCAGCGGCCACGGCGATCGCCGACGCGGCCACGAGCGCGAGCGCCGCCCCGAGGAAGACGGCCCAGGGCGCGCGGCTGCCCGCGGCCAGGGTGAGCGTGGCGAGCTGAGTCTTGTCGCCGAGCTCGGCGAGGAACACGGCGAGCAGGGTCGAGGCGAAGGTCTTCCAGTCCACGGCGGTCTCCTCCGGAGGGGGCGCTCGGCCCCCGACACCTGGGATATCCTGTCCCCGCACGGGCCCGTCGCCCGAGGGGTGAGGCCATGGCCCACACGCTTCCGCTCCCGCGCCGTGACGGCACGCTCGCGCTCTACCGGCTCTGCGGGCGGCCCGTCTTCGAACCGTCCAGCGAGCCCATCCGCAGCCGCGTCGCCTATGCCGCGGTCCACGTGGTCGCCGACCCGCTCGCCGACCACGACCCGTGGCTCGAGGCGCGGCTGGACTGGGAGGCGACGCTCGCCTACCGCCGCTACATCTGGTCGCTCGGGCTGCGCGTGGCCGAGGCGATGGACACCGCGCAGCGCGGCATGGGCCTCGACTGGCCCGCGGCGCGCGAGCTCATCCGGCGCTCGCTCGCCGAGGCCCGGGCGCTCGGCGGCGCGCCCATCGTGTGCGGGGCGGGCACGGACCAGCTCGACCCCGGGCGCCCCCTCACGCTCGCCGACGTCGAGGGGGCCTACGAGGAGCAGTGCGAGTTCGTCGAGGCCCACGGCGGGCGGATCGTCCTGATGGCGAGCCGGGCGCTCGCTGCGTGCGCGCGCGGGCCGGAGGACTACGTCAAGGTCTACGGGCGGATCCTGAGCCAGGTGGCCGAGCCCGTGATCATCCACTGGCTCGGCGAGATGTTCGACCCGGCCCTCGCGGGCTACTGGGGCCACCGGGACCTCGACCGGGCCGGCGAGGTCTTCCTGGCGATCGTGGCCGAGCACGCGGCCAAGGTGGACGGGGTCAAGGTCTCCCTCCTGGACCACACGCGCGAGGTCGCGCTCCGGCGCCGCCTGCCGCCGGGCGTCCGCATGTACACGGGCGACGACTTCGACTTCCCCACGACCATCCGCGGCGACGGGGAGCGGTGGAGCGACGCCTTCCTCGGGATCTTCGACGCCATCGCGCCCGCCGCGGCCGCGGCGCTGCGCGCGCTCGACCGCGGCGACCTGGCGCGCTACGAGGCGATCCTGGCCCCGTGCGTGCGCCTGTCGCGCCACATCTTCAAGCCGCCCACGCGCTTCTACAAGACGGGGATCGTCTTCCTCGCGTACGTGAACGGTCACCAGAGCCACTTCCGCATGGTCGGCGGGCTCGAGAGCGCGCGCTCGCTGGTCCACCTGGCCGAGCTCTTCGTGCTCGCGGACCAGGCCGGGCTCCTGCGCGACCCCGACCTGGCGGCCGACCGCATGCGCCGGGTGCTCGCGCTCGGCGGCGTGACGTAGCGGGGTCGCGTTCGGGGCTCGCTGCGGCGGGCACCACGCGAGCGGGGTGACGGATGGACGGCCGGTACGACCTCGTCGTGATCGGGTCCGGGGTCGCGTCGGGGGCGGCAACGCGGTGCCGTCAGGCCGGGTGGAGCGTGGCCGTGGTCGACGGGCGGCCCTTCGGAGGCACCTGCGCGCTGCGGGGCTGCCACCCGAAGAAGCTCCTGGTGAGCGCGGCGGAGGCCGTCCACGCCGTGCGCGCGATGTCGGGGCGCGGTGTGCGGGGCTCGGGCCTCACGATCGACTGGGCCGAGCTCGTGCGCGTCAAGCGCGCCGCGGTCGATCCGGTCCCGGCCCGGGTGGAGGCCGAGTGGGCGGCCATGGGGGTGGCGCTCGTCCACGGGCGCGCCCGCTTCGTCGGGCCGACGACGCTGGTCGTGGGAGACGCGCGGCTGACCGCGCGACGCGTCCTGATCGCGACCGGCGCCGTCCCCGCGCCGCTCGCGATCCCCGGCGCCGAGCACCTGACGACGAGCGACGCGTTCCTCGACCTCGAGGCGCTCCCGCCGCGCGTCGTCTTCGTGGGCGGCGGGTACGTCTCCTTCGAGTTCGCGCACGTGGCGGCGCGGGCCGGGGCGCAGGTGACGATCCTCCATCGCGGGCTGCGACCGCTCGAGGCGTTCGACCCCGACCTCGTCGACCTGCTCGTGCGCGGCAGCCGCGAGGTCGGGATCCGCGTCGAGGTGGACGCCGAGGTCCGCGCGCTCGAGCGGGCCGGCGACGAGCTCCTCGTGCACGCCCGCGCCCGGGGGCAGGCGCGCCGCGTCGTCGCCGACCTCGTGGTCCACGGCGCCGGTCGCGTGCCCGATCTCGACGACCTCGGCCTCGAGGCCGCCGGGGTCGCCCGCGCGCGCCGGGGCGTCGTGGTCGACGAGTACCTGCGGAGCGTGTCCAACCCGGCCGTCTACGCGGCCGGGGACGCGGCCGCGAGCGGCCCGCCCCTCACGCCCAAGGCGGCGCACGACGCCGCGGTCGTCGCGACCAACCTGCTCGAGGGCAACCGGCGCCGGGTGGACTACGCGGGGCTCGCCTCGGTGGTCTTCACGGTCCCGCCGCTCGCGGCCACGGGGCTCACCGAGGCGGCGGCGCGCGCGGCCGGGCGTCGCGTCCGCGTGCGCTGGGAGGACACCGGGGGCTGGTTCAGCGCCCGCCGGCTCGGCGAGACCACGGCGGGCTTCAAGGTCGTGGTCGAGGAGGGCACGGGACGGATCCTCGGCGCGCACCTGCTCGGCCCCGCCGCCGACGAGGTGATCAACGTGTTCGCCGTGGCCGTGCGCCTCGGGCTCCGCGCCGACGACCTCGCGCAGGTGCCCTTCGCCTACCCCACCCGCGCCGCGGACATCCCGTTCATGCTCGAGGCGCCCCGGCCGGCGGCCGGCGCCCCCGCGGAGGCTCAGAGCACGTAGAGGAGCGGGCGGGCGTGCAGGCGCTCGCCCGCCCAGAGGCCCGTGTCGGCGAACCAGGCGCGCGCCTCGGCCTCGTCGGCGGTCCGGCAGAGCGCCCAGGACTGGTCGCCCTCGAACAGGCCTCCGAAGGCCAGGCGCCCGGCGCCGCGCAGCTCCACGAGGGCGAGTTGCGCCATGTCGCGGTCGGTCACCGGGCCCTCGACGACGACCGCGCGGCGCGAGCCGTCCACGACCACGGGCGGCAGCTCCCACGGCTCCACGAAGGCGGTGAAGCTCCGGGCGGTCCACCCCGTCCACGCCCCGCCCGTCCAGGAGGGATCCTCCTCGACGAGCGGCGCGAGCTGCTCGGGCCGCGCGAGGCGGTACACCAGCTCCACCCGACGGCCGTCGGGCGCCGGGCCGCCGCCGACCACGACGCCCGCCGCCCGGAGTTCGATCAGGCGGTCGAGGTGGGCCCGGCGGTAGGGCTCGCGACGGGCGAGGTCGTCGTCGACGGTCGTGATGGCGACGTGGACGACGAGCACGGCTCACCTCCCTCCCTCGCGCATGCTAAGCTCGACAAGTATGGATCTTTTCGACCGATTCCGCGCCCGGTACCCCTTCGCGCTCGACCCGTTCCAGGTCGAGGCGATCCAGGCGATCGCCGCCGGCCGCTCGGTGATCGTGTCGGCGCCGACCGGGGCCGGCAAGACGCTCGTGGCCGAGTTCGCCATCACCGCGGCGCTCGAGCGCGGGCAGCGCCTGGCCTACACGACGCCGCTCAAGGCGCTCTCGAACCAGAAGTTCGCCGACTTCTCGCGCGCCTTCGGGGCCGACCGGGTCGGCATCCTCACTGGGGACGTCAAGGTGAACCCGCAGGCCCCGGTGCTCGTGATGACCACCGAGATCCTCCGCAACATGTTCTACGGCGGGGGGCTCCCCGGCCTCGGGTACATCGTCCTCGACGAGTGCCACTACATGGGCGACGAAGGACGGGGGACGGTCTGGGAGGAGATCATCGTCAACGCCCCGCGCGACGCGATCCTCGTGGCGCTCTCGGCCACGGTGGCCAACGTGCGCGAGATCGCGGACTGGATCTCCCTCGTCCACCGCCCGATCGTCGAGATCTCCCACCCCCACCGCCCGGTGCCGCTCGCCTACGCGATCGCCGACCTGGCCGGCGACATCCACGACTACGCCAAGGTCCGGGCGGGCCAGGTCCGCGTGGTCGGCGACGAGCGCAACGGCCCCGACGCCCGCAGCCGCTGGTACACGCGGCGCGTGGCCGACCCGGTGGTCGTGATCGAGGCCCTCGAAGGACGGGGCTGGCTGCCGGCGATCTACTTCATCTTCAGCCGCGCCGGCTGCGAGCGGGCGATGGACGACGTGCTGGCCGAGGGGCGCCCGCTCCTCACCCGCGAGCAGCAGCGCGAGGTCGACGCGCTGGTGGGCGAGGCGCTGGCCGAGAGCCCGGGCCTCGGCGAGTCGGAGCTCAACCAGACGATCCTCCGCGCGCTCCGGCTGGGCGTCGGTGTCCACCACGCCGGGATCCTGCCGAGCCTCAAGCGCCTGATCGAGCGCCTGTTCGAGCGGGGCCTCTGTCGTGTGGTCTTCGCCACCGAGACGATGAGCCTCGGCATTCACATGCCGGCGCGGGCCGTCGTCCTGCAGGGCGTGACCAAGCGCACCGAGCGGGGCTTCCGGGCGCTCACCCACAACGAGCTCACGCAGATGGCGGGCCGCGCCGGCCGCCGGGGGATCGACACCGAAGGGACGTGCGTCATCGCCCTGGACGCGCGCGACGGGCTCGAGGACGTCATCCGCGTGGTCGAGGGGGCCCCGGAGCCGATCGAGAGCCAGTTCAAGCTCGGCTACGGCTCGGTGGCGAGCCTGCTGGCGACCGGCGCCGAGCCCGAGGTGCTGCGCCGGCGCGTCGAGGCGTCGTTCGGCCAGTACCAGAACCTCAAGCGCGTCCGCGAGCTCGAGGAGGAGGTCGCGCGGCTCGAGGCGCTGCTGACCGAGGCGCGCGCCTTCGCGGCGCCGTGCGGCGACTTCGACCGCATCGGCCGCTACCGGCGCGCGCGGCAGGAGGCCGAGATGCGCCGCCGCGCGCTCGGCCGCGGCGGCCGGCGCGAGCGCGGCCTGGTCGAAGCCGAGCCCGGGCGGCTCCTCCTGGTCCGCCGCCGGGGCGCCCCGAGCCTCGCCGTCGTCCTCGGCATCCACGCGATCCGCGGGCGCCGCGTGCTGATCGACGCCCTGCTGCCCCATGGCGCCGTGGTGCGCCTCAAGGCCGGCCTCGTCAAGCAGATCTTCTGGGCGACGCCGCCGCTCACGCTGGCCCGCGACCGCGGCCGCGACCCCCGGGGGCTCGCGTCCCTGGCCGAGCAGCTCCGCGCGCTGGACCCGGTCGAGCTCCTCGAGCGCGAGCGGGCGCGGAGCCCGGAGCAGGCGCTCGCGACGATCGAGTGCCACCGCTGCCCGTGGCAGTCGACGGCGGCGTGCAGCGAGGCCTGGGCGCGCGTCGAGCGGCTCACCGAGCGCCTGGCCCAGCGGCGCCAGACGCTCGAGGCGCTCCGGAGCGCCTACTGGCAGGAGTTCCTCCGGGTCGTGGAGGTCCTCGAGCAGTTCGACGCCGTCCGGGGCCGGGAGCTCACCGCCAAGGGCCGGCTCATCGCCGGCCTCCGGCACGACAACGAGCTGCTCGTGGCCGAGGTCGTGAGCCGCGGGCTGCTCGCCGACCTGACGCTGCCCGAGGCGGCGGCGCTCTGCTCGGCGCTCGGCGAGGAGGCGCGCTCCGGCGACCCGGCCCTCGCGCGGGCCTTCCTCCGGGGCCGGCCGCGCCTCCGGCGCCGCCTGAACGAGCTCGCCGCCGCGGCCGACGCCGTCGCCGAGGCGCAGCGGCAGCGGCGTCTGCAGGTGCCCGTGTCCGTCCACGCCGGGTTCGTCCCCGCGGTCTACCGGTGGGCGGCGGGCGACGACGACTGGCCGCGGATCGTCGCCGAGGCCTTCGGCGGGCACGAGGGCGACCTGATCCGGGCCATGCGCCGGCTCATCGACCTGCTGCGGCAGCTCGGCGAGAGCCCGGAGGTCGAGCCGGCCACCGCGCGCCTGCTCGCGCAGGCCGCCCGCGTCATCGACCGGGGCATCGTCCTGGAATCGGCGCTCATCTGAGGGCCTGCGCGAAAACCTGCGCCGGAGCCCCGGCGCGCTGGTATATGCTGGGCGCGTGCGACGGTCCTCCCTCGGCGCCGCGCTCGTCGCGCTCGCCGTCGGCGCGTGCGCGATGGCGCCCCTCGAGCAGCGGACGACGCAGGGCCCCACGGCGCAGGAGCTCTGGACGTACCGCATGATCCTCCAGAACGGGCGCGAGCCGAACTTCGACGAGCGCCGGCACTGGGAGGACCAGCTCGAGCTCAGGATCAGCGAGTACCTGCGCGCCCACCCGCAGGCGGCCAACAGCCTCGACGTGTCGACCTTCCGCTTCTACCGGCGCGCGGCCGTGGGCATGACCAAGGAGCAGGTGCTGATCCTGCTCGGCCCGCCCGAGGGCATCACGACCGACCCCGCCGAGATGGAGAAGCTCGCTCGGCGCTACTGGGCCGCCATGAAGGACGGCGTCACCGAGGCGTGGACGTACCCGCTGGGCTGGCGGCTCTACTTCGCCGGCGGCCGCCTGGTCGAGATCACCCAGTACCTGCCGCGCTGATATCATTCCCCGCGGGCCGCCGCAGCCCGGCGCGCGGCGGCCGGGACGCAGGAGGACACCCGGATGGCGGAGATCAGCCTGACCGCCGTCTTCTCGACCGTGCCCGCCCCCGAGCAGGAGGAGCTCAAGCGGGTGATCGTGGAGACCGTGGAGCAGATCGCGCGCGACGAGGGGGGCTTTCGGCGCGCGCGGCTCGTGCTGACCGAGTCCGACGAGCGGTGCGGGCTCACCGCGGAGCTCGACGGCGTCAAGCGCGAGGGCGTGCCGCTCCAGCTCGACCTGGAGCAGCTCGAAGAGGCGCGGACCTCGGCCGGCGCCCGGGCCCAGCTCAAGGAGGCGCTGCGGGAGTACTTCCGCCGGGTCCAGGGGCGGTGACCGACGAGGGCGTCCTGCTCTTCGTCTGGCGCGGCTGCGTGTTCCGCGTACCGCCCGGCGTGCAGCCGCCCAAGGCGGGCTCGCTCCTGTTCTGCCGGACGCTCGGCGTGCGGCCCGGCGAGCGCGTGCTCGAGATCGGCAGCGGCGTCGGCCTGGCCGCGGTGCTCGCGGCGCGGGCGGGCGCCAGCGTGGTGGCGACCGACGTGCTGCCCGAGGCCGTGGCGGCGATCCGCGCCAACGCCCTCCTGAACGGCGTGAGCGTCGATGCGCGGCTCGGGGACTGCTACGCGCCGGTGGCCGGCGAGCGCTTCGACGTGATCTGCACGAACCCGCCCCAGATGCCCACGCCGCCGGGGCGCGAGCGCGACGACCCGGCCGCGGCCGCCGACAACGGCGGGCCCGACGGCTGGGCGATCCTCGACCGCGTCATCGCCGGGGCGCCCGCGCACCTGCGCCCCGGCGGGCGGCTCGTGTTCTCGCTCTTCGCCTTCCTGGGGCCCAAGACGGCGTTCGCCAAGCTCGAGGCGGCCGGGCTTCGCCCCTCGGTCCTGGCCCGAGAGCTCCAGCCCTTCCCCCGGCTCGGCTACGAGCGGCTCGAGCACCTGCGGCGCGTGGACGCCGAGGGCACGCTGCCGCGCACGGAGCTGCCGCGCACGGTCGAGCGGCTGGTGCTGCAGGGGCTCGCCCCGGGCGCGGCGTGAGCGCGCGGCGGCTGATCGTCAACGCCGACGACTTCGGGCTCACCCCGGGAGTGAGCGCGGGGATCCTGCTCGCCCACCGCCGGGGGATCGTGACGAGCACGACCGTGCTGGTCACCGGCACCCTCGACCGCGAGCTCCTGCGCGCGGCGCTGGACTCGGCGCTCGGCCTCGGGCTCCACGTCAACCTCACCCACGGGACGCCGCTGACGGGCCCGAGCTCGCTCACCGACGCCGCGGGGCGGTTCGTGCGCGATCCCCGGCAGGCCGCCGCACGCGCGCGGCCGCGGGACGTCGAGGCGGAGGTCGCGGCGCAGGTCGAGCGGTTCGTGCGCCTGACGGGCCGCACGCCGACGCACCTCGACAGCCACCACCACGTCGCCCTCTGGGACCCCGTGGCGGAGGTGGTCCTCGCCGTCGCCCGCCGACTCGGTGTCCCGGTGCGGGCCGAGACGGCCCTGGCGCGGGCCCGCGCGCGGAGCCGCGGCGTGCGCACGCCCGACCGCTTCGTCGGCGGCTCCGGGCCCGAGCCGTTCTGGACGCCCCCGCGGCTGCGGGTCGAACTCCGGCGCCTGCCCCCCGGCGTGACCGAGTTCATGACGCACCCCGGGCACCTCGACGCCGCGCTCGCCGCCAGCCGCTACGCCCGGCAGCGGGAGACCGAGCTCGTCGCGCTCGGCACGCCCGAGGCCCGCGGGGCGGCGCTGGCGCTCGGCGTCCAGCTCAGCCACTTCGGCCAGCTCCTCTGAGCGCGTGGGGGCTCCCGAGGTCCTCCTCGGCGTCGATATCGGCGGCACCGCGACGGCCGCGGGCCTGGTCGCGCCCGACGGGACCGTGCTCGCCGACCTGGTCGTCCCCACGCACCGCGACGGCCCGGGCACGGCCGTGCGCACAATCGAAGCGCTGATCGAGGCGCTGCTCGAGCGCGCCGCGCGCGAGGGCTGGCGCGTGGCGGGCCTGGGCGTCGGCGCGCCGGGCGTCGTCGACGCCCGGGGCGGCCGCGTGGGCCCCCACGCCCCCCACGTGCCGGAGCTCGCGGGGCTGGCCCTCGGGCCCGCGTTCGCCGCCCGGTTCGGGCTCCCCACCTACCTCGACAACGACGTCAACGCGCTCGCGCTGGCGGAGTGGATGTTCGGCGCCGGCCGCGGCGCCTCGTCGCTCGCGCTGCTCGCCCCGGGCACGGGCTTCGGCGCCGCCGTCGTCGTCGACGGCCGGCTCGTCCGCGGCGCCGCGGGCTTCGGCGGCGAGTTCGGCCACGCGCCCGTGAAGTTCGACGGCCGCCCGTGCTGGTGCGGCGGCCGCGGCTGCCTGGCCGTCTACGCGAGCGGCCGCGGGGTGGCCGAGGCCGCGCGGGCGCGCGCGGCCGCGGGCGAGGGGGCCGGGTTGCTCGCGGCCGCCGGCGGCGCGGCGCAGGCGATCACGGCGCCCGTAGTCTTCGCGGCCGCCGAGGCCGGCGACCCGGTCGCCGGCGCGATCGTCGACGAGGCGTGCCGGGCGCTCGGCGCCGGGATCGCGACGCTGGTGAACGGGCTCAACCCCGAGGTGGTGATCGTCACGGGCGGCGTCGCCGCGGCCTACGCGCGCCTCGAGGCCCAGGTGCGACGCGCCGCGGCCGCCCACGCGTTCGCGGAGGCGCTCGCCGCGACCCGCCTGGTGATCGTCCCCGGCGACAAGCGCCGGGCGGTGCGGGGCCCGGCGGCGCTCGTGCTCTACGAGCGGGGAGGAGGTCGACCATGAAGGCGGTGGTGTTCCGCGGCGTGCGCGACGTGCGGGTCGAGGACGTGCCGGAGCCCCGGGTCGTGGACCCGACGGACGCCGTCGTGCGGATCACGACCAGCGCCATTTGCGGCTCGGATCTCCACCAGTACCACGGCCGGGGCGGCGCGCTGGTGCAGCCCGGCGCGGTCATGGGACACGAGTTCATGGGCGTGGTCGAGGCCGTGGGCGCGGAGGTCCGCGCGGTGCGCCCGGGCGACCGGGTCGTCGCGCCCTTCTCCGTCTCCTGCGGGCGCTGCCCGTGGTGCCGCCGCGGGCTACCGACCCAGTGCACGACGACGGGCCGCGCGGTCTTCGGCGGGCGCTTCGGCCACGTGTACCCGGGCGGCCAAGCCGCGGCGATCCGCGTGCCCTTCGCCGACTACCTGTGCGAGCCCGTGCCCGCGGCCATGCCGGACGAGGACGCGCTCTTCGTGGGCGACATCCTCGCGACGGCCTACGCCTGCGCGGAGGCCGGCGGGATCCGCCCGGGCGACGCCGTCGCGGTCGTCGGCGCCGGGCCCGTGGGCCTGCTGGCCGTGCAGGCGGCGCACCTGTTCGGGGCCGGCCGCGTCTTCGCCGTCGACCGCGTCGAGGCGCGGCTGGCGCGCGCGGCGGAGCTCGGCGCCGAGCCGGTCCCGCTCGAGCGCGGCGACCCGGTCGCCGCGCTGCGCGCGCGGACGGGCGGGTGGGGGCCGGACGTCGTGCTGGAGTGCGTCGGCCACCCGACGGCGTTCGCCCAGGCGATCGAGGCGGTGCGTGCGGGGGGCACGGTCGCCTCGGTGGGCGTCTACCTGGAGCCCGCGATCGAGTTCCCGGCGCGCGAAGCCTTCTTCAAGGACCTGACGCTCCGCATGGGGATCTGCAACGCGCGCAACTACATGACCGCGCTCCTCGGGCTCGTGCGCCTGGGCAAGCTCCAGCCGGCGCGCATCGTGACCCACACGCTGCCGCTCGCCGAGGCGCCGCGCGGGTACGAAATCTTCGACCGCAAGGCGGAAGGCGCGATCAAGGTGCTCCTGAAGCCCTGAGCCGGGCGGGCCGCGCACGCGGCGGCCGGGGCGCTCAGGGGCGGGCAGGGCCGTCGCGCCGCGCGAGGGCCTGGTCGAGGAGCCGCGGCAGCCGCGCCACCGCCGACTCGCCGTGCAGGCTCGCGACGATCTCGCCGCGGCGGTCCACGACGACCGTGAGGGGCGTGCCCTTGAAGCCGAAGCGGTTGCCGACGGTGAGACGCGGGTCGAGCGCGACGGGGTACGTGATCCGGTGGGCGCGGACGAAGCGACGGGTGTCGGCGACCGTGTCCTGGACGTGGACGGCCAGGAACTCCACGCCGCGGTCCCGGTAGCGCTCGACCACGCGCGCGAACGCCGCGGCCTCGCGCGCGCAGGGCCGGCAGTAGGAGGCCTGGAAGCGGAGCACGAGGACCGTCTTGCCGAGGAGTTCGCGCGAGTCGAGCACGCGCGTGGAGTCCAGGAGGCGGAGGCGGAACCCGGGCGCCGGGGCCGCGAGCGCCGGGGCGGCGGCGAGGAGGAGCGCGGGCGCCAGGCGGAGGAGGCGGGCCACGGGCCCATGATAGCCGCGCCCGCGGGCCGCGGCGCGGGCGCGCGGCCGGCGGCCCGCCGGCACCCCGTTGGCGACGGCGGCGCCGGACGGCATAATGAGCCGGTGACGCCCCTCGAGCACGACCTGCGCAGGGTCATCGCGGGCGAGGTCCGCTTCGACCCCGCGTCGCGCTTCCTCTACGCCACCGACGCCTCGATGTACCAGGTGGAGCCGATCGGCGTCGTCATCCCGCGCGTGCCCGAGGACGTCCTGGCGGCGGTGGAGGTGGCGCGCCGGCACCGGGTGGCGCTGCTACCGCGCGGCGCCGGCACCTCGCTCACCGGCCAGGCGGTGAACCGCGCGCTGGTGATCGACTTCACGCGGCACCTGAACCGGGTGCTCGAGGTCAACGTCGAGGAGCGGTGGGCGCGCGTCGAGCCCGGGGTGGTCCAGGACGAGCTCAACCACCACGTGCGCCCGCTCGGCCTGCTCTTCGGGCCCGACACCTCGACCTCCAACCGCGCCACGCTCGGCGGCATGATCGGCAACAACTCGGGCGGCGCCCACTCGATCGTCTACGGGCTCACCGTCGACCACGTGCTCGAGCTCACCGTGGTGCTGGCCGACGGCACCCGTCTCGTCCTCGGCGAGGTCTCCGAGGAGGAGCTTCGTCGCCGGGCCGAGCGCCCTGGCGCCGAGGGGCGGATCTACCGCGAGGTGGCCCGGATCCGCGCCGAGTACGCCGACGAGATCCGCGCGCGGTACCCGGCCTACTGGCGGCGTGTGGCCGGCTACAACCTGAACGAGCTCGTCGGCGTCGGCATCAAGCCGGGGTCCTGGGCCGGCGGGGGCGACGGGCGGCCGCGCCCGCTCAGCCTCGCGCGCCTGGTCGTGGGCTCCGAGGGCACGCTCTGCACCGTGCTCGAGGCCAAGGTGCGCCTGGTGGAGCGTCCCCGCGTGACCGCCCTCGCGGTGATCCACTACCGCGACCTGCTCGAGGCGCTCGAGTCCTCGCAGGCGATCCTCGAGACGGGCCCGTACGCGGTCGAGCTCACCGACAAGACGATCCTCGACCTCGCCCGGGGCAACCTCGAGCTCCGCCGGCGCATGGACTTCGTGGAGGGCGACCCGGCGGCGATCCTGATCGTCGAGTACGCGGGGTCGAGCGAGGCGGAGGTCCGCGGCCGGCTCGAGGCGCTCGAGGCGCGGCGGCGGCGCGAAGGGTTCGGCTATGCGGTCCACGTGGCCTGGGACCCCGCCGAGCAGCACAGCATCTGGAAGGTCCGCAAGGCCGGGCTCGGGCTGCTCCTGGGGATGAAGGGTGACCGCAAGCCGATCGCCTTCGTCGAGGACACGGCCGTCGACCCCAAGCACCTGCCGGAGTTCGTGAGCCGCTTCCGGCAGGTCTTCGCCAAGTACGACACCGAAGGCGCGTACTACGGCCACTGCTCGGTGGGCTGCTTGCACATCCGCCCCGTGATCAACCTGAAGACCGCCCGCGGGCTCGAGCAGGTGCGCGCCATCGCCGAGGAGATCACGGCGCTCGTGCTCGAGTTCGGCGGCACGATCTCCAGCGAGCACGGCGACGGCCGGGCCCGGAGCCCGTTCCTCGAGCGCATGTACGGCCCCCGCCTGATGCAGGCCTTCCGCGAGCTCAAGCGGGCCTTCGACCCCGAGGACCGCATGAACCCGGGCAACATCGTGGCGAGCCCCGGGCTCACCGAGCACCTGCGCTACGGCCCGCAGTACGTCACGTGGGAGCCGCCGACGCTGCTCGACTTCTCGGACCAGGGCGGGTTCGCGGCGGCCGTCGAGCTGTGCAACGGCGTCGGCGTGTGCCGCAAGACGCTCGAGGGGACGATGTGCCCCTCGTACATGGTCACGCGCGACGAGGAGCACTCCACGCGCGGCCGGGCCAACGCGCTCCGGGCGGTGCTCTCCGGTGCGCTGCCGCCCGCCGAGTTCACCGGCCGGCGGCTCTACGAGATCCTCGACCTCTGCCTCGAGTGCAAGGCGTGCAAGGCCGAGTGCCCGTCCAACGTGGACATGGCGAAGCTCAAGTACGAGTTCCTCCACCACTACTACCAGGCGCACGGCCTGCCGCTGCGCAACCGGCTCTTCGGCCGCATCGCCCGCGTCAACGCGCTCGCCGCGCGGGCGCCGCGGCTCGCCAACGCCCTGACCGGGTTCGCGCCCGTGCGCTGGCTGCTCGAGGCGCTCGTCGGGATCGACCGCCGCCGGCCGCTGCCGCCGCTGGCCGCCGAGCCCTTCCCCACGTGGTTCGCGCGCCGGCCCGCGCCCGCGGCCGCGCCGCGCGGCGAGGTCGTCCTCTTCCACGACACGTTCACCACCTACAACGTCCCCGAGGTCGGGCGGGCGGCGGTCGAGCTACTGGAGGCGGCCGGCTACCGGGTGGTGCTGGTCGACCGGCGTTGCTGCGGGCGCCCGCTGATCTCCAAGGGCCTGCTCGCCGAGGCCCGCGAGCACGCGGCGTGGAACGTGGAGCGCCTGGCCCCCTGGGTCGCGCGGGGCGTGCCCGTGGTCGGGCTCGAGCCCTCGTGCCTGCTCACCTTCCGCGACGAGGTGGTGGACTTGCTGCGCACGGAGTCGGCGCGCGCGGTGGCCCGGGGCAGCTTCCTGCTCGAGGAGTTCCTGCTGCGCGAGCGCGCGCGGGGGCTCGCGCTTCCGTTCGGGGCCGAGGGCCGGCGGGCGCTGCTCCACGGCCACTGCCACCAGAAGGCGCTGGTCGGCACCGCGCCCACCGCGGCCGTGCTCCGCTGGGCCGGCTACACGGTCGAGGAGGTCGACGCCGGCTGCTGCGGCATGGCCGGGGCGTTCGGCTTCGAGCGCGAGCACTACGAGATCTCGGTGCGGCTCGGGCGGCGCCGGCTCGCGCCCGCCGTCGAGGCGGCGGGCGACGGCACGACGATCGTCGCGCCCGGGATCTCCTGCCGGCAGCAGATCGCGCACCTGACCGGGCGTCGGGCCCTGCACCCCGCCGAGGCGCTCTGGCAAGCGCTCCACTGATCGCCGGCGCCGCGGTCGTCCTGGTCGCGGCCTTCATCAAGGGCGCGATCGGCTTCGGGTTCCCCGTGCTCGCGACGCCGGTGCTGGCGCTCTTCGTCGACGTGAAGTTCGCCGTGCCGGTGCTGATCCTGCCCAACCTGGTCATGGACGGGCTGCAGCTCCTGCGCCTGGGCGAGCTCGGGGCGACGGCGCGGCGGATGGCGGTCGTGCTCGCGTTCGGGCTCGCGGGCACGGTGCTCGGCACGCGGCTCCTGGTCGCGCTGCCGAGCCGCGCCGTCACGCTCGTCGTGGGGGCCCTCGTCCTGCTCTTCGTCGCGCTGAACAGCACGCGCCTGCGCCCGCGCGTGTCGCCGCGGGCGGGGCGCTGGCTCGCCCCGGTGGTCGGGCTCGTGGCCGGCGTGAGCGGCGGCCTGGCGAACACGCCGGGCCTGCCGCTCGTGATGTACTTCTACGCGCTCGGCCTGCCCAAGGCCGAGTTCATCCGCGCGGTGGCCTTCACCTTCATCGTCTACAAGGTCCTCCAGTTCGGGGTCGCCGCCTGGTACGGGCTGATCGACCGCACGCTGCTCGCGGTCTCGCTCGCGCTGACGCTCGCCGCCCTCGGGGGGTTCCGCCTCGGGCTGGGCGTGCAGGACCGCCTGGACCCGGTGGCCTTCAACCGCGCCGTCCTCGCCGTGCTCGCGGTCCTCGGCGCCGGGCTGATCGCGCGCGCCGCGCTCTGAATCTGAGGCTCAGCGCGCCCGCCAGCCGCCGTCGACGACGAGGGCATGGCCGGTGATGTAGGCGGCCTCGTCCGAGGCCAGGAAGCAGATCGCCGCGGCCACCTCCTCGGGCGTCCCCCGCCGGCCGGCCGGCACCACCGCCCGCACCTGCGCGTCGTCGACGGCGATGCCCCGCTGGCTCATGTCGGGCGCGCTCGGGCCGAGGATCCGCTGGGAGTGGGCGCGGAGCCCCGTGAGCACGGGCCCCGGGCAGACCGCGTTCACCGTGATGCCCCGCGCCGCGTAGACGACGGCCATCTGGCGCGTGAGCCCGACGACCCCGTGCTTGGCGGCCACGTAGGCCGCGCCCCCGCCCGTGCCGTTGAGCCCCGCGACGGAGGCGACGTTGATGATCCGCCCGCGCCCGCGGGGGAGCATCTCGCGCAGCGCGCGCTTGGCGCCGAGGAACACGCCCGTGAGGTCGATCTCGACGACCCGCCGCCAGAGCGCCTCGTCCATCTCGTCGACGTTCAAGTAGCCGTCGAGCACGCCCGCGTTGTTCACCATGATCTCCAGCGGGCCGAGCGCGGCCACGGCGCCGTCGACCGCGTGGTCGAGCTCGGCCGCCCGCGTCACGTCGGCCCCGAACGCCGCCGCCCGGCCGCCGTCCTTCGCGATCAGGTCGGCGGTCTCCCGCGCGCCCGCCTCGTCGAGGTCCACCACCGCCACCGCCGCGCCCCGCGCCGCCAGCATCCGGGCCGCGGCCCGGCCGAGGCCCGAGCCCCCGCCGGTCACCACCGCCATGCGTCCGTCGAGCCTGCTCATGGTCGCCTCCTTGCGTGCGCGGGGATCGTAGCAGAGGACGCGGCGCGGCGGGGGACGCGGCGGCCCGGGAGCGCGGCGGCGGCCGGCTCAGGCGGTCAGCAGGCCGAAGATCCGGCGGACGAGCTCCTCGTGGTCCGCGATGTTGTGCGGGAAGAGCCGGAGCTCGGGAAGCTCGCCCAGGTCCGCCGTGCGCAGCGGCGCGCCCGGGGGCAGGCGGTCGAGCCGGATCGCCTGGAAGCAGGAGCGGCCAGGCGCCGGGCGGTCGGTGACGAGCACGACGTAGAGCGAGGGCCACTGGCGGCGCGCGAGGAGGAACACCGAGCGCTCGCCGCGCTGCGTCTCCACGGAGAGGAACTGCTCGATGGACGGCCGGTACTTGACCTCCACCAGGACCTCGTGCCGCCGCCCGTCCTCGAGGGCGAGCGCGGCGCGGAAGTCGGGCGAGAAGTCCTCCCGGCCCACGCGCAGCGCGCCCGGGCCCGGCGCGTGGGGCACGATCTCGTAGCGCGCGCGGCGGAAGATCGACGCCACGAGCGCCTCGGCGATACGGCTCTTGACCTCGAGCAGGTCCATCGCGCCCGCGCCATCATACGGCGCCGCGCGCGCGGGCCCGCCGGGAAAACGGCGCCCGGGCGCGTGGTAGGATCGCCCCCGCACACGACGCCCGGGCCCGGCGCCCGAGCGGGGAGGTGGCTATGCTGACGCGCCGTGAGCTGCTACAGGCGGGTGGGGTGACCGTCGCCGGGTACGCGCTGGCCCCCGACGCGGTGCTGGCCGCGGCCATCCGGACCGACACCGAGGGGCTGGTGGCCGGCGAGCACCGCGTGCCGGTGGACGGCTACCAGATGCCGGTCTACGAGGCACGGCCGGCCGCGGGGCCGCCGGCGCCGATCCTGCTGGTCATCTCGGAGATCTGGGGGCTCCACGAGTACATCCGCGACTGCGCGCGGCGGTTCGCCAAGGAAGGCTTCTACGCCGTGGCGCCCGAGCTGTTCGCCCGCGAAGGCGGCACCGCGCACATCCCGAACGTCCAGGACGTGCTCAAGGTGGTCCTGAACGTCCGGCGCGAGCAGATTCTGGGCGACTGCCGCGCGGCCATCGACTGGGCCAAGCGTCGGCCCGGCGCGCGGGCCGACCGCGTGGGCGTCGTGGGCTGGTGCTGGGGCGGCTCCACCGTGATCCAGGTCGCCGCGACCAACCCCGACGTGCGCGCCGCGGTCTGCTGGTACGGCCCGCCGGGGCGCCCGTACCAGAGCGCGCAGGGGCCCGTCACCGGGTTCGACGTCGCGAAGGACATCCGGATCCCCTTCCTCGGGCTCTTCGGCGAGAAGGACCAGAACCCGACGCCCGCGGACGCCGAGCGCTTCGGCGCCCTGCTGCGCCAGCACAACCCGAACGTCGAGATCGTGATGTTCCCCGCCGGGCACGGCTTCCACGCCGACTACCGCCAGTCCTACGAGCCCTGGTCGGCCGCCGTGGCGTGGAAGCTCTGCGTGGAGTTCTTCCGGAAGCACCTCGCGTGAGGGGTCGGCCGGCGGCGCCGGCGCGCCGCCGGCCGTCAGTCGATCCGTCCGCCCGAGAAGCGCCGGCCGGGGACGCCGAGGTACGGCGCCACCGCCTGGCCGCCGTCCACCAGGACGACGCTGCCGGTGACGTAGCGCGCGTCGTCGGAGGCCAGGAACACGGCCACGTCGGCGACCTCCTCGGCCGTGCCGACGCGGCCGAGCGGCACGGCGCGCCGCCGCCCCTCGTGGACCGCCGGGTCGGCGTACATCGCCTCGGTGCCCGGCGTGCGGATGAACCCGGGGGCGACGGCGTTGGCGCGGATGCCGTACGGGCCCCACTCGAGGGCCTGGAGCTTGGTGAGCATGATCAGGCCCGCCTTCACGACGCTGTAGGCCCCGGCGAGGTTGTAGGGGAAGAGGCCGGCGACGGAGGCGATGTTGACGATGCTCCCGGCGCGCCGCGGGATCATGTGGCGCGCCGCGGCCTGCGCGAGCAGGAACGGCGCCCGGAGGCCGAGGTTCACGGTCGCCTCCCACGCCTCGAGCGGCAGGGTCTCGAGCGGGCCCGGCACGATGCGCATGGCGTTGTTCACCAGCACGTCGAGCGCGCCGCGCGCGCGCAGGGTCGTGTCGACGAGCCGCGCGATCTCCGGCGGGGCCGCGACGTCCGCGCGGACGGCGAGGGCCGGCGGGCCGAGCGCGCTCGCCTCGGCCGTGGCGGCGGCGAGCGCGGCCTCGTCGACGTCGTTGAGCACGACCCGCGCGCCCTCGCGCGCGCACGCCAGGGCGATGGCGCGACCGATGCCGCGCCCGGCCCCGGTGACCAGCACGACCCGGTCCGCGAGGCGCATCCGCGGCTAGGGCTCGAGGCTCCGCCGCCGGATCTCCTCGAGCACGGCGTCGGGCACGCGCAGGAAGGACTCGACCACGGCCGGGTCGAAGTGCGTGCCCGCGCACCGCTTGATCTCGGCCCGGGCGGCGTCGAAGGGGATCGCCCGCGAGTAGGGGCGGTCGAACGTCATGGCGTCGAAGGCGTCGACGACGGCGAAGATGCGCGCGCCGAGCGGAATCGCCTCGCCCCGGAGCCCCTGCGGGTAGCCGGTGCCGTCCCAGCGTTCGTGGTGGCAGTAGACGACGGGCACCGCGCCGCGCAGGAACGGGATCTTCTCGATCAGCCGCTTGCCGATCTCCGGGTGGCGCTTCATGATCGCCCACTCCTCGGGGGTGAGCGGGCCGGGCTTGAGCAGGATCGCGTCCGGGATGCCGATCTTGCCGATGTCGTGCAGGAGCACGCCGTGGGCCAGGTCGGTGAGCTCGGGCTCGGTGAGGCCGTGCTCGCGGGCGGTGGCCATGGCGTAGCCGTGGACGCGCCGGGAGTGCGCCTCGGTGCCGACGTCGCGCGAGTCGAGCGCGGCGCCGAGCGTCTCGAGCGTGGCCCGGTAGGTCTCCTGGAGCTGGCGGTAGGCCTCCTGGAGGTCGCGCGTGGCCTCGGCCACGCGCCGCTCGAGCAGCGCCTGGTACTGCCGCCGCTCGCGGAGGAGCTCGCGGCGCTCGAGCGCGCGCTCGGCGGCGATGAGGAGCTCGTCGACGTTCACGGGCTTCACGATGTAGTCCGCGGCGCCGAGCTTCAGGCTCTCGATGGCGGTCTTGATCTCGGGGGCGCCGGTCAGCACGAGCACGGCCGCGTCCGGATCCACGCGCCGGATCTCGACGAGGAGCTCGATGCCGTCCACGCCCGGCATCCGGAGGTCGGTGACGGTGAGCTCCGGGCGCAGGGCGTGGAAGCGGGCCAGCCCCTCGCGCCCGTCGCCGGCGAGGGCGCACCGGTAGCCGCCGGCCAGGAAGATCTGGTGCAGGAGGTCGCGCACCTGCGGGTCGTCGTCGACGATGAGGACCCGCGGGCGCGTCACGCCGGGCTCACCTCACGCGGTGGGGCGAGTCGACCGTCGCCACCTGGTTCTTGCCCGAGCGCTTGGCGCCGTAGAGCGCCTCGTCGGCCGCGCGCACCAGCTCCTCGGCGGTGGCGGCCTCGTCGTCGGGCAGGCTCGCGATGCCGAAGCTGGCGGTGATGCGCTTGCCGTGGGCGAAGGGGTACGAGGAGATCACCTGCCGGATCCGGTCGGCGTAGAGGCGCGCGCCGGCCTTGGAGGTCTCGACCAGCAGGACGACGAACTCGTCGCCGCCGTAGCGCGCCACCACGTTGATGCCGCGGGAGTGCTTGACGAGGATCTGCGCGACCTCGCGCAGCGTGTCGTCGCCGACGGCGTGGCCGAGCTCGTCGTTGACCGCCTTGAAGCCGTCCAGGTCGAGCAGCACCACCGAGACCGGGTGGTTGAACCGCCGGTGGCGCTGGAGCTCTTCCTCGAGGCGGATCGAGAAGAAGCGGCGGTTGTAGAGCCCGGTCACCTCGTCCTTGAACGACGTCTCCTTCAGGCGGGCGTTGGTGGCCTCGAGCTCCTTGTAGGCGGCGTCGAGCCGGGTGGCGAAGCTGTTGATCTCGGCGGCCTGCTGCTCGATCGTCTCGAGCATGCGGGCGAAGGACTGCATCAGCGTGCCGATCTCGTCCTTGCGCTGCTCGAACTGCCCGAGCCGCGCCTCGTCCGCGACCATCTGGGCCAGGCGCGCCACGCTCCGGCCAAGGTCCCAGATGACCCAGGCCCCGGCGCACATGGCGAGCAAGGTGAAGAAGATCAGGAGCTCGAGCGTCAGCAGGCGGCCGGTGTCGGCCGTGCCGACCTCGGGCAGGATGTAGGTCACCGTGACGTAGCCGAGGACCAGGAGGGGAAGGACCGCCGACAGCGCCAGCGCCAGCACCACCTTGTGGCGCAGCCGCTGCCCGGCCAGCGCCACGTCGGACGCGGCTCGGCCCCGCATATACACGGGATTATTTCGGTTGCTGGCGCGGGGTGTCAATGTCAGAATTCGTCGCAGAACGCGGGTTTCCGTCGCATGACCCTCGTCCCCGACAAGCGCCTGGACTGCCTGGGGCTCTTCTGCCCGATTCCCATCCTCCGGGTCCGCGAGGCGATCGTGCCGATGCGCGTCGGCGAGGTCCTCGAGATGCTGTCCGACGACCCGGCCTCGGAGGCCGACATGAAGAGCTGGGCGGCCCGGGCCGGTCACGAGCTGCTGGCGATCGAGCGGCATGGCCAGGTCTTCCGCTTCCTCGTCCGGAAGACCCGCTAGCGCCGGGCCGGTCGCCCGGGTGTACCTGGACTACGCGGGGTTCGCGCCCGTCGACCCGCGGGTCGTGGCTGTCATGCGCCCGTTCCTCGAGGGGGGCGTCGGCAACCCCTCGGCCCCGCACTCCCTCGGGCTCGAGGCGCGCGCCTCGCTGGAGGGCGCGCGCGCGAAGCTCGCGCGCCTGGTGGGGGGCACGCCCGCGGGCGTGATCTTCACGGCCAGCGCCACCGAGGCCAACAACCTGGCGATCCGCGGGCTCGTCCGGCGGCTGGGCGGCCGGCACCTCGTGGTGTCGGCGATCGAGCACGTGTCGGTGCTCAACGCGTGCCGCTACCTCGAGCAGCAGGGCGTGAGCGTCACCTACGTGGGCGTGGACGCCCTCGGCCGCGTCGACCCCGACGACGTGCGCCGCGCGCTCCGCCCGGACACCGTCCTCGTGTCCGTGATGGCGGCCAACGGCGAGATCGGGACCGTGCAGCCGATCCGCGAGATCGGGCGCGTGGCGCGCGAGCGCGGCGTGGCCTTCCACGTCGACGCCGTGAACGCCGCCGGCCGGGTGCCGCTCCACGTCGAGGAGTGCGCCATCGACCTGCTGACCCTGTCCTCCAACGACCTCTACGGCCCGCCCGGCGCCGGCGCCCTCTGGGTGCGGCCGGGGATCAAGCTCGCACCGATCATCCTCGGCGGCGGCCAGGAGCGGGGCTACCGGGCCGGCACGGAGAACCTGCCCGCCATCGCGGGCATGGGCGTGGCCGCCGAGCTCGCCCGCGTGGAGCGCGCGCAGGAGGCCGCGCGGCTGCGGGCGCTCCGGGACCGCCTGCTCGAGGGGCTCCTGGCGCGCGTGCCGGGCGCCCGGCTCACGGGGGCCCCGGGCGACGGGCGGCTGCCGCACCACGCGAGCCTCGTGATCCGCGGCGTCAAGGCGGACGCGGTCCTGCTCGAGCTCGACCTGCGCGGGATCGCGGCCTCCTCCGGCTCCGCGTGCACGGCGCTCACCGGCGAGCCCTCGCACGTGCTCCGGGCCATCGGCTGCGATCGCGACGAGGCCGAGGGCTCGCTCTGCTTCACGCTCGGCCGGTGGACGACCGCCGCGGAGATCGACGTCGTGCTCGACGTCCTGCCGGGGATCGTCGAGCGCCTGCGGCGGCTCGCCCCCTGAGGCGATGCGGCTCGTCCTCTTCGACGTCGACGGCACGCTGGTCACGGCGCGGGGCGCCGGGCGGGTGGCGCTCATGCGCGCGATGGAGGCGGTCTACGGCACGGCCGGGCCGGTCGACGGCTACGACTTCCGCGGGCGCACCGACCCGCGGATCGTGCTCGACCTCCTCACGGCCGCGGGCCTTCCCGAGGCCGCGGTGCGGCGCGACATGGCCCGCTGCTTCGCCCGCTACGTCCGGGAGCTCGAACGGCTGCTGGCCGACGGGGCGCGCGTCGAGGCGCTGCCCGGCGTCGACGCGGTCGTCCGGCGGCTCGCCGCGCGCGACGACGTCGTCGTGGGCCTGCTCACCGGCAACATCGAGGCCGGCGCCCGCGTGAAGCTGGAGGCGGCCGGGCTCTGGCCCTACTTCCGCGTGGGGGCCTACGGCTCGGACGACGAGGACCGCCGCCGCCTGCCCGCCGTGGCCTGTGCGCGGGCGCGCGCCCTGACCGGGCGCGAGTTCCCGTTCGCGCGCGTCACGATCGTCGGCGACACCCCGCTCGACGTCGACTGCGCCCGTGCCTGCGGGGCCCGCGCGGTGGCGGTGGCCACCGGCTTCCACGCCGCCGCCGAGCTCGCCGCCTGCGCGCCCGACCTCCTGCTCCCCGACCTCGCCGACGTCGACCGGGCGGTCGCCGCGCTCACCGCGTGAGGCTGCTCGTCCTCTGGCTGCACGTGCTGGGGGCGATCGTCTGGCTCGGCGGGCTGGCCTACCAGGCCCACGGGCTCCTGCCCGCGGCCCGGCGCGGAGAGGTCGCCGCCTTCGCCGCCGCCGCGGCGCGCTGGCGCGCCGCGGCCTGGGTCGCGCTGAGCCTGGTGGTGGTCACGGGCGTCTACAACCTGACGGGCCTGGGCCCGCTCGAGGCGCTCGTGGCCCGCGGGGCCGGCCTCGTGCTCGCGGCCAAGGTGCTGCTCGTCCTCGTCCTCGTGCCGGTGGCCAGCCAGCGCGACTTCGCCCAGGTGCCGCGCCTGCGGCGTCTCCTCGCCGCCGGCGAGGACCCTGGGCCGGCGCTGCGCGCCATCGCCTGGCTCGACCGGGCGGCGCTGGCGCTCGGCGTCGTCATCGTCTACCTCGGGCTCGCCCTCGCCCGCCGCTGAGCCGCCGCGCCCGGCCCGCGGCCAGGTCCCGGGCTCAGGCGAGCGGGGCGATGCCGAGCGCCCGCGCGACCGCGTTGACCGCGTCCACGAGCGCCGGGGCCAGCGGGATGCCCTCGCGCCGACGCCGCGCCTCGCACTCGGCCTCCGGCTCCCCGGCGACGTAGACCCGCCGCTGCCCCGCGGCCGGCGGGGTCGCCTTGAGCGCGTCGAAGAGGTCGTCCATGTCGCGCTTGAACTCCTCGAGCGGGCGGAACCGGGCCGGGTCGACCGCGACGAAGCAGTGTCCGACGTCGTGCACCCGCCGGGCCGGGCGGTCGGAGCGGGCGAAGCGGTCGCCGTAGACGGCTCCAGCCAGGATCCCCGACAGGATGTCCACCATGACCCCGAGCCCGTAGCCCTTGTGGCTGGCCAGCTCCGGCGTGCCGCCGAGCGGGCTCAGTAACCGGTGCTCCAGCGCCTCGACGGGATCCGTCACCGGTCGGCCCGCGGGGTCCAGCGCCCAGCCGGCCGGGATCGGACGCTTCCAGCGCGCGGCCTGCCGGATCTTGCCGATGGCCACCGTGGTGGTCGCCATGTCCAGGACGAACGGCGCGTGGCGGCCGGCCGGGGCCGCGAAGGCGAGCGGGTTGGTGGCGAGCATGGCGCGGCGCCCGAAGGTCGGCACCATGGCGACGTAGGGGGAGTTGGTCGTGGCGAGCCCGATCAGGTCGTGGGCCAACGCCATCATGGCGTAGCAGGCGGCCGCGCCGAAGTGGTTCGAGTTGCGCACGGCCACGATGCCGATGCCGTGGGCGCGCGCCTTGTCGATGGCGCGCCCCATGGCCTGCGCCGCGACCCAGTGCCCGAGCCCGCGCCGGCCGTCCACGAGCGCGGTGGCCGCCTCGTCGCGCACGACGACCGGCTCGGCGTCGGGGACGATGAAGCCCTGCCGCCACCACTCGTGGTAGCGCGGCAGCATGTCGATGCCGTGCGAGTCCACGCCGCGCAGGTCGGTGCGCACCATGAGCGCGGCGGCGAGCTCGGCCTGCGGGCGCGGCGCCTTCATGGCGAGCCAGGCCTCGACGAGGAACGCCTCGAGCCGCTCGGCGGCGACGACGACCGGGATCTCGGTCATGGGCTCCTCACAGTCCGGTGATGCGGATGCCGGCGCTCGTGCGCCGGTAGCGTCGGTTGATGGCGGCCAGCACTGCGGTGATCGCCTCGAGGGGCCCGGCGTTGGTCAGGGGGCCGACGTCGATGGCGCGGAGCCCCAGGGCGCGCCCGAGCTCGACCACGGTCTGCTTGGCCTCGGCGTCCCCGCCGCAGAGCAGCAGGTCGCAGTCGATGGGCGCGTCGAGCGTGGTGAGGGCGTGGGCGGCGATGTGGTGGAAGGCGGCGACCACGCGCGCCTCGGGCAGGAGTGCCTGCACCTCTTCGGCGGCCGACCCGGCGGGCGGCGGCGTGTAGAGGCGGGGCCCCCCGAACGTCAGGGGCACCACGGCGCTCACGACCACCTTGGCGCGGCTCGCGTCCCGGAGCGCGGGCAGGGTGCCGGCGAGCCCCTCGTAGGGCAAGGCGACGACGAGGACGTCGCCCGCCGCCGCGGCCGCGGCGTTGGTGTCGCCGGTGACGGCCTCGGCGCCCGTCCGGGCACGCAGGGCGGCGGCCGCGGCGCGGGCCCGCTCGGCGTCCCGCGAGCCCAGGACGATCGCGTGCCCGGCGCGGGCCCAGCGCGCCGCCAGCCCCGTGCCCTCCTTGCCGGTCCCGCCCAGCACGGCGATGGTCACGGGCGCCTCGCCGGACCCACGCGCCCCTCAGCGGAACAGGTCCCGCGCCGGCTCGCGCCGCAGGGGCTTGGCCCCCACCTCGCTCGGCGTCCAGGCCACGCCGCGGACGATCGCCGCCGGCACGCGCGCGAGCTTGCCCATCACCAGCTCGGCCGCGGCCGCGATCTCGTCGGCGACGGCGAGCACGGTGGCCTCGAGCGGGCGGCCCGCCGGGTCCCGCTCGCCGAGGTAGCTCCGCAGGGGCGCGAGCCCCGCCACCCCGATCGCGACGTTGGTGAGCCCCTCGCGCCAGGGCCGGCCGAAGGTGTCGGCGACGATCACGCCGACCTCGAGCCCGAGGCGCTCGCGGATCGCGTCCCGCAGAAGCCGGGCGGAGCGGTCGGGGTCCTCGGGGAGGAGGCTGACCTCGTCCGGGCCCACGTTGGAGCGGTCGACGCCCGCGTTGGCGCACACCCAGCCGTGGTGCGTCTCGGTGATCAGCACCCCGCGGTCCATGCGCACGACCCGGCGCGACTCGCGCAGGATCACCTCCACCAGCCGCGGGTCGCGCTCGAGCGTCGCCGCGAGCCCGCGCGCCGCGGGCGAGGGGGTCACGTCGCTCAGGCGGCAGAGCCGACCCTCGGCCTTGGAGACGACCTTCTGGCCCACGACGAGGACGTCGCGGGGGCGCAGCGGCGTCGCCTGGCGGGCGGCGGCCTCGATCAGGAGCGCGGCCAGGTCGTCGCCCGGGCGGATCTCGCCGAGCCCGGTGATCCCGATGACCTCGTACCGCGGCGTCATGCCGGGCGCGGGGCACGCCGGGCCAGGCGCTCGGCGACCGCCCAGCGGGCGAGCAGCCGCCCGCTCTCGGTCCGCGCGCCCTCGGCGAGCAGGGCGACGAGGTCCTCGGGGCCGTCGATGTCCAGGCCGAGGCCCGGCAGCGCGAGCACGCGGGGCTCGAGCCCGCGCGCGCGCGCGGCGGCCACGTGGTTGGCGAAGGAGGGCTCGCCGAAGGCGAGCGGCATCGCCGCCGGCGGCGCGAGCGCGGCGCCGTTGGTGCCGAGCCCGGAGCGCGAGGGCACGAGCGCCACGGCGGGCGGCGGCCCGGCCACGGCCGCGGCCAGCGCGCGGATCTCCTCGACGCCGACGCACGGCACGTCGCCCGGGATCGTGAGGAAGGCGCGCGCCCGCGCGGCCGCGCGCGCCTGGGCGAGGGCCACGGCGGCCGTGTGGCCCCGCGGCGCCGGCTCGCGCAGGGGTTCGGCGCCGAGGGCCGTCGCCAGCGCGGCGACCTCGGGATCCTCGGTGACGACCCACACCGCGCCGACGGCCGCCGCGCGCAGGGCGCGGAGCACGTCGCGGAGCATCGCGCGCGCCAGGGCGGCCCGCTCGCCGGCGTCGAGCAGCGGCGCCAGGCGGCGCTTGGCGCCGGCCGGGGCCCGCGCGGGCACCGCGATCACGAGCACGCGGCCTCCAGCACCCGGCGGGCGAGCGCGACCTCCGCGGCGGCGTCGCGCATGACCACGCGCGCCACGACCGGGCGCGCGCCCGTCGCCGCGACCTCGGCCGCGTGCGCGGCGTCGCGCTCGTCGAGCAGGAGCACGTCGAGCCAGGGCGCGTAGGCCTGCGCCACGCCGGCCGGCGACACCGGTAGGCCGCGCGCGCGCATGAGCGCGTCGGCGGGCCCGCTCACGGGGGCGCCGCCGACGATCGGGCTCACGCCGACGACCGGGGCGCGCCCGGCGCCGAGCGCGTCCACGATCCCCGGGACGGCGAGCACGGGCCCGATCGACGTGACCGGGTTGGACGGGCAGACGACGACGACGTCGGCCTCGCGCAGCGCCTCGAGGACACCGGGGGCCGGCCGGGCCGCCGCGGCCCCCGCGTAGTCGACCTCGAGCACGGTCACCTGCGCCTTGTCGCGCACGAAGTACTCCTGGAACCCGAGCCACCCCTCGGGGGTGCGGATGCGCGTGCGGACGGGGTCGTCGGTCACCGGCAGCACGCGCGCCGTCACGCCCAGGCGCGCCGCCAGGTGCGCCGTGACCGCCGAGAGCGGTACGCCGCGGCGCAGCTCGCGCGTGCGGTAGAGGTGGGTGGCCAGGTCACGGTCGCCGAGCGCGAACCACGTCTCGGCGCCGTACTCGGCCATCGCCTCCAGGCACCGGAAGGTCTCGCCCGCCAGCCCCCAGCCCCGGGCCCGGTCCAGCCGCCCCGCCAGGGCGTAGAGGAGTGTGTCGAGGTCGGGCGAGACGTGGAGCCCCCAGATCTCGGCGTCGTCGCCCACGTTGCCGATCACGGTGAGCGCGCCCGGGGGCAGGCACGCGGCGAGCCCGCGCACGAGCTTGGCGGCGCCCGTGCCGCCGGCGAGCGCGGCGACGCGCATGGGGCTCAGACGTCCTCGGCCGGCTCGCGGAAGGTCCAGAGCGCGGTGCCGCCCCGCCAGCCGTACAGGCCGACCCCGGGGCGGCCGGCGAGCGCGGCCGGCAGCGTGGACTCCGGGACCGGCACGAACCCGAAGCGCACCCACACGCGGTCGAGCCCCTGCGGCCGCGCGTAGACCGTCTCCACGCCGAGCGCGGCGGCGTGGTCGAGCACGGCCGCCACGAGCTGCGCGGCGATCTCGAGCGGGGTCTCGCCCTCGACGACGACCGGACCGTGGAGCATCATCGCGCGCTCGGCCCGCTCGCCGACCAGCGCGGCGACGAGCCGCTCGTCGCCGCCCGCCGCCGTGAAGGCCCCCCAGGCGACCGCGGGGGCGACGGGCGGCCACGGGACGGCCGCGTAGTCGAAGAGCGGGCGCGCGAGCCCGGGGTCGGCGAGGGGCCGGTACCCCACCCCCTGCCACACGCGGGGCAGCGTGGCGGCGGCCAGCGAGGGCGGCCGCGCGGGCTCGGCACCCGCGGCGGCGGGGCGGGGCGCGTCGGGGACCGGGGCGGGCCGGCGGGGGTTACTTCTTGCCAAGCACCGTGTCCTTGAGGCTCTTGGCGATGCGGAACTTCACGACCCGCTTCGCCGGAATCTTGATCGGCTCGCCGGTCTGGGGGTTGCGCCCCATGCGCGCCTTGCGGTTGGCCACCACGAGCTTGCCGAAGCCCGGCAGCACGAAGCCGCTCTTGGCCTCCTTCGTGGCGAGCTTCAGGAGCTCGTCGAAGAACTGGGCCACCTGCTTGCGGGTGAGGCCGGTCTTCTCGGCCAGGTAGGCGAACGTCGCGGACTTCGTCATCGTCTTCGCCACGGGCAGCCTCCTGTTCGGACGGATGGAAACTCGCGCGGGGTGCATTAATACCACACGCGCCCTGTCCGGGCTATTGGCGGCGGAAGCGGAACTCGCCGGAGGCGACGAGCCGACGGTAGGACCCGAACCGCGCCTCGGCGTCCTCCACCGCGTCGAGCGGGGAGGGCTCGTCGTCGTGCTCGCCGTAGACGCGGAGCAGCGTGTAGACCGTGTCGCGCTGCGCCGGCACGCGGCCGGCGTCCCGCGCCAGGCGCTTGAGCTCGGCCGGCGGCACGAGCTGCCCGTAGACCGCGCCGGCCGAGGTCGAGATCGACTCGTTGATCAGCGTGCCGCCCAGGTCGTTCGCGCCGGCGGCGAGCAGGACCTGGGCGAGCTTCGGGCCCTCCTTCACCCACGAGGCCTGGATGTTGCGCACGGTGGCGCCGAGCATGACCCGCGCGAGCGCGTGCATCCGCACCACCTCCATGCCCGTCGCCCCCGGGCGGACGCCGGGGACGAGGCGGCGCCGGTACATCGGCGCCTCGCTGTGCACGAGCGAGAGCGGGACGAACTCGGTGAAGCCGCCGGTGTCCTTCTGGATGGCTCGCAGCAGGGCCAGGTGGCGCACCCAGTGCGCCGGCGTCTCGACGTGCCCGTACATGATCGTCGAGGTCGTGCGGATCCCCAGCGCGTGCGCGGTGGTGACGACCTGGACCCACTGCTCGACGGTGATGCGCCCCCGGCTGATCCGGTCGCGGATCTCCTGGTCGAGGATCTCGGCCGAGGTACCCGGGAGCGTGCCGAGGCCCGCCGCGCGCAGCTCGGCCAGGTACTCGGCCAGGGGCAGGCCGGAGCGGAGCGAGCCGTAGAGGATCTCCTCGGGCGAGAACGCGTGCAGGTGGAGCCCGGGCACGGCCTGCTTGATCGCCCGGCAGAGCTCGATGTAGTAGCGGCCGTCGAGCTTGGGCGGGAGCCCGGCCTGGATGCACACCTCCGTGGCGCCGAGCTCCCAGGCCTCGCGCGCCCGGCGCACCACCTCCTCGAGCGGCAGGAAGTAGCCCTCCTCCTCGCGGTAGTCGCGGCTGAAAGCGCAGAAGGTGCAGTGCTTGATGCAGACGTTCGTGAAGTTGATGTTGCGGTTGATCACGAACGTCACCACGTCGCCCACCTGCCGCCGGCGGAGCTCGTCGGCGACGAGGGTCAGCGCGAGGAGGTCGCGCCCGGTGGCCGTGGCGAGCGGCATCGCCTCCTCCACGCCGATCTCGGCGCCGTCGAGCGCCCGGGCGAGCACGCCGCGGACGGCGGGCGAGGCCCAGTCCAGGGCGCCCCTCAGCTCACCAGGATCGCCAGCGCTCATCGCTCTCGCGGACGAGCCCCTCGCCGTCCACCAGCGCCGCCACGCGGGCGCGCAGGGGCTCGGCCAGGAACTCGGGGCGGGTGGCGTACTCGGGGTAGATCGCCAGGCGCTCGCGCAGCTCGAAGCCGGCGGCCTCCGTGGCCCGCCGCAGCGCGGGGATCGTCGGCCAGGGCGCCTCGGGGTTGATGTGGTCGAGCGTGAGCGGCGAGATGCCGCCCCAGTCGTTGAGCCCCGCGGCGAGCAGGCGCGGGTAGGCGCCGGGCGAGAGGTTCGGCGGCGCCTGGATGTTGACGTCGGGGCCGAGGATCAGGCGCGCCACCGCCACCGTCCGGAGCAGGTCCTCGAAGGGCGGCTCGGGGTGATCCCGCATCGGGGTGCGGGGCTTGGCGCGGAAGTTCTGGACGATGACCTCCTGGATGTGCCCGTACCGCTCGTGCAGGTCGCGGATGGCGACGAGCGCGTCCACGCGCTCGCGCAGCGTCTCGCCGATCCCGATCAGGATGCCGGTGGTGAACGGGATGCCGAGCTTGCCGGCGAGCGCGATCGTCCGGAGCCGCCGCGCCGGCACCTTGTCCGGCGCACGGTCGTGGGCCTGGCCGGGGGCGAGCAGCCGCTCGGAGAGCGTCTCGAGCATGAGCCCCATGCTCACCGTGACCTCGCGGAGCGCGGCGAGGTCGCGCTCGCCCATCAGCCCCGGGTTGACGTGGGGCAGGAGCGGCGACTCGGCCAGCGTGAGCGCGCACATGGCGCGGAGGTAGGCGAGCGTCGTCCGGTAGCCGTGGCGACGGAGGAACTCGCGGTGCTCGGCGAAGCGCGCCTCGGGCCGGTCGCCGAGCGAGAAGAGCGCCTCCTTGGCGCCCACGCGGCCGCCCGCCTGGACCAGCGCGACGACCTCCTCGGGCGTCATGGTGCGGGCGCCCGGCTCGCCGGGGTCGCGGCGGAAGGCGCAGTAGCGGCAGTAGTCGCGGCAGAGCGTCGTCAGCGGGACGAAGACCTTCATCGAGAAGGTCACCCGCCGCCCGCGCCCGCGGTCGCGCACCGCGGACGCGGCCGCGAGCAGCTCGTCCAGGCGGTCGAGCGGCGTCTCGATGAGCCGGCAGGCCTCGGCGTGGGAGATCATCGCGCGCGGGCCAGGCGGGGCCGGACCTCCTCGGCGAACCGCTCCATCGTGGCGAGCTGGGCCTTGGGGTCGGGCCGGACCGGGTCGAAGACGACGTGGCTCACGCCGACGGCCTGGTAGCGCCGGAGGTCGGCGAGCACCTCGGCGGCGGTGCCCTGGAAGAGCGGCCGATCGCCCCCCGGCGCCTTGGCGCGCGCCGACCGCACCTCCATCGGCGCGCGGAAGGTCAGCGTGATCGTCGCCGGGTCGCGTCCCGCCTCGCGCGCCCAGGCGTGGAGCTTCCGGACACAGGCCGCGTACTCCTCCGGGTGAAGCTGCGCCGGGGGCCGGAGCCCGATCGGGTGCCAGCCGTCGCCGAGCCGGGCCGCGCGCCGCAGCGCCGCGTCCGAGTGGCCCCCGATCCAGATCGGGATGCCCCCGGGCTGGCGCGGCTTGGGCAGCACGTGCACCTCCTGCACGCGGCAGTACTTGCCCGTGAAGCTCACCGGGTCGGTCGTCCACGCCGCGCGGATGAGCGCGAGGTACTCGTCGGTGACCGCGCCGCGCTCCTCGAAGGGCGGGGCGCCCAGCGCCGCGAACTCCTCCCGGAGCCAGCCCACGCCGGCGCCGAGGATCATGCGACCGCCGGAGAGCACGTCGAGCGTCGCGAGCATCTTCGCCGTCGCGAGCGGGTGGCGGTAGGGGATCACGAGCACGCTCGTGCCGAGGCGGACGCGGCGCGTGGCGCGCGCGAGCCAGGCGAGCAGCGTGAGCGGCTCGAGGTAGTCCTGGCGCCCACCCCCGGGGAACTGCCCCGAGGGGGAGTAGGGGTAGATGGAGCCCGCCGTGGACGCGGGCAGCACGATGTGGTCGGTGACGAACAGCGAGGAGTAGCGCAGGGCATCGGCGCGCGTGGCGAGCTGCAGGACGACGTCGGGGTCGGCGAGCGGGCCGCGGCCCGGCAACGAGAAGCCGAACTCCATCGCGGGGGCCATGGTAGGCCACGCACCCCCCCTTTGCAACCGCGCGCGCCGCCGCCGCCCGGCGGGTTCGGCCGCGCGGCGCGCGCGCGCCGTCGCCGCACGTTCGGCTTCCGCCGCCGCGCGCTTTCCGCTATTGTGAGGGACGGTGTGGCGCCGCTCCTGGGATGGATCCCGAGGCGCTCGGATGGATCCCGAGGCGTTCGCGCGCAAGATCGCGGAGTGGAGCCGCGGCACCATGATCGAACGGCACGGCACGCGGTTCCTCACGGCGGGCCAGGGCCGGGCCGTGGCGCAGCTCCGCTTCACGCCGGAGCTCTCGCAGCTCACGGGCGTCTTCCACGCGGGCGCCGTCGTGGCGCTGGCCGACGAGGCGGCGACCGCGGCCGCGCTCAGCGAGACCTGCCCCGACGGCGAGCTGGCGGCGGACCGGTTCCCCCTCACGGTGCAGCTCTCGGCGAACCTGCTGCGCGCCGTGGCCCGGGGCACGCTCACGGCCGAGGCCGAGGTCGTGCACCGGGGCCGGACCATGATCGTGGTGGACGTGCGCGTCTTCGACGACGAGCGGCGCCTGGTCGCCATGCTCGTGGCCACGCAGCTCGTGCCGAGGCGCGGGTGACGCTGCGGGCCAGGCTCCTGCTCGGCGCCGCGCTGGTCATCGCGCTCCTGCTCGGCGTCGCGGCGCTGTCGCTCGGCGCCATCGCGCGCCTGGTGTCCGCGCACCGGGAGGTCGCCACGCGCGCGGTGCCGGCCATCCGGCTCGCGTCGGCGGCCCACGACGCGATCCTCGCGCTCGGCCGCCTGGAGGCGCGCTACCTGGTCCTCGGCGACGAGCGCTACGCCGCGCTCTGGCAGGAGCGCGCGGCCCGGCTGCGGGAGGACCTGGACCGGCTCGCCGGGCTGCTGCGTACGCCGCGCGAGACGGCGCTGCTCGCCGACGCCCGGCGCGCCTTCGACGGTTACGCGGCGGTGGTCGCGCGCGAGGAGGCCCTGGCGCGGGCCGGGCGGCGTGCCGAGGCCCAGCGGCTGGCCGAGCGCGAGAGCCGCGCGCTGGGCGAGCGGGTGGCGGCGAGCCTCGAGGCGCTGCTCGAGGCCACGCACGGCCTGGCGCTCGCCGCGCAGGCGGACGCCGCGGCGCTCGAGGCGCGCACGTGGACGGGCGTGCTGCTCGCGCTCGGGGCCGCGGTCGCGGGGGCGCTGCTCGGGGCCGCGCTGCTGGCGGACCGCCTCACGCGGTCGATCCGCGAGCTCGCCCGCGCCACGGCCGCGGTGGCCGCGGGCTCGTTCCGGGCCCCGATCCGCGTCCGCGGGCGCGACGAGATCGCCGAGCTCGGCCGAGCCTTCAACGCGATGACCGAGCGCCTGCGGCGCCTGGACGAGCTCAAGGAGACCTTCCTCGCCACGGTCTCCCACGAGCTGCGCTCGCCGCTCACCTCGGTGCGCGAGGCCGCGCACCTCCTGCGCGAGGAGGTCCCGGGCCCGCTCACGCCCTCGCAGGCGCGCCTGGTGACGATCGTCGAGCACAGCACCGAGCGGCTGCTGCGCCTGGTCAACCAGCTCCTGGACCTCTCGCGCCTGCGCGCGGGGGCGCTGCCGATCGAGCGGACGCGCGTCGAGCTGGACCGGATCGTCGCGCGCGCCGTGGACGAGCTCCGGCCGCAGGCCGAGGAGGCCGGGCTGACGCTGGTCGTCGAGGGCGCGGGGCAGGGGCTGGCCGTCACCGGCGACGCCGATCGCCTGGTCCAGATCCTCGTCAACCTCCTGGCCAACGCCGTGCGCTTCACGCCGCGCGGCGGGCGCATCACCGTGCGCCTCGTCGACGCGGGCCCGGAGGTCGAGCTCCAGGTCGAGGACACGGGCGTCGGCATCCCGGCCGGCGCGCTCGCCCACATCTTCGACTGGTACCGGCAGGCGCACCCGGGCCGCGGCGGCTCCGGCCTCGGCCTCGCCATCGTCAAGGGGCTCGTCGAGGCGCACGGCGGGCGGGTGACGGTGGAGTCCCAGGAGGGCAAGGGGAGCCGCTTCACGGTGCTCCTGCCGCGGGCGCCGGCCCCGGCCGCGGCGCTGGAGGCCGCGCGGTGAGGCCGTCCGCCCTCGCCCTGCTCGCCTGCGCGCTCGCCGGGTGCAGCGCGCTCGCGGCCCTGCGGCCGCCGGCCAGCCCGGCGCTGCTGGCGCACGCCGACGGGCTCGCGACCGAGGGGCGCTACGAGGACGCGCTCGCCGCGTACGAGGACTGGCTGCACCGCCATCCCGACGCGGTCGAGGCCCGGCGGGTGCGGGCGAGCCGCGCCGCCCTCGCGGCCCTGGTCGAGGCGCGCGCCGAGCTCGCGCGACTCCGGCGCCAGCTCGACGAGGTCGCGGGGCTGCGCGACGAGCTCGCCGCCCGGGAGCGCGAGCTCGCCCGCGTGCGCGGCGAGCTCGCGGGGCGCGACGGCGAGGTCGCCCGGCTCCGGCAGGAGGTCGCGCGACTCGCCGCGGAGGCCGATCGCCTCCGGGCCGACCTCGAGAAGCTCAAGCGCGTGGACCTCGAGATGGAGCGGCGCCGCCGGTGAAGCGTCGGGTGCTGATCGTGGACGACGACGCCGCGATCCTGGAGGTGCTCCAGATGCGGCTGGCGGCCATGGGCTTCGACGTGGCCGCGACCACCGAGCCCCGCCGCGCGCTCGAGCTCGCGGAGGCGGACCGCTTCGACCTCGCGCTGCTCGACCTGCGCATGGAGCCCATGGACGGCATCCAGCTGATGCAGGGGCTCCACCGCGTCCAGCCCCGGCTCCCCGTGCTGATCATGACCGCGCACGGCACCATCGAGACGGCGGTGGAGGCGGTGCAGCGCGGCGCGTTCGACTACCTCACCAAGCCCTTCGTGCGCGACGAGCTCCGGGCGAAGATCCGCCGCGCGCTCGCCGCGCGCCGCTGGGCGCGCGACCGCGAGCGCCTGCTCGCGGTGGGCGAGACGCTGGCGTCCTCGGGCGTGATGGAGCGCATCCTCGACGCCGTCGCCCAGGCGGCGGTGGAGACGACGGAGGCCGAGCGCTCCGTGGTGTTCCAGTCGGTCCACGGGCGGCTGATCCCCATGGCGAGCGCCGGCTCGCCGCCCCCCTCCTGGCAGCTGCTCGAGGCGGTGGCCGCCGAGGCGATGCAGAAGGGCGTGCCCGTCACCCGGCCGGGCGGGGACGGCCGCGTGGTCGTCGCCGCGCCGCTGGTCGTGCAGCGCGGGCCGGCCGGCGCGCTCGTCGTCGAGACCCCGCCCCGCGTGGAGCCCACCGAGGACGACCTCGAGCTGCTCGCGCTCTTCTCCTCGCAGGCCGCCGTCGCCATCCGCAACACGCTCGAGCTCGAGCGGCTGCGCAGCGGCGCCCTCGCCGCGCTCGGCCGCATGGCCACCCAGGTGGCCCACGAGCTCAAGAACCCGCTGGCCGGCCTCCGGCTCTACGCCCGGCACCTGGAGCAGCGGCTCGAGCGGACGGGCGAGCCGGAGGGCCTGGAGCTCGCCCGGAAGATCACGGCGACGGTCGACCACCTGGCCGCCGTCGTCGCCGAGATCACGGCCTTCGGCCGCCCGCCCGAGCTCCACCCCGCGCCGACGCCGCTCGGCGGGCTGCTGGACGAGTGCCTGGCCCTGGCCCGCGCGCGCGTGCCCGGCGAGGGGATCGAGGTCGTCCGCGCCTACGACCCGGCGTGCCCGGCCCCGGTCGTGGACGCGCGCGAGCTCCGGAAGGCCTTCCTGAACCTGATCGTGAACGGCCTCGAGGCGCTCGAGGGGCGGGGGCGCCTGACCGTGGCGACCGCGTGGACGCCGGGGGACCCGGCGGTGACCGTGACGATCGAGGACACGGGCGTCGGGATGAGCGAGGAGACGTTGCGGCGCGCCTTCGACCTCTTCTTCACCACCAAGCCCGAGGGCACCGGGCTCGGCATGGCCATCGCCCGCTCCGTGATCGACCGCCACGGCGGCGAGCTCGCCGTGGAGAGCGCGCCGGGGCGCGGCACGCGCGTCCGCGTGCGCCTGCCGCTCGGCCCGCGGGCGCCGGAGGACGCGGCTCGGTGAGGGCCGGGCGCACGGTCCTGCTCGTCGACGACGAGCCGACGATCGTCGACGGCCTGCGCTTGACGCTCGAGGCCGAGGGCTACGCCGTGCGCATCGCGGGGTCGGTGCACACGGCGCTGGCCGTGCTCGCGCAGGCCGACGTCCAGGTGGCGATCGTCGACCTCATGCTCCCCGACGGCGACGGCATCGCGCTCACGCGCGAGCTGCGCCGCCGCGACCCCGCGCTCGAGGTCATCATCATCACGGCGTACGGCTCGGTGCGGAAGGCGATGGAGGCCACCAAGGGGGCCGGGGCCTTCTATGTGCTCGAGAAGCCCTTCGATCCCGACGAGGTGCTCGGGCTCGTGCGCAACGCCATGGAGCACCGGCAGCTCGTCGTCGAGAACACCGCGCTGCGCCGCAAGCTCGGCGAGCAGGCGGCCGACCGCCGGCTGCTCGGCGAGGCTCCGGCCTTCCGGCGGGTGCTCGAGACCGTGGCCGCGGTCGCCGACGCCGACGCCAACGTGCTCATCGTGGGCGAGAGCGGCACGGGCAAGGAGCTGATCGCCGACGCGCTCCACGAGGGCAGCCGGCGCCGGGACGGCCCCTGGATCAAGATCAACTGCGCGGCGCTCCCGAAGGACCTGATCGAGTCCGAGCTCTTCGGCCACACCAAGGGCGCCTTCACCGGGGCGACCACCGACAAGGTCGGCCTCCTCGAGGAGGCCCACCACGGCTCGCTCCTGCTCGACGAGATCGTCGAGATGCCGCTCGACCTCCAGGCGAAGCTGCTCCGGGTGCTCGAGGAGCGCACCGTGCGGCGCCTGGGGGGCGTGCGGTCGGTGCCGGTGGACTTCCGGCTGATCTCGTCCACGAACCGCAACCCTGAGACCGCCGTCCGCGAGGGCCGGCTCCGCCAGGACCTCTACTTCCGGATCAACACCGTGACGATCCAGGTGCCGCCCCTGCGGGAGCGGCGCGAGGACATTCCGATCCTGGCGCGCGCCTTCCTCGAGCGCTACCGCGCCCGCCACGCACGGGCGGTGCAGGGCATCGAGCCGGAGGCCTACCGCCGGCTGCTGGCCTACCCCTGGCCCGGCAACGTGCGCGAGCTCCAGCACGCGATCGAGCACGCGGTGCTGGTCGCCCGGGGGCGGGAGATCACCGTGGAGGACCTCCCGGAGAGCGTGCAGCGCGCCGGCGGCGCGGCGGACCTCGCCCCGGTCATCGCCCCGTCGGCCGTGCCCGCGGGCTCGCTCGAGGCGATCGAGCGGGCCTCGATCCTGAAGGCGCTCGAGACCACGCGCTGGAACAAACAGGCCGCGGCCCAGCTCCTCGGCCTGCGCCGGCCCACGCTCTACTCGAAGATGCGCAAGCACGGGATCCCGCAGCGGCCGCCCTGAGTCCCCGCGCCCGCCGCACGGGCACCGAGCCCACCTCCTGCCTCAACTTTGAGCAGCCCCGCGCGCCGATCGGCGTGCCGACCCCGCGCCAAACCGGCCTCCCGCCCGCCGCCGCCCAGGCACAGGGGTTGCTCGGCCGGGCCCCGGGGAACGCATGACCGGGCGCCGGAGGAGCACGAGCGCGTCCGAGCCGGGGCGCTCGCCGCGGCGCCGGAGGGGCGCATGAAGAAGATCGAGGCGATCATCAAGCCCTTCAAGCTCGACGACGTCAAGGAGGCGCTCACCGGGATCGGCGTGGTCGGCATGACCGTGTCCGAGGTGCGGGGCTTCGGGCGGCAGAAGGGGCACACGGAGCTCTATCGGGGCGGCGAGTACACCGTGGACTTCCTGCCCAAGATCAAGGTCGAGGTGGTGGTGCCCGACCACCTCGCCGCCAAGGTCGCCGAGGTCGTGGCCGAGGCCGCGAAGACCGGCAACATCGGTGACGGCAAGATCTTCGTCCACGCCGTGGAGCGCGCGGTGCGGATCCGGACCGGCGAGCGCGACGAGCACGCGCTCTGAGGGAGGACCTGGCGTGAGGCGATCGACGCTCATCGTCCTGGCTCTGGTCGTAGCCTTCGGCGTCACCGTCGCCGGCGCGTGGGCCCAGGCGCCCGCGCCGCCCGCCGGGGCGCCGCCCGTCGCCGCGGCTCCGGCCCCGTCGTCGCCGAGCGGGGAGCCCGCGCCCGCCGCGCCGCCGGCCCCCGCGGCCGCCAGGGTCGACAAGGGCGACACGGCGTGGATGCTGACCGCGTCGGCGCTCGTGCTGCTCATGACGGCGCCCGGGCTCGCGCTCTTCTACGCCGGCATGGTGCGCCAGAAGAATGCGCTCGCCACGCTGATGCACAGCTTCATCATCATGGCCCTCATCTCCGTGCAGTGGGTGCTCTGGGGCTACAGCCTGGCCTTCGGGCCCGACCGCGGCGGGCTGATCGGCGGCCTCGAGTGGGTCGGCCTGCGCGGGGTCGGCGGCGACCCGAACGAGACGTACGCGAAGACGATTCCGCACTCGGTCTTCATGCTCTTCCAGATGATGTTCGCCATCATCACGCCCGCGCTGATCACGGGCGCCTTCGCCGAGCGCAAGAAGTTCTCGGCCTTCCTCCTGTTCACGGTGGCCTGGGCCACGTTCGTCTACGACCCGCTCGCGCACTGGGTCTGGGGCGACGGCGGATGGCTCAAGCGCCTGGGCGCGCTCGACTTCGCGGGCGGCACCGTCGTCCACATCTCCTCGGGCGTGTCCGCGCTCGTCTGCGCGCTGGTCATCGGCCGGCGGCGCGGCTACGGGCACCAACCCATGCAGCCGCACAACCTGCCCCTGACCGTAGTGGGCGCGGCGCTCCTCTGGTTCGGCTGGTTCGGCTTCAACGCCGGCAGCGCGCTCGAGGCCAACGCGCTCGCCGCGAGCGCCTTCCTGGCGACGAACACCGCCGCCGCGGCGGCGGCGCTCGGCTGGATGTTCACCGAATGGGCGGCCCGCGGCCGGCCGACCGTCCTCGGCGCGGCCTCGGGGGCCGTGGCGGGCCTGGTCGCGATCACGCCGGCCTCGGGCTACGTCGGGCCGCTCGCCTCGATCGTGATCGGCGCCCTGGCGGGCGTCCTCTGCTACGCGGCCTGCAACGTCAAGACGCGGCTCGGCTACGACGACGCCCTGGACGTGGTGGGCGTGCACGGCGTCGGCGGCACCTGGGGCGCCATCGCGACCGGGCTCTTCGCCTCGCGGGCCGTCAACGAGGCGGGCGCCGACGGCCTCTTCTACGGCAACCCGGGCCAGCTCCTCACGCAGCTCGTGGCCGTGCTGGCCACCTACGTGCTGGCGGCCGTGGTGACCGCGGTCATCCTGAAGGTGGTGGACGTGCTGGTGGGCCTCCGCGTGTCCGAGGAGGACGAGGTCGCGGGCCTCGACCTCTCGCAGCACTCGGAGACGGCCTACAGCCTGGGCGGCGGCCCGTGGGGCGAGCTGGCCGTCGGCCACGGGGCGCTGGCCGAGGCGATGCGGGCCGCCGAGGCCAAGCCCCGGGTCGCCCACTGAGCCCGCGTGGCCTTGATTTCGTCGACGCGTCGCACTAAGGTACCCCGCACCTCTCAGCGGCGAGAGGAGAAGGAGCGCGCATGACCCCCAAGGACGTCCTGAAGCTGGCGAAGGAGAAGGGCGCGAAGATCGTCGACCTCCGCTTCATCGACGTGCCGGGCCTCTGGCAGCACTTCTCGATCCCGGTCGGCGAGCTCACCGAGGAGCTCTTCGAGGAGGGGATCGGCTTCGACGGCTCGTCGATCCGCGGCTTCCAGACCATCGACGAGTCCGACATGCTGCTCGTGCCCGACCCCACCACGGCGGCCATGGATCCCTTCACCGCCGTGCCCACGCTCGTGCTGATCTGCAACGTCAAGGATCCCGTCACCGGGAAGTGGTACACGCGCGACGCCCGGTACGTCGCCCAGAAGGCCGAGGCGTACCTGAAGAAGACCGGGATCGCCGACACGGTCTACATCGGGCCCGAGCTCGAGTTCTTCTTCTTCGACTCGATCCGCTTCGACCAGAGCTACAACTACGGCTTCTACTTCATCGACTCCGAGGCGGGGTTCTGGAACTCGGGCAAGGAGAGCACGCCGGAGCAGCCGAACCTCGGCTACAAGCCCCGCTACAAGCAGGGCTACTTCCCGGTGCCGCCCATGGACAAGTTCCAGGACATCCGCTCGGACATGGTCCTGGCGCTGGAGAGCGTGGGGGTGAAGGTGGAGGTCCACCACCACGAGGTGGCCACGGCGGGGCAGACCGAGGTCGACATGCGCTACGACACCCTCACGCGCATGGCCGACAAGGTCATGTGGTACAAGTACGTGGCCAAGAACACGGCCCGCAAGTGGGGCAAGACGGCCACCTTCATGCCGAAGCCGATCTTCCAGGACAACGGCTCCGGCATGCACACGCACCAGTCGCTCTGGAAGAACGGCAAGAACCTCTTCTACGAGCGCGGCGCCTACGCGGACATCTCGAAGACGTGCCTGTACTACATCGGCGGGATCCTCAAGC
>Ga0101943_1000168_pt1:32500-35000 | contig 157963 bp, 131 predicted proteins | sample DewCreD2012metaG_5_FD_75244 | JGI IMG/M metagenome (GOLD analysis project Ga0101943, IMG submission 75244) | Hot spring sediment bacterial and archeal communities from British Columbia, Canada, to study Microbial Dark Matter (Phase II) - Dewar... ... | reverse complement strand
GACGATCGCCGAGGTGGCTGCCCAGAGGATCGCTGCAGACCAGCCTGATTTCGCTTTCATCTATTTTGGAACTATCGACGTCGCCGGCCACCAAGCCGGCTGGATGACTGACCTGTATCTGCGCCAGATCGAGCGGGTGGATCAGGGCGTCGGCATGGTGCTGGACGCGCTGCGGCCGGAAGATAGCGTGCTGTTGCAAAGTGACCATGGTGGCCACGATCGCACGCATGGCACCGAGCTGCCCGAAGACATGTTGATTCCCTGGATAGCCGCTGGCCCGAGCATCCGACGTAATTATGTTATTCAAACGGATGTGACACTGCTCGATACTGCGCCAACGCTTGCTCGCATGCTGCAAATACCGGCTCATCCTCACTGGGAAGGCCGGTGTATCGACGCAATTTTTGAAACGTGAATTTTATCGAAACGGGATTGATGCAAAAAAGAAGGAGTCTTCAAACAATGGTACAAAAATTCTGGCGAATCGTGGGAATACTGGCCGTCGTAGGCGCGCTGGTTGCATGCGTTGCGCCGTCTCCATCGCCCGGAGCCGAAGGCGAGGCTGCATCGATTGCGCCTGCTGCGATGATGCCGCCTTCTTCTCCTGGAGACGTACTGATCGTTGCGCTGCCGCTGGATCCGAACTCGATCAATCCGCCCAATGCCGCTGACCGCATGGCCGGCAATGTGATCAACCAGATTTTTGATAGCCTGATCGAGGTGGACAACGTTACCAATGAGCTGCGGCCTTCGCTTGCTACTGAATGGACGGTGAGCGAGGATGGCATGGAATACACCTTCAAATTGCGCCAGGGCGTGCGCTTCCACGATGGCTCACCTTTCGACGCGCAGGACATCGTTGCCACCTTCGAGGCGGGCCGAGACCCTGCTAACGCCTACGCTTCTGCGTACGCCAATGTCACCGTCGAGGTGGTGGACGATTTTACTGTGAAACTGAAACCGAACACGCCGGACGTCACCTTCCTGCGTTCGCTGGTCGGCTACAACATTATCTCCAACGAGCAGTTCGCCGCCGAAGGCAACGCCGGCATTGAGATCAGGCCGATCGGAACCGGACCGTTCAAATTCGTTGAGTGGGTCAAAGGCAGCCGCATCGTACTGGAGGCCTTCGAGGAGTACTGGGAGGAAGGGAAGCCGCATCTTCAGCAGGTGATCTTCCGTCCGATTCCGGAATCGTCCACGCGGCTGGCCGCCATTCAGACCGGCGAGGTTCACATTATCAACCGGTTGAATGCCGACGAGGCGAAGACGTTGGAAGGCGTCGACGGGATTGAGCTAATTACCTACCCCGCCGACCGCGTCTATTACATCGCCTTCAACAACCTCACCACTGGCGTCGGCAAACCGACCGAAGATGTGCGCGTTCGTCAGGCCATGAACTACGCTGTCGACCGGCAGGCGATTGTGGATAGCCTCTTCGGCGGCTATGCACGGTTGTCCGCGGGCTTTGTCACGCCGTGGAATTTGGGCTTCGACGAGTCGCTCCAGCCTTATCCTTATGATCCGGAGCGGGCGCGTGCCCTGCTGGCGGAGGCAGGCTATCCTGACGGCTTCACGATCGGCATGGCGTGCCCAATCGGCGCCTACACGAGCTTTGAGGAGGTCTGTCAAGCCGTGGCCAACTACCTGGCCGAGGTGGGCATCACGCTGGAGGGCGGCGAGATCGAGTTTTTGGAAAGCGGCGTCTACTGGGATCGTCAGTCGAGAAAGGAGCTGCCTCCGCTCTTCGGCGATAGCTGGTCGGCGGCTGTAGGCGAGGCGTTGCCTCGCCTGGTAGGAGCGCTGGGCGGCTGGCAAGAAAGTTACTCCGCCTGGTCTGATCCGGAAATCGACCGCTACCTGGCCGCCATCAGCAGCACCTTCGACCTCGAGAAACGTGCAGCGCTGTACAAAGAACTTCAGGCGTATATGTACGAAAATCCGCCGTTCATCTATCTGTATGAGCCGATTACCTTCGAGGCGATCCGATCTTTCGTGAAAGGGTATGCGCCGAACTCGGTGGAGCAGTATTACCTGAAACACGTCCATTTGGCCGAGTGACGATTGGGCCAGTTGACGAATGTGACAAGGCCGATTTACGTTGACTACCTGCCAAACCTGGAACGCGCTCCGTTTGGCAGGTAGTACTCTGTCGAGCATGAATCTTTGGATACAAATGTTTCATCTGGAGGCCCGTAGGCGCAGCTCGTAGCTGTGCATCCCTGGTCATCCCACGACTTTCAGGGCCTATCAAGAGCGTGCGGCTACGAGCCGTCATGATTCTACCTTAGGCGAATGCAACATTATTTGTTAAGGCGTCTTGCGCAGTCTTTGTTGTTGCTTTTCGGGGCGCTTGTGCTGGTTTTCTGGATGGTGCGTCTCACCGGCGACCCGGCTGCATTACTGATTGCGCGAGATTTTGCCTCACCTGAGCAACTGCAAGAGATGCGCGCGGCGCTCGGCTTGGACGATCCCCTGCCTGTTCAATTCATTCGCTACG
>Ga0101943_1000168_pt1:0-2500 | contig 157963 bp, 131 predicted proteins | sample DewCreD2012metaG_5_FD_75244 | JGI IMG/M metagenome (GOLD analysis project Ga0101943, IMG submission 75244) | Hot spring sediment bacterial and archeal communities from British Columbia, Canada, to study Microbial Dark Matter (Phase II) - Dewar... ... | reverse complement strand
CCACCACGTATGCCAACGGCAAGCAGATTATCGTCAACTACACCCGGCGTCCTTTCTTCTATCAAGGCGTCACCGTTGAGGCCAGAAATGCATTCTTGTTGGAGGGTGCACCATGACCGTTCGTCCACTTTCCCGCCGATTGTTCATCAGCCTGCGCATGCGTGAGGCGCTGCACGGCTACGCTTTTGTTGCGCTGTGGGTGATTGGCTTCACTGTGTTTACTCTGGCGCCTCTCATTCAGACGTTCAATTACAGCCTGAACCGGGTGGTGGTGACCGTGACAGGGGTGACCCTTACTTTCGTCGGCTGGACCAACTATACGCGTGCGCTTGCTACCGATCCTGTGTTCGGAGAGTTACTGATCGGCTACGCCATCGAGACGTTGGTTGCAGTGCCGATTGTGTTGATCTTCTCCCTGATCATTGCCCTCTTTTTGAACCTGCGTTTCCGGCTCAAGGGGATGTTCCGTACGATCTTTTTTCTGCCGGTCGTCATTACCAGTGGGCCGGTGATCAAGGAGCTGACGGAACAGGGTGCCGCCTCTGCGCCGGGCATCGCCAATGTGCCGGCGGTAGCCGAATTTCTGGCGCAGCTCCCCATTGCGGTGCGCAACCCGGTCGAGTATCTGCTGGTCTCCTTCATTCTCATCCTGTGGTTTTCCGGCGTGCAGATTCTCATCTATCTGGCGAGTCTGCAGAAGGTGGATCAGGCGATCTACGAGGCGGCTGCAATTGACGGTGCTTCAGCCTGGGAGAGTTTTTGGAAGATCACACTGCCTTCACTCACCACAGCGACAGTGGTCAACGCCGTCTACACTATCGTCACCCTGTCGCACTTTTCAGAGAACAAAGTCGTCCGCTACATCTACGGCCAAACTTATGCACTTCAGGGTGGCATTGGTTACGCCAGCGCCATGTCGTTCATCTTTTTTGCTGTAATGGCCATTTTGCTGCTGATTGTCTATCTCTTTCTGACCCGCCTGCTGGGCAAGGAGTCGAGCTGAGATGCAAGGTTTTCATACCCACGCCGCCGACCGCGTTCGAAGCTTTTTGTTTGGGGGGCGCACGCACTATGGGCTGCTCTTCACAACCGTTTTATATGCGCTGCTGATCGCCATCGGCTTCGTCTATCTTTACCCGCTCCTCTTCATGTTCGTCACCAGCATGAAGAGCCCTGCCGACTTGCTCAACCCACTGGTGCAGTGGGTGCCAACCGAATTTTATACGGGTAATTACGTCAAAGCGTTCCGGGTGTTGAACTACCCCAACGCATTGATGGCTTCCATCTTCATTAGCGTGGCTCCTTCGCTGTTCCAGACCTTCGTGGCTGCGCTGGTCGGATATGGGCTGGCGCGCTATCGCTTTTGGGGCAAGCGGTTGTTGTTGCTGCTCATTCTGGCCACTTTTATCATTCCGCCTCAGAACACTGTCATTCCCCAAATGTTGACCTACCGAGACTTCGGACTGCTGGGAAGTCCGCTGGCCCTCATCTTGCCCGCCGCGTTTGGGCAGGGCTATCGCAGCGCCATCTTCATTCTGGTCTTCTATCAGAGCTTTCTTTCGCTGCCTAAAGTATTGGAGGAGGCCGCGCGGATCGATGGCGCTTCCGATCCGCGTATCTTTTTGACCATCGCCGCTCCGGCAGCGTTGCCAGCGTTTATTGTCTCTTTCATCTTCTCGGTGGTCTGGTATTGGAATGAAACCTTTTTGACTTCGGTTTTTCTGGAGGGGGGTGTGCAGACATTGCCAATGCAGCTTTCCCGCTTTGTTCAGGCCTATGAAAATCTTTACCCGCCGGGTGCAGTCAATATCTTCGACCGCATCAATGAGGCAGTGAAGATGAGCGGCACGTTCCTCAACATTTTGCCGTTGCTCGTGATGTACTTCATTTTGCAAAGGTGGTTCGTTGAATCGGTAGAAAGGACAGGAATCGCCGGTGAGTAAATTTTCCGTCATCGGGGGGATGGCTGCGTTATTGTTGGTCGGCTGCACGGCACTTTCATCCCCATCGACGCCCGTGCCGCTTTTTGAATCTACACCGTCGAACGTCAGAGAGGAGACGCAAAACATGAATTCAGCTTCTGTGGATGCAGAGAATACACTCGCTATCCAGGAGGTCATCGCTTATGAGATGAAAGGCGCTTTTGACTTTTTCTGGGAGCAGGCGAATACCAATCCCAACAGCCCCGGTTATGGCCTGGTGCGCGACCGCTACCCTGGCGCGCCGGGGATCTCCAGCATCGCCTCCGTGGGCTTTGCGCTGACCGCCTATCCGATCGGCGTGGAGAAAGGCTACATCAGCCATGCGGAGGGAAGGGAGCGGGCGAGCCGGACGCTCGATACGCTGTTGCGTCTGGAACGCGTCGAGGGCTTCTTCTACCACTTCCTGGACATGCAGAGCGGCGCTCGCGCCTGGAACAGCGAGGTCTCCACCATCGACACTGCGATCTTGATGATGGGGGTGCTCACGGCGGGCGAATACTTTGGAGGGGAAGTCCAGG